>Ga0210390_10001159_pt1 | contig 26018 bp, 22 predicted proteins | sample IncBWH11OmetaG_FD_161050 | JGI IMG/M metagenome (GOLD analysis project Ga0210390, IMG submission 161050) | Forest soil microbial communities from Barre Woods Harvard Forest LTER site, Petersham, Massachusetts, United States - Inc-BW-H-11-O ... | reverse complement strand
GGCGACGGCTTTGTTCCGGATGTGCCCGCCCATCACATTGATGCCACTGGCAAAACCCGGCTCCTTCCGAATGGCTCCCTCCACGCCCCCTTCCGCCAGATATTCCACGAATCGGGCTGTGACGTTGGTCAGAGCTTGAGTTGCCGTTCGAGCATAGGCGCCGGGCATATTCGCAACGCAATAATGGGTGATCCCCTCCTCCACATAGACCGGATCATGATGCGTGGTCGGACGAGAGGTTTCGCAACAACCTCCCTGATCGATCGCGATATCTACCAGCACGCTTCCGGGTTTCATCGTTCTCAGCATTTTTCGAGTGATCAGTCTTGGCGCCCTGGCTCCGGGAACCAGGACAGCACCGATCAGCAGATCGGTCCGCGGCAACATTTCCAAAATATGCGCCTCGTTTGAGTAAAGCGTGTGCGCAGTGTGCATGGTGATGTCGAGAAATCGCATTCGATCGAAATCGACCTCTAGAATCGTGACGTTTGCCCCAAGACCGGTGGCCATCCGAGCCGCGTTAATTCCCGAAGTTCCGCCTCCAATCACCACGACGTTACCGGGCAGGATACCCGGCACACCACCGAGCAGGACTCCCGTGCCGCCGCTGTGCTTTGCGAGAAAATAGCCACCCACGATGATCGACATCCGTCCAGCAATCTCGCTCATCGGTTCCAGCAAGGGGAGGCGCCGATTGATTTCCACTGTCTCGTACCCGATCGCTGTAACACCCGATTTCAACAATTCTTCCGTTAACGATCTGGTGGCGGCAAGATGAAGATAGGTGAACAAGATCTGTCCCTCTCTCAACAGCGGGTACTCGGAAGGCAATGGTTCCTTGACCTTCACGATCAGATCTCCTTGGCGAAAAACTTCCGCATGATCGTCCGAGAGTCTCGCTCCGGCCTCTTCATACTCCTCGTCCGGATATCCCGCTCCCACGCCCGCCCCGCGCTCCACGTAAACTTCGTGCCCCAGCCTCTTGAGCTGGTAGACAACTGACGGAAGAACAGCAACCCTGCTCTCCTGTTCTTTAATCTCCTTGGGAACACCGATTTTCATGCTGAGAAAAGGTCAGGAGTTGCAAGAGGGTGGGAGTTCAGGAGTGGTGGAGTAATGGAGAATACCTGAAGAATCTGGTTTGCGCGGGAAAATTCTTCGAGAATGCCTGGTTCGGAAGGCCGCTACGCGCAGCCTTTGGCAGCGGCGGGATTTTTCCTGCTCATGCACGTCGTCGTCCTCGTTCTGCCGGCGGGGAAAGCAACCGAGCACGGCGACGAGGACGAGGACGATAAATCAGTTCAGGGAGGGATCATCCGGAGCAATTGCCAGCAGATGATAGGCGGGTCCAAGATCTTTCATGACGTCAAGCCAGGTCCCGTTATTCGACGCATTAACCAAAATCGATTCGGTCGCAGGATGGACAACCCACGCGCTCTGTTGGAGCTCGGATTCGAGTTGTCCGCCTGCCCAACCGGCATATCCGACGAACGCCCGGATCAATTTCGAACCGCTTCCAGCCATGATTTGCACTTGCTCTAGAGAGACTTGCGAATGAAAGGTTATTTTGGCTTCGCCTGCCACCCAATCGAACGAAACGATCGTCAACTCATGCACTCCGACCGGGCCTCCAAAAAAGACGGGAATTTCTCCGAGCGCGTCCAGCTCGTGGTCGGGAAGAAAGTCGGTCAGGCTCTTGTTGGTCGGCCGGTTCAGAACGAGTCCATGAGCTCCTTCCTGGCCGTCGTGAGCGGAAAGAAAGAGGACTGTCTTGTGGAAATTCGGGTCACGTAGGTTAGGATGCGCAACCAGAAGCTGGCCCGTCAAACTTGGAGTTTCGCTATCGGATGGGCGCATTTGAGAATCTAGGAAGCGATTACTTGCTGTTCAAGGGCAGAGTCAGTATTTGTCCTGAGGTTCATAACATGGATAGCCAACGCTCGACTTTAAGAATTGCGGACCGCAGTTTCGAGTCTCGACTCCTCGTCGGCACTGGGAAATTTGCCAACAATTCGCTGATGCGTGAAGCCCTGGAAGCAAGCGGTACGCAGATTGTCACCGTTGCACTGCGGCGGGCAGACCTTTCCGGTGGGCACGATCCGTTTGCGGATATCCTGGATTATATCGACCCGAAACGTTACCTGCTTTTGCCCAATACCAGCGGCGCAATGACGGCGGAAGAAGCTGTCCGGATGGCCCGGCTCGCAGCCTCCGCGGGTCTACCCAAATGGGTGAAACTCGAAATTCACCCGGACCCTCACTATCTGCTACCGGATCCAATCGAGACTCTGAAAGCCGCCGAGCAACTCGTTCGCGAGGGTTTTGTCGTGATGCCCTACATCAATGCCGATCCTGTGTTGGCCAAAAGATTGCAAGAGGTTGGTACGGCAACAGTCATGCCGTTGGGGTCGCCGATTGGAAGCAATCGCGGGATTCAAACCAGGGACCAGATACGGATCATTATCGACCAGGCAACGGTTCCAGTGGTCATAGATGCAGGGATAGGAGCGCCAAGCCACGCGGCAGAAGCGATGGAACTCGGGGCAGATGCGGTGCTGGTGAACACGGCGATAGCAATTGCCAGGGATCCCGGGCGAATGGCGACCGCCTTCCGGAAAGGGGTTGAGGCAGGTCGCGTAGCCTATGAGATGGGTTTACCGGATTCCAGCTCGCTAGCCGTTCCCACCAGTCCCCTGACGGCCTATTTTGCGCATTCGGTGTGAATATTTTAGAGGTCCGTAATCTGACCGTCTGGTTCCCCCGGCTGTCGTCATTTTTGCGCCGGAGGGCCGGTGAAATCAAGGCTGTGACCAATGTTTCATTCGATATCCCGCTTGGGAAAACGGTCGGCTTGGTGGGCGAAAGCGGCAGTGGTAAAACAACCATCGGAATGGCGATTTTGAAGCTGGTGCCGCTGACCAACGGTAACATCCAGTTTCGCGGAAAGGAGATCACAAATCTGCCGGAAAGAGCCTTCAGACCCTTGCGCCGGCAAATGCAGATGATCTTTCAGGATCCTTACGGCTCGCTTAATCCTCGATGGGACATTTTGAAAATCGTTACGGAACCGCTTCGGGTCCATTTTCCGTCACTCAATGCTTCCCAGCGGGAAAGCAAGGCAGCGGAACTCCTGCAGCGAGTCGGCTTGAAGCCCGAATTTCTCCGGCGGTTTCCACACGAATTCAGCGGGGGTCAACGCCAGCGCATCGGGATCGCGCGCGCCCTCGCAGCAGAACCTTCGCTGATCGTATGCGACGAACCGGTCAGCGCACTTGATGTCAGCGTGCAAGCCCAGATTGTCAACCTGCTCGCAGATCTGCAGGAGGAACTGGGGATCACTTATCTGTTCATTGCGCACGACCTTGCAATCGTGGAACACATCAGCGACGAGGTGATTGTCCTGCGGCGAGGCGAGGTTGTCGAAGCGGCTTCGGCCGAGATGATTTACCGCGCGCCTCAACACGAATACACTCGAAACTTGCTCGCTAGTGTACCGTCTCTCATATAATGGTGATGTCGCCGCAGGTCAGTAGTGTACCGTCTCTCGATTAGTAACACCTCAAGCAAATGAATCTGCTTCTGCGAAAGTTGATCGGCATGAACTGGCTGCTGTTGGCGGTGGCGGTCGGTTTGTCCATTTTCGGGGTGATGGCTATCTACAGCGCCACTTACATGCGGGCGGAGGTGTATCTCACCGAAATGTGGCGCCGGCAGATTATCTGGCTGGCAATTGGGATTGTCATCTTCTTCGTTGCCGCGTTGGTCGATTACCGCGCCTGGCTCAATCATGTCTCTTTGCCTCTCATCATGTATCTGGGAGGCCTCGGATTTCTCGTCCTCACTCATTTCATTGGAAGAACGACCTTCGGGGCGCGCAGTTGGCTGGAGATTGGACCGATCAGCTTTCAACCGGCCCAACTGGCCGTGATAGCCACGTTGCTTCTCATCTCCTGGCTGCTTGCTAATACGGAAAACTGGGTCGGCTTGTGGCCGACAATCGGGCGAATTTTGAGTTGTGGTGCGATTATCGCCCCACCCTGGATCCTCATTCTGATTCAGCCCGACCTTGGCGAGTGCCTGGTCTGGATTCCTGCGGTCTTAGCGCTTCTTTATGTCGGTCGGGTTCCCAAACGGTATCTCCTGGTCATGATCATTGTCGCGATCGCTGTGGTTCCGGTAGTTGCCAATTTCGGCTTGAAACCGTACCAACGCGAACGTCTGACCACCTTTCTCAATCCAGACTACGATCCGCAGGGCGCGGGTTGGACGATCAATCAATCGTTAATCGCGATCGGATCCGGAGGCTTCTACGGCAAAGGGTTTACCGCTCCGAATACGCAGGTGCAACTGGGATTCCTGCCCTCGACGATTGTGCACACCGATTTTATCTTTGCCGCCATTGGTGAACAGTTGGGATTTGTCGGAACGATTACCCTGGTGGCGGCTTTCGGAGCCCTACTGCTGACGGGTCTATTAATCGCGGCATCGGCGACCGACGACCTGGGGCGACTGGTGGCCGTTGGAATCATTACGCTTCTATTCACCCACGTTTACATGAACATCGGGATGACGATTTCCATCACTCCGATCACCGGCGTTCCTTTGCCGATGATCAGCTACGGCGGATCATTTCTGGTGCTGGTGCTGTTCGCCCTTGGCGTCCTCGAAAGCATCTGGATCCATCGAAAGATCCGCGGCGCGGCCCAACCGAGGCAGGGGGCGTGAATAGGAGTTCAGGAGTTGCAGGAGTTCAGGAGTTGCAGAATAAGAGAGCTCAACTCCAACGAAAATTTCCCATTCACTAATCATCTACGACCGAGGAGGACGACCACGGGACGAAAATTTCCCCGTCCGCTCCGTGCGGTGATCGGCATGGGAGATTTCCAAGGGCCGAGCTTGACTTTCGAGTTCGCTCTTTGAGGAGAATGTCCTGAACTCCTGAACTCCTGAACTCCTGAACTCCTGAACTCCTGAACTCCTGAACTCCTGAACTCCTGACTTACCAGCTTACGCTGACGCCGCTCGTCGCACCGGCGCCACCATTCCCACCGCCGGCGCCTCCGAAAATCACAGGATCGTTTTTTTTTCCGTTGTCTGCGTCGGCACATGCGCTGAGCAACAGCGATGCGGCCAGGAGCAAAACGGCTTGTAGAGGAAATATGTCGGCGAAGCGGAGTCTCGGCGGATCAGCGTCCGGGAAAAGAAGATGGCCCGTCGACAGCGCTTCGCAACCGTCGACCGGCTTTCTTCCTATCCCCCAACCGCTTGGTACTTTTTCAGCCCCTGTTGCCATAACGTGTTCGCACCAAATGCAATAATCAGGACCCAGCAAGACTGAATCAACAATCCCTCCCAGAGCTCAGCCCCGTGAGTTTTGCCCATAAAGATTGAGATTGGAAAATAAAGCTCATAGGGAAAAGGCAAGAATCTTAGAACCGCCTGCATTGCCGGCGGCAAAAAGCCGATCGGAAACATGTGGCCGCTCAAAAAATATTCGAATGAGTATATAATGAATACAACCGTCGAAATTTCCAGCATCCAGAATGCAAAAAGCGCCACAGAATATGCGATCAGGAACTGGATCGCTCCGGCTAAAAAGACGCTGATGATGGTCAAAAGCCAAGTGGCCCACGAAGAGGGCCACACCAGATAACCGTGGAACGCCGCGAAGATCATGATCACGACCGGCAGTGTAACCAGTGTGTAGAGCAACCGGTTGCTGATGAACAGAGCCAGCCGGTAGACGAGATAGTTCATGGGCTTGATCAGAAAGGCGTTCATCTGGCCATCGCGGATATCAGCCGCGACCTGCCACTCATCGTCTCCCGGCGTGATAAGGCTGTCCAGCACGAGAACCAGGAGGAAATAGTAGACGACAGAGGCACGGTTAAAATTGTTGATATCACTCCCTTTCGCCTCAAAAATGGCACCCCAGATGAAAACCGTACCCAGGAGCGGAACTAGTCCAAAAAGAGCTCGGAAAAAGAAATTCCAACGATAAACAAAGGTGTTCTGCAAACCGATGTCGAAGACTTTAAGATATTTGTGCATTTGAAATCGTTGGAGAACAAAATGCGTTCAGCTGCGAGACCAACCTGAAGAGGAAAGCATCGCACAGAGGTCACGGAGGTCACAGAGAGAGGAAGAGAAAGGGATGAGGGTAGGTTCGCTCACCCCGCCGCGGGACCAAGCTAATTTCAAAATATTGGTCCTGCGCAGTGAGGCCGACTGGACGATCTGATTTGCGCCTGCCGAAAACCGTCCAGGGAAAGTTCGGAGTTCTCTCCTCTGTGACCTCCGTGACCTCTGTGCGATGCTTCTATGATAGTGGCGTTTTCTCGCACGGAATCGGTGGCGTTCACACCACCTGTTATGTCGTAAAGCGGAACGCTTTGCTTACATCAATAGATCTTGATGAAAGCCTTTTCCCGAAGGCCGTCGATCCATCGCTGCGTCGCTTTTTGTCTCTGGACCTGCTCCAATTTTTTCTGGATCCCATCGCGAACCTCGGGAAGTGGTATGAAGCCTGATTCCTTTTTGGTTTCGCAGTAGAGAATGTAAAACGAATCCCCGATTTGCACCACCTGGCTGGTCTCTCCGGGCGAGAGAGCGAAGGCCACGTCAGTCAACTGCTGATTTAAGGTTTTGCGATCCACCATTCCCCAATCGCCGCCGGATTCAGCTGTGCCATCCATCGAGTAGGTTTTAGCCATGGTGGCAAAATCAGCCCCACTTTTGACCTTGTTCCGAATTTCATCGGCCATTTTTCGTGTGGAATCACCCGAATTCGCATCAAGCGGATCGGCATTTAAAACGATCATGCGGAGCTTCAGTTGCTCCGGTGTCACAAACTCCTGCTTGTTCGCGTCGTAATAAGCCTGAACCTGTTGCGGGGTAGCCGTAAAATTCCCTTTGACGTTATTCTGGCGCATCGCCCCTACGATGACCTTGTCTTTTTGCATCTCACGAAATTTGCCGATCGAATAGCCTTGAGCGTTCAACGTTCGCAGAAAAGCCTGACGATCGCCGGCAAAATCGTCCTTAATAATGGTCTGGATCTGATCGTCCACGACATATTCGGGCATACTGAAACTCTTTTTCTTGAAATCCTGGACGATCAACTGCCGGTCGATCAAATCACTGAGTGCAGCGAGGCGAGCTTCCTTGATCTTATCGATCAGTTCTTGGCCGGTGAATTGTTCTCGCAAAGTGTGTTCGCGCGGACCGGAGACTTCCTGCACCTGAGAAAAAGTAATGACGTCGCCATTCACAACAGCTGCGACCCCGTCGATAACCTCAGGTTCCGCAGCCCGGGTTTGGGGAAGGAAAAAACCGATGGCGAATAACAGGCAGAACAACAGCTTCACGGGCATCATTATTTGTCAGGAGAGTCGGCTTAAAAGCGCTAGCAAACTCGGAAGACTATTTTCGCCTTCGCTAGAAGTCAAGCGCGGAAACCGATCGCCAATGAGAAGGTAATCGCCTCCCCGCGTCAGCATCACTTTGGAATCTTTCACTTCGATCGAAACCACTTTCGCTCGGGCCGCCACAAGCTTTATCTCGTTTAGAATGATGAGATTACGAATGGCGGCAGGATGGGGGCCAAACTGGTCTCGCCAATCGCGTCCAAGTTTCTGGAGAGCCTCCTTCGAGTTTGCTTCAGCCAATCTTTTGTAGGCCTGGATGCGCATCTGCGGCTGCGAAATATAATCGGCCGGAATAAACGCCGGTTGGAGTGGTTGAAGTGCTCGAAGATATTCGGCTTCATTGGTTGAAATGAAATCGAGACGGATATGAACTTCAGTTCTGAGTCGGCCTCGCTTGCCTTGCAATACCTCAACGGCACGTTGCAGTAATTGGCAATACAAATCAAAACCAATATTAATGATGTGACCGCTTTGCGCTGTACCGAGGATGTTTCCCGCACCGCGGATCTCAAGATCGCGCATTGCAATTCTGAAGCCGGCACCAAGCCCGGAGTACTGTTGAATGGCGTTAATCCTTTTCCTGGCGGCTCCGACCGTCATCAGGTGGCGTGGGAGTAAAAGATAGGCATAGGCCTTGTGCTGGGCTCTCCCGACTCTTCCGCGCAATTGATACAAGTCGGCCAGGCCAAAACGGTCTGCACGGTCAATGATGATGGTGTTAGCGTTGGGGATATCCAAACCGCTCTCGATGATGGTGGTCGAGACTAGTACATCCGTTTTGCCGCCGACGAACCGTTCCATCACTTCCTCCAATTCTTGTTCGTCCATTTGACCATGGCCGACATCAACTCGCGCTCCGGGACAAAGCAGGCGAATCTTTTCTTGAACCCGATCGATAGATTCCACGCGATTATGGAGGAAATAGACTTGCCCATTGCGATGCAACTCCCGCTGGATCGCGTCGCGAATGATTCGCTCGTCGTAACCGCAAATAACTGTTTCGACCGGAAGACGATTGGGTGGCGGCGTCTCAATGACGGACATATCCTTGGCGCCGACCAGCGAAAGGTAGAGCGTTCGGGGAATCGGCGTCGCAGAAAGCGTGAGAACGTCAACCAACTGGAACTGCTCCTTGAATTTTTCCTTGTGCCGCACACCGAAGCGTTGTTCCTCGTCAATGACCACGAGCCCGAGCTTTTTGAATTCGATATCGCCGGTGATCAACCGATGGGTGCCGACGACAATATCAATCGTTCCTTCTCTCAATCCTCGAACGGTTTCCCGCTGTTCCCGCTGCGACAGGAAACGGCTCAGCATGGCCACCCGGATCGGATAGTCAGACATCCGCTCGCGGAACGTATTGTAATGCTGTTGGGCCAATACGGTTGTCGGCACCAGCATGACGACCTGCTTGCCGTTAATCACTGCTTTGAACGCCGCTCGGATCGCGACCTCAGTCTTTCCAAACCCGACGTCGCCGCAGATCAATCGATCCATCGGACGGTCGGCCTCCATGTCGGCCTTAGTCTCCTGAATGGCTCGCAACTGATCGGAGGTTTCCTTGTACAAGAAGGACGACTCAAATTCGTGTTGCCATTCCGTGTCGGGCGGATGCGCGTACCCGGACCGGGAGTTTCGTTCGGCCTGGATTTCCAGGAGCTTTGCCGCATAGTCGAAGACAGCTGTCTCCGCCGCCTTCTTCGCCCTGCCCCAGCGGTTGTCGCCCAGCGTGCTGAGGGTCGGGAACCGTTTACCGATACCCACATAGCGAGAGACAAGAAAGGCCTGTTCAAACGGGACATAGAGTCGGGCTTCATTAGCGAACTCCAAGACCACAACTTCCTGTTCTGCCTCATTCTGCTGGAACTTCTGGATGCCGCGATATTTGCCGATTCCATGCTCGAGGTGCACGACAAGATCCCCTTCAGCGATTTGCGAGAAATCGAGCGGCGCTCGGCCCCCTCTGAGCCGCGATCTTCGGAGCGCGAGGCGGCGGGCACTGGGGCTCTGATAGCGGCCAAAAATTTCGGCGTCGCATAGAATTGCGAGTTTCGCCTCGGGAAAAACAAACCCGCGGTTAAGCGACCCGACCACGAAGCGAACCCCGTCTACGTCCACTTGGTTGTCGCTCAGAACGTCCCGCAATCGCTCGATTTCTCCCTCGTTGTGGCAGACTGCGCAGAGTCGCCAACGCTCTGCAATCCAGGCCCGGAATTGACTGAGCGCCATCTCGCGCTTGGTCTCCTCGATGAGAAAATCTCCCGCTTCAAAATCCTGAAAGCCAGTTTCAAAAAAAGCGGTCCGATAATCTTCAATGGCATCGCCCGGGGTCGTTCCTGCCGTGATCGTGATCTTCGCCTCACTGGATTCGGACTCGATGCCAATTAAGACATCCGCCTTACGCACATAGTCGTGGAGACCGACGTTCAACTGTTCGGTATCCGCGATCAGCAACTCGCATCGATCCAAGGTCTGAATGGAGGTCTGGTCATCCAGCTCAAACTCGCGGATGGAGTCGATATCCTCACCGAAAAGCTCGATCCTCACGGGCAGGGAATGATGCCAGGAAAAGATATCTAGGATACCGCCACGCACCGCGAATTGGCCCCGAGTCGTGACCTGGGGACATTTTTCATATCCGCTTTTCAAGAGGCTCTCGCAGAGCGCGTCTCGATCGAGGCGATCATTGCGATGCAAAATGAGCGTTTGCTTCTGGAGCGCCTGCGCGCTTGGCACCGCGTCGTCCAGAGACGACTCCGTCAGAACGACGACGACCCGTTTGCCCTCAGCAATCTTTTGCAAGACCTCGAGACGCTCGGCAACGAACTCCGGGTCCGGGACAGCTTCCTTCACCGCCGGCAGTTCGATTTCCGGGAAAAACAGAGCCTCAATTCGCCAGTTTAAAAGTCCGTTGAAGATGTCTTCCTGGCGGCGTACATCGGGGCAAAGAATCCAACAGGATCTGGAGCTATGATGCCGGACGGCACAGGCAACCACAAAGGCCTGGGCGCCCTCACAAACATGGTCAAGCGTGACAGGGCCCTTTCGCCGTAGCATCTCGAGAATGGGCTCGAAATTGCGAATTGAATCAACCAGATCTGCCAGCTGTTCCGACATTACTGCGTGAGAAAGGGAGACGGTCCGGGCGAATCGTCAGGCGATCCATGGTCCAAAACCTCCCAACGGATGGCATCGATCGCTTGCCGAACAAATCTACTGAAAATTCAGCTCCCTGGTGATGCCGTAGCGCTCGATTCGCTTCCGCAATGTTGCACGTGTAACTCCCAGGAGTTTTGCCGCTTTCACCTGGTTGCCTTTCGTCCGCTTCATCGCGAAAAGAGTGAACTCCCGCTCCAGCCACGGAAGCAATTGAAGCGAACGGTCGGCGGAGGCGGCATCCAGCAAGATCTCGACCGCCATTTCCAACGTGGGTCGGACCGGGTTAGTGCTGACAATCACCGGCAACTGGTCAGGCCCACCCTCCGACTGTTGAGTTGCCGCCCCCAACGGAATATCCTTCGGGAGCAAGACTTCGCTGGTGGCAAGGACACAAGCCCGCTGAATGGTGTTCTCCAGTTCGCGCACATTGCCTGGCCACGGATATTCCTCCATCAGTTTAACCGCGTCCTCCGAGAGCTTGAGCTGAGGCAGGTGCTTGTGGATGGCAATCTTTTTCAGGAAATATTCGGCCAGCAGGTTCACATCCTCTTTCCTCTGGCGGAGCGGCGGCAGGTGAATCCTGACCACGTTCAAACGATAAAAGAGGTCTTCGCGAAATTGCTTCTTGGCCACCTCTTGCTCCAAAGTTTTGTTGGTGGCGGCGATAATTCGAACGTCTGTTTTAACCGTCGCATTTCCTCCGACCCGAGAAAATTCGCCTTCCTGGAGTACCCGGAGAATCTTGCTTTGAACGGCGAGCGGCATGTCACCGATCTCGTCCAGGAAGAGAGTCCCTCCGTTGCTTTGTTCAAACCGCCCGATCCGCTGAGCTGACGCCCCGGTAAAAGCTCCCTTTTCATGCCCGAAAAGCTCGCTTTCCAGAAGATTCTCCGGAATTGCCGCGCAATTGATCGCAATAAAGGGTTGCACGCTTCGATTGCTGTAATGGTGAATTGCCCTGGCGACTAATTCTTTGCCTGAGCCGCTCTCCCCGGTGATCATAACCGGCGCATCGCTATGAGAGACCCGTCCCACCATTTTAAAGACCTGCTGCATGGGCTGGGACTGCCCGACCAAACTGTCCTGATACTGCTCGACGGTTAACTGGGGCTTGAATGCCGTCGCCGAACGCATCTCAGCCTGAGCGGTCAGGGCCGCATCGACGACCGGCTTCAAATTGAACGGGAGCGACTCCTTGCGAAGATAGTCAAAAGCGCCCAATTTCATCGATTCGATGACCGATTGGGTCGTTCCAAAAGCGCTCATCAGAATGACGATGGCGTTAGAATCTCGCTGGCGGACCCTGGCCAGCAGTTCCAGTCCGCTGAACGGCATCAAATGCGTCTCTGAAATCAACAGATCCGGATTCTCTGCGATATAAATTTTATAGGCCTCGTCGGCGGTCGTCGAGGTGACAACCCGAGTAGTCGGCGTTTCGAGCTGATTTTGCGCCCACTCGAGGAAGTCGGTTTCGGGATCAACTAACAAAATGGTCTGCATCAATATCTGTGTCTGGTGGGCTACCGGGAACCATTCCAGCGGTTCGCGGTCAAAACGTTTAATTTTGGCGCACCTATTTGAATGCGCAAGCGCATTGCCCGGTATCAAAGCACGGACCATAAAGCCCTTTCCTGCGCTGGTCCAATAACGATGCGCAAAAAAAGACAATTGGCTCGGAAAAACTGCGAGAAAGCCGTGTAGCTGGCATCTTGCCACAAATCAGTTGGGCTGTTTTTCAAGACGCGAGCGGCCAGCATACCAAGACTAATCGGTAAGGGAGCGGGCAACGCGGAAAAACACTAACCTCCAGCGACCCGAGGGTGCGTTGGAATTGGGTCAGCGGCTGCGTTGCTCGTCGGTTACGCAAACCATTCGACGCGCTGTTGCTTGCTCATGGCGAGCCATCCGACGCAAAATAGGCGAATACACCGTGATATGGAAGCGCGTCGGATGGGTCAGATAGGCGCTCTCCTCGCGTCTTGCCGCCGGCCCATTTTGAACGCAACCATATACAAGCTACATATGAGACGATGCACTAAACTCCTCCGTATCGTCTGTTTCGCCGCCCGAACTCCTCGACGGCTTCGAGTAAATCGTCCTTGCCAAAATCGGGCCAAAGCTTCTGCGTGACGTAGATCTCGGTGTAGCTCAATTGCCAGAGTAAAAAATTCGAGATCCGCATTTCGCCGGAGGTCCGAATGAAGAGGTCTGGATCTGGCCACTTGTGTGTGTACAAATGCTCGGCAAAGACTTCGGCGTTGATTTGGTTGATTTCCATTTTTCCGGCCACCACTTCTTCAACGATGCTCTTCACGGCGTCGACGATCTCGGCTCGACCACTATAATTGAGAGCGAGGATGGTAGTCAGGCGCTCGCCGCCTGCGGTAGCAGCGATCGATTCGCGAAGCTGCCTTTGAACACCGGCCGGCATTTCGTTCAGCCGGCCGATTGCCTCAAGCTTGACACTCCGTTTTCGCAGATCTTCCGTGTAATCCCTTAAAAACTTCTGCAGAAGCCCCATCAAAGTATCGATTTCTTCTTTCGGCCGGCGCCAATTCTCGGTGGAAAAGGTGTAGAGCGTCAGGTATTCGATGCCGAGGTCGAGACATGCCTCCACACATTGTTTAGCTGCGTTGGCGCCTTGGAGATGACCTCTGGTCCTGGGCCAGCCACGTTGACGGGCCCAACGCCCGTTACCATCCATGATTACCGCAATATGCTTCAGAGCTCTCGTGGACATTCTTCAGACCCTGTGTCCTGCCAAGAACACTACACCAGAATAGTTTGGGCGCGACTTTGGCCCACCCCAACCAGTTTTAGCTTCGCTCCGGTCAGATCGCAAATGGTCCGCAGATACTCTCTAGCGTTGGGCGGCAAATCCTCAAAGGACCGAGCCGCGGTGGTGGGTTGCTCCCAACCGGCCACTTCCACATACACCGGGACACACTTCGCCAACTGCCGTACACAGGTGGGCGGGACATCAATCTTTTTTCCTTCCAGCTTGTAGGCCACGCAGACTTTCAAACGGGGAAGTGAATCCAAGCCATCCAGATTTGTTACGGCCAGCTCGTCGATCCCGCTGAGAATCTGAGCATATTTTGTCGCGACGGCGTCAAACCATCCGCACCTGCGAGCCCTTCCGGTCACCGCGCCGTATTCCCGTCCCATCGAATGCATCAGATCCGCAACTACGCTGTCCTGGGTGGGAAATGGACCTTCGCCGACCCGAGTTGTATAGGCCTTCATCGCTCCGACCACACGATCAATCTTGTGAGGAGGTACGCCCGACCCGGTGCAAGCACCTCCGGCGATTGTATTCGAGGAAGTGACATACGGGTAAGTCCCGTGATCCACGTCCAGAAACGTTCCTTGTGCGCCTTCAAACAGAATCTCTTTACCGGCTGCCATCGCCTTATGAATCGTCAGGACGGTGTTGGTGATCAGCGGCCGAATTTTCTCCCCAACCTCTAGATACTGGTTGAGAAGCGCTTTGAATTTGATCGGCTTCTGGCCGAAATCTTCCAGCAGTGAATTCGCTTCCTTGACTCGGGCCTGCAATTTCTGGGTGAAAAATTCAGGCTGCAAAAGCTCTCCCAAACGAATCCCGACCCGGGCAATTTTATCCCCGTAAGCCGGCCCTATCCCGCGCTTGGTGGTTCCAATTTTCTGTGTACCCTTCGAGGCTTCCCATTGCTCATCGATCGCCCTGTGGAACGGGAATACCAGATGCGCGCATTCGCTGATCAACAGATTCTTGGAGTTAATCTTAACGCCTTGCGCACCCAATTCCGTGATTTCTTCCCAAAGGGCGACCGGATCAACCACAACCCCGTTCCCGATGACACAGAGTTTACCTTTGCGCAGGATGCCGGAAGGAATCAGGCGCAAGATGTATTTCTTTTCGCCAACAACAACCGTGTGGCCCGCGTTGTTCCCCCCCTGACTTCGCACCACGACGTCAACATTGTCGGTGAGGTAATCGATTACCTTTCCTTTACCCTCGTCGCCCCACTGCGCGCCGACTAAAACGATATTGGACATATATTCTTGCGGACAGGAAATGGTCCCTGAACTCCTGAAGGGTGTTGGCGGGACAAACAACGAAAAATAGGTGACCCCCCTTCGCTCCGCAAGCAAGGATTCTCAATCGTAATCGTGCTCGTGCTCGCGGTCGCTATCGTGCTCGTGGTCGTCCTCGTCCTCAATTTCTTCGCTATGAAAGACCGGGTACGACCACGACCACGATGAGGGGGATTGCGCATGGGGCAGGGTGGCGCGGGAAGCCCCGGCTCAGACGGAGCTTCGCCCGACCTCAGACGGAGCTTCGCCCTGCCTGAGCCGTGCGCCGCACCTACGGCGCTTTGGCCCTGATGACGACAACCACCGGGCGATGATCGCTCGCCGAGTACCAATCAGCCGATCGATACAGATAAGAATGCGATTGATCGATTTGTGGCAAGAGGGCCTGGTCAGCAAGGATATAATCAATTCGATCGTAGGTATCACTCAGCCGCCGATAGTAGGTCCAGCGATCCCCTTGTGCATCTGCCAGCGCAATCTCTTTCAGACGGTTCGGGCCTTGCCGGGGACCGAGAATCTCCTGAATCGCAGGTTGATCTTTTGTGTCGTTAAGATCGCCGTAGACGAGCAGTTTCTCGTTCGGATCTTTGGACAAAGCACCATCAATATGCTGTCGCAGCAGTCGAGCTTCGTTACGGCGCAGTAACGCTTCTCCCGATGGAACCGCCAGCTTGGACTTCAAATGGGCGCCCACCACCCTCAATCGGAAGGTTGGATTCACTTCCATTGTCACATCCAGAAATCCACGCTCAACAGGTTCCCGTTGTCCGTTCAGGTCAAAAAAGAGATCATTTTCTGAGTGCCGTTCCACGATTCTGAACCGACTGAGTAACGCCAAATGCCGGTCCGGATCCGCGCCGCTGACATATTCTGAGAAAGGAAATTCAAGACCTGCTTCCTTCAACCGCTTTTGGAACTCCTGGAACTGATCGGGTGGACCCATCTCGGCAACGCCTAGAATATCCGGGTGAATCTCTTTGATAATGCGGATCAGCGTATTCTTTTCGCCCTCCGGCTTGGGACCCAAAACAGTTCCGCCGCCTTCCCGGCGATTCATCTCAATATAATTTTCGACGTTGTAGTGAGCGAAAGTTATCGCTTCTTCAGCAAAAGCGTTCCCGACCAGCCATAAGATTAGGGCAACAAGCGCCAGGATACGGCCCAAACGGCCCGCCTCGAAGAGGCTAGAAATGTACACGAGATCCGTTCAAAGGTTTGGAACCGATTCACGCTGTACCTAATGCCCTTTCAGGGCTAATTTGGGGGGTGGAATGACCCAGGGTAAACCCTGGGCTATGCTCTTTTGGCCACTTCGGGCCACAGATTGGAAAGGTTCAAATTACAAGCCATTTGTCTAGGACGGGTGCGTCGGCTCTTGGGCGGGCGCTTGAGTCTGAGCTGTCTGGACTGGTGCAGACTGGCTCGGAGGGATGGGCTGAACTGGCTGTGCGCCCTGGTATGGCTGGGTGTTTTGGGGTGGACTCTTCAGGTCTTGTCCGGCTTGATGGAGTTCTTTGTCAAATTCCTCACGGGCCTTCCGGAACTCGTTCATGCTCTGACCAAGACTCCGCGCCAGCTCTGGAAGCTTCTTTGCGCCGAAGAGAACAAGAACGATAACCAGAATTAATACCCATTCAGTCGGCCCTGGCGTCACGAGAGCGATCGTATGCATATTTCACATCGTATCGCAGGCTCGGATGAGTTTCATCCTAAACCTGCGGTACGTTTCCGATTTATTTTAAGGCGTTCAGACGAGAGATCAGATCCGCTTTGCTCGTCAAACCGACTACCTGGTCTTTGACCTCGCCCGATTTGAAAAACAGCATGGTCGGAATATTGCGAATCCCGAAGCGATTCGAAAGGGTGGGATTGTTATCGACATCCACTTTCGCGATCCGGACGGCCGTACCCTGTTCTTTGGCAATTTCGTCGAGAACCGGCGCAATCATGCGGCAAGGTCCACACCAGGTCGCCCAAAAATCAACGAGGACGGGGACGTTTGCGGCGCTCACCGTCTGATCAAAAGTGGTTTCATCCAGATGAGTAACTGATTCAGTAGACATAGGAACTTAAGGATTTCCGCGTTGCCTCCAGCCGACACTTACAGATCAACTGAAGGCAATCAGCATCTGTAGAATAAGCGATATTATCAAAAAAGCCAGTAGCAAGCCGATCAAAGGAACAGTCAGAGGATCGCGTTTTGTTTCGGGGGTGCCGGACATCAGCGTGTGTACTCCGCGGGAATCGGTCGCTCCAGGATGCGGTTCCAGGCGAGCGGGTTCCGGGCGCTCAGAATCCTCCACCACGGGCTGCTTCCTTGGCGGTACTGGAATTCTTGCCACACCCTTTTTCGCTTCAGCCATTGACCTATATACCGTTCCAAATTTGCTCGATGTCAACTCCGTAAGTTCCGAAAGGGCGATCGAACTTACTCCTTGCGCTCCCAGCCTTTTCCTCACAGTTTCGACGCGATGGTGATATGAGAGTACTGGTCACAGGAGGCGCCGGATTTATCGGTTCTCATTTGGTGGAGGCTTTGTTGGCCGATGGGCACACGGTCTCAGTGATCGATGATTTCAACGACTTCTACGATCCCAAGATCAAAAGGAAGAACCTGCAAATGGTTCTCCCCGATATCCGTCTCCATGCCATCGATATTCGAGACAAAGACGCCGTGCTGAAGGCTTTCGCGACCGAAAGGCCGGAGACAGTCTTTCATCTCGCTGCCCGCGCCGGGGTGCGACCTTCCATCAAATGGCCTGAGCTTTACCTTGCCACCAACATCAGTGGAACCTTTCACCTCCTCGATGCCTCAAAAGCGCATGGGGTGACTCGCTTCATCTTCGCATCGAGCTCCTCGGTCTACGGTGCCTCGGAAGTGACTCCTTTCCGTGAAGATCAGGCTCTCATGCAGACGTTGAGCCCCTACGCCTGCACGAAGCTGGCGAGCGAACATCTTTGCTCAAACTATTCGTACCTCTATGGCATCCGCGCCGTTTGCCTGCGGTTTTTTACCGTTTATGGACCGCGTCAACGTCCCGATCTGGCAATTCACAAATTCACGGATTTGATACACCGCGGCAAACCGATTGACGTTTACGGCGATGGAACTGCGCGCCGAGATTTCACTTACATCGATGATATTATCCAGGGCGTAATGGCGTCGATCCAGTACCAGGGTGCCCTTTTTGATATCTTTAACCTTGGAGAAAGCGAAACGATCCAACTCCGTGACGTGATTGCCGAAATTGAAGCCGCGCTAGGGCAAAAGGCGATGATCAATCTGCTTCCACCGGTACCGGGCGACATGCCGGCAACCTATGCCGATATATCAAAGGCCCGGCAGCTGCTCGAGTATGCGCCGGCGACCCAAATCCGGGCAGGTGTGCAGAAATTCATTGAATGGTATCTTCGATCGCATGCCCTATGAGTGTCTCCTCCATCCATAACGTCGTCGATTTATGCAGGGCTCTGGTCCAGATCCCAAGCGAGAACCCGTCCGGCTCCGTGGCAAGCCAGGGCGAAGAAGCCATCGCCCGGTTCGTCGGCGAGTTTCTTGAGAGCCTTGGCGCTCGGGTGGAATATGAAGAGATAGGACCGGGGCGACCCAACGTGTACGGATGGTGGCCCGCTCCACGTGGATCAAGCCAACGCATTCTCTTCGCACCGCATCTGGACACTGTCACGGTGGAAGGGATGACCGTGGACCCTTTTGCCGCCCGGTGCCTTGACGGAAAGTTGTACGGGCGCGGAAGTTCAGACACTAAGGGATCGATGGCCGCGATGCTCTGGGCACTGAAATCGGTCGATCTGTCGAATCTCGACGTAGCCGTTGGTTTTGCCGGACTCGCGGATGAAGAGTTTGAACAACTTGGAGCCCAAGCCTGTGCGGCCCGAGAGATGGCGAATTTCGCGATTGTCGGCGAGCCGACCAATCTTGACGTGGTGTTCACCCATAAAGGTACTGCCTGGCTTGAAATCGAGACCCGCGGAAAGTCCGTGCACGCCTCTATGCCGGAAATTGGCCTCAATGCAATCGACCGCATGACCGACACGCTTAAAATTCTGAACGCGCGTTTTCCTGAGATTTGCCCGGTTCCACCGGATCCGGTTCTGGGCAAACCGACCCTCAGTACCGGACGGATCCACGGCGGAGCGAAGATCAACGTTGTCCCTGACCGATGCTACGCCGAGATTGACATCCGAATTTTACCAGGCCAAGAATCGATGGCCACGGCTGTCGCGGAATTTTTCGAGCAGCACCACGTTCCCGCGATCGTCAATCCGATTAAGGTTTCCACTCCTCTTTATACGCCGCCTGATAACCCGTTTATCGGGAAATTCATTGCCCTCGGATCGAAACTCGTCGGAGCCAGCTGGTTTTGCGATGCCGCCTTCTTCGCGTTGAAAGGTACGCCTGCGATCGCCATCGGTCCTGGGTCAATCGCCCAGGCTCATACCGCGGACGAATTTATTGAGATGACCGAACTCGAGCGCGGCGCAGAATTTTTTGCCAATTACTTACTCTCTTTTGAAAATGGCCGATTCAAAGCCTAAAGCCGCGATCACACCCACCCGGGCTGAAGATTTTCCGGAGTGGTATCAACAAGTCGTTCGCGCCGCAGACCTGGCGGAAAATTCGGAAGTGCGAGGCTGCATGGTGATCAAGCCATGGGGATACGGCATCTGGGAAAATATCCAGCGGCAACTGGATTCGATGATTAAGGCAACCGGGCATAAGAATGCCTATTTTCCTTTGTTTATTCCGCTCAGTTATTTCGAGAAGGAGGCGGCCCACGTTGAGGGATTCGCCAAGGAATGTGCTGTGGTCACCCATCATCGCCTGGAAATTGGCCCCGATGGTAAAATGCGGCCGGCCCCTTCAGCCGAGCTGACTGAACCTCTGGTGGTCAGGCCGACCTCGGAAACGATTATCGGCTCAGCCTTTGCCAGGTGGGTTCAATCGTATCGCGATCTGCCGATTCTGATCAATCAATGGGCAAACGTTGTCCGCTGGGAAATGCGTCCTCGCCTATTTCTACGGACCACGGAGTTCTTGTGGCAGGAAGGCCATACGGCCCACGAAACGGAGCAGGAAGCGATCGAAGAAGCGGTCCAGATGCTGGAAGTCTACGCCACCTTCGTGCGCAACCATCTCGCGCTGCCGGTCTACCACGGCGAAAAGACCGAAAGTGAACGGTTTCCCGGTGCTGTGCAGACTCTCTGTATCGAAACGATGGTTCAAGATCGCAAAGCGATCCAAGCCGGCACCTCCCATTTCCTCGGTCAGAATTTTGCGCGTTCGGCAGGCATTAAATATGTCTCTCGCAACGGTACGGAGGAACATGTCTGGACCACCAGCTGGGGTGTTTCGACCCGATTGGTCGGCGCGCTCATTATGACGCACGCTGACGACGATGGAGTGATACTGCCGCCCAGAATTGCCCCCTCCCAGGTGGTAATACTCCCAATTACACCTAAAGAAGAAACAAAACAGGCGGTTCTGGAAGCGGCCGCTCTACTCCGCGACAAGATCGCTGCCCAGCGCTACGCGGATGAATCGATCCGTGTGGAAATGGATGAACGCGATTTCGCGGGAGGATCGAAAAACTGGGAATGGATTAAACGAGGAGTGCCGGTCCGGATCGAGATCGGTCCTCGTGATCTTCCCACAGGCAGCGCCGCCGTTTCCCGGCGCGATCAACCTGTCAAAGCAAAAGTCTTCAAGCCGATCAGCGAAATCGTGGATCAACTCCCTGTCATTCTCGCCGACATCCAAGAGAATCTTTACGATCGCGCGAAAACGCTCCGTGACTCCAATACGGTAAGGATCGATTCGAAAAACGACTTCTACGATTTCTTTACTCCTAGCAATAAAGAGAAACCGGAAATCCACGGTGGATTTGCCCTCGCGCACTGGTCCGGAAGTTCCGAGGTCGAAGCTCAAATTAAAGAGGAACTCAAGGTAACGATCCGCTGTATCCCGTTTGATCAGGAGGTACGCGACGACCGGCCAGGCGAGTGTGTGATCTCCGGAGAACCGAGCCCCCGCAGGGTTCTGTTCGCCAAATCGTACTAGCCGGGAATCCATTCCTCCGCCTCCCAATCGTGCTCGTGCTCGTTCTCGTTATCGTTCTCGTCTTTCTGTCTCTTTTACTTTGGAACGTCGCTCGATGGCGCGAAGTAACGAAGAACACAGGCTGGAAGCCTATGGTACATTGGTTTTACGGAACTATTGAGCGCTCTCCCAGAGCCTTCCCGGGAGCTATCGCCGCCCACCTGGAGTGACGCGCTACGGCGTTAAAGTACCATAGGCTTCCAGCCTGTGTTCTTCGGGCGCGCCCCAAAGGCACCAAGGAGCTGTAGGTAGGTCTCAGCCCAGCGTTTCAACCCTCTCGGTGTCTCTCATTCCAGCGCACTGCGACGCCGTACAGTTCTACGGCTCTTAGAATACCCAGCTTTTCGCGGATGTTTGCGCAATGGACCTGGACAGTTTTAATGCTGATACACAGAGTCTCGGCTATTTGACGGGTTGGATTGCCACGACCCAGATAGCGGAAAATCTCAAGTTCACGCTCGCTCAGCAAAGCTAGATCAAAATCTTCTTCAGACGGCGGAGGGTCCGAGGGAGAATCCACTTCTTTGCTGACATAAGGAACGCCATTGAGGACGTCACGAATGGCTTTACAAATCCGTCGAGTAGTCTCGCTCTTCACCACATAACCGCTGGCACCGGCGCGAAGCGCACGCTTTGCGTAAAGCGGCGACCTGTGCATCGAAAGGACAATGATTTCGACATGCGGCACCCGCTGCTTGATCTCAGCAATGAGGTCGAAACCTGAACAATCTTTGAGAGAGATGTCGACCACGGCGACATGGGGTTTCTTCTTTTCTATCGCTTCAATACAATTCTCGCGGCCCTCCGATTCACCACAGACCGTCAGGTCCCATTGCTGATTGATCACGTTGGCGAGCCACTCCCGAACCAGGGGGTGGTCATCCACGATAAATACTCGCTGCCGAGGGTACAGGGAACGGCGTTCGACTGTAATAGTCATTTAGTCAGTCACTCGGAAGGGCGATCCGGCTAGGGAAAGTGCAAGTAACCATCGCGCCGGACTCTCCGCCACCAAGCGTAAGAGTTCCGCCGATGATTGATGCGCGGTATTTCATATTCCGCAAGCCCATACCATGGTGAAGTGGCTGGGCAGTTGAAAATCCGGAGCCATCGTCGCAAATTACCAGTGCTATCGCCGATCCGAATTTTGCTAAGCGAATGTCTATCTTACGCGCCTGCCCGTGGCGAATCGCATTATGAACTGCCTCCTGGGCGATGCGGTACAAGTGGGTGGCGACGGCGGTATCCTGGATCTGCACCGGCTCGACCAGGCAAAACCGGCAAGCCACATTGAATCGGCTCGAGAAATGGGCAGCCAACTCCGAAAGCGCATTTGGAAGGTCTTCGCCGTCGGCTTCGAGTGGAAAAAGCCCGGCCGCAAGGCCGCGAGCCAACGAGATGGCGTCTTCGATTAGACCGACCACACGGTTTGCGTCTGCGAGCTCGGGGGCTCCCCTGGCGGCTAACTTTTCTACCAGGAACTGCTCGGCTAAAGCAGTGCCGGTGAGGTGCTGGCAAAGACTATCGTGAATGTCGATGCCAATCCGTCGCTGCTCCCTTTCGCCGATGGCCAGTATCTCGCTTTCGAGCCGCCGCCGTTCAGCGAGTTCGGAAGAGAGCGAAGCGGTGCGCTCTGCCACTCTTTGCTCCAACGTTTCCTGGGTCGAGCGAAGACGACGAAGGAGCCAGACGACGATGAGGTAAAAGGAAAGCACAATTGCAGCATCCCAGACCGGAGCGAAGCGATTGGAGTAATGTTCTCCGGAAATGATACTAATCGCAGAGGTGGAGATAGCACTAAGAATGCTGACCAGAATGCCAAACGAGGCACCGACGAACCACGTCGCAAGCCCTGCTGCGACCAGGTAAAACACGGTGCAGGAAATTTCATAGCCGGTAAGAAAATCGATTGCGGCAACGCAGGCGAGAATGACAAAGGTAAATGCGACGAAGAGCCACTTTGGAAACTGACTGATCTTTGCGATCAAGTTCGCCGTCACTTTCTGCGGCCTTGGTGTCCCCTTATTTGAAGCTATCAAGACTCGAACCTAACACCGCAGCCTCCCTTGGCAACGCTTCGACTTAGGTAGGGTGAGGCTCCGCCCCCTCCAAAATCGTGCTCATCCTCGTTATCGTTCTCGTGCTCGTCTTTCCGTCTCTTTTTTCGCCGGCCACAATCACAGATCGAGAACGATAACGAGCACGATTTAAGTGCGGGCTAAAGCTCAACTGGAAAGCCAATTTCGACGGTCCGATCGCTTGGGAGCTGGAAGAAGTCCGCCGCATTTTCGGGCATTACGACTCATCAAGCGAAATACCGTCCGGCGCAGCAGCGAGAGCGCCTTCCCGCTCGATGGGATCAGCGTTTCCCGGCCCAGAAAAAAAGTGGTCCGCTCACGAATGACACGATTATGCTTTAAGTTATTTAGAAGAGCGATGGGAGTTCCAACAGGCGAACTGGCGAGAAAAACTGCTGTTCCTCGAACACAGTGAGGCCAGTTTTCGTCGGCCAGCAAACCCGAAAGTTCTATCGAGGCGACAAATTGATCGAACTGCATCGTGGATTGTAGTCGCCTTCGGATATGTTCGCGCCCGATTTTCCAGGTGGTCATTCCGTAAAACAGGATCCCGCCCACCACGATTGGTAGCCAGCCTCCGTGAACGAGTTTGAGCACATTCGAGGCAAAGAATGAGGCTTCCACCAGTCCTAACAGCCCAGGAAAACGAAATTAACAAAGACTCCAGGTGAGGCGGCCAGACTTTCCTTGAAAGAGTCCGGCCCGGGGTGGCAAGCGAAACACACCCCGGGACCGCACGCTACCTCAGGTATAAGAGTCTTTGATGATGCTGCGGGACAGAGAGGCCCTACTGAACAACCAAGCTGGAAGGCCTAATTCCTGCGCCATGCATCCACTTCAAGTCAAGTCGCTGAATAACTCGCAGCAGACGGTCTGGCACTCCGTGTATGGCCATGATGAGAAATCACCGCTTCCGGATATGCTTCGGAACCATGTTCGTGAATATCGAGACCCTCGAGTTCGCCTTCTTCCGACACACGTAGAGCCCCAATCATTTTGACCGCGTACATGAGAACCATAGCGGCAACGAATACTCCCAGAAAGATGGAGGTATTACCGATAAACTGAGCCACCAGTTGATCTGTTCCTCCGCCGTAGAAGAGCCCCTTCACGACCGACGAGGTGTCGGCCCCGGTTGCGGTCGGCGCCCCGAACTGGCCCGTGGCGAAAAGGCCCAGACTGTAGGTTCCCCACATCCCGGCCAGTCCATGAACGGGCCATGCGCCGCACGGGTCATCGACTCGCAGCCATTCAAGGAGGTCGGTACCCCAGACAACCACCACCCCAGCAACAGCGCCGATCATGATCGCACCGAAAGCGGAAACCCAATAGCAGGGGCAGGTAATCGCCACCAGTCCAGCGAGCAACCCATTCAGACACATGCCGCAATCCCACTTTTTGGCGCGCGGATAGACATAAAACATTGCCAATAGTCCGCCGGCACAGGCCGCCAGCGTGGTGTTCGTGGCTACGCGCGCAATCCCGAGGTAATCCATCGCCGAAAGCGTGCTACCTGGATTGAATCCATACCATCCGAACCAAAGAATAATCGCGCCCACCGCCGCAATCAGCATGTTGTGAGCAGGCATCGGTCCACCGCCGTCGCGCTTAAAAGTCCGACCAATGCGCGGTCCAAGAACGATGGCGCCCGCGAGGGCGATCGTGCCCCCGATAGTGTGCACGATTGTCGAGCCCGCGAAATCATGAAAGGGAGCTGCCTTCCAAAACGGAATGGCGTTTAACCAGCCATCCGGACCCCAAGCCCAATGTCCGAAAATAGGATAGATGAAGCCGCTGACTCCAAGGCTATACCAGAGGTCTCCCCAGAAACCAGTCCGCCCTACCATCGCGCCGGAGGTGATCGTCGAGCAGGTGTCGGCGAAGGCGAATTGAAAGAGAAATATCGCGATGGTCGCGACGCCCGTCGATTCATAGGTGTCCGGAAGGTTTTGCAGGCAGAACCAAAGATGACCGTTGCCATCACCCCAGCCGATAAACCCATTTCCATGACCAAACATCCAGGCAAAGCCCCACAAATAGAACAGTAATCCACACAGGCTGGTGTCGACGATTCCTTCCAGCATGACGTTGACCGATTCACGGGTCCGCGCGAAACCAGCCTCCAGGAACATGAACCCGGCTTGCATGAAGAACACGAGGAATGCCGTCACCAGGACCCACATCGTGTTGATCGGGTTAACATAGGGTGGATTAGGCGCCGGTGCGGGTGTGGCTGCTGGGGCCGCCCCCCCAGCGGCAACAGGTGAAGCCGCCGGACTTGCTGCCGGAGACGCAGTCGCTGCCTCGGAAGCCGTTGGAGAGGCCGTCTGGGCGTGAACTTTGGAGGTGGAGCTAAAGTAGAACGAGACTCCAAGCATCAATAGAAGGCAGAGACCGAGCCCAATGGCTTTTCCTCCGAGAATTGCCATGAAGAGCTTTCGCTCCTCCGGGTCCTTCAGCTTTTCGATGAATCTGTTGATCATAATTTACGCGCCAGTTTTAACGATTTCTTGATTTAGCGTTCCGACAACTCGAGCCGCTCGAATCGTCCCGGGCGAGCCGAATCGCCGGGAAAGCGGAGCGGAAGTCACGCGCCGTCCCTGAGCAGTTGCCATGCCGAGTTCCCGAATAGCTGGTGAAAATTACTAGTACGAAATAGTACTATAGTAAAATCATCCCGTAGGGCGGTGCTCATCTCCTGACCAAGCCCGAATTGGCCCTTTTTGCCCAGCAAAGAGGGGCAAAATATATCAGCGTGCGCAGCTCATAACATCGTCTAGATCCAGATTTTAAGCTGGTCTGGTGAAAACGAACCTCAATGATTGAGGCGTTTGCCATGCTAACTCGTGCGGAAGATTCATTTCGCAGGCAGTGCTAAGAATGCGATACGATTGTGTTGTAGTATGCTACAACTTTGTACTACTCAGAGGCTGCACAAGCCCATGCCCCGGAGTGACGATCCCGGGGCCGCCTGACCGCTGATGACGCAAAGCAGGACCGCATTACCTAGATATGGAGTATGATAGACTCCGATGAATGTCCAGGTAGAGCCGGTGAACATCAACGGGGAGCAGGAATTTAAACTCAGGCTGGACGGGGTCTTGTTTGGCGTGTTTTGGACGAAAGAAGAAGCGCTGCGTTACGCCGAGGACGTCC
>Ga0210390_10001155_pt1 | contig 26027 bp, 23 predicted proteins | sample IncBWH11OmetaG_FD_161050 | JGI IMG/M metagenome (GOLD analysis project Ga0210390, IMG submission 161050) | Forest soil microbial communities from Barre Woods Harvard Forest LTER site, Petersham, Massachusetts, United States - Inc-BW-H-11-O ... | reverse complement strand
GGATCGTACACGATGTCGACGCCATGGCCGTGGGTCAGCTCCATGACCCGGTCGCGAAACCCGTCATGGTAGGGGATCGCGTGGTCGGCGCCCTCTTCGAGGCAAATCCTGCGCTTTTCGTCGGTGCTGGCGGTGGCGATCACCTCGGCGCCCTCGAGCTTCGCAATCTGGATCGCGGGAAGCCCGATGCCGCCGGCGGCACCATGGATCAGCACCCGGTCGCCGGCTTTGAGCCGGCCGCGCTGCAACAGCGCGTGGTAGGCGGTGTGGTAGACGTTGCGGAACACCGCCGCCTCCTCGAGGCTCATCGCCGCCGGCACCAGGTCGCAATCCTCGGCCTTGCAATTGCCGAGCTCGGCGAACGCACCGAGGCGCTGCCGGCACATGACCGTGTCGCCCGGCTTAAGCCCATTCACCCCGGCGCCGAGCGCGACGACCTCGCCTGCCGCCTCGTTCCCGGGAATGAACGGCGGCTCCGGCCGGAACTGGTATTTTCCGGCGAGCATCAGCACGTCGACGTACTGAACGCCGCGTGCCGCGATCCGCACCTGCACCTCGCCGGGGCCGGGCGGCGGCGGGTCGGGCACCTCGCGCAATGCCAGGGCCTCGGGACCGCCAAACGCCTCGCACACCACCGCCTTCATCGCGCGCTCTCCGCTGCCTTGCCGCCGCGAAAGCTTGCCCCGGTCCTCGGCCGCTCGCCAGCCCCTTTCGCCGAGCCGGCGGAATTGTGGCATGCTGTCGCACGTCCTTAACGCCGGGCAGGGCAGGGATGGGCAGGGAGGGGGAAGGGTAATGAGCGACGGGTCCGCGACCGCGGCGTTGGCGCCGGGAGGGGTGCGGCAAGCCGGCCGGTTTTCGGTCACCGACCAGATCGTCGTGTCGCTGTTGTGGTTCGCGCTGTTCGCCAACTGGCTGACGGTGGTGCCGGTCATCATCCCTGACCAGATCGCCGCGATCCTCGGCCCCGACGCCGCCGCCAAGGAGGGGATCAGCGGCTCGATCCTGGCGATCGGCGCCGTCATGGCGCTGGTCATGGCGCCGGTGGCGGGGGCACTCTCCGACCGGGTGCGCAACGCAAAGGGGCGCCGCCGCCGGTTCCTCGCCGTCGGCATGATCGGCAGCTGCATCGGGCTTGGCCTGCTGGTGCCGTTCGGCGCCGGCAGCAGCATTTTTCTCTACGCGCTCGCGATCTTGAACCTGCAATTCTGGTGGAACTGGGCGTGCGGGCCGTATGCCGGGCTGATCCCCGATGTCGTCCCCGCTGGGAGACAGGCCTCGGCCAGCGCCTGGATGAACATCATGAGCATCCTCGGCACATTTGCCGGCAACGGCATCGCGGTGGCGCTCTACGTGCACGGCCGTCCGGACATGGCGATTGCCGGTCTGGTCGCGATCAATCTCGCCTGCCTCGCGGTGACGGTGGCACGGGTGCGCGAGCCGCCCGCCGCCGGCGCCGGCAACCGCTTCGCGCTCGGCCCGTTCGTGCGCTCGTTCTGGCTTCCACCGAGGATGCACCCGAATTTCTACCGGGTGCTGGTGACGCGCCTTTTCGCGAACCTCGGCGTCTGGTCGGTGCTGACGTTTCTGCTGTTTTACCTGCAGGACGTGGTCGGGGTCGCCGAGCCGGGCCGGGTCTTGCCGATGGTGCTCGGGATCGGCGCGCTCGTCGGCATCCCGGCGAGCCTCGCCGCCGCCCGGCTCAGCGCGCGCTACGGCATCGTCGCGATCGTCAAGGCGACGAGCTGGATGATGGCGGGCGCGGCGGGCGCCTACGTGGCGATCGCGCTCAACCCGCATTGGATGCTGATGGCGGCGGTCGCGTTTGTCTATTTCACCGGGTGGGGCGCCTACCAGGCGGTCGACTGGGCATTGGCGCTGCGCGTCTTGCCGGCGAGCGAGACGGCGGGCAAGGACATGGGCATCTGGCATGTCGCGCTCGTCTTGCCGCAGGTGCTCGGCCCGGCCTCGACCGGTTGGATCATCAGCGGCGCGAGATGGGCGGTCTCGGCGCGTTTTGCCTACACGCTCGCCTTTGCTGTCGCGGCGTTGTGGTTCGCCCTTTCGGCATTGCTGGTCGGTCGAGTGCGGCTGGCGCCCGCCGAATGAGGCGGTCGCGCCGGCGCTAGCCGCCCTTGCGGTATTGTCCGAGTGCCCGGTGCAGAACTTTCGCTCGTTGCAAGCGTCCCCCTTAAAGGGGCCGCGCGCCGTGCCACAAAAGGAGGCGATATGCGAGCGATCATCCTCAGTCCGTTTATTGCGGCCACGCTGATGTGCGCCGCGCTCGCCGCCGGGGCGGCGCCGACGCCGGGGATACCGGCGCAATACGCGCAGTCGCAGCCGAGCGCTCCGAGCGGCAGCGAGAGCACGATCCCGCAACAAACGCCGCGCTCGGGTTCGAGCGCCGCACCGGGCTCGTTGAGCCATCAGCTCAGCCGGTCGGGCGGCGTCATTCACCCGCCGCCGAGCGGCGACAGCGGCGTCGTCGCACCACCGAACCAGGGGGCGAGCCGCACCCCGGTCATCCCGCCGCCCGGCACCCCGGGCGGGAACCCAATGGTTCAGCCGAAATAGCGACGCGCCTAGGGCGGTCGTCAGACGTAGCGGATCGTCGTGAACATCCCCGCCGCCTGGTGGTAGAGCATGTGGCAGTGAAAGGCCCAGGTCCCGGGATTGTCGGCGTCAAAAGCCACGACCACTCGCCCCGCGGCCGGCACCCGGACGGTGTCGCGCACCGCCCCTAAGAGCTGCGTCCCGTCGACCTCGACCACCTGGAAGCGGTGGCCGTGCAGATGCATCGGATGCGGCATGCCGGTCATGTTGGGCATGACGAGCGCGACCCGCTCGCCCTTGGCGACCGGCAGCGGCGGGACCTGCGGGTTCCAGGCGACGCCGTTGATCGACCAGATGTATTTCGACATGTCGCCGGTCAGGTCGACGTTGTGGACACGGTCGGGCTTGCGCGCAGCGAGCGGCTCGGCGGCGCGCAGCCGTTTTTCGAGCCCCATCGTGATCTCGGGCGCCGCCTCGGCGGCATGCGCCGGGACGCGCGCGATCGCGGCGTTGCCGGCGGCGAGTACGATCCCGGTGCGGTTGCGCTCGCCTTCGACCGTCGCGACGAGCGGGTAGGCCGCGGCGGCGCGCGGGATCGTCAATACGAGGTCGAGGCGCTGCGCAACGTTGATCGGAAAGCGCCGGCCGACGATCGGCTGGACAAAGCTTCCGTCGACCGCGATCAGCCGGCCGTCGAGCGCGCCCAGGTCGAAGTGAAAGCTCGACATCGACGCGCCGTTGATGACCCGCAACAGCACCTGGCTCCCCGGTTCGACCTTGACCACGTCGGGGTCGGCCAACGTGCGGTCGTTGGCGAGGAAGGCGTCGTAAGTCACGTCGTTGAGGTCCGGCCCCTCCGAAGCGCCGCCCTTTGCTGTCCCGGCCATGCCGCTCATGGCGCCCATGCCCTGCAGGGCCGCCGACGTTGGCTTGGCGCCGCCCGCCGCCATCGCGGGCATGCTGGCGCCTTTTTTGAGATTGGCGAAAATCTCCGCGGGCGGCGTGAAGCTGAAATCGTTGAGCATCAGGATGACTTCCTGCTGCCCCGGATGGTCGCGCTGGTCGCGGATGATCAGCGGCGCGTCGAGCAGCAGCTGCTCCTGCAATCCCTGGTGCGAGTGCATCCAGAAAGTCCCGCCATAGGCCAGCGGAAAGTCGTAGTCGGCGCTGCCGCCGGCCGGGATCGGCGGCCCCGAGACGCCCGGCACCCCGTCCTGCCGCCACGGCGGCGCCAGCCCGTGCCAATGAACGAGGCTCGGCTTGCCGATGCTGTTTTCGACGCGCACCCGAAACCGGTCGCCGACCTGCGCCGTGATGCCGGCCGTGCCGTCGGGCTGGCGGATGCCGTAGACTGCGGCCGGCTTGCCGTCGACCTCGATCGTCCGGTTGACCAGCCGGAGCACCGTCGGCGCCGCCTGCGGCTCGCCCGCCGCCGGCGCCGTTCGCGGGCGGATTGCCGCCGCCGCAAGAGCGGACATCAGGATGGCGCGGCGTGTCGGCATCGGCCGTCTCCCCTTGCGAAGCCGCCCGATTATAGGGCCGGCCGCCAAGCCGCGCAGCCGCCGGCAACCGCCGCTGCCACCGAGCAGGGTCGCATTGTCGCGCGCGGCGAATTATGCTGGCCGGATTCCTTCTTGAGGAGGCGGTCGATGAACGCGACGGCGGCGGTGTTGAGCCCGGAAACGGTGCTCGCCGAAATGAAGAAGCACGGAGTGACCCATGTGGTGTACCTGCCGGACAGCGAGACCAACTGGCTCTACCTGCTGATGAAGGCCGACCCGGCGGTGCACCTCGTTGGGGTCGGCCGCGAGGGGAATGCATGCTCGATCGCGGCGGGGCTGTGGCTCGGCGGGGCGAAGCCGCTGATCCTGATCCAGAACACCGGGATGCTCGAAGCCGGGGATTCGATCCGCGGCTGGCTGATGAGCCTCAACGTGCCGATCGTGCTGATGGTCGGCTATCGCGGGTGGACCCGGCACGGCGTCACCACCGACACGGTGGCGACCTATACCGAGCCGTTTCTAATGGCGTTCGGCCTCAACTACTACCTCGTCGAAAGCGACGCGGATTCCTCACGTATCGGGGTCGCCTTTGAGGAGGCGGAGCGCACCCGGCGGCCAGTCGTGATCCTGGTCGGCGACGAATACCACGGCTTCAATCGCTAGGCCTGGTTCATTTAGCCGATCGTCAAATCCTATCCGTCATTCCCGCGAAAGCGGGAACCCAGGGCCCGGCGCCTCAGCAGTTGCTCTGGGTCCCCGCTGCCGCGGGGACGACGATTGTCAACCTCTCCCTCCCGAGTGAGGCAACCCACGATGATGCACACTGCCGAGATGATGAAGGTCTTTGCGCGCTATCGCGGCGACGCAATCCTGGTCCCGGGGCGCAGCGGCCGCTACTGGATCGAGCTCAGCGACAACCACAACCTCGATGTCGAGGTCGGCGACCCGGCGATGGGCGGCCATGCCGGGCTCGGCCTCGGCCTCGCGCTGGCGCGCCCCGACAAAAAGGTCATGCTGTTCGATTCCGAGGGCGACATCCTGATGAGCCTCGGCATGCTGGCGACCGTCGCCGAGCAGGCGCCGGCAAACCTCTACCATTTCCTGATCGACAACGGCGTCTATGCGACGACCGGCGGTCAGCCGGTGCCGAACGCCGACAATATCGCCTATGACGTGGTCGCGCGCGGCTGCGGCTACCCGCGCGCCTTCGCCTTTACCGAGATCGGCGACTTCGAGCGCGCCTTGCCCCAGATCATGGCCGCACCCGGCCCAGTCTTTGTCGCATGCAAGGTCGCCCCGGAGATCGAGAACGAGCCGATCAGCCGCCGCCGCCGCTGGCAGACCCGCACCCGCGAGCAGGTCGTGCACGATGTCCGCGCGGCGCTCGCCGGTCGCTGAAAACGCCCCGCGTTGCGCTAAAAATCAGGGCGGCGTAGCGCGCCGCTGGGTCCGTGCAGAGCCCTCTAAAGGTCGAGGTCGAGCACCGGGGTCTTGGACCGTGAGCAACAAATCAGCACATAGCGCCGGCGGTCGGCGTCGGACAGGATCTGGTCGCGGTGATCGGGCTCGCCCGCGAGGTACGGGGTCAGGCAGGTCCCGCAATAGCCGAGCTCGCACGAGGCGCGCACCGGGACGCCGCGGCGGCGCAGCCCGTCGATGATCGTCTCGCCGGCGGCGATGTCGTAGTCGCCGCCGCTGCGGGCGAGGCGGACGCGGAACGGCCGGTCCTCGCCCAACGGCTCGGGCGCGCGCGCCGCGGGGCCGGTGAAGTATTCGCAGTGCACCGTGCCTGGGGGCCAGTCGGCGGCTGCCGCCGAGGCGGCCCGCATCATCCCGGCCGGCCCGCAATAATAGAGGTGCGTTCCGGGCTTCGGGTCGCGCAACGCCGCGGCGATGTCGAGCCCGCGCGCCGGGTCGCCGCCATCGTGATGAAAGCGCACCCGGCCTTGTGCCGCGAGCAGGTCGAGCTCGTCGCGAAACGCCGCCGCCTCGGGCGAGCGCGTGCAGTAATGCAGCAGAAAATCGGCACGGCGGCGGCGCAGCTCGGCGATCATCGCCATGATCGGGGTGATGCCGATGCCGCCCGCGAGCAGCAGATAATGCGCGGCCCCCTCCGCCAACGGGAAGTTGTTGCGCGGCATCGACGCCTCGACCATGTCGCCGACGCGGACCGCCTCATGCCAGTGGCGCGAGCCTTCACCCTCGCGTTCGCGCAGCACCGCGATGCAGTAGCGCCGCCGCTCGGCCGGGTCGTTCCACAAGGAATAGTCGCGCACCGCGCCGGCGCCGTGGCGCACCGCGACGTGGGCCCCGGCGCCAAAGCGCGGCAGGTCGCGCCCGCGCGGGTCGACGAGCTCGTAGCCGTTGACCGCTTCGGCAAGGTAGGTGATCGAACGGACGCGCAACAGCATCGGCGAACTCCGCGCTCTCGCCCGGACTATGCGCGCATCCGCGGCGCCACGCATCCGTCGATGTTGCGCCCCATCGCCCCGGCCGCCAAGATCGCGCCGCCTCTTCCCAACCGCCGAGGAGATTTCCCGATGCCCTTGCAATTCCGCCGGGTCGTGACCGGACATGACGCCGAGGGCCGCGCTGTCGTGCTGATCGACGAGACCGCGAAAAACCTGGTGTCGGCGCGGCCCGGCGCCACCGCCGGCGTCGTGTGGACGACCGAGGGCTTCCCGGTCGACAACAACGGGAGCGACGACGAGGGGCAGCGCAAGACCGGGACGACGCTCGCGAACGGCACGGTCTTTCGCATCCTCGAGCTCGCGCCCGGCTCGTCCCCGCGCAACCATCGCACCGACTCGATCGACTATGCCGTCGTCATGAAAGGCGAGATCGACATGGAGCTCGACGACACGACCGTGCATCTGAAGGCCGGCGACGTGCTGGTGCAGCGCGGCACGATCCACAACTGGGTCAACCGCGGCACCGAGCCGTGCGTCATCGCGTTTGTGCTGATCGCCGCCGACCCGGTGACCGCCGGCGGCAAGGTGCTGCACGCGCAAGGCTGAAGCGGCGCAGGCAGCAGGCCCTCAGGGCTCCAGGCCCTCAGGCCTCGTCGGGGACGGCCTCGTCGGGGACGGCCTCGTCGAGCTCGCGCAGCCACACCGCGGCGTTCGAATCGGAGGGGGCGCGCCAGTCGCCGCGGGGCGACAGCGAGCCGCCCGACGAAATCTTCGGGCCGTTGGGGAGCGCCGAGCGCTTGAATTGCGACTGCTGAAAAAAGCGCAGCAGAAACACCCGCAGCCAGCGCTTGATCTCGGGCAGCTCATAAGCGCGCCGCGCCACATCGGGGGTGTTCGGCGGCCAGGCGCCCAGCCTGATGTCGTGCCAGGCGTTCCACGAGAGATACGCGATCTTGGACGGGCGAAAGCCAAAGCGCGTCGCGTAAAACAGGTTGAAGTCCTGCAATGCGTACGGGCCGACCACACTCTCGGTCGACTGGATCGCCCCATCAGCGCCGGGCGGCACCAGCTCCGGCGAAATCTCGGTCGCGAGGATGTCGTAGAGGATCGGCGCGGCCTCGAGGCCGAGGTCGCCGGTCGCCGCGACAAACCGGATCAGGTGCTGGATCAGGGTCTTGGCGACCGACGCGTTGGGGTTGTAATGCGACATCTGGTCGCCGACCCCGTAAGTGCACCAGCCGAGCCCGAGCTCCGACAGGTCGCCGGTGCCGACCACCAGCCCGCCATTGTGGTTGGCGAGCCGGAACAGATAGTCGGTGCGCAGCCCGGCCTGGATGTTCTCAAAGGTTACGTCGTAATGCGCCGCGCCGGTCGAGGCGGCATGGCCGATGTCCTGCATCATCTGCCGGGCCGCCGGCCGGATGTCGATCTCGCCCCCGGTCACGCCGAGCGTCTTCATCAGCCGCCAGGCGTTGGCCTTGGTCGCCTCGCTCGTCGCAAAGCCGGGAAGCGTATAGGCGAGAATGTCGGTGCGCGGCAGCCCGAGCCGGTCCATCACGCGGGCTGACACAATCAGCGCCTGCGTCGAATCGAGCCCGCCCGAGATGCCGATCACCAATTTTTTGAGGCCGGTCGCCCGCAGTCTTTGCGCGAGGCCCTGGACCTGGATGTTGTAGGCCTCGTAGCAATTCTCCCGCAGCATGGCCGCATCGGCCGGCACATACGGGAATCGCTCGACCTCGCGACGCAAGGGGAGCGGCTCGAGCGGCGGCGCAAACTCGAATGCGGTCGTGCGGAAAGCCGGCCGGGTCGCCGCGTTGGCGCGAACGCAGTCGCCAAACGTGTTCATCCGCATCCGCTCCTGCCGGATGCGGCCGAGGTCGACATCGGCAATTGCCATCTCGGGATTGGCCGAAAATCGCTCGGTCTCGCCCAAATCCACGCCTAATTCGAAAATGCCGGCCTGACCGTCCCAGGCGAGGTCGGTCGTCGATTCGCCGGCACCGGCGGCCGAATAGGCATAGGCGGCGAGGCATCGCGCCGATTGCGAGGCACAAAGGAGGCGCCGCATCTGGGCCTTGCCGATCGTGATATTGCTGGCCGACAGGTTTAAGAGGATTTCGGCGCCGGCGAGGGCCGCGACGTTGCTCGGCGGCTGCGGCACCCACAGATCCTCGCAAATCTCGACGTGGAAGGTGAAGCCGGCCGCGCCGTCGGCGGCGAAGATGAGGTCGGTCCCGAACGGCGCCCGGTGGCCGCCGACCGTGATCTCCCGGCCGGCAACCCCGTCACCCGAAGTAAAGTGACGGCGCTCGTAGAATTCGCGGTAATTCGGCAGGAAAACCTTTGGCACGACGCCGAGCAGCCGCCCGCGGTGGATCGCCACCCCGCAATTGTAGAGATGCCCCCGCGCGCGTAGCGGCGCGCCGACAACAAAAACCGGCAATAGCTCGCGGCTGGCATCAACCAGCTGGCCGATTTCGCCTTCGACGGCATCGAGCAACGCGTCCTGAAACAACAGATCGTCGATCGCATAGGCCGACAGCCCGAGTTCGGGGAAGACCATCAGTGCGGCACGCGCCTCGTCTCCAGCGGCAATCATCGCCTCGATCGCTGCGGCGTTGCGCCGCGGCTCGGCGACCGCGGCCCGCGGCACGCAGGCGGCAACGCGGACGAACTGGTGCCGGTAGGGTGAAAAGAACGAGGACATTCAGGGTGCTCGTGCGCGAGTGACTTAGCTTATCTGGGAAACCGCCGGCTTGGGGATAAGACGCTACGGCTGACCGCGTCGTCAGGAATTCGACCGGCCGGACCGGGCCAATTCCCAGAACATGCCGCCGAAACCAAGCAGGGTGACACCGGCAGCGACGACCAGAACCAGATTTTTGTGCCGATCTTTCAAGGGGGTCGCAGAAAGCTGCGCGCGCAGCGTTGGGCAGTCGCCCTTGTCGGGCAGGGAGGAGTAATATCGCCCGCCCCGCGACCAACAGCGAATTCCGATGGCCGACATCGTTATCATCAACCCGCGTTTTGAGACCTCGTTTTGGGGGCTGGAACACGCGATGCCGTTTCTCGGCGCCAAGGCGGTTCTGCCGGTCGCAAGCCTGCCGTTGCTGGCGGCACTGACCCCGCCCGACCACAGCGTCACACTCATCGACGAAAACGTCGAGCCGATCGATTTCGCACGTTGCGCGTGCGCCGACATTGTCGGCCTGACGGGAATGAATGTTCAGCGCACCCGCATGCATCAGATCCTCGCGGAATTGAAGCGGCACGGCTGCTTTACCGTGGTCGGGGGTCCGTGGGTGACGGTCCGGGAGAGCGATATTGCCGGGATTGCCGATGTAATCTTTGTCGGCGAGGCCGAAGAGACCTGGCCGCGGTTTCTCGCCGAGTGGGGCGAAGGGCGGCACGCCAGGCGCTACGAGCAGGCGGCACGCACCGACATGTCCACAGTGCCGCCCCCGCGCCTCGATCTGTTGCGGATCAAGGATTACGCGCTTGCCAGCGTCCAATTCTCGCGTGGTTGCCCGTTCGAATGCGAGTTCTGCGATATCATCGTCACCTTCGGTCGCCGGCCGCGGATCAAAACCTCGGCACAGGTGATCGCCGAGCTCGACGGATTGCTCGCCACCGGCAAGCAAACGGCGTTCATCGTCGACGACAATCTGATCGGCAACAAAAAGGCGATCAAGCTGCTGCTGCGCGACGTGATCGTGTGGCAGAAGGTTCACGGATACCCGCTGATGTTCGCGACCGAAGCCTCGATCGATCTCGCCGACGATCCGGAGCTGATGCGGTTGATGGTCGAGGCCAATATCAGCGAGGTCTTTATCGGAATCGAAACACCCAACGAAGCGGCGTTGCGCGAAACCAAGAAGATCCAAAATCTGCGCACACGCGGCGGGACCATGCTCGACAAAGTGCACCGCATCCAGGAAGCCGGCATGGAAGTCTGGTGCGGCATCATCGTCGGCTTCGACAATGACGATGAAAGCGTATTTTCGGTACAGCGCCGGTTTCTCGCGGAGTCGCGCATCGCCAATATCATGGTCAACATGCTGGTGGCGATCCCGCGCACCCCGCTTTATCTGCGGCTCGAGAACGAAGGCCGGCTCGACAACGGCGGTGATCCCGCCGGTTTCGGGCCATTTGGCACCAACGTCGTTCCGCAACGCATCGGCCGCGACGCGCTGCGTCAAGGCTATGTCGAGCTGACGCAGGATCTCTATCGGCCGGCCGCGTTTTTCGGGCGGCTCGATGCCCTTTACCTCGACGCACGGCTACGCTGGGGCCGGTCGCGACAGGAGTATCTGCGGCGCCATCCGATACGCCGCGCCAAGCTGAATGCGCGCTTGCTCATCGAGGCGGCCGCAATCTTTGTGATGTTGATGCGCGGGGTTCGAGATCCGGCGCTGCGCCGCGAGTATCGCCGCCGGATGTTGCGTGTCATCCGACATCGACCGACGGCGGCGGTCCTGCAGCTTTACGCGATAAAATGCGCAATGCACTTTCACATCCATATGATGGTGCAGGAGATGCTCGCAACCGCGCCGCAGGTCACGCGCGCTGCTGCTTGACAGGGCCGGGACGGGCTTACTAATCCCCAACGACGCTCGAACAGGCAGGGGAACCGGCGATGGCCCACCCGATCGTCTATGGTCCGGCCGGCAGCACGTATGTGTGGAGCGCGCGGCTGGCGCTCGCCGAAAAGGGCGTCACCCACGAGCTTGTCGAGGTGCCGTTCGGCACCCACCGGGAGGAGCCGCATCTATCGCGCCAGCCCTTTGCCAAGGTCCCGGCGTTTGAGCATGACGGCTTCGCGCTATACGAAACCCAGGCCATCGTCCGCTATGTCGACGAGCGTTTCGCGGGCGCTTCGCTGCAGCCCGAAGACGTGCACGAGTGGTCGCGGATGAACCAGATCATCGGCATCGTCGACGCCTACGCCTGGCCTTCGATCGCCGGCACGATCCTCCTCAACCGGATGCTGATGCCGCGGCTCTTTGGCCGCGCGCCCGACGAGGCGGCGATCGCCGCGGCGTTGCCGCGCGCCCGGCTGTGCCTCGCCGAGATCGACCGGCTGATGGAGGGGCATCGCTTTCTCGCGGCCGATTTCGTGACCCTCGCCGACCTGATGGCGATCCCGCTGCTCTACTTTTTCAGCAACGTGCCCGACGGCCGAGCCCCGCTCGCCGAGCATCCGAAGCTCGTGGACTGGATCAGGCACATGGAAACGCGCCAGAGCTTTCTGGTGACAAAGCCCAGCTGGTAGCGCCGACAAGCCGGTGCGTGCCTTGAGGCTGGCCGCGGTGTTGCTGACCGCGCTCGCGCTGGTGCCGTCGGCGGCGCACCTATTTGAGTTGCCGCACAAGATACGGCTGCCGGAGCAGCAATATTTCGTCGTGCAAGGGATCTACCGCGGCTGGGCGCTGTTTGGCGCCGTGCTGATTGCCGCCGCGATCGTCAACCTGATCCTGGGCGCGGCATTGCACCGGCGGCGCGAGCGCGCGTGGCCGGCGCTCGCTGCCGGGCTTCTGGTGGCGCTAACGATCGTTGTTTTCTTTCTCTGGACCGATCCGGCCAACCGGGCGACGGCGAATTGGACGACGATCCCCGCCGACTGGCGCCGGCTGCGCGCCGAGTGGGAGTATTCGCACGCCGCGAACGCGATTCTGACGCTTGCCGTGCTGTGCCTTGCCGCTTTGGCTGCGATCGGGCCGCGCGACGACGGCGGCGCCGCGGCCTCGCGTCGCAACGCTATTTCCGATAGGGGTCGACCAGGTCGGCGACGATCCCGGCCAGCACCTCACGGACCTGGCGCTCGTCGGCCCCCATCAGCACCGCGTCCTCGAGCGCCTCCTGCGCCATCTCGCGCAACTCGGCGAGGTTCTCGTTCAGCACCTTGATCTTTTCGACGCATGAGACCGGCTCGCCTTCGGGGGTTAGCCAGGTCGGGAATTCGCTCGATTGGCTCATCGCCTTGTCCTGTTTGCGGCGGCATTCGTCATTTGATGCCCCCCGGCGCCGCCCCACTCGGCCCCGGCGCCGCTCCACCCGCGCTTTCGCCCGGCTTTTTCTGCCCGCCGCCCGGCTGCGAAAAGATCATCTGGCCGATCAGGTTTTCGAGGCTGACCGCCGACTGCGTGTATTTGATCTGGCCGCCGGGCGGGATGTCCTTTTCCGAACCGCCCGGGACCAGCGAGACGACCTTGTCGCCGAGCAGGCTTGGCGAGGTGATCTCGGCAACGGTGTCGTCGGGCAATTTGTATTCCGGGTTGATGCTCATCTTGAGCGTCGCGATAAACGTCTTCGGGTCGAGCAATTCGGCGGCGACCGAACCGATTCTGACCCCGCCGACGCGCACGTCGCTGCCGTTGCGAATGCCGTCGACGCTCTGGAACTGCGCCGTGACCGGGTAGCCGTGGACCGCGCGCACCTGGCTTGTCGAGTACGCGAAGAACAGGAACAGCGCGGCGACGACGAGCACGACGGCGCCCATCACCGTCTCGATCACGTTGCCGCTCATGCGCCGATTCCCCGCTGATGACCGACCCGAACCCCCGCCCGCCGCGCCCGCGGCCCTAGTCGGGCGTCCACGGCTCGTAGTCGCCGGTCGACGGCTCGCGCCGTCCGCCGCGCAGGATCGAGCCCGGCGGATGATAGGCGAACGGCGTCCCGGTCATGTTCGGCAGATGCTCTTTCTCCCACGGATATCGCATGCGCGCGCCGGGCTGGGGTATCTCGTCGACCGTGTGGTGCAGCCAGCCGTTCCATTCAGGCGGCACCTTCGACCCTTCGGGCTCGCCGGCGTAGATCACCCAGCGCTTCTGGCGGCTCGCCCGGCCGCCGCCGCGGGTGAGGGGACGCCTTCCTTTCTCGCGGTAATAGCGGTTGCCGAGGCTGTCGACCCCGACATACTCGCCGCGCAGCCAAGTCAACAAACGCGTGCCAAGGTTCATCGCTACATCCGTGCCGCATCCGCGCCGCCGTGGGGAACGCTGCCGCCGCAGGCAGTCTCCGTGGCGCCGGTTTATCGCACCGCCGCCCGGTCGGGCAATAGCCGCAGCCGCGTTGCTCCAGCGCAACATATGGTGGCCTTTCGCGCGCGCACTACAAATTCGTTTGCGCACCCCGGCAATGATGGCTACATCTAGCTTCCTGACAGACCACAGCCGCTAAATCTTGCTGCATCTCGGCTGTGAAGGAACCAGGCTTTCGGGGGGAGAAATGCAGATCGCGCGTCGCTTTACGAGAAACGGCGAGGATCCGTATGCGGCGGTGCCGTTCCGCACCGCGTCGAGCGAGATCCGCAACCCGGACGGCTCGGTCGTGTTCCAGGCCGCGGGCATCGAGGTGCCGGCGGAGTGGAGCCAGGTCGCCGCCGACATCCTGGCGCAAAAATACTTTCGCAAGGCCGGCGTCCCGGCGGCGCTGATACCGGTCCCGGAGGACGGCGTGCCGGCGTGGCTGTGGCGGCGGCAGGCCGACGCGGCGGCGCTTGAGGCGATGCCCGAAGCCGCGCGGTCGGGCGGCGAGACCAATGCCCGCCAGGTCTTTGACCGCATGGCCGGGACCTGGGCCTATTGGGGCTGGAAGGGGGGCTATTTCGACAGCGCGGAGGACGCCGCCGCCTTTTACGACGAGATCCGGCTGATGCTGGCGCGCCAGATGGGTGCGCCCAACTCGCCGCAATGGTTTAACACCGGGCTTTATTGGGCCTACGGCATCGACGGCCCGGCGCAAGGCCACTGGTACGTCGACTACCGCAGCGGCGCGCTGACCCAGTCGGCGAGCGCCTACGAACATCCCCAGCCGCACGCTTGCTTTATCCAGAGTGTCGCCGACGACCTCGTCAACCCGGGCGGGATCATGGATTTGTGGGTGCGCGAGGCGCGGATCTTCAAATACGGCTCCGGCTCCGGCTCGAATTTCTCGAAACTGCGCGGCGACGCCGAGCGCTTGTCCGGCGGCGGCCGCTCCTCCGGGCTGATGAGCTTTCTGCGCATCGGCGACCGCGCCGCCGGGGCGATCAAGTCGGGCGGCACGACGCGCCGCGCCGCCAAGATGGTGATCGTCGACGTCGACCACCCGGACATCGAAACCTTTGTCGACTGGAAGGTGGTCGAGGAGCAAAAGGTCGCCGCCCTCGTCGCCGGCTCAAAGCTCGCCGCCCGCCACCTGAAGCGCGTCATGGCCGCGTGCCATGACGGCCAATCGCCGCTCTCCCAGTCCTGTGACCCGGCGCGCAACCCAGCCTTGAAGCACGAAATCCGCATCGCCCGCCGCGCCATGATCCCGGAGGCCTGCATCCAGCGCGCGGTCCAAAGAGCGCGCCAGGGCGAAACGGAGATCGAGTTCCGCACCTACGACACCGACTGGGACTCGGAAGCCTATCTGACCGTCGCCGGCCAGAACTCGAACAATTCGGTGCGGGTGTCGAACGATTTTCTCGACAGCGTCGCCGCCGACCGGCCGTGGCACCTGACCGAGCGCACGTCGGGAAAGATCGCCAAGACGCTGCCGGCGCGGGCCTTGTGGGACCGCATCGGCCATGCCGCCTGGGCCTCGGCCGACCCCGGGCTGCAGTTCGACACGACGATCAACGAGTGGCACACCTGCCCCGAAAGCGGGCGGATCAACGCGTCGAACCCGTGCTCGGAATACAATTTTCTCGACGACACCGCGTGCAACCTCGCCTCGCTCAATCTGATGGCGTTCCGCCGCGCGGGTGGCGGCTTCGATGCCGACGGCTTCGCCCATGCGGTGCGGCTGTGGACGATCGTGCTCGAAATCTCGGTCATGATGGCGCAGTTCCCGTCGGCCGAGATCGCCCGCCGCTCATACGCCTTCCGCACCTTGGGCCTCGGCTACGCCAATCTCGGCGGGCTGCTGATGGCGATGGGCGTCGCCTACGACAGCGCCGAAGGGAGGGCATTCGGCGCGGCGGTCACGGCACTCCTGACCGGGGCCAGCTATGCCGCCTCGGCGGAGATGGCGGGCGACCCCGGCCTCGTGCCGCGCGGCGCCTTCCCCGGCTATGCCGCGAACCGTGCGGCGATGCTGCGCGTGATCCGCAACCACCGCCGCGCCGCCTACGGCGAGAGCGGCGGCTACGAAGGCCTGTCGACGGCACCGGTGGCGCTCGACGCCGCCAACTGCCCCGACCCGGAATTGGTCGCCGCCGCGCGCGGAGCCTGGGACGCGGCGCTGGCCCTCGGCGAAGAGCACGGGTTTCGCAACGCCCAGGCGACGGTCATCGCACCCACCGGCACGATCGGCCTTGTCATGGATTGCGACACGACCGGCATCGAGCCCGATTTCGCGCTCGTCAAGTTCAAAAAGCTCGCCGGCGGCGGCTATTTCAAGATCATCAACCGCGCCGTGCCGACGGCACTCGCGGCACTCGGCTACCCGGCCGCCGACATCGCCGCGATCGAGCGCCATGCGCTCGGCCACGGGACCCTCGCCGGGGCGCCCGCGATCAACCACGAGAGCTTGCGGGCGCGCGGCTTTGACGACCGCGCGCTTGCGGCTGCCGAGGCCACGCTCGCGACCGCGTTCGACATCAAGTTCGCGTTCAACAAGTGGACGCTCGGCGCGGATTTCTGCGTCGCGGCGCTCGGCATGGCACCTGCCGCGCTCGACGACCCCGGGTTCGACCTGCTCGCGGCACTCGGCTTCAGCCGGGCCGAGGTCGAGGCCGCCAACACCTGGTGCTGCGGTGCAATGACGTTGGAGGGCGCGCCCCGCCTCAAACCCGAGCATTTGCCGGTGTTCGACTGCGCCTCCCCGTGCGGTCGCACCGGGACGCGCGCGCTGTCGGCCGAAAGCCACATCCACATGATGGCGGCGGCGCAGCCCTTCATTTCCGGCGCCATCTCAAAGACGATCAACATGCCGAACGGGGCGACGGTCGAGGACTGCAAGGACGCCTACTGGCTGTCCTGGCGGCTCGGGCTCAAGGCGACCGCCCTCTACCGCGACGGCTCGAAACTATCGCAGCCCTTGGCGGCGAGCCTCTTTGGCGACGACGAGGAGGCCGAGGAGCAGGCCGCCGAACTGTTCGCCCAGTCGCCGGCGCAGCGCGCTCCGCTGGTCGCCGAGCGCATCGTCGAACGCGCGGTCGAGCGCATCGTGGAACGGGTCGTGCAGCGCGGCGAGCGCCGGCGGCTCCCCAACCGGCGCAAGGGCTACACGCAAAAGGCCACGGTCGGCGGCCACAAGGTCTACCTGCGCACCGGCGAGCACGAGGACGGCAAGCTCGCCGAGGTTTTTATCGACATGCACAAGGAGGGCTCGGCGTTCCGCTCCTTGATGCACAATTTCGCGATTGCGATCTCGATGGGCCTGCAATACGGCGTGCCGCTCGAGGAATTTGTCGAGAGCTTTACGTTCAGCCGGTTCGAGCCGTCGGGGATCGTCGAGGGCAACGACGCGATCAAGATCGCGACCTCGATCCTCGACTACATCTTCCGCGAGCTGGCGATCTCGTATCTTGGGCGCAGCGACCTTGCCCATGCCGAGCCCGGCGATCTCTTGCCCGACACCGTCGGCAAGGGCGAGGCGCAGTCGACCCTGCGCGACCCCGGTGCTTTCGGCCGCCCCGGACCCGCCCCCGCCGTCGACCCGTGGCCGGCGCGCGAGCTGGCATTGATGCAGCGCGTCTCGAACGGCTATGTCCGCAACCGGCTGACCGTGCTCGACGGCGGCGCCGCCGCCGCGACGCTCGTCCCCGAGGACGCGTTTGCCGCCGCCGATCCCGAAGCGACCTGCGGCGACGACTCCGCCACCCTCAACCTGCGCCGCGAGCGCATCCGCGCCGCCCGCATCAAGGGCTACGAAGGCGACAGCTGCGCCGAATGCGGCAACTTCACCCTGATCCGCAACGGCACCTGCCTCAAATGCGACACCTGCGGCGCCACCTCGGGGTGTTCGTAACATCTCATTTGTTCAGTGAACAGACGGACAGAGAATAGAGGAGATTCATGAGTTCAATCATATCTACAATATGGGAAAAGCTTGATGAGGATATACGCCAGGTAGCCCTACGTAAGCTCGGCCCGCTGAGTCATCTTGTCGGCAATTGGAAAGGCAACGGATACGCAATTATCTCACGCCCAGACGCACAGAAGGACCAACTGTTCAATTTTCAGCAAAATGTCACGATTGAACAGATAGCATTTATACCCGTACTGGCACCGGTCCTCAATAGAAGCGCCACCAAGAATCAGCCCGACATAAATCTTAAGGGCCTCATGTACGAGCAGCTTATATTAGACGCATCGGAGCCCACCAACATACTGCATTTCGAGACAGGGCAATGGCTTTTAGTTCCGGCGACGACTAATCCCGCCAATAAAGCGAGCATCGTTCGTCAGGCCAATATATTGCATGGAGCGTCATTCCTCGCTATCGGAGATGTTCCAAGCTTAGAGCCAGCACCGGACAAACCAAACATAGAAAAATTGGACACAACTCCAACCGGATCACCGATTGACCAAGACCCAACTTACCTAGATCAAATAAACAATGCCCAGCTCCCCGCCGGAATCCCGATCGGGAGCAACAAGGACGCGAGTGTGTTTTTAACACATCAATTGAATACGCAAAAGGTTATAGACCATGTCACATTTAGGGTTTTCGGCACGGCTCCGGGTACCGAATCTAGGGATCAGGATCCTCGTCTGCTGAATATGCCATTTTTGGATACACATGCTCAGCCCAGAGAGTTGGCGGCCAATTTCTATGTTGAACAGATTGAAGATGCAACCGCTTCAACAAGGTCATCAATGCAACTTCAATATGGACAACGGGTTATTCTCAACTTTTTAGATGTCAACTGGCCGCACGTCTCTGCTGGCACATTGAAACGTCACGGTCTCTAGCAGGAATCCCAACGAGATTTCCTAGCTTGAAAATCGCACTGCTTAGGACCGGGAAATCTCGGCCGAACGTGTTGTTTGGATCGGTGTTGTACCGCTGAAAAAGAACCTCTCGTGCGGCCTCGACGATCTGTCGAGTTTCGCGCAAAAATTGCGCCAGATAGGCGGCGTCAGTTGCAATCCGCTCGAACCTATCTTGTTGATGGATTATAGCATTTTCAGGCATTGCGATTCCAGTGAAATTACGGTAGTGCGTATACAGCAAAGGGCACGAATTGTCAAGAGTCTCTCAAAAAGGCGCGTAGGATGGGCTGAGCGTTGCGAAGCCCATCGTTTCCCGGTCGCCACCGATAGATGGGTTTCCCTCCGGTCAACCCATCCTACCGTTCTACCGTTCCCCGGGGTCAGGACGTAGGATGGGCTGAGCGTTGCGAAGCCCATCGCGTCGGGTCGCCGCCGTTCGATGGGTTTCCCTCCGGTCAACCCATCCTACCAAGCTCAGCCGTCAGCGTTCACCGAAGCCGCCGGCATCGTCTTCCGGGCCGCCGGCCCAATCCTCCGGGTAGACCCCGAGCCGGACCATCCGGTGGAACGACGAAAACGGCCAGTCCCGCACGCGCTTCACGTGGCCGTGCTTGACCGGGTTGACGTGAATGTAGTCGATGTGGCGCGCAAAATCGTCCGCGTCGCGCAGCGTGTGCTCCCAATAACGGCGTTGCCAAATCCCCCGCTCGCGTTTGCGCAACCGGCTGGTCGAAATCGCCTCCTCGAAGGAAAGGCCGCGCGAGAACCCGGCCTTGATCAGTTGCCAGCGGAGCGGGAAATCGGCGTCGCCCTCGGGCAATGTCCAGACCGCGTGAAGGTGATCCGGCAGCACCACGATCGCATCGATGGTAAACGGGTGCGTTCGTCGCGTGTTGCGGAATGCAGCGCGCAGCAGCTCGATGTTGCCGATTAGCAGCCGCGACCGGCGCCCGGCCAAATTCACCGTGAAGAAGTACGTGCCTCCGGCGACGAAGTTGCGGCGGTAGGCGGTCATCGGACGGTCGACGAGGGCGCGTCGGGCAGGCTGAGCATCGCGACGCCCATTATGGCGGGTTTGGTCGGTCGACGGGCTTCGCTGCGCTCAACCCATCCTACGAAGCTCTGCGAGGTTCGCCAGACCCGCCCGCCCGATCCGCAGGACAGAGCGCGGGGCTAGAGGACGAGGGTCAGGAGGTGGCGGGCGAGCACGAGGCTCGCCGCGAGGGCGGCGATCATCAGCAGGATCAGGTTCGGCTTGCCGGGCCGGTAGGGGCGGCGGTCGAGCACGACCAAGCCGGCCAGCAGCAACAGGCAGCCGGCGAGGGCGGCGCTCGTCCCGGTCAGGCCCATGCCGTCAAACCCACGCCGTCAAACCCGTGTTGCCCGCGCCGGCCTCAACGACGCCCGCGCCGCCGGAAAAACTCGCGCGGCCGTCCGTTCGCCGACCGGCATCGACGGCATCGCCCCCGAACGGCCCTATGTCGGGACGTAGGTGTCGAACAGCCGGTGGTGCTCGTCGAGCGCGTAGCGGTCGGTCATCCCGGCGAGGTAGTCGGCGGCGACACGCGCGGTCCGCGGGTCGTCGGGGCCGGCGGCGAGCCCGCGCCATTCGCCGGGCAGGCATTCGGGCTCGGCGAGGTACAGCGTGAACAGGTCGTGGATCACCCGCCGCGCCTTGGAGCTCATCCGGTTGACCCGGTAATGCCGGTACATGCGCTCGAACAAAAACGCCTTCAATGCCCGGTCGTTGGTGCGCATCTCGGCGGAGAAGGCGGCGACCGGCGCCTTTAGCGCGCGCACCTCCGCGGCCGACCGGACCCCGCTGTCGGTGAGGCGGGCGCGCGTCTGCGCGATCAGATCGCTCGCCATGTGGTCGACGACGCGGCGGATCGCCTCGTGGATGAGCCGCGGCTCGTCGAGCCCCGGATAGCGCGCCGTCACCTCGCGGAAGACCGGGCCGACGAGCGGCACCTGGTCGACGTCGGCGACCGTGAACAACCCGGCGCGCAGCCCGTCGTCGATGTCGTGGTTGTTGTAGGCGATGTCGTCGGCGAGGGCCGCGACCTGCGCCTCCGGCCCGGCGAAGGTGTCGAGGTCGAGCGGGTGGCGGCGGTCGTATTCGGCGATCGTCGGCGGCACCGCGCGCTCGATGCCGGGGCCGCGCAACGGGCCATTGTGCTTGACAGTGCCCTCGAGCGTCTCCCAGGTCAGGTTGAGCCCGTCGAACTCGGCATAACGGCGCTCGAGCCCCGTGAGGATGCGCAACGTCTGGTCGTTGTGCGAAAACCCGCCAAACCGCGACATCTCGGCATTGAGCGCGTCCTCGCCGGCATGGCCGAACGGGGTGTGGCCTAGGTCGTGGGCGAGCCCGACCGTTTCCGCCAAATCTTCGTCGAGGCCGAGGGCGCGGCTGACGGTGCGCGCGATCTGCGCCACTTCGAGGCTGTGGGTCAGCCGGGTGCGGTAATGGTCGCCCTCGTGGTAGACAAAGACCTGCGTCTTGTAGGTCAGCCGGCGAAATGCGGTCGAGTGGATGATGCGGTCGCGGTCGCGCTGAAACGGCGAGCGGACCTGGTGCTCGGCCTCGGGGTGGAGCCGCCCGCGGCTCTCCCGCGGGTTCGAGGCATAGGGCGCCAAGGCGGCAGGGTTTGCCATCGCTCGTATCTATGCCGGCAAATCCATGCCGGGAAGGGTGCACAGCCGCTTGACACTCGGGGTCGTTCCGGCAATCGTTACTTAGCTAACCTAGCTAGGCATGTGTCATGGCCGAATTCGTCAACATGCATCAGGCGAAGAGCTCGCTGTCGCGGCTGGTCGAGCGCGCGCTCGCCGGCGAGGAGGTCGTGATTGCCCGCAACGGCGAGCCGCTGGTCCAACTGGTTCCGGTCGTAAAAAAGCAAAGTCGGGAGCCGCGTGTGCCAGGCCGCATGAAGGGACAGATCTGGATTGCTCCTGATTTCGACGAGATGAGCGAAGACGAAATCAAGGACTGGGAAGGTCGGTGAGTGCGCCTCCTGCTGGACACGCACGCTTTTCTTTGGTGGATGGAAGAATCGCCGGCACTTAGCGCCACGGCGCGCACGATAATCGCCGATCCCGGAAACAGCGTCCTGTTCAGCATCGCATCGTGCTGGGAGTTGCTCATCAGGCGCTCGCTCGGGAAGCTCAAATTTCCCGCTGACCCCGAAACTGCTCTGCGCGCCGAGGGCTTCGCGCTCTTGCCGGTCAGCTTTGCCCATCTTCGCCAACTGGAAGAGCTGCCGCTGCTGCACCGGGATCCGTTCGACCGAATGCTGATCTCACAGTCTCTCGCCGAGCGCATTCCGATCGTCACCGGCGACCCGGTGTTCGCCGCGTATCCCGCGGAGATCGTCTGGTAGCCGCGACGACACTCGCGCCCGGGATTAGGTGGTCCGCGCCGCAACAAAGACGCATGCGCGCCATTCCGCTTGATCGTCATTTTCGGTTAAGATCGGTCAACCGGGCGGTGAGGGCGATGGAATACATTCGCGTCGGCTTTGACCCGAACGACATTCGCGACGTGATCGCCAGCGGCAGCGTCGTTGGCCAGACCGAAACCGAGCTCGCCGTTCAGCCCAACTATTACGTGATCTCGCTGTCCGGCTCCGGCTATGCGCCGCCCTACTGGTACGGCGTCGTCAGCGGCACCACCGTCGGCAATCCGCTGACCATCTCGTTCAGCAAGGCATAGCGCCCGATGCGCGGGCGATTTCTGCTGCTGGTCCTGGCCCTGACTGTGCTGGCCGGCGGCTGCGCCGGCACTCAGTTCGCAAACACGCCGCTGCAGGCCGGCGACGGCAATCCCGAGCGCCGCAGCATCGACCCGGCGGGCCCCGACCGGCCGGTCATTTTGATGACCTTTTCCGGCGGCGGGTCGCGCGCCGCGGCGCTTGCGGAGGCGGTGTTGCGGGAGATGTCGCAGACCCGCTACACCGGCCTCGACGGCCCGCACGTTTTGACCGAGGACGTGAAGCTCGTGTCGTCGGTGTCGGGCGGCAGCGTGACCGCGGCCTGGTTCGGGCTGCATCGCGGGCCCGGCCACCTGGACGGCGACCTCGACGGGTTGCGCGACGATTTCCTGACCCAAGACAACATGGCGACGCTCGAGCTCGACGCGGTCAACCCAATCACCTGGTTCGGGCTCGTCACCGGCCATATCACCCGGATCGAGGCCGAGGAGGCGCTGTTCAACGCGCGCCTCTACCATGACGCGACGCTTGCCGCGCTGAACCAGCCGGGCAAGCCCTACATCGTGTTGAACGCGACCGACATGGCGGGCGGCGAGACCTTCGCGATGGTGCCGCGCCGGTTCGACGACATCTGCTCGAAATACGACGCGCTGCCGGTCGCGACCGCGGTCTCGGCCTCGGCGGCATTTCCGATCCTGCTGACCCCGGTTCCGTTTCAGGATTATTCCGCGGGCTGTCGCGGTCTGCTGCGCAGCGGCGACTGGATCACCGTCGACCTGTCGAACCCGTACACGCCCTATCTGAACCTCGCCGAGTACAAGGACGCGCGTTACTCGAACGATCTGCGCCACGGGCCGAGCCCTTACCGGCCGATCGACTATCTCTATTTTCTCGATGGCGGTCTCGCCGACAATCTCGGGATCCGCTCGCTGCGCTCGGCATTGATCGCGAGCTACGACGACGCCCAGGTGCTGCGCGCGATCAACGAGGGCAAGATCCGACGGCTCGTCGTCATTGTCGTCAACGCCCGCTCCGACCCGCCAAACGGGCTTTACAAAGAGCCGCAGCAGCCGGGCCTCGTCGGCCAGATCCAGGCGGTGACCTCGGTGCCGATCGACGCCAACACCGCGAACTCGGAAACGGCACTCTCGGCTCTGCTCGGCGAACTGGCGCAAGCCGCCGCCGGCGCCGGCAACCGCGCCCAATTCGGCGGCATGCAGGTCTACGGGATCACCGTCGACTACGACCAGATCCCAGCCGACACGCCGGCGCACCGCGCGTTGCGCGACGCCGCCAAGGACGTGCCGACCAGCTGGACCCTGACCGCTCCGCAATTGCGGGCGACCGAAGCAGCCGGGCGGTTTTTGTTGGACCGCCATCCGTGCTGGCGCGCTCTCGTCGCCGACCTCGGCGCCACCGAGCCGGCAGCGGCCGCCGGCGAGGACCAGACGCCGGCAATCCCGTGCACAACCAAAATCGACATCAAAAAAGGCTCGGCGCCGTCGAGCTGATGGACGCTCCGACGCTGGCCCGCCAGCGGGCCCCTGAGTCGTAGCCCGCGTTAGGCGGTCGCGGCGCCGTCGACCGGCAGCGCCGCGCCGGACACGAACGAGGCCTCGTCGGAGATCAAGAACAATGCCGCGTTGGCGATTTCCTCGGGCTTGCCGGTGCGGCCCATCGGGTTCTGCCGGCCGCGCGCGACGACGAGCGATTCCCGGTCCTGCCCGGCGGTGCGCTGCTGGTCCGGGCGGGCGACAAAGACGCGCAGCATCGGCGTGTCGATCGGCCCGGGGCAGACCGCGTTGACCCGGATCTTCTCCGGCGCCAGGCGCTTGGCGAGCGAGCGCACAAAACCGACGACCCCGAACTTCGCCATCGAATAGACCGGGCTGAACGACGAGCCGACGAGCCCCGAGGTCGATGCGGTGAACAGCAGCGCGCCGCCGCCGCGGGCGCGCATCTCGGGGACCGCCGCCTCGGTCGTCAACAGCACGGTGCGCAGGTTAAGGCCGATCGCGAGGTCGAAATCGGCCATGTCAATCCCTTCGACCGAGGCCGGGCCGGGATGGCCGACATGGTTCCACACAAAATCGAGGCCGCCAAAGGCACCCGCCGTGCGCCGCACGATCGCGCGCGCAAAATCGTCCTGGGTCAGGTCGCCCGCCAAACCGAGCGCGCGGCCGCCGGCGGCGGTGATTTCGCCGACGACGGCGTCGACGCCTGCCTTATCGATGTCGACGACCCCGACTGCCGCGCCCTCGCGGGCAAAGCGCAGCGCGCCGGCCCGGCCCATCCCCGAGGCCGCCGCGGTGACGATGCCGATCTTGCCTTCGAGTCGCACCGTGATCCTCCCTCTACCCGAGCCCGCCGAGCGCGGCGGCCGTGCTTATTCCGCGGCGGGCCGGTGCCGCCGGAGCCGTTGGGTCGCGGCATGGTCGAGCGCGCCGTCAGCGGCGAACGCCACCCGGTAGTCGCGCTCCGCCGTCTCGCGCGAGATCAGCCCGTCGGCCACGTCGAGCGCCACCTGCTCGGGATCGCGCTCCAAGGGGTCGCCAAAGCCGCCGCCGCCAGGCAGCTCGAGGCGGATGAAATCGCCGCCCGGCACACCCTGCCGGCCCTTTGGGCCGATCGGCCGGCCGGAGACGAGGCCGACCTTGCCCGGCGCCCCGGACCCGCCGCCGTCGCGGCCGCGCGCCGGGTTGCCGACCCGCTCGAAATTGCACAGCATTGCGATTGGCGTGCCCTCCGCACCACCCAGCTCGATGATCTGGCCGAGCCCGCCGCGATACTGCCCGGCACCGCCCGAGCCCTCGCGAAACTCGCGCCGGCGGAACAGCACCGGCGCCACCGCCTCGGTCGCCTCGACCGGGATGGTGCGCACGCCCGACGGGAACGCGGTCACGTCGAGCCCGTCCTTGCCCGGCCGCGCCCCGGTGCCGCCGCAGTGAAAGATCGCCGTGCTGAACGGTTTGATGTCGGGTGGCGCTTTCCCCTCCTGAGCACCCAGTTCGTCGAGCACGTCGGCGCCGCCATAGATCTGCGGGATCCACAAGGACGAGGCGCCCTCGGCCGGGACGCCGCCCTCCATAACCTGATGGAGGCAGCCGAACACGACATCGGGCAGCATGTGGCCGACGGTGTGGCGCGCCGCCACCGCGCGCGGCCGCTGCACGTTCAAGAGGCACCCCTCGGGGGCGCTGACCGTGATCGGCGCCAGCGACCCGGCGTTGTTCGGCACCTCGGGCGCCACCAGGCATTTGACCCCGAACGCAGTGTAGGCGGTCGTGTAGTTCAGGACGACGTTGATGCCAAAGGCGCTCGCCGGCGAGGTCCCGGCATAGTCGACATGGATGCCGTCCGCGCCGATCGTCATCTCGGCCGTCAGGGTCAGCGGCCGGTCATAGCCGTCCATCGTCAGGCTGTTCTTGTAATGGCCGGGCCGGAGCTTGCCGATCGCCTCGATCGTCGCCTCGCGCGATGTCTCGATGATGTGCTCGCCCAACCGGTCGAGATTGGCGATCCCGAACTCCTCCATCATCTCGACAAGCCGCCGGCTGCCCTCGTCGTTGCACGCGGCGAGCGCGTAGACGTCGCCCTCGACCTGCAACGGCTCGCGCACGTTGGCGCGGATGAGGCGCAGCAAGTCCTCGTTCATTTGCCCTTCGCGCGCCAACGCCATCAACGGGATCGACAGCCCCTCCTCGAACACCTGCCGGCCGTCCGGGCCCATGCCGAGCCCGCCGATGTCGACGACATGGACCGTGCTGGCGAACAGGCCGACCGGCTCGCCGCGCAGAAAAGTCGGGCTCACGACGGTCAGGTCGTGCAGGTGGCCGCAGGTCAGCCACGGGTCGTTGGTGATGTAGTGGTCGCCGGGGCGCATGGTTTTCAGCGGGAAGGCGTCGAGAAAATGCTTGACCGCCGCCGCCATCGAATTGACGT
>Ga0210390_10001154_pt1 | contig 26062 bp, 23 predicted proteins | sample IncBWH11OmetaG_FD_161050 | JGI IMG/M metagenome (GOLD analysis project Ga0210390, IMG submission 161050) | Forest soil microbial communities from Barre Woods Harvard Forest LTER site, Petersham, Massachusetts, United States - Inc-BW-H-11-O ... | reverse complement strand
CTCGTTGACGTTTTGCGGCAGGTTGGCGCGTACCCGCGTGACGGCGTCCTTGACGTCGTTCAGCGCGCGGTCGGTGTTGGTCTCCAGCGCGAACTGGATCGTCGTCAGCGACAATCCGTCGGTGATTGACGACGAAATGTGCCGCACGCCTTCGACGCCCGACACGCCGTCTTCGATGGTCTTGGTGACCTGTGCTTCAAGTTCGGCCGGTGCCGCGCCGAATTGCGAGACGGCGACCGAGATCACAGGGATATCGGCGCTCGGCAGCCGCGTCACTGCGAGCTTGGTAAAGCTGACCCAACCGAGCACCAAGAGGATGATCGAAAACACGACGGATGGAAGCGGATTGCGGATCGACCATGCCGAGATATTCATCGCCATCAGCGCACCTGCGTTCGATCGGAGTCCTCGGGGAACTTGGTCTTGATATGGTCGCCGTCATGCAGCGAGGAGCCGGCATCGGCCACGACGGTTTCGTCGATGTCGAGGCCCTCGAGGATTTCCGTCAATTTGTCGGACACCAGTCCAACCTTGACCCTGCGTGTTTCGACCGTATCCCCTTTGACCACCTGGACGGTCAGATGGTCAACGGCGGTACGCGGGATCGCGACGTTGCAGCTGCGCTTGGCGTCGATGCTGGCCTGGGCGAACATGCCGATCCTGAGCGAGGGATTGCTGGTGAGGGTGATCCGGACATGGCCAAGCTGGGTGTTGCGGTCGATCTGTGGGGAAATCTGCCTCACGCGTCCGACCACGTCCTGGCCGTTGTCGCGGCTGATCCGCGCGTTCGCGCCGGGATTGAGCTTCATCATGTGAACGGCGGGCACCTCGGCATCGAGGTCGATTTCATTGTTGACGGCGATGCGGAACATCGGTCCTGCCTGGGGTGAGGCCGGTGCCCCGACGATGGTGTTGACTTGCGTGAGAAGCCCTGCCGCCGGCGCGCGCAAGGAGACCGGTGTATTGGACCGTGCGCCGCCGCTGCCCGGTTGGGCGGGTGGCGGGGTTAGCCGCGCCAACTCCTGATTGTCGGTGACCATCTCGCCTTCGTGGACCAGCAAATCGGTAACTTTGGATCCTTCCTGATCGACCCCAACCACGGCTTCCCGACGTGGCACGACAAAGCCGGTGACCCGCACCTGATCCGAGAAGCAGGCTCTGGTGGATTTCGTGACGCTGACCACGGCGGTGCCGGGCGTTTCCTTCTCCTCGGGCCTGGAACGGTGCTCGAACCAATACCAGCCAGTGGCCAGGACCACGAAAAAGGCCACCGCCAGCGCAGGCTTGAGGTAATCGGAGAGTGTCATCGCCGGATCAATCCAGACCTTATGCTTTGAGGCCATCCGCCCGGGGCGGCACTGGCGGACCATCCCGCAAACGAGGAGAGCATGACAGAGAAAAGCGTCCCGCGCGGGCGCGGGACGCGCTTAGCTTGCAAAAAACTTTACCCGAACCATCCCCGTTCACTTGGACGCGGTGGCCTTGTTTTCCATGTTCACGACCTGGACGCGGCGATTCACTTCCGCCATCGGGTTGGCGGGGTCCTTCAATTTGGTCTTGCCGTATCCGACCGTCACGAGATCGGCGCCGGCAATGCCGAACTTGTCGACCAGGTAACGTTTGATCGAGTCGGCGCGGCGTTCCGAGAGGTCCTGGTTGTAGGCCTCGCCGCCGACAGCGTCGGTATGGCCGGCAACAATGAAGGTCGAACCCCTCAGGTCGGGATTGGAAAGCGCCCGTCCCAAGGCCTGGACCGAGGCCAACGACTTGGCGCTGATCTCGGCGGAATTGTAGTCGAAGTTGATTTCCAGATCGATCTTCGGCTTGTCCTTGACAATGGTGGCAATTTCTTCGCGCTCGAGGCCCGAGAGCGAGCGGGTGGACCGGTTGCGAAGCGACTGGACAAATTTACCTTCGGCGGCGGCCGCGACCGGATCGGGCTGTGTCTGTGGTCCCGTCGAGAGGCCTCTCGTCAGTGGAGGCTTCTTTGCAGGCGTGAGCGCCCTCAGAATCTGATCTTCCGTTACATCCTCGGCAGCTTTGGCCACACCGATCGAGAGCGCAGCGCCGATGGTCAGTAGCGAAATGATCGCAGCAAAACTTCTCCTTCCATAAGTTCTAGACATTGCCAGTCCCTCCTGCGCGCCGTTGCGCGATTCCAGTGAATTTACCACTCAACGCCGGGGCCAGCCTAACCCCAAACTGGCCACGGCACTCTTATTCTTATGTCGTTGGCGCCTTTCCACAGGTTCGCGGGAGGCGCGCAGCCAGGGCCTCAAATTGCCGTCAACGCACCCCGTAACCTGCGAATTCCTTTACGATATTCGGGTCCATTGCCTTCGCATTGGCGATGTCCACTTCGCCCTCGGAAACCGCGCCGTTACGTTGCTTGGCAAGGCCGCGTCCATACAGCGACGACGTCAGCCGCGGGTTGATTCGTAAGGCGGCGTCAAAATCGGCGATCGCGTTCTTGGTCTGCCCGCTCTTGAGATTGACAAGGCCGCGGCTGTCGAGGGCGTCGACGAAGTTCGGGCGCAGCCGAAGCGCTTCGTTGCAGTCTCGCAGCGCCGACTGCAGATCGCCGATCACGGTGCGGGCCCAGCAGCGGTTGTTGTAGGCTTCGACGTCCTTCGGGTTGAGCCGGATCGCGTCATCGAAATCCTTGATCGCGAGGCTATAGGCACCTTTGCTGGCATAGACTTGCCCGCGACGGTAGAGCGCGCCCGCGTCATCGGGATTATCTGCGATCCTGGTGCTCAGGCTCTTGATGGTGGGGTCATCGGCGAGCGATGGCTGGGCGGGAGGAGGCGGCAAGTCGTTGCTCGGCGGATTTTGGATGGGCGGCGGCGGGATAGGGAGGTCCGCCTTTGCCGGCGGAGGAGGTGGCGGCAGTGGCGTATCGATGCGCGGCGGAGGCAGAGGTTCGTTGATCGGCGGTTGGGGAAGGCCCGCCATCGGCCGCGCACCCGGAATGAACGAAAAATCCTCGGCCAGCGAAGACGAAATCCATGGGACCTGCTCGCTGCGGGAGGCGCGGGTGACGCCGACCCGGGTCCGGTTCAGGGTTTCTTCCGCCATCAGGTCGGGAACGCGAATTTCCTTGAGCAATTCCTGAACGAACAGGCTGTGGTCGCCGCCATTATCGGAAATCACGGAGCTGAGCGCCGCCGAATACATCACCAGCGTGCCATTGGGCGCTATCACCGGCGCGAGGCCCGCGGAGAAGCTTCGGAACCGGCGCTCGAAAGGATTACGTCGGGAGGCGTCGATCAGGGCGATCTTGACGCCGGCGCCGCGGTTGTTGATTTCGCTCAGCACCATCTCCAGGCTGATGCCGTCACGGCGGACATCCGGCTCGGTCCAGATCTGCGCATCGACCGGGATCAGGTAGCTTTGACGGTTGGACTGGACGCCATAGCCGCTAAAGAAGATCAGCGCGACGCTGCCGGGCTTGACGTGACCGTAGAGCCGGTCGAACGCCTTGTGCATGCCGTCGCCGGTCAGATTCTCGCCGACCTCGACAGTGAAGCTGTCGCGCTTGAGTTCGTCGGCGATCTCGCGGGCGTCGTTGATGGGCTCCTTTAGCGGCGCCTCCGCGTCGGGATATTTCGCGTTGCCGATGACGAGGGCAAATCGGTCGGCGGCCATCCCGGCCGACGGCAAGATCGGCGCGATCGACAGGATCAAAAGCGCAAGCAATGGAAGGCGGATTCTCATTCGACGTCAGTCCAGCCAAAAAGGCGCCGATCCCAGCCCCGCGCCTCGGCGACCTTACCCCACGAAAATCGCATTATCAAACCGTGCCCGCTGGCGCTGTCAACTGCCTGTGAAAGCCGCCAATAACCGTGGCTCGCGCCCTTTTTTAGCCGCCTGCCGTGGTCCTTTGGCCAGGTCGATCGAGCCATTCGGCCGAATGCTCCGCGGCGAACGTCCCGGTCAGAGGCAACTCCAAGGTGTCATCGCCATGACACATTGTGGAGTGGCCGGCATCTCTCCTATGCCCGACGGTTAGGCCTTGAGGGTTTGACCTTTTGACATGGCGGTGGCTTCCTGCGGCCAGTCAAAAAAGCCTTGGAAGAAGTCAACCGATGGAAAACGCCTGCGAAATCTATGCGCTCCGCTACGCGACGATGTCGCCGCGCACCCCCCACATGAACTACCTCTCGCCCGACCCGCACGAGACCGCGGCATCGGACCTCGATTACTTTGTATGGCTGATCCGAGGCGGCGGCCGCGATATTCTGGTCGATACCGGCTTCAACGCGATGGAAGCCGGTTTGCGAAACCGCAAGCTCACGCTCAATCCGGTGGACGCGCTGGCGCGCTTCGGCGTCAACGCCGAGGCAATCAGGGACGTTGTCGTAACCCATATGCATTACGACCACGCCGGCAATCTCGACCTGTTTCCGAACGCGCGATTTCACCTGCAGGACCGCGAGATGAGCTACGCCACCGGGCGCTGCATGTGCTTTGGCAATTTGCGTCATCCATTTTCGGTGGAACACGTGACGCTGATGGTGCGCCATGTCTATGGCGAACGCGTCACCTTTCATTCCGGCGAAGGCGAGATCGCGCCCGGCGTCACGGTGCATCGCGTCGGCGGCCATTCCGATGGTTTGCAGGTGGTGCGGGTTGCGACTGCGCGCGGGCCCGTGGTGCTGGCGTCGGATGCCGCGCATTATTACGGCAATCTGCATCGCCGCAATCCGTTTCCTATCGTCTACAATATCGGCGACATGTGCCAGGGCTGGGAAACCGTCGAGCGCCTTGCCGGCCATCCCGACCGCATCATCCCCGGCCACGATCCGCTGGTTGCCGAGCTATATCCGCGCGCCAGCGACAAGGTCGATGCCTTCGCCCTGCATAAGGCGCCGTCACGCTCCTTCTCGAAATAGGCGCGCGGCTCCTCCTCGTCCTGCGGCAAGCCGTCAATAGCCGCCGGTCTTGTCCGCTTCCTCGCCGGTCTGCACCAGATCGAGACTGCGCTCGATCTTGCCGAGCAGACGCGCGAAATCCTCGCGTTCCCTTGCGGTGAGACAAGCCATGATTTCCCGCTCCTTGCGCAAAAGGCGCGGGACCAGTCTCTCGTAAAGCGTTTTGCCGCCCCGCGTCAGACCCAAGTCGAATTCGCGCCGGTCGTCCTTATTCTCGACCCGCTCGATCAGTTGCCGTGTCATCAGCGCCGTGACCGCGCGGCTGATGGTGGATTTGTGGGTCCGGGTGCAATGCGCAATGTATTGCGCGCTGCACGCCTGATTGCGGAAGCCGAGGGTCGCCAGCACCCGCCATTCCGGAATATCGAGCCCGTAGCGCTCCCGGTATTCGCTGGAGAGCGCGGAAGAAACCTCGGCCGCCAGGCGGTTGAGGCGGAAAGGCACAAATCTGAAGAGGTCAAGCCTCACGCCCTTCCTGGACACGGTTCCCTTGTGCGAAGTGCCATTGGCCCTGCTCGAAAACGCTTTTGGCAAAAGCCGCTCCAATTTGAGTTGACGGGGGGACGCGCGGGGAGTTTAGATAGTTGCAGGCGCGACTATCATAACGGGGACGTTGTCCCTTGGCCAGAGCAAGGCGAGCATGGCGCAGACCAAGTTCCAGTCACCCAAAGTCCAGTCATCCAAGGTCCAGTCAAAGGCCCAGTTCGGTTATCGTCGCAACCCCGATCAGGATCGGACCGGCGGTGACATTTCGCAATATCCGGTGGTGGTGGTCGGCGCCGGGCCGGTCGGGCTGTCGCTTGCGATTGATCTGGCGCAGCGCGGTCAGGGCGTCGTACTACTCGACGACGCCGACCGGATCGGCGAGGGCTCGCGCGCGATCTGCTTCTCGAAGCGCTCGCTCGAGTTCTGGGACCGGCTCGGCATCGGTCACCGCATGGTTGACAAGGGCGTGGTATGGAGCGTCGGCAAGATCTTTCACGGCGCCTCGCAGCTCTATCAGTTCGATCTGTTGCCGGAGCCCGGCCACAAGCGTCCGGCCTTCATCAACCTCCAGCAATTCTACGCCGAGGCCTATCTGGTGGATCGCGTGCGCGAATTGCCGGCGATCGACCTGCGCTGGCGCAACAAGGTGATCGCTCTTGAGCAACGCAACGACCACGCGATCCTGACCATCGACACGCCGGAGGGGCCCCACCGGATCGGCGCGGCCTACGTCATCGCCTGCGACGGCGCACGATCGTCGCTGCGGCAAATGGTGGGCGCGGAATTCGCCGGCCAGGTCTTCGAGGACCAGTTCCTGATCGCCGATGTCAGGATGAGCGCGGAGTTTCCGACCGAACGCTGGTTCTGGTTCGATCCGCCGTTCCACGCCGGGCGGTCGGCGTTGCTGCACAAGCAGCCCGACGATGTCTGGCGCATCGACCTGCAGCTCAATCGGGATGCCGATCCGGTGGCCGAGAAACTGCCCCAAAACGTCCGGCCGCGGATCGCGCGCATGCTCGGCCACGACCAATTCGATTTCGAATGGATATCGCTCTACAAATTCCAGTGCCGGCGAATGGATAAATTCATCCATGGCCGCGTGATCTTTGCCGGCGACGCCGCCCATCAGGTCTCGCCGTTCGGCGCGCGGGGAGCCAATTCGGGTCTCGAGGACGCGGAGAATCTCGCCTGGAAACTCGACCGCGTGCTGAGGAAGAGTTCGCCACAGGCGCTGCTCGAAAGCTACCACGTCGAGCGCAGTGCTGCGGCCGACGAGAACATCCGGGAATCGACGCGATCGACCGATTTCATGGCGCCCGCGACGCGCCAGGAGGCGCGCCTGCGGAAAGCGGTGCTGTCGCTTGCCAGGGAAACCGAATTCGGCAAGCGCATGGTGAATGGCGGCCGGCTCTCGGTCCCTTCGATTTACGACTCGCCGCTTTCGACCGCCGACCGCGACGATTGGAAGGGCGGCCCGCGCCCCGGTGCATCCATGCTTGATGCCCCTATCGCCGCGCCTGCCGGCGAATCGGAATATCTGACCGACGCCTTCATCGGTTGCGGCAACCGCTTCGCGCTGCTTGAATTTGCCAACGGCACAGCCTTCGATCCGCCCGAGGGCATCGGCGTGATCCGTATCGGCGGCAAGAGCGGCTTTGCCGATACCGCGGGGCTTGTGGCCTCGCGCTACGATGCTGGGCCGGGCGCGGCCTATTTGTTGAGACCCGACGGCTATGTCGCCGCGCGCTTCCGCCATCCGACCCGAAGCGCGCTTGATGCCGCACTGGCGCGTGCCGCCGGCAACAACTGAGGTTCACACCGCTGAGGTTAGCAATGGCATTGTCTACGCGCTCGAATTTCGCCAAACCCGACGACGCATTTCGCGCCGTCGTCGAGGCCCATCGCGGCTTGAGCGATGAGCAGGGCGCCGATCTCGATGCGGCGCTGGTTCTCATTCTTGCCAACCATATCGGCGATCTTGACGTGCTCAATGAAGCCATCGCGCTCGCGAAGCGGCGGATGCTGGAAGCAAGCCAGCAACAGCAGCAACAACAATAGGTCAATCACCGTGCTTGAAATCGTCATTGCGAGCGTAGCGAAGCAATCCATAGCGAGCCCAGGGGAAAGCTGGATTGCTTCGTCGCGGAGCCTGTCATCGGGCGGCGCCTTGCGCCGACCCGTTGGCTCCTCGCAATGACGGGGAGAGAGTTATCGCAAAAGGATTTGAATTGATGACAAAAGGTTTCGCATCCACCACCGACATGGCCGAGAAGAAGATCACCTTCTCCGAGATCGGCACCGATCTCTATGCCTTCACCGCGGAGGGCGATCCGAACTCGGCCGTCATCGTCGGCGACGACGGTTGCCTGGTGTTCGACGCGCAGGCGACGCCGGCGATGGCCAACAAGGTGATCGAGCGCGTTCGCGCCGTCACCAACGAGCCGATCAAATATGTCGTGCTGTCGCATTACCACGCGGTGCGCGTGCTCGGGGCTTCGGCCTATCACGCGCAGGCGATCGTCGCATCCGAAGAGACGCGGCGGCTGGTCGCGGAGCGCGGCCAGCAGGACTGGGATTCCGAATATGGCCGCTTTCCCCGCCTGTTTCAGGACGCGCAAAGCATTCCCGGCCTGACCTGGCCGACACTGACTTTCGAAGGGGGGATGTCGATCTATCTCGGCAAGCGCGAGGTCCGCCTGTTGCAGCTGGGAATGGGTCACACCTCGGGTGACATCGTGGCCTGGGTACCGGACGAGGACGTGATGTTCTCCGGCGACCTGATCGAATATCACTCGGCCTGCTATTGCGGCGACGCTTATTTGCGCGATTGGCCGGCGACGCTGAACGAACTTCGCGCTTTCAATCCCAAGGCGATCGCGCCGGGACGCGGCCACGCGCTCAAGGGATTGTCGACCGGGCGCGAGGCGATCGCGATGACGCGGGATTTTGTCACCACGCTCTATGGCGCGGCCGAAGCTGCCGTCGCCAGGGGCAGAGATCTGAAGGAAACCATGGCAGCGACGCGTGAGGTGATGGACCCGAAATTCCAGAACTTTGCGATTTACGAGCACTGCCTGCCGTTCAACGTCTCGCGCGCTTTCGATGAGGCCTCGGGGATCGACGACCCCGTGATCTGGACCGACAAGCGCGATCGGGAAATGTGGGCGGCCTTGCAAGGAGGATGACCATGAATATCAATGCCTCACCTGACGTAGTCAGCCGCAGCTCCCTTAATATCACGCCGGGATATATGTCCGGCTTCGGCAACAGTTTCGAGACCGAGGCGCTGCCGGGCGCGCTGCCGATCGGACGCAATTCGCCGCAGCGCTGCGCCTATGGGCTTTACGCCGAGCAGCTCTCCGGATCTCCGTTCACCGCACCGCGCGGCAGCAATGAACGCTCCTGGCTTTATCGAATTCGCCCCTCGGTCAGGCACTCCGGGCGCTTCGCCAAGGTCGATGCCGGATTGTGGCGCACCGCGCCGTGCCATGAGCAGGAGTTATCGATCGCGCAATTGCGCTGGGACCCGACGCCGATTCCGAAAGCGGAAATGACCTTCCTGCAGGGCGTGCAAACCATGACCACGGCAGGCGATGCCGGCACGCAAGGGGGCATGGCCGCGCACGTCTTCCTCATCACCAAATCGATGGTCGATCAGCATTTCTACAATGCCGACGGCGAGATGCTGTTCGTGCCGCAGCAGGGCAATCTTCGTTTCGTCACCGAGTTCGGCCGGATCGACGCCGAGCCCGGCGAGATCGTGGTGATCCCACGCGGCGTGAAATTCCGCGTCGAGATCACGAGCGGCCCCGCGCGCGGTTATCTCTGCGAGAATTATGGCGGCGCCTTCAAACTGCCGGAGCGCGGCCCGATCGGCGCCAACTGCCTTGCCAATGCGCGCGATTTCCTTACCCCCATGGCGGCCTATGAAGACAAGGACACGCCGAGCGAACTGTTCGTGAAATGGGGCGGCTCGTTGTTTGTGACGAAGCTGCCGCATTCCCCGATCGACGTGGTGGCATGGCACGGCAATTACGCGCCGTACAAATACGATCTTCGGAGTTTTTCGCCGGTCGGCGCCATCAGCTTCGACCATCCCGATCCGTCGATCTTCACCGTGCTGACCTCGCCGTCGGAGACCGCCGGTACCGCAAACATCGATTTCGTGATTTTCCCGGAGCGCTGGCTGGTGGCGGAAAACACCTTCCGTCCGCCCTGGTATCACATGAATATCATGTCGGAGTTCATGGGGCTGATCTACGGCGTCTATGATGCGAAGCCGCAAGGCTTCACGCCGGGCGGCATGAGCCTGCACAACATGATGTTGCCGCACGGCCCCGACCGCGAAGCCTTCGATCACGCCAGCAATTCCGAATTGAAGCCGGTGAAACTGACCGGCACCATGGCCTTCATGTTCGAGACGCGCTTTCCACAACGGATCACCGCGCATGCGGCAAAAGCCGCAACCCTGCAGGACGATTATGCGGATTGCTGGAAGGGCCTGGAGAAGCGGTTCGATCCGGGCAAGCCGTGAGGCCTTTAGCATACAACTCTTTCGCCGTGATTCCGGGACGGTCCGAAGGACCAGACCTCAGATGCGCAATTGCGCACCGTAGTTCGTCGCTGCGCGATGCCCCGGAACGACGGTGAATAAAGAACAGGACCGAAGATGGTGCCCCACCCCAACGATCCCTCGCTCCGCTCCTTCATTCCGGTCGATGCGGCGTCCGACTTCCCGATCCAGAATCTGCCCTACAGCGTGTTCTCGGCTCGCGGTCTCGCGCCGCGGGTCGGTGTTGCCATCGGCAACTACATTCTTGATCTCTGGGCGCTCGAACAGGACGGCCGGCTTGATGCCGGTGATCCCGGGACATTTGCCGTCGGGCTCAATTACTTCATGTCGTTGGGTCCAAAAGTCTGGTCGAAAACGCGTGCGCGGATCAGCGAATTGCTGCGGGCTGACCATCCCGAGCTGCGCGATAACGAGGAATTGCGCAAGCTCGCGCTGGTGCCAATGACCGACGCAAAATTGCACATGCCCTTCGCGGTCGCCGGCTACACCGATTTCTATTCGTCGAAGGAGCATGCCACCAATGTCGGCGTCATGTTCCGCGGCAAGGACAACGCATTGCAGCCGAACTGGCTGCATATGCCGATCGGCTACAACGGCCGCGCTTCGACGGTTGTGGTCTCCGGCACCAAAGTGCGCCGGCCGCGCGGCCAGTTGAAGCCGCCGAATGCCGAGCTTCCGGCTTTCGGGCCGTGCAAGCGCCTCGATTTCGAACTCGAAATGGGCGTGGTAGTCGGGCAGCCGTCGCCGATCGGCGAAATGCTCAACGAGGCGCGGGCTGAGGAGATGATCTTCGGCTTTGTGCTCCTGAACGATTGGAGCGCGCGCGACATCCAGCAATGGGAATATGTGCCGCTCGGACCTTTCCAGGCCAAGGCATTTGCGACCTCGATCAGTCCATGGGTAGTCACCCGCGAGGCGCTCGAGCCATTTCGGCGCCATGGACCGAAACAGGACCCGACGCCGCTGCCCTATCTGCAGCAAACGCAGCCGAACAATTACGACCTTGAGCTCGAAGTCGGCTTGCGCGCGGCTTCGATGCATAATCCTTCGCGCATCTGCCACACCAATTTCAAATACATGTACTGGTCCTCAGTGCAGCAATTGGTGCATCACGGATCATCCGGCTGCGCCATGAATGTCGGCGATCTCTTAGGGTCCGGCACTATCTCCGGCCCGGAGAAAAGCCAACGCGGCAGCCTGTTGGAGATTTCCTGGAACGGCACCGAGCCGGTCGAGCTCGCAAGCGGCATCGCGAGAACCTTTCTCGAAGACGGCGATTCACTTGTGATGCGCGGCTGGTGCCAGGGCGACGGTTACCGCATCGGCTTCGGCGAAGTAGAGGGGACGATTCTGCCGGCGGAATAATCCGTCATTCCGAGGCGATGCGAAGCATCGAACTACGATGTGCTCTTGCACATCGGATCTCGAAATTCCCCGATGCGCAATTGCGCATCTGAGGTCTGGTCCTTCGGACCATCCCGGAATGACGAACTAGGGTGACTCACCTCTCCTCCGGCGCAATATCCCGAATCCGGGCCGAATGCGCCGCGATGTCCTCGAGACTGTATGAAAGATGCACGCGTTTGGTCGAAGCTGGCTGCTTTTCCAGCGATACTCCCGGCCGCCATTGCCGCGCGGGCCGGATCGGCCGCGGTGTAAATCCGCCGCCGCAGTTCGGGCACACATTGTCAAGCTTGCTCTCGACGCAGTCCGCGCAGAACGTGCACTCGTAAGTGCAGATGCGCGCCTCCGTCGCGTTAGCCGGAAGGTCCTTGTCGCAATACTCGCAGTTCGGCCGGAGTTGCAGCGCCATGATCATGTCCTCGCAAGGGACGATGATCATTGCAAATCAAAGGCGCCTTTCGAATGACGAATATCCCTCAATTTCTGACGGGCGCACCTGTCGATATTCGTAGGGTGGGCAAAGACGCGGTTTCGCGTCGTGCCCACCGGCCATTGAAAATGATGCACGGTCGTGGGGGGCACGCTTCGCTCTGCCCACCCTACGATTTTTGCCACTCCTTGATAAGGCTTGAAATCTCAGCCGTTACCGGCTCGCGGATCGCCGAAGGCGTGCGCGAAAAGCGCGGCGCCGGCGCGGGCTGGGTGACGCCGTGGCGATGAACAAACGTCTTCCGTGCAGCCATGTGCGGGTGCTGAGGAGCTTCCGCGATGGTGAGAACCGGCGCGAAGCAGACATCGGTGCCTTCCATGATCTCGCACCATTCGTCGCGGGTCTTGGTCTTGAAGACCGCAGCCAGCTTCTGCCTGAGCGCAGGCCATGCCGCACGCTCCATCTGCGCGTCGAATTCCTGGCCCGCGAGGCCGGCCAACTGGCGGAGCAAGGCATAAAACTGCGGTTCGATCGAACCGATGGAGATGAAATTGCCGCACGCACATTGGTAGACGCCGTAGAAATGCGCGCCGCCGTCGAGGAAATTGCGCTCGCGACCTTCGCTCCAGCGGCCGCTCGCCGCAAAATCGAAAAACATCGACATCAACGAGGCCGCGCCATCGCACATCGCGGCATCGACCACCTGTCCCTTGCCGGATGCCTTCGCTTCCAGCAGGGCGGCGAGCACGCCGACGACAAGATAAAGAGCACCTCCGCCGAAATCGCCGACCAAATTGAGCGGCGGAACCGGCTTTTCCGCAGGGCCAATCGCGGCCAGCGCACCGGTAACCGAGATATAGTTGATGTCGTGGCCGGCGGCCTGCGCCAGCGGGCCTTCCTGGCCCCAGCCGGTCATGCGGCCATAGACAAGACGCGGATTGCGCGCCTGCACCGCATCGGGGCCGAGCCCGAGCCGCTCCATCACCCCTGGACGAAAGCCCTCGACCAGCGCATCGGCATGGTCGAGAAGGTCAAGCACCCCTGCGATTGCGGCCTTGTTCTTCAGATCGAGTTCGATCACCTTGCGGCCGCGCCCGGCAGAGGATTTTTGATTCTTCCTGGCGCCGACCCGGTCGAGCGTGACCACGTCCGCCCCCATGTCCGCCAGCAGCATGCAGGCGAACGGCCCGGGTCCGATACCGGCAAATTCGACGATGCGGATACCCGCCAGCGGACCTGAGGCCCCGTTCGATGATTGCGGCTCTGATTTGTCGAGCACGTCGTTATTCCCCGCGCGTTTCCATACCGAAATTGTCTCGCCTTGGGCTGGATGGTGCAAGGACCTTTGGCGGAGAATAACACCAAAAACAAAGCGGCGCGCTTCGTTCGCGCGCCGCCTGGATGGATATTATCTTGCGCGATCAACCCGCCGCAGCGACCGCGCGCTGCGCCATCACCTTGATCAGATTGGCGCGATAGTCCGCCGATCCGTGGAGATCCGACAACAGGCCGCTTGCGGAAATCTTCACGCTATCGAGCGCACTCGGCGACCAGTTGGCCTTCAGCGCAGCCTCGATGGAAGGCACCCGCATCACGCCGCTCGCCGAAGCGCCGGTGGCCGCGACGCGGACGTCGCCGGATTTGGTCTTGGCCACGAACACGCCGGTCAAGGCAAAGCGCGACGCCGGATGCGGGAACTTGGAGTAACCCGCTTTGGCTGGAATCGGGAACGCGACCGCGGTGATGATCTCGCCGTCGGCAAGGGCGGTTGCAAACAGGCCTTTGAAGAAATCGTCCGCCGCCATACTGCGCTTGTTGGTCTTGACCGTTGCGCCGAGGCCAAGCAGCGCCGCGGGATAGTCGGCGGCGGGATCGTTGTTGGCGATCGAGCCGCCGATCGTGCCGCGATGGCGCACCGCCGGGTCGCCGATCACCGAGGCGAGATGGGCCAATGCGGGGATCGCCTTCTGCGCGGCCGCGCTTGTCGCAACATCGTAATGCGTTGTCGCGGCCTTGATGGTCAGGGTATCGCCTGAAGCCTCGACGCCGACGAGGTCCTTGATCTTTCCGAGATCGATCACGTCCGAAGGCGAAGCAAGCCGCTGTTTCATCACGGGAATAAGCGTGTGGCCGCCGGCGAGATATTTTGCCTCCTTGCCCTTGCCGAAAAGTGCGGCGGCTTCGTCAACCGAAGAGGGGCGATGGTAGGTTGTTGAATACATGGCTCGTCTCCCGAATTCATATTTGGTCGTGTTTTCTTAACGCGAACCGGTTCCCACTTCGCTTGAAAACACTGTTACTGTGCGTTGCCCTGGATCGCGTGCCACACCCGGTCGGGCGTTGCCGGCATCTCCAGCTTGTTGTTGCCGATCGCATCCGTAATCGCGTTGATGACGGCGGCCGATGCGCCGATCGCGCCGGCCTCGCCGCAACCCTTGACGCCGAGCGGATTGCCCGGACACAGCGTCGTCGTGTGGTTCAGCTTGAACGACGGCAAATCGTCGGCGCGCGGCATGGCGTAGTCCATGAACGACGCGGTCACGAGCTGGCCCGAGCCGTCGTAAACGGCGCCTTCGAGCAGAGCCTGGCCAATTCCCTGGGCGAGACCGCCATGGACCTGGCCCTCGACGATCATCGGATTGATCAGCCGGCCGAAATCGTCGGCAGCGACGAAGTTGACGAAAGAAGTCTTGCCGGTACCCGCATCGACCTCGAGTTCGCAGATATAAGCGCCGGCCGGGAAGGTGAAGTTGGAGGGATCGTAGAACGCGGTTTCCTTCAAGCCAGGCTCCATGCCGTCGGGCAGATTATGCGCGGTGTAGGCGGCGAGCGCGACCATGGGCAGCGCGATCGACTTGTCGGTGCCGGTGACCTTGAACTCACCGTTTTCGATGACGATGTCGCCTTCCGACGCCTCCAGGAGGTGTGCGGCGATTTTCTTGCCCTTGGCTTCGACCTTCTCAAGAGCCTTGACGATCGCGGTGCCACCGACCGCGATCGAGCGCGAGCCGTAGGTGCCCATGCCGAATTGCACCTTGTCGGTATCGCCGTGAACGATCTGCACCTGGCTGATCGGGACGCCCAGACGTTCGGAAACAAGCTGTGCGAACGCGGTCTCATGGCCCTGTCCGTGGCTGTGCGAACCAGTGAGGACTTCGATGGTGCCGACCGGGTTGACACGCACCTCGGCCGATTCCCACAGGCCGACACCGGCGCCCAGGCTGCCGACGGCCTTGGACGGCGCGATGCCGCAGGCCTCGATGTAGCAGGAGAAGCCGATGCCGCGCAGCTTGCCTTCGGACTTGGCTTTCGCCTTGCGGCCTGCGAAGCCGGTGTAATCGATCGCCTTCAGCGCCGCGTCGAGCGAAGCACCGAAGTCGCCGATGTCGTAGGCCATGATGACGGGCGTCTGATGCGGAAACTGCGTGATGAAATTCTTGCGGCGCAACTCGGCCGGATCGACCTTCAACTGCCGCGCTGCGGTTTCCATCAGCCGTTCGATCAGAAAGCTTGCCTCGGGGCGGCCCGCGCCGCGATAGGCATCGACCGGCACGGTATTGGTATAGACCGTGATGATCTCGGCGTGGATTGCCGGGATATTGTACTGGCCCGACAGCAACGTCGCGTAGAGATAGGTCGGCACCGCCGACGAAAACAGCGACATATAGGCGCCGAGATTGGCGTGGGTTTTCACCCGCAGGCCCAGGATCTTGTTGTCCTTGCCGAACGCCAGTTCCGCCTTGGTGATGTGATCGCGGCCGTGCGCGTCGGTGAGGAAGGCCTCGGTGCGATCGCCGGTCCACTTCACCGGACGCCCCACCTTCTTGGAGGCCCACAGCGCCACCATTTCTTCCGGATAGATGTAGATCTTCGAGCCGAACCCCCCGCCGACATCGGGTGCGATGACGCGCAGCTTGTGCTCCGGCGCGATGTTGTAGAATGCCGACAGCACGAGGCGCGCGACATGCGGATTCTGCGACGTGGTATAAAGCGTGAAATGCTCTTCGGCCGCGTTGTAGTCGGCGATCGCCGAGCGCGGCTCCATCGCGTTCGGCACCAGGCGGTTATTGGTAAGCTCCAGCGTGACCACATTGGCGGCCTTGCCGAAGGCATCCTTGACGGCGGCCTCGTCGCCGATCGCCCAATCGTAGATCACGTTGCCCGGTGCCTCCGGGTGAAGCTGTGGCGCGCCCGGCTTGATCGCCGCGCGAATGTCGGGGACCGCGGGAAGTTCCTCGTAGTTGACGACGACAGCCTCGGCCGCATCCTTGGCCAGGTTCTTGCTCTCGGCGATCACGACCGCGACCGCCTGGCCTACGAAGCGCACCGTCTCAGGCGCCATCGCGGGCCACGCGCCCATCTTCATGGGGGTGCCGTCCTTGGAGGTAATGGCCCAACCGCAGATGAGATTGCCGACCTTGTCATCGACGATCTGCTTTCCGGTCAGCACGCCGACCACGCCCGGCATTTTCATCGCCGCCGAGGAGTCGATGCTCTTGACCTTGGCATGGGCATGCGGGCTGCGGATGAAATGGGCGTAGGTCATGCCCAGAAGCTTTATGTCGTCGACATAGCGACCCTTGCCCGTCGTGAAACGCCGATCTTCCTTGCGCACCACGCTGGCGCCAATACCCTCAACACCCATTGCATCTCTCCCTGTCGGACCGCATGAACTGCATTACGGAAAACGCCGATCGCGGCCGGTTTTGTAATTCGAAAGCGTGAACCTTGTGGCTGTCTATTCCGCCGCCTGTGAAACCTTCATGCGGCCGGCGGCATCCAGCACCGACTTGACGATGTTGTGATACCCGGTGCAGCGGCAGATATTGCCTTCCAGTTCATGCCGGACGGTCGTCTCGTCCAGCTTGCCGCCGTAGCGATGAACGATATCGATCGCCGACATGATCATGCCCGGCGTGCAGTACCCGCATTGCAGGCCATGATTGTCACGGAACGCGGCCTGCATCGGGTGCAGCTCATCGCCCTTCGCGATACCCTCGATGGTGGTGACAGTAGCGCCGTTGGCCTGTCCGACCAGCACCGTGCAGGACTTCACCGCCCGCCCGTCGATGTGCACGACACAGGCACCGCACTGGCTGGTGTCGCAGCCGACATGGGTGCCGGTTAAGTTGAGATGATCGCGCAGCAGATTGACAAGAAGAGTCCGGTCTTCGACATCGGCCGAGACCGCTTTGCCGTTCACCGTCAGTTTGATCGTTGACACGCCTGTTACCTCCCGAATGTTTTTATTTGTTTCGAATAGAAGCCCGCGGAGGCGACTTTGCAACTAGGATTTTCGTAGCGATGACCCTTTGGTCGCCAAAGCTTGATCGGGCGCTCATCGCTTTGGGCGCCAATCGCACCAAGGCGGGACGCCGGTCAAATGATGTCATTGGGGGCGGGTCGCCTGTTTTGTCCCGATAGCGCCTAGGGTTACGCGGCCCAGCGCGGATTGGCTCGCGTCACGCGGGACGGATGTCAGCCGTCATGGATGGGCGCGCTTGAGAGGCTTCAGGCCCGGGCCGAGCCGAGACTGTAATTGGCACCGAACCCTTGAACATTGGCGCCCGATGAAACCCCGAGGTCGGACCGGTATCGGGCCGCCCTTTGGGTTCGCAAGAACGCTCCCAAGGGCGGGGTTTCGTCGTCGATTTACCAGCTCTTATCCATTCTACTCTAGGTTCCCCGGGGCGGATCCGGGGACCAAGGTCCCCGATCCTGCGCGGCTGGGCTTTTCGGAACGACGGGGGATCGAGGTGGGGTTTTTAGAGCGCGTTTGGCCACGATCGATATCGCTGAAACTCCCGACCTTGCGGTTTCGCGGAAAAATCATGATGGGCTTTGTGTTCGTGCTCGCCATCTCGGCGGTCAGCATGGGCATTGCGTATATGGGATTTGAGCGCGTCTCGGCCGGCGTGGTGGCCTACCGAAACAGCGTATCCGAATCCGATCTGGCCCAGAATATCGACCGCGAACTGATCGCCTATCGCGGGCTGGCGCGATATTATGCTGCGACCGGAAAAGAAGACGACGCCAAGGCGGCGCTGGCGGCCGAAACCGGCCTGAAAGAGGCCATCGACCAGACGATGAAGAGCACCACCAATCCGGCGCGTATCAACCAGATCACGCGCCTGGCCAGGGAATTCCGTGCATTCACGAAGATTTTTGCCGATGTCGTGAAGGTCAAGCACGACAACGAACTCTTGACGCAAAATCAGCTCATGCGCAGCGGCAATATGCTGCGTTACAAGCTCGACGACTTGCCCAGCGGCGTCGATGACGATTCGGAGCTTGCAGCGGTCACCCTCGCCGCCAAGAAGGTAGCCTCGCAATTCCAGACCGCGATGGCGCTCACCAATACCTTCGTCGTCAACTCCGACCAGTCTGTAGCCGCCAGCGCAATGGCGCGTCTCAAATTCGTCGAGACCGCGTTGCAGGCGATCCCGTCGACTGACGAAAAAATCACCCAGTCCGTCAAGGACGCCTCCGCGCAGCTTGAGGAATACCGGAAAGCGCTGACCAAGCTGATCGAGAATGCGAAAGAGATCGACGAGCTTTCCGTGGAAATGGCCGATTCCACCACGGCGATCCTGAAAGCATCGAACGTCATGAAGGCGGACCTGCTCGCCGACCAGCAGCGGCTGGATTCCGAATCCAGCGCCAACATCGGCGAGGCGCAGCATCTGGTATTGCTGCTCGCGCTCGGCGGCTTCCTGCTCGGAGGGGCGCTGGCCGTGCTGTTGGGCAGGGGGATTTCGCGGCCGATCATCGTTATGTGCAAGGCGATGCGGGAGCTCGCGGGCGGTAATTTCGACGTCGTTTTGCCCGGTCTCGGCCGCAAGGATGAAATCGGCGAGATGGCGGGCGCGGTGGAAGAATTCAAATTGCAGGCAATCGCCAAGGCCGAGCGCGACGCCGCCGCGCAGGATGCGCAGAACAAGTCCGCCACCGCGGCGCGCCGCGCCGAGCTCATTCGTTTCGCCGATGAGTTCGAATCGGCGGTCGGCAGCATCGTCGCCAACGTTTCGGCGTCCGCCGTTCAGCTCGAAGCGGCTGCCGGAACATTGACGCGAACCGCCGATACCACCCAAACGCTATCCGGCCAGGCCGCCGGCGCTTCGGAGCAAGCCTCCAGCCAGATGCAATCGGTCGCGGCGGCAACGGAGGAGCTTTCTGCCTCCGTCGACGAAATCGGAAGGCAGGTCCAGGAATCCAACCGGATCGCGGAGGCAGCCGTCCTTCAGGCCGAACAAACCGACGGGCGGATCGGCAAATTGTCGCGCGCCGCGCAGGAAATCGGCGATGTCGTCAAGCTGATTACGGCCATCGCCGAGCAGACCAATCTGCTGGCGCTCAACGCCACGATTGAAGCCGCCCGCGCCGGCGAGGCCGGCCGGGGTTTCGCGGTTGTCGCCTCCGAGGTGAAGTCGCTGGCAAGTCAGACCGCCAAGGCGACCGACGAAATTTCGACGCACATCACCGGCATGCAAGGCGCGACGCAGGAATCGGTCGCCGCCATCAAGGAGATCGGCGGAACCATCGCGCAGATCTCGACCATCGCATCGACGATCGCAAGCGCAGTGGAAGAACAAAGCTCGGCGACCCAGGAAATCGCGCGCAGCGTTCAAACCGTCGCCGAGGGAACCAGCGAAACCGCCGCCAATATCATGGAAGTCAATCGCGGCGCGGCAGAGACCGGCTCGGCTTCGGGGAACGTGCTTGAGTCGGCGCGCACGCTTTCGGCTGAAAGCACACGGTTGCGCGAGGAACTCGACCGCTTCATGGCCAATATCCGCGCGGCCTGATCCTCATTCCCGCCCGAACTGCCGCTTCAGTTCGCTCTTGGCGCGCTCCAGCCGCAGCCGCTGGGTCTTCAGCAAGGTTTTGCCGGCGCGATTGATATAAAAGGTCAGCATCGAGAGCGCCGAACGATAGGCGCCGGCCTTGCGGCGTGAGCTGCGCTCGGCCGAGCGCTTGAGCGAGGCCGCGATCCGCTTTGGGTCACGCATCGTGAACACGCCACGCTTGAGATCGAGCGCATCGCTTTCGCGGGTCACGCGCTGCGACCAGCGATTGGACGCCGACTTTCGGCCGGTCGCTCTGCTTGTCTTCTTGCGCCCGGTCGCGCTGCCGGAAGCCTTCGATTTCCGAAGTTTGGCCATCGTCATTTCGTCCTGATTCAGCGCAAAACGGTCGTAAGCGCAATCGGTTCCCGCTGCCGTATGTGGGAACTCCGGGACATCAGAGGCGTTGAATACAGTGCCGGTTTCCCGGGGAATTCCTCATTGGTTCGGTTCGATGGACTTGCAGCGACGGCAGGGCGATTCGACGGTTGCCGCAACCAAGTCTGCGACATCGAACGATAGCCGCATTATCGAAACCAGCATCCCCTTCCGGCTCGATGCCCTGCACTGGAGCGGTTTTCACACCCGCGTGGTGTTGGCGCTTGGAATCACCTGGATTCTAGACGGGCTGGAGGTCACGCTGGCGGGCGCTTTGTCCGGGGCACTGAAGCAAAGCCCAACGCTGCATTTCTCAAACCTCGATGTCGGGTTTGCCAACAGCGCCTATCTTGCCGGCGCGGTGCTCGGCGCGCTCGGATTTGGCTGGCTCACCGACCGGATCGGCCGCCGGAAATTGTTCTTCATCACCCTGGCCGTTTATCTTGCGGCCACCGCGGCCACGGCGTTGTCCTGGAGCGTCGCAAGCTACGCGATGTTCCGTTTTCTGACCGGCGCCGGGATCGGCGGCGAATACACGGCAATCAATTCGACCATCCAGGAACTGGTGCCGGCGCGTTATCGCGGCTGGACCGATCTTGTGATCAACGGCAGTTTCTGGATCGGTGCGGCGCTCGGCGCAACGAGCGCCATCGTGCTGCTCGACCCGCAGCGAACCGGTGCTGATCTCGGCTGGCGGCTCGCTTATCTCACCGGCGCCTGCCTCGGGCTTGTGGTCTTCGTGATGCGTCTTTGGATTCCGGAAAGCCCGCGTTGGCTCGTGATTCATGGCCACCCCGACCGCGCCGATGCAATCGTGCGGGATATCGAACGTTCGGTGACAGGGCGTCCGCAAGACCAATCTGAACGAGACACGCCGCAACGCGCCTGGCCGAAGTTGAGGCTGCGAATGCGCGATCATACGCCGCTGCGCGAGGTCGCGCGCACATTGTTTGGCAGCTATCGGCAGCGCTCGCTGGTCGGATTGGCGTTGATGGTCGCGCAGGCGTTCTTCTACAATGCGATCTTCTTCACCTTCGCGCTGGTATTGACCGATTTCTACGGCATCGCCGCCGACCAGGTCGGCTGGTACATCCTGCCGTTTGCGGCAGGAAATTTTCTCGGGCCGCTGGTGCTCGGCCGGCTGTTCGACACGCTGGGGCGCCGTGCGATGATCACGCTCACCTACGCCATATCGGGCATTCTGCTGGCGCTTTCAGGTTATCTGTTTTCGATCGGCGTGTTGAGCGCCGAGACCCAGACCATCGCCTGGATGGTGATCTTTTTCTGCGCCTCGCCGGCCGCAAGTGCCGCCTATCTCACCGTCAGCGAGACCTTCCCATTGGAGGTGCGGGCGCTCGCGATCGCGCTGTTCTACGCGGTAGGGACGGGGATTGGCGGCGTCGTGGGGCCGGCCTTGTTCGGGGCGCTGATCGATACCGGCTCGCGCGACAGCGTTTTCGCAGGCTATCTGCTGGGCGCGGCGTTGATGCTCGCGGCCGCGGCAGTCGCCTGGCGCTATTGCATCGCTGCCGAGCGGCGCACGCTGGAATCGGTCGCGCGGCCGCTGGCTTTTGTGGAGTAAAATGCGATGAACGAGGATCTGTTGGATCAAGACGTGGCCGAGGTAGCCGTGCAGGAAGACCCATCACAAGCGGGGAAGGTCTCGCCGAAGCTGGAGGCGGGCGAATTGGCTCTGCGCCTGGGCGAATGCGCCATCCTGCTCGACATTGACGGCACCTTGCTCGATCTCGCACCGACGCCGCGCGAGGTGTGGGTACCGCCTGGTCTTGGCGAAACCTTGAGCCGGCTGCGCGAGAAGACCTCAGGCGCACTCGCGCTGGTCAGCGGACGCTCGCTGAACGACATCGATCTGATCTTTGCGCCCGAGCAATTTCCGGCGGTCGGCGGCCACGGCGCGGAGATGCGTATCTCGATCGACAACGAGGCCGTGGCGCGGCTTGCCCCGCCGATGGACAAGGAATTGAAACGCCGCCTTGCCGCCATCGCGAGGCTAAGCCCGGGGATTTTGATCGAAGACAAAGGCTATTCGCTGGCGCTTCACTACCGTCTGGCGCCGCATGCGGAGAAAGCGATCTATGAGGCCGTATCGCTTATCAGGAGTGAACTGCCCCAAGCGCCGGTGGAAGTCCTGCCCGGAAAATGCGTCTGCGAGATCAAGCAATCCGGTTTTGACAAGGCGACGGGTGTCCGCGAACTGATGGCGCACGAACCCTTTCGGGGCCGCCGTCCGATCTTCATCGGCGACGACGTCACCGACGAATCAGTATTCGCAATCATGCCCGACCTCGGCGGGCTTGCTTTCTCGGTAGGCCGGCGCGCGCGCGGGGTGACCAGCCATTTCGACGAACCGCGCGACGTGCGCGCTTGGCTGGCCCGTCTCACTGATGGCGAAGCTGGGGCGGGACGGTGATCGCGTCAGCGGATGTTTTCTTTCCGCGGTAACTTCGTTTTCCAATCACGGCGCAGCCCGAATTTGGTTTCAATTCGTTGAAACGGTGACCAGGAACCATATTGATGAACGTTTGTTAAACACACGAGCGAAGTATCAGGAGGGGACCCCCTGTGAGCCTCGTCGTCGTTTCAAATCGCGTCACCCGCGGCAACGCCAATGAACCCATTACGGGTGGCCTTGCGGCCGCGTTGCTGCCGGTAGTGGAGAACTCCGGGGCGATTTGGGTGGGTTCCAGCGGCCGCGTCCGCGATGGCGCCCAGAAGGAGCCGTTCGCCGAGATCGAGGCGCTCGGGGCCGGTGCACTGGCCATGCTCGATCTGCCGGCCGCGCATTACGGCGGATACTATGAAGGTTTTGCCAATTCGGCTTTGTGGCCGGCGCTGCATTCCCGCGCCGATCTGATCAGTGCCTCGCAGGAAGATTATCTCTCCTATCGCGAAGTAAACGCCTTCATGGCTCGCGCCTTGCTGCGTTTCAGGAAGCCGGAAGCGGCGTTCTGGATTCAGGATTATCATTTCCTGGCGCTTGGCGCCGAATTACGCGAGCTCGGCGTGACGCAGCCGCTCGGCTTCTTCCTGCACACGCCGTGGCCGGCGCGCGATGTCATCGAAGGCGTTCCCCATCATCGCGAGCTGATCGAGGCGATGTTGGCCTATGATCTGATCGGATTCCAGACCAGCGACGATTGCGAGAATTTTCTTGGGTGTCTTTCGGCGTTTCTCGGCTTAGAGGTCGAAGACGGCAACGTGACTTCGCGCCACGGCAAGTCACGCATTGCGGTTTTTCCGATCGGCATTGACCCTGAAAAATTCGCCCGGCAAGCCGCGAAGGCCTCATCCCACCCCGATGTCTCGCGATTGCGGCGAAGCCTCAACGGCGAGAAGCTGGCGATCGGCGTCGATCGGCTGGATTACTCCAAGGGGCTCGTCAATCGGGTCAATGCGTTCGACCGGATGTGGACCATGCAGCCGCAGCTCGCGCGCACCGCATCGCTGCTGCAGATCGCGATACCCTCGCGCGGCGCGATCGAAGCCTACGGCAATCTGCAGAGCGAACTGGCCAAGCTCGTCAGCGATGTCAATGGCCGCCACGGCGAAGTGGACTGGACCCCGATCCGCTATCTCAACAAGGGATTCAGCCAGACCGTGCTCGCGGGCCTTTATCGCACCGCCCAGGTCGGCGTCGTCACGCCGCTGCACGACGGCATGAATCTCGTCGCCAAGGAATATGTCGCCGCGCAAAACCCCGCCGATCCCGGCGTGCTGGTGCTGTCGAAATTCGCCGGTGCGGCCAATGAGCTGGACACCGCGCTCCTGGTCAACCCCCACGATATTGACGGCATGGCGCGGACCATCGCGCTCGCGCTGTCGATGCCGCTGCTGGAGCGGAGCATGCGCTGGGAAGCGATGATGGCAAAACTTCGTTGCCACACGATTCAGCAATGGTTTGAGGAGTTTGTCGAGGCATTGCAGCAGTCCCGGAAAGACAAAACCGCCGGCAGGACTAAAGCCATGATGCCAGCCGCAGCGCCGCCAACCTTGTTGCCGCTTCGCTCCGCCAATGGAGGTGGAGGCGCGCGGTATCAATAGATCAATGTCGGCGCGCCGACCCCAGGGCGCCATCGAATTCAACGGCAGGATTCAATAACAATACGGCACGCCATCGAGGATGGCGCAGCGTGTCTTGTTCGGCGCGTTCGGATTATCCAGCGGCACCGCGCCCTTGCCTTGGCCTACGAATACGCCGGGTCCCACGGTCACCGACGATTTGTTACCGATGATGACGCTGGGATGCGGCGTTGAACTCGATCGCGTGCCGTCGGGCCAGAGGATGGCGTCACCCGACAGGATGCCCCGCCGCCCGTCGTCGCAGGTCACATTGGGCCCATCGCGGTGACATACCTGCGCCAGTGCGGCGTCGGCATAACCCAGTGCCAGCGGGAAAATCGCCACCATCAAAGCGTGCTTGTTCGTCATATCGCTCTCCAGCCTGCCGATTTGTCGCATGATCAGCGACCGCCGGCGAGCCATCTTCGGTTCAGGAGATTTCAGCCGCGCGCTTCGGAGCCTGGCCGAGAAGCAAAAATTCAGTATTTTCAAGCCATTGTGGAAATAGCCGGCGTTGCTGCCGCGGTCACTTGCAAAACTCCTCCTGCCCCTTCAAGAGAGGGCCTCCGGAGAGATGGCCGAGTGGCTTAAGGCGCACGCTTGGAAAGCGTGTGTGCGGGAAACCGTACCGTGGGTTCGAATCCCACTCTCTCCGCCACTACACTGTTCTCCTCAGAATCCCATCGTTTCTAAATCTACGCAAAATCAAGAGCTAAGACGGAAAGACTGTTCTCTTCCGTTTCTCGGTGCTACCGGCAGTTGCCGCATAAACCGTAGCTTTTGACCGGAGGTTCGGAGGACGGCTTTCTCGAGGGAATACATGGCTGGCAAGCTCAAGCCGCTCGACGTCCAACGCGAGATTCGACCTGGCAAGTGTCCTGATGGTGACGGTCTCTACCTGATCGTCGCGAGCGCCACTTCGAAAAACTGGAGCTACCGTTACTGGAAGGAGGGCAAGCAGCGATGGCTGGGCCTGGGCTCCCTCAAGGACGTGTCGCTAAAGGATGCGCGCCTGGCTCGTGATGCTGCGCGTCTCCGCATCAAGGGCGATCGCAGCACACCTGGCGTGGACATCGTGCAGGAAAAGCGAGCGGCGCGCGAGGAAGCGAAGGCCATAGAGATCAAGGTCACTCTCCCTACCTTCGAGGAGTGCGCCGAAACCTACATTCGCGAGCGCTGGTCCAGCTGGAGCAGAAAGCACCGCGATCAATGGCCGTCGTCGCTTAAACGCTACGCCTATAGCAGAGCCCTCGCCCGATCCCAACGCGGCGGCGGAGTTCATTTTCTTCGGGAAAGACCTCTTGACGGCCGCAACCATCTGTACATGACCCCCGCCCGCACTATCCATCGGTCTAACCAAAGGAGGGCGGGGCAATGAAGCTGAGCAAGGGTAAGGCTGGCAAGGCACCGCGATCCGTCTCTATGCCGGTTGATTTTTGGAAGACTGCGAACGGCCTGATCCACATCGCGACGAACGATCCCGACGGAGAAGGCTTCCACGTTGCCGTCAGTTGCCGAACGCTGCCCATGCAGCAATGCCGATCTTGAACCATCATTCTATTCGGAGAGATGAGGCCAAACAACTAGCATGTTTCAAAATCTGCACGACCGTATCCATGACGGCAAAAAACCCGGCTGATGAGGCCGGGCTCTTCAATGTTTGCAGTGATTTGAGATCAACAAGGGCTGGTCAATCGAACCTTGTCGGCTTCGAATTTTCTGCATCGATGTTCCTGATCATCCGCCCCAACAATCCAGCGACGATGAGCCCGAGGAACGCGAGCGATGCGACGAACGCGAGACGATAGCCGCTCATCGGACATCGCCGAAGTAGCCTCGCAACGCCATTGAGATCGCACGCACGTCGCCGAGGCGCGGCGCTTGATCAGCCATCAATTGCGTGAGCACATGGCCTTTTGGGCATGACATGACG
>Ga0210390_10001152_pt1 | contig 26095 bp, 21 predicted proteins | sample IncBWH11OmetaG_FD_161050 | JGI IMG/M metagenome (GOLD analysis project Ga0210390, IMG submission 161050) | Forest soil microbial communities from Barre Woods Harvard Forest LTER site, Petersham, Massachusetts, United States - Inc-BW-H-11-O ... | reverse complement strand
GTGATCCCGAATAGATGGTTGAGCGTACCGCATCGCCCAGATCACCACTTCAAACGCAAAAACCAACCCTTGACGCTACCCTTCTCATAGATGGCCGGGGCGCTCCGCGTAGCGGAAGCCCCGGAACGCCGGCGCAGCCCGCCACTTGCCTCCGAGCCTTCTGGACATTGCCCGCCCGAACGAACTGACGGTGAAACGGGGGCTTCCGCGAACCGGAGCGCCCCCGCCACGCACCACGCCCCCCCGCCACTTCTCGCAAATTGCGCGAAAATCCGGAAAATAGACCTCAGGGCAGAAAATAACGGGGTGGGCTGGCGCATCGTTCCTTTGAGAGTTGTGCGGCGAGGGTCTTTGTGACCGCGGCAGACCATGGTCAGACTGATCCCGGCCGGACAGACCCGCCGCCGAAAAACACTGGCGGACAAGCCGCCAGTGCCACCCGGTCGGAAACAGGCCGGATCGATGCGGCTCTCGTCGCCGAGCTTTACGATCGTTACGCCGAGGAAATCGGCTCGTTTTTAAAGGGCGTGCTGCGGAACTCCGACCTGGCGGCCGAGGCTCTGCAAAACACGTTTGCCAAAGCAGTTGAGTCGGGCCACACGGCCCGGGAGGAGACGCTCAAAGGGTGGCTGTTTCGGGTGGCTTTTCACGAAGCCGCCCTGCTCCGGCGACGCGGTCAGGTCCATGAACGCTCGCTGAAGCAGATGGCCCGCAACAGCCCGGCCGCGAACGACACGGCCGAGCAACCCCACGAGCGGCTCGCACGAGACGAAACACTGGCCGAAGTTCGCCGGGCCCTCCGGGAGCTTCCGCCGGATCAGCGACAAGTGGTCGAGATGCGGATTTATGAGGAGAAGTCGTTCGCGGAAATCGCCGCCGACCTCTCCCTGCCCCTCGGCACGGTTTTGACGCGGATGCGGCTGGCCATGCAAAAACTGTCGCGACACATGCGGCCACCGGGGAGCGAAGGCCCCTCGGACCGCGGTCGCCACGGATAACCTCTATATGAAGACAAATGGAACACCTCGAGACGACAGCGCGGCAAGCGGGCCGAACGGCACGCTCGGTCCGGACGCCGAATGGTCCGCGCTGCGTTACGTGCTGGGCGAAATGACGGCCGCCGAGGCGGACGCCTTCGAGCAGACCTTGGCAAGCGACCCGCAGGCCTGCGAGCAAGTCGCCGCGGCGACCCGCCTGACGAACACGGTTTACAGTGTCCTCGCTACCGAGGAGCCGATTGACAACGTCCTCGCTACCGACGATCGAAACACGGTCCTCGCAGCCGAGCTCTCGGGCCAGGCGCCAAACGGAGTCGGAATGCCTCAGTCCGCCCGACCCACTCCGGTTGTTGTGCCGGCCCGCTCGGTGCGAGGCCCACAAGTGCGCAGCGGACAGTGGGCCATCGTCGGCCTGGCGGCCGCGGTCTGCATCGTGGTCGCCGGCGGTCTGAGCTGGCTGTCGGCCCCGAACACTCCGCAGGACGCCACGGCGTTGGACCGCGCTGACGGTGCCGGCTCGCTCGTCGCCATGTGGACTGAGCAGTCGGCCGAGGCCGCGGAAGAATCGTCGACGACAGGAGCCGTCGCTGGCGAACATGCGAACGCGGACGAAACCGTGGCAGTGTCAGCGGGAGCGGGAGTGGCCGTCGCCGACGCCGACGCCGACGATCTCAATGGCACGGACGAGGACGAAGTGCTGATTGCCGACGACGATTACAACGTTCCCGGCTGGATGATCGCGGCCGTCGACAACAGTCACAGCTTCACCCCCGGCAATCCATCGATGGACGTGCAGGAGAACTGATTGATGCCGGCGTTTCGTGGTTTTCTTGTCGCTTTGTCCGCAGCCTTCGTGATCGTCGGCGTGGCCAGCCTGAACGCTCGGGCCGGCGATCCGCCCACGAACGCCAACGGGCAGGCGGCAACCGGCAAATCGACCACCGACAAATCGACCACCGACAAGAATGGCGCCGACAAGACGAACGTCGGCAAAACAGGGGCCGACAAATCGACGAACGGCAAATCGCCGGCCACGAGCCAAGTGGGCAAATCTGCCGCGGCAAAAAAAACCAACGTCCGACCCCCTGCCCCGCTCTCGGCCGAACGTGAGGCGGCCGCGCTCGCCTTTGGCCGAGCGCATCATCCCGAATTAGCCGCGTTGATCGACAAGCTGCATCGCGACAATCGTCGGGACTATGACCGTGCGATCCGAGAGCTGTCGCAAGCGTGCGAGCGATTGACGCGGCTTAAAAAACAATCGGCCGAGCAGTACGAGCTGTCGCTGGCCGCCTGGAAACTCGATTCGCGGGCCCAACTGCTGGCCGCCCGCCTGACGATCTCGCAGACGCCGGCGCTCGAGGCCGAGCTGAAGCAAGTTCTGGCTGACCGGGCCGACGTGCGACTGAAGGAATTCAAGTTCGAGCAAGCCCGTCTGCAAGACCGGCTGACCAAGGTCAAGGCTTCGATTCAGGCCCTGGAGAGCGACAAGAACGGGCTGGTCGAAAAAGACCTGCTACGCATCAAACGGTCGATCGCTAGCCGCCGCCGTCCCGCAAAACCCGCCAACAAGTCCGCCATCGCCTCGAAGGCTCCCGTGACCGAACCGCCGCGGCCCCCGGCCGTCCCGACCACCGCAGCTTCGGTCACTCCGCCTGCCGACGCGTCAGCGGCTTCCCGCACCAATAAACAGCAATAGACCGGCCAGCGCAAACAAACAGTCGAAATCCATCCGCTCTAATGAAGCGTTCGCGACGGACAACCAACCCGCCTGCTGCAAGCCACAGGCGACCGAAAAGGATTAGGGGGACGAGCAGAAATGATCGCACTGGCCAGGATCGCACGGGGGACAGCCGCGCGAATTACGATCATTGCCCTCGGAGTTGTCGGCCTTTCAGCCGGCGCGGCGATCTGTGCGCCGTCGCCCAATACACCGGCCAGCAGTGACGCTTCGAAGCCCGCGGTTGCCGCCACGACGTCGAAATCATCTGACGCCGCGCCGCTTGCTCCAGCCGCCGTCGCCAAGACGCAGTCCAAAAAGGACGAAAAGCCGCTCGAGCCGATTTCCAAGCGGTTTGCCGCGGCCATCAGCCGGGAGACGCCCTCGTTTCAACGGCACGTCACGCCCCTGTTGGGCAAGCTCGGCTGCAACGGCCGGGCTTGTCACGGTTCGTTCCAGGGGCGCGGCGGTTTTCGGCTCTCGCTCTTCGGTTACGACTTCAAGATGGATCACGACGCTCTGATGGCGGGCGAAGAAGGCCCGCGCGTCAACGTCAAGAACCCCGATGCCAGCCTGATCCTGCAGAAGCCGACGCTCCGCATGGACCACGAAGGGGGCAAGCGTTACGAGTTGGGCAGCTGGGAACATCACGTTTTGTTGAAGTGGATTCAAAGCGGTGCCCCGGGCGTCAAACCGGGCGACCCGACCTTGGCCCGGCTGGAAGTGCGGCCGGCCGAAATTCGCTTCGCCAAGAAAGGCGAAAAAGTCGCTCTGCGGGCGATCGCTCACTGGACCGACGGCACCAGCGAAGACGTCACCCCGCTCTGCCGCTACCAGTCGAACGACGAGCAAATTGCCAAGATCGACACCACCGGCCAAGTGACCGCGGTCGAGCCGGGCGATTCGCACGTCGTCGCGTTTTACGATGCCGGCGTCACGCCCGTCCCGGTGATGCAGCCGGTGTCGGACGTGGTCGGCGACAAGTATCCCGCCGTCGCCACGCCGACGGAGATCGACCGTCTCGTCGTGCAAAAGCTCCGCAAGCTGGGAATCGTGCCGTCGGACGTCTGCACCGACGCCGAGTATCTCCGCCGGGTGAGCCTGGACCTGACGGGCACGCTGCCGACGGCCGACGAGGTCGTGAAATTCCTGGCCGACAAATCGCCCGAAAAACGGCACAAGAAGGTCGACGAGCTGCTCGAGCGGCCGACGTACGTCGCCTGGTGGACCACTCGTTTGTGCGACCTCACCGGCAATACGGACCGGTCGCTGGCCAACATCACTCCCGTCAACACGAAGATCGCCAGCGAAGAATGGTACGACTGGATCGAGAAACGCGTCCGCCAGAACGTGCCCTACGACAAGCTCGTCGCCGGCATCGTGCTGGCGACGAGCCGTCCGCTCGGCCAGACCTACACCGAATACTCCGACGAGATGACGGCCCTCTACCGCAAGACGCCGGCAGGCAATTATGCCGACCATCCGGGGCTGACGCATTTCTGGGCGCGGCGCAACATCGGCCAACCGGCGCAGAAGGCCCTGAGCTTTGCGTACACGTTCTTGGGCATTCGCATCCAGTGTGCCGAGTGTCACAAGCACCCGTTCGACCAGTGGACGCAGGACGACTACAAGGACTTCACCAAGTTCTTCACCCGCGTGCGTTACGGTACAAATCCGGAGGATGCGGCGGAGCGCAAAGAACTCTATGACTCGCTGCACCTCGACGCGAAGAAGCTCGTCGACATTCGCCGCGAGTATCCGCGACTGATCGCGGAGGGCAAGACGCTCCCGTTCGACGAGCTGTTCGTCGCGCCGTTGCGAACTCGCGGCTCGCTGATGGCGCAGCGGCCGGGTGCCTTGCGTCCGCAGGCGAAAGGCAAAGCGAAAGCGAAGGACGCCAATGGCACGAAGGCCAAGATGGCCGACGCCAGCCGTCCGCGAAAACCGCTCGCCGCCCAGAGGCCGCAGGCCGCAGGCAAAACCACGAAGCCGATCGTCGCCCAGCGCGACGACAAGAAGACTGCCGACGGAAAGTCGGGCCAGACCGCCAAGAACGACCCCGCGAAGAACGACGCCAAGTCGCCGACGAAAAAGCCCGGCGAGCGCAAACCCCTCGTCGCGCTGCGTCCGGGACAGAAGCCGCCAGCCATCGCCGCCAAGCGCAGGCAGCCACAACCGATTCAGGATGGCACCGCCCGCCTGTTGGGCGCCGGCGTGGTCGACCTGACCAAGTACGACGACCCGCGGACTCCGCTGATGGATTGGCTGCGAGCGAAGAACAATCGCTTCTTTGCCCGCGCGTTCGTCAACCGCGTGTGGGCCAACTATTTCAACGTCGGCATCGTCAACCCGCCCGACGATCTGAGCCTGTCCAATCCGCCCAGCAACGCCGCGCTGCTCGACTACCTTGCCAACGGCTTCATCAAGCACAACTACGACATGAAGTGGCTGCATCGCGAAATCACGAGCAGCCGCACCTACCAGATGAGCTGGAAGCCCAACGCAACCAACCGGCTCGACCAGCGGAATTTCAGCCATGCCGTGCTGCGTCGGTTGCCGGCGGAGGTGGCCTACGACGCCGTTCGCCAGGCCACGTCCTCTGATCAGGCGGTGGCGGGCATGCAAGCCGACTGCAGCGACCGGGCGATCGGCATCGCAGGAACCACGCGTCGCGGCGGCCGGGCGATTTCGCCCTACGCCCTGGGACTCTTCGGCCGCTCGGTCCGCGAGACCAACTGCGACTGTGACCGCTCGAACGAGCCAAGCCTGTTGCAGACCGTTTTCCTGCGAAACGACAACGAGATGCTCTCGCTGGTGAGCAATCCGCGAACCGGCTGGATCGCCCAGATCGCCTCCGAACTGCAACCGAAGCCGACCGGCAAGCCCCGCCCCGCCGGGAAGAAGGTGTCCGGCACGGCGAAAATGGCGGCGTCGAACAAAGACGTCTCCAAGAAAGACATCGTTAAGAAAGACACTCTCAAGCAGCAGCCGGCGAACGACGGTTTGAAAACGGTCCTCGCCAAGAACGACACGACCACGCCAGACACCACTAAGAAAGACATCGCAAAGAAAGACCCGGTCAAGAAAGACGCCGCCAAAAAGGACGCGAAGAACGTCGGTGACCGCAACGGCGAAACGCTCACGCCGGAGCAGAAGGCGCGGCGGATCGCACAGATCACGGCCCGGCTGCAAAAGGCACAGGAAGCCGGCGACGCGCGTCAGGTCAAGCTGATCACACTGCGGCTCGAAGAGGTCAAGCGTCTGCCCACGAAGACACGTCCCGCCGCGGTGCCCATCGGCGTGATGAAGCCGTCGCAGCTCGCCCTCTCCAAGAAGAAGGATCTGATCCGCACGGTCTACCTGCGAACGCTGAGCCGATATCCCAAGGACCAGGAATCAGATCGGGCGCTCGCCTACCTCAACAGCTCCGACAACGTCTTTAGCGGCCTCCGCGACGTGGTGTGGGCCGTCGTCAACACCGAGGAATTCATCGTCAATCACTAGAGCGACGCTCTCGAAGGCGACTCAAGAGAGCGAGACACGAACCGACGGCAACCGCACACCAGCCTCACGAATCAATCAGGAAAGGAACACAATCGATGGCCATCAACCTCACGTGCGACGGGATCAGTCGACGCGACTTTCTCACCGTCGGCGCCTTGGGCACCGGCTTGACCCTGGCCGGCTATCTCCGGCTGTCGGCCGCGGCCGAGTTGTCGCCTCATAAAGAGCAGTCGCAGAAGCTGAAGGGTCGCGCCAAGTCGGCCATCTTCATCAACCTCGGCGGTGGTCCGTCCCATACCGACACCTTCGACCTCAAGCCGACGGCCCCGACCGAATACCGGGGCACGTTCAATCCCATCCCCACGGCCGCGGCCGGCGTGCAGATCTGCGAGCACCTGCCGAAGATGGCCAAGAGCATGGGGCACTTCGCCCTGTTGCGAAGCATCACGCACACGCTGGCGGCCCACGAGTTGGGCACGCTCTACGTCAACTCGGGGAACCGGCCGATCAACTCGCTCGATTTTCCCAGCTTCGGAGCCGTCGTCAGCAAGGAAATGCCCGGCCGCCGCGACCTGCCTCCGTTTGTGGCGATTCCGAATACGCCCCAGCGGACCGGCTTCCTCGGCGTGCAGTACTCGGCCCTCAGCACGAGCGACATTCCGAAGCCGGGCAAGCCCTTCGGCGTGCGGGGCATTTCGCTCGGCAACGGGCTCACGGTGGCCGACGTCGAAAAGCGGCAGCACCTGCTGGCCGATCTCGATAAGACGTTCCGCAGCGTCGACACCAAGAGCACGCTCTTGGACGGGCTCGACCGGTTCGGCCGCCAGGCCTACGAGATCATCACCTCCAAGCGTGCCCGCGAAGCCTTCGACGTCAGCCGCGAATCGCCGACGTTCTGCACTCCGTATGGCAAGACGCCGTTCGGCATGAGCTGCCTGTTGGCGACGCGACTGGTCGAGTCGGGCGTGCGGTTCGTGACCATCAACTACGGCGGCTGGGACACCCACTTCGACAACTGGAACGTGCTTGCCAAGAAGCAGCTGCCGCCGCTCGACGAAGGGCTCAGTGCCCTCGTCAACGGCCTCGAGTCGAAGGGCCTGATCGACTCGACCGTGATCCTGATGACGGGCGAATTCGGCCGCACGCCCAAGATCAACCCGCAGCGGGCCGGCCGCGACCACTACCCGCGGGCCATGTCGATGGTGATGGCCGGCGGCGGAATTCGCGGTGGCCAGGTGATCGGCGCCACGGACGAAAAAGGCACCGAGCCGACGCGCGACGCCCATGCTCCGGACGACGTCGCGGCGACGTTCTACACCGCCCTCGGCATCAACCCGACCAAGGAATACCACACCAACACGGGTCGCCCGGTGATGATCGTCCGCGAAGGCACGCCGATCGACAAGCTGCTCGCCTGACGCGAAACGCAGCTCTAGAAAACTCGAAAGCACACTGGCAGCCCCTCCGCCAGTGTGCTTTTTTTGCGTCGTTGCTCGAGGCGATTCCACGACGCCGCGAACGGAGCGGTCTTCGAGCCGCGGGATCCGCTCCTTGCGTGCAAAATTTCGCGGGCACTATAATCGCTGGCTGACCGTGGTGTCTGGTGCGAACGCAGCCCGCAGTCCGTTCAGTTGTTCGGTTGTTTCAGCCTTCGATCGATTTCAGGGGGAACCCCACGGTGCTCGTGCGGATGGAACTGGCGCGGATCGTCATCAGTGACATTAGCAGCGAGCAGATCATCTACCTGCGCGAAATCGACGGCGCGCGCACCTTCCCCATCCTGATCGGCCTCTTCGAGGCGACCAGCATCGACCGCCGCGTGAAGGGCGAAGTCCCCACCCGCCCGCTGACGCACGACCTGCTCAAAAACACCATCCAGGAGCTGGGCGGCGAAGTGCAGGACGTGGTGATCAACAACCTGATGGATCACACGTATTACGCGGTCCTGCGAGTCCGCGTGAACGGCGAAGTGATCGAGATCGACAGCCGCCCCAGCGACGCCATCGCCCTCTCCGTCCACTTCGACCCGGTGCTGCCGATCTACGTCGAAGACTCAGTCCTCGGCGAAGTCGCCTAACCACCGGTGGCGGCTTGTGCGGGCTAACCGCGTGGACGCGACTAAAGAAGTCACGCGGATTGCGGGGAAGAAAAAAACGCTGCGTCGCCTGCTTTAGGGGTGCGCGGTGCGTGCGGTCGTACGCTTTTGTAGTGCGGCTTCCACCTCCGCCGCGGCGCGGGCCGCGTGGTCGCCTCCCTGGTTGATGCCGATCAGAATGGCCCGGTTCTCGGCCATGCGGAGCGAGACCACGGCGTACCACATCGTGTTGCTGCCGGCGTGGGTCAGCCGCACGCCGCGCGACCCGGGCCGCTCGACCACGCCCCAGCCCATCGCGTATTTCGGTCCGCTCTTGTCGATCGGTCCGCCGAACGGCGTGTGCAAGCGGCGAAGCGACTCGACCGAGATCAGCGGCTTGAGGCCGGCATCGTTCAAGTCGTGTCGATTGGCCGGCTCGGCCGACAGGTGCAGCGTGGCATAGCGGGCCCAGTCGGCGAGTGGCAGATGGACGCGACCGGCCGGCCCCAGGCAGGGCGGATTGTCGGCTTCGGGCCCGGGCTCGACCGGAACACCGTTCGCTTGATGGCCGCAGGGCTCGGTGATCGGCGCGCCTTGAGCCACCTTCGCGGAAGTCGGCAGCGGCTGGCCCGGCGCGCCAAAGCCCGCGTGAGTCATGCCCAGCGGCTGGAAGACGCGCCGCGTCATCAGGTTTTCCCACGAGTCGTCGGCCGCCGCCTCGGCCATCGCGCCGGCGATGATGTAGCCGGTGTTGGAGTAGAGGAATTCTTTGCCCGGCTCGTGGTCGGGCGGCTTGTCCAGCACCGCGCGGCACACGCGCAGCCGCTGTTCGCGCGGCGACAGTTTAAGAAAACCGCGTGGCCAGAATTGTCGCCAGCTCCGGATTGGGACGCACGCCCGCGTGATGGCTGAGCAGTTCTTCCAAGGTCACACGCTACCACGCCGGATCGATCTTCTGCACTCCGTGCGGCGAAAGCACCTCGAACGGCGTGCTGCTCCAGCGAAGCTTGCCCTCCTCGATCAAGACGGCGATCAACGTCGCCGTCATGCTCTTGGTGTCGGAGCCGATGTGAAACAGATCGTCCGCTGTGATCTTCTCCACATGTCCGCGAACTCGCACGCCGGCCGCTCCGAGAGCCGTAATCTTGCCGCCGTCGACGATGGCCGCCGCCATGCCGGGCAGCTTGTGCTTTTTCACGCTTTCGGCCAAGAGCGGAGACAGGTCGTCGACCGGCGTGCCGGCGCGTTCGGCTGCCCGCGCGACGAGCGTGCCGGAAGTCGCCACGACTAATACGAGAACGAACGCGAGCGGACGACGAGCCATGCGGAATCGCTCCGGGCACCGAGAAGACAGTCTCATTCGAGACGGGCTAATTGCATTCCGCCACCAGCGGACCGGCCAGTTCTTGCACAATGAACAGACGCCCCGGCTGCGTCGGCATATAAGTCGACGGAATCCACGGGGTCGGCTCGTGGCGGAGCGTCATCCACACGCTCAAGCCCTGCCACATCATGCCGCGGCCGAACGTGCCGTCGCAACCGCCGATGATGCGGTCCGCCCCCAGAAACAAGGCCGGGCCGATCGTGTTGGCGAAGGCCGGCACGAGCGTGGTGCGGCTCTTGAAACTGGTCAGCGCGTTCTGTTCGACCGTCAGCGGATGCAGCCGCGCGCCCAACCGATGCGTCTGCCGTTTCCACTCTTCCTCGCTGGCGAACTCGGCCGCGAAGTGCGGCTCCCAAAAGGCGATGTGGCACACGCGACCGATGCCGAAGATCACGGCCAGCTTCGCCCCCTGCTTCCGCAGCGCGGCGATCTGCTCGGCGTACTCCGGCAGCTGGCTCTTGGTGGCGAAATGGCGTTGGCTCTTCGGCACCGTGCCCGTTCCGAGCGGCCCGTAGAACGCGGCTTCCATCGCGCGCTCGAACGATCCCGGATGGCTGGCCGGCAGCGAATTGCCGGCGGCGTCGCTCCATTCGTCCATGTTGAAGCCGTGCACGTGATCGCAGGGCACGCCCCATTCAGAGAGGAAATAGACGACCCAGCGGTACATGCCCATCGGCCCGACCGGCAGGATCAGCGCCAGCGTTTCGCCGGCGTCGCGGCTGCGCTTGATGGTGAGTGCGATCTCGTGACCCATCAGCGTCTCGAAGTCGGCCAGCGACTGGCAGAGGACCGGCTGGAAATCCTTATGCCAGGCCGGCTGCCGCGCCGTGAGGCGGCCCGGATCGGCATCGACGCAGGCGTCGATTTTTTTCAGGTCCCAGCCGGTGGGCAAAAAGCCCTCCATCAGCGACCCGGCAATTGTTGAGAGCAAATCCATGTCGGCCTCCGGCGGGGATCAGGTCCAAAGTCCAAGGTCCAAAGTCCAAAGTCTGGGCGGGAATTGCAACGCAGAACCTGACCGCCGTCGCCATGGTGCGAGCCGAACGCGGACTACGAACGGGAAACCGGACGTGACGATTAGTGCGATTGTCCCGATCGTGCTACGGAGGATGCCTGGCTCGATTAACTCGGAAGCGCGCAGCCGGCGGCCGATGCTTGTCCGTTTGGTGAACCTCGATCGCCGGGCCGCGTCACAAAGTTGTCCGCGGAACCCGTCGCGCGACCGGATGAGGCGCGCGAATCTGGCCGGTTGCGAAAACTCCACGCGTTCTTTCGATTGCGACCTATAGTTAAGCGTCGCCGACAGGCGGCAGGCTGCAAGTTCGAGGGGTTCCAGCGTTTTCGAGCGGTGGCTCGATCGCGCGAAAGCAGGTGCGGAAATGCCGACGGTGTACGCGGACTGGACTTCACAAACGGTCGCATGGCGGAGCGAAGGGGGCGAGCTGGAGGCTGCCACCGAGGATGGGTCGGAGAGCGAGGGCATCTCGGCGCGCGGGTTGGAGATCCTGCGGGTGCTCAACGACGTCTTCAATACGCTGCCGCGCGAAGCGGCCACGCGGTCGCAACGATCCAACCAGGACTGACGGATCGCGTCAACGCGTTCGACAGGAGCGGAATTGTGAACGCCAAAGGCACCCGCGTGCTAATCATCGACGATGATCCGTTGATTCGCACGCTGCTGGTCTCTGCCCTGCGGAAGGATTGCCTGGTCGCAGTTGCCGCCGAAGGCTCCGAGGGTTTTGCCAAAGCGCTCGAGCTGAAACCGGACGTCGCGGTAATTGACGTCAACATGCCGGGCTGGGACGGCCTCAAGACGCTCGAGGCATTTCGCGCTCACCCGGGCCTGCGCGAGATCAAGATCATCATGCTGACGGCCGACTCCAGCAAGCAGACGGTGATGGCCGCCGTCCGCGCCGGCGCCAACGATTACCTGATCAAGACGAGCTTTTCCAAGGCCGAGTTTTATCGCAAGCTCAATCAGCTCGTGCCGGGAACGATCCCGCAGTCAGCCGCCGCACCCTCACCGCGTGCCGCCGCAAGCGAGCCGTCATCGACGCGAGACGACGACGCACCGGACAGCGCGGACCTCCGGGAGAGCGCCGATTGCGTGGCCACTTCGAGTAACGTCCACAAGCGGCACGCACACGATGCAGTCGCCGCCGCCGCGGACGCGCCTCACTCCGAGGCGGCGCTCGATCGCGCGACGTCGGGCCACTCGGACATCGACCCGCGCTTGCAGGTGATGATCGACGGCTGGGACTAAATCGCGCCGACCGCGACGATCATTCATTTCGCGCGATCGCGATCTCTCCGCATCGATCAACGCGCCTCGCGTTCGGGCGATTGTTTGCGCCGTTGATTATTTGCGCCGGTCGCGTCTGGGCCAGCGCTTGTCGCGCTGAACTCTGTCTCCGCGCGTCGCGAGGCGGTTCACGGCTTTGTGTGATTTCCTACATCGCGTTTGCCGCACGGTTGACTCGCCGCACGCGATCGTTTCTGCTGGGTCTTGGCCCCTGGAAATTTCATCCATTTGGGGCTTTCCACGTTCTGCAAAATGTGCTTACAATCGACAGCGTACTCGGTGAAGCGACGCACGCTTCGCACACATGCGTTGATGAACCGGGGGCCGGGCAGCGGTCTCGAGAAGATTTCGGTTCCGCAAACGTCGATCGGCGAATCGGTGAGGCAGAAAGTCCTGCACTCTCCAACTCGGGAAGGATTCGAATCTCATGTTGCACTTTACGTGCGATCTGTGCGGACGAGAGCTGGGTGACGAGAGGTTCGTCGTCAAGGTTGAAGTCTATCCCGGCTTCGATCCCGAAGAGGTCGACGAAGAACATCTCGATGCCGATCACCTGCAGGCCATCTCCGAGGCCCTGCAGGAAGTCGAAGAAACCGGCAAGATGGAACTGGAAGACTGCGGCACGAAAGATTTTCGCTACGACTTGTGCCCCCGCTGCCATAAGAAGTTCCTTAAGGATCCGCTCGGCCGCGACGCACTGCGTCGGCTGAACTTCAGCGAGAACTAAGCGCTCCGCCGAGAGGCCTTTCGCTCGGGCACCACGCCCGAACGGTCAGTCCTGAGCGCGGGCGAGCCCCGGCTGAGTTTCGGAAGTCTCTGGCCCTGTATTCGCAGTCTCCGCCAAGGCACTTGCCGAGACGGCGTCATGATCGCTCGCGGCCGCCACACCGCTCCTGCCGCCGCCCCATCCGCAGTGCGGCCGCGGCGCCGCCTGCCGATTCGCTTTCCGACCCGGAGCGTTTGGGCGCTCATTATTCTGTGCCTGCTCGTCGCGGGTCGGTCTTGGCAGCACTCCGCGCTGCCGTCGGCCAACTTTCGCTTCGAGCCGGGGGTTCCCCGACACGTCGAGCGGGTGATCGACGGCGACACCATCGTGGTCGACGGCCATGTGCGGGTGAGGCTGATCGGCGTCGACACTCCCGAGACCCAACATCCCGAAAAACCGGTCGAGCCGCTCGGTCCGGAGGCGACCGCCTTCACGCGAAGCCTCGTCGAGGACCGCAACGTCGAGCTGCAGTTCGACCGCGAGCGCCGCGATCGCTACGGTCGCGTGTTGGCCTATGTCTACGTCGACGGCCGGCTGCTTAACGAAGAGATCATCCGCGCCGGTTTCTCCCGGGCCGAGACCCGCTACAAATTCGAGCGAGCGATGGCGCTGCGGTTTCAGGAGGCGGAGAACGAAGCCCGCGAGGCCGGCCGGGGCATCTGGGGTCCGCTCACCGCTCGGTAATCTCGCGGCCCGAGGTCCCCGCGGTTTGTCGGGTCGCGGCCGATTTGGTACTTTCGCCAATCGACGAACGCCACCAGGGACGTGGCGAGCTGTGATGGCAAACGCGGCGAAGGCGAAGCATGGCTTCCAAAACGATTTTCAAACGCATCCTCGATAAAGAGATTCCCGCCGACATCGTCTACGAAGACGATCGCTGCCTGGCGTTTCGCGACATCAATCCGCAAGCGCCGACGCACGTGCTCATCATCCCCAAGACCGAAATCGCTTCGCTCGCCGACGCCCGCGAGTCCGACGCGCCCCTGCTCGGCTATCTTTTGCTCGTCGCTTCGAAGCTGGCTGGCAAGCTCGGTCTCACCAACGGCTATCGCGCGGTGATCAACTGCGGCCCTGACGGCGGACAAACCGTCGATCATCTGCATGTCCACTTGCTCGGCGGCCGCTCGTTGACCTGGCCCCCCGGCTGACTCCGCTGTCTACGTTCCCTCCCGCCTTTTCCTCCTCGCGCGAGAATTCACGATGTCCGCTCAACGGAACACTCTCCGCCGACTGCTCGTTGCCAGCCTGGTTTCCGTCGCGCTGGTCACCGCACTGGTGGCGGCGAGGAACAGCGAAGAACCCTCGTCCGGACCGCAGATGGCAGCAACGGCCAACGCGTTCCTGCAAAAGCTTTCGCCCGAGCAGCGAACGCAGGCGACGTTTCGCTACGACGATCCCGAGCGGCTCAACTGGCACTACATTCCCAAGCCGCGGAAGGGTATTCCGCTGAAGGCCCTCGATCCGTCGGCGCGCACGGCGGCCCGCGCGTTCATTGCCACGGGTCTGTCGAAGGCCGGCTACGAGCAGGCCGTCAACGTGATGAGCCTGGACGACGTCCTTTATCTACTGGAGACCGACGACTGGACGGCCCGCCGCGAGCGTCGCGATCCGCTCAATTACTATGTCAGCATTTTCGGAACGCCCGGGGAGCGGGGCGAGTGGGGCTGGCGGCTCGAGGGGCATCACCTCTCGCTCAATTTCAGCGTGCGGGACGGACGCGTCGTCGCGAGCACACCCGAGTTCTTTGGAGCCAATCCGGCTCAACTCGACGCGGGTCCGGGTCGTACCCTACGCCCGTTAGGTTTGCTGGAGGACATCGCTCGGGAAATCGTGCGGACGGCCACCCCGGTGCAAATGAAAACCATCCTGATCGACAAGAAAGCTCCCAACGACGTTTGGAGCACCAACAAGCTGCAACCGGTTCTCACGCCGGAGGTCGGGCTGCCGGCCGCCGAAATGTCGAAGGACCAGCAGGAACTGTTGCGGCACTTGCTCGCCGAGTACCTCAAGGTGTGCCCGACCGACATTCGCGCGGAGCGCCAGTCGCAGCTCGAAGCGGCGGGCTTCGACAAGATTCGGCTGGCCTGGTGGGGCAGTCTCGAACGCAACGCCAAGCACGCGTATCGCCTGCAAGGACCGACGTTTCTCGTCGAGTACAACAACACGCAGAACAACGCCAATCACGTGCACAGCGTGTGGCGCAGCACGGCCGGCGATCTCAACCAGGCCCGCGCGAACTGATCGCCACTGCTAAATGAGCGACGTACTGCCTTCGCGCGCTCTCCTTTGCATGCCCGCGCACGTGGCCGCACTCGACGATCGCGCAAACATTGTCGAACGACTTTGTCGCACGCGCTAACGTTCTTCGACGAGTCGCATATTACGCCTGACGTGCTCTGTGCGCGTCGTGGTTGATCATCCGCTCGCGGCAAGCGAAATCACGTTTGTTCAGGAATTCGCCACTATGGCGTAATTTCGGGCTCGCGATTTGCTTCGTACACCACTGCCGGCCGACGTGCTCAACTGATCCAAGTTGGATCGGACGAGTTTGACGTAGGGGCGGGCCGGCAGTGAGTGTAGTAACTATTCCTGTTCGACAGGTGGGTGATCCCATGTCCGAACCAGACGACGTCCAATTACTGATTCAATTGCTCGATCCCCGGCTCGCCAACGACCAAACCGATTTGTATCGGCGCGCCCTCGAGCAGTTTGACCGTGTGATCCTCAAACGCGCGTTGGATCGGTGCGAGGGCAACTTGACCCGCGCAGCGGCGCTCTTGGGTCTTTCGCGCGTGACGCTGCGGTCCAAGTTGCGATCGCTCGGCATTGCCGGGAGAGGCAATTCCGTCGAGGGGGGAACTAACGATCCGAGCCATCCTCATGCGGAACACCCGCCGCAAACTTCGCCTCATTTTCCGGCGGCGCCCAACAGTCCCAGCGAGATTGGACAAGAGTTGACCAGGCAGGACCGCCCGGGAGCGGGCTTTTCGGAGCCCCGCATGAACGATACGGTCCGCCGCGAAGCCGCCGGCTTTCACAACCTGAAATAGCCATTTAGGTTGCGTCCCCAGCCGCGCGAGCGCTTGAGCCGCTGGAACGGCAGTTGCGTCACCGTAGTGCGTTCTTTCCACGCACCGGTTATTGGGAGGCACCGCCTGCCATGAGACGCAAACATTTCAGCACGTTCGTCTTCGTGCTACTCGTTGGACTGATCGTCGCCGTGGGGTTCAGCCGCGGCTGGTTCACGGTCACCAGCAGCGAAGACTCTGCGGCCAACGAAGTTCACGTGAACCTCACGCTCGACCGCGGCAAGTTCCAAAAGGATGCCGAGCGGGCCGTCGAGGAAACTCGCAACAAGGCGTCGCACCTTTCGAGCGCGACCAAGCCGGGCGATTCGCCGTCGAACGATCGGACAGAGACGCAGCCACCCAGCAATGTCCCCGACCATCTGTGAGCAGCGGGCGGCGCTCCGTCCTTGGGCGAATTTCGGGTCGACTGAAGAAAATCTCGGTCGACTATGAAAACTTTTCCATTCGAATTGGAAATCCTCCGCATTGGACAAAGAGGTCAAGGACCTGGCTTAGAGAAGTTGGGCGCGGCACGGCCCTCTCGCAAAGTCTCCGCCGCCCGCAGCGAAAGTTCGTCTCATCCTCGCGGAAACGAACGATTTCAGACGCGTGGCGCGCGAGCCTTTTGTGGAGATGGTCGGCCGAAGAAACGATACCCGTCACGGCACGCTTGCCAGAAAAACCGGGAACGGCACACAACGCGCATGGAATCAGCTACCACCGATGATCCACGACGGAGAAACCAGGGACGAACCCCTGCATCGGGAACGACGACCATGAGCGTACGTCAAGGCGATCAAGGACCGGCGGCCTACAAGGCGGAAGAGATGATCTTCCGTCCCTCCCCGACGACCACGGTCGGCGCGGAGCTCGAGTTGATGCTGCTCGATCCCGATTCGGGCGACTTGGCGCCCGGCGCGATCCGCTTGCTCAAAGCCTGCGCGGATGAAGCGATCGACGGCGTCTCCGCCGAGTTGATGCAGTCGATGATCGAGCTGAAGACGGGCGTCTGCCAGAACGTTGCGGAAGTGCGCGAGCAGCTCGTGCCTCGTTTGCGGAGGGTGCGCAACATCGCCCGCTCGATGGGTTATCAACTGGCGATGTCGGGCACGCATCCGTTTCACCGCCCTTCCAACAGCGCGGTCTCCCCCTCCGAGCGCTATGACCGCCTGGTCGATCGTCTCGCGTACTTGATCCATCAACGGGTGGTGTTCGGGCTGCACATCCACGTCGGCCTGCCGGACGGCGACATGGCGCTGGGCGTGATGAATCAACTCGTGCGGTATCTGCCGCACTTGTTGGCGCTCTCGGCCAGTTCCCCCTTCTGGCAAGGGATCGAAACGGGGCTGGCTTCGTGCCGCACGGCGCTTTACCGCACGTTGCCGCATGCCGGCGTCCCCCGCTATTTTCCCCGGTGGAAGAATCTCCGCTCGTATTTTCGCGTGATGCGCGAGTGCGGCGCCATCCAGTCGATGAAAGACATCTACTGGGACATTCGCCCGCGCCCCGAGTTCGGCACGATCGAGTTGCGCGTCTGCGACATGCCCGCGACGCTCGAAACGACGTTCGCCCTGGTGGCGCTCGTCCGCTCGCTGGCGATCGCCAGTCAGCGGCTGCTCGAAGAACGTCCACAATTGCGGAAGGGCGACATCCGCCGGCATTGGATCGCCGTCGAGAGCAAATGGCTCGCCACGCGCTACGGGTTGGATGCGATCTATATCCGCACGCCTGCCGGCAAACGTCGCCCATTGCGGCAAGATCTGCAGGAGTTGCTCAACCGCTTGATGCCGATCGCCGCCGAAACGGGGGACGACGTGTTCCTGTCGACTCTGCTGCCGCTCGACAAATTCGAGCCGGACGCCGACCGTCAGCGTCGGCTTTATCGCGAGTCGGGCAAGGCGCGGCCGCTCGTCGACGATATGATCGCACGCTTGGCGTCGGAATTGGACGAAGTCCCTCCGAGCGCAACCGGCTCGCCAGGTGGGGCCAGCAGCGGCGCGAATGGAGCCGCTTTGGCTGACAGCCCTGACGCGAATCCCTTGGAACGACCCGCGGGCATCTCCCCACCGAACGCGGGCCGGCCCAACAACGACGTGCCCGACACTGACCGACCGAGCGTCGATCAGAATTCTGGCGAACGAATCACCATCGATCAGCCCGCCGCGACGCCTCGCGCGTCGTCCCCTCCGACGGCGGGCACACTCAACCGCTCCGCGGCTCTGAATTTGCCGGGGAGCGTTTTGTTCCGGTCGCCAGCAGCCAATACGGGGCCCGCGGCGGATCGGCAGCTGGCTTTGGCCGTAAGAGGATAAACGATGCCTGCGATTGAACCGTTTGCGGTTTTCGACTGCACACTGGCCCGCCTGCCGATCGGGCGCAGTTGTTCGAACATGCGCGAGCTGCTCGAGGCCATCCGGGCCGTTCCGGACATGGTGATCGAGCATCACATGACGCGATGTGCTCTGGAAGATCACTTCGATCTCTACGAGTTCCCCAACGACCTGGCCCGCTGGTGCTGGGACATGCTGGCCGACCACGTGCTGGCCGAGAAGCTGGGGCTCGTCGATCCGTTCTCGCACCCGTCGATCGATTCGTTGCGGGCCGAACTGGTGAATCTGGTCGAGGAACGCGTTTGGGAGCTCGATCGCATGCCGACCTGCCAGCCCGGGCTCGAACTGCATTTCGTCGGCTCGCGGCTCATTGCCTACGACACGGGCGAGCGGCTGCCGACGCCGGCGTCGCTGTTTGAGACGTTGCCGCGACTGTCGCTGCGGTCGTTCTTCTATCACGTGCATAACGCGCGGCGCCGCACCGGCGGCCGCACCGACGATTTTTCGAACTGGCTCGAAGCCTACGGCGCGGATCCGGCGCTCGTCGCGCGGCTGCGGGGCATCGACGTCTATTTTCTCAACCTCAACCAGCTGCGGGACCAGATGGTGGAGGCGTTTCAGGAGCATACGCCCAACGCGGAGGTCATGCTCAAGGCGTCCGCCTGATGCCAGGCGGGGAGCATCGGCCCACTACAACCTGATGGACTGCGGGAACCATGCAACAACTTGATCGCTACGAGGAAGTCGTTGGACACGCGGAAGTGCAACGCCTGCGCAATTTGGCTGCGCGCCTGGAGGGACGAAAGATCGTCCACGTCAACTCCACAAAGGCGGGCGGTGGCGTGGCCGAAATTCTCGGCTGGATGATTCCGCTGATGCGCGAGCTGGGGCTCGACGTCTCCTGGGAAGTGATTTCGGGGCCCCCCGATTTCTACCGCGTCACCAAAACGCTGCACAACGGACTGCAGGGGCTGCCGGTCTCGTTCCGGCCGCGGGATTTCGATCTGCATCACGACGTCGACAAGCAGAACGCCGAAAAGCTCAACCTGGCGGCCGACGTCGTCATCGTGCACGACCCGCAGCCGATTTTTCTGCCGGAGTACACACCAAAGGACCAGGTCAAACGCTGGATCTGGCGGTGCCACGTCGACGCGTCGCGGCCCAACCGGGTCGTGTGGAAGCACCTGGCCGGAGCGATTTCCCGCTATCAGGCGACGATCTTTTCGATGGCGGCCTTCACCCGGCCCCTCCCCTGCCCGATGTTCCTGATCCCGCCGTCGATCGATCCGCTGTCCGATAAAAACTGCCCGATTTCCGAAACGGAGCGGCTGGAAACATTGAATCGACTGGGGATCGACGCGGACCGGCCCTTCTTGCTGCAGGTCTCGCGGTTCGATCGCTTCAAAGATCCGCTTGGCGTGATCGAAGCCTACCGGATGGTGAAGCCGTATCACCCTGAGATGCAGCTCGTGCTCGCGGGCGGACCGGCCGACGACGATCCCGAAGGGGCGGAGGTACTGCGCGAAGTGATGGAGGCGGCCGGCGAAGATAAGGACCTCAAAGTCCTGATGTTGCCCCCCGATTCGCACCGCATGATCAATGCGCTGCAGCGCTCGGCCGTGATCGTCTTGCAAAAATCGCTCAAGGAAGGTTTCGGACTCACCGTCACGGAGGCGCTTTGGAAAGGCAAGCCGGTGATCGGCGGCGCCTGCGGCGGAATTACACTGCAAGTCCACGACTATCACACCGGCTTCCTGGTCCACTCGCCGGCCGGAGCGGCCTATCGCATTCGCTACCTGCTTCGCTATTCCGACAAGCGGGAACGGATGGGGCGAACGGGCTTCGAGTTTGTGCGCGAGCACTTTCTTCTCATCCGACACCTGCGAGACTACTTGTCCACGATGCTCTGTCTCGACTCGCCGGGCGAGATGGATTTGGTTGCCTGATTGGGCTGACAGAGCAGCGCGGGCGCCGGTGAGGGGACAACGACGAGCGGACAACGGCGAGGGCCGCAACTGCGAAGTCAAAAAAAGTCAACGGAAGATGTCGGGACGTGATCGATGAGTGAGTTGCTTCTCCGGCATGCCGATTCCGAGCAACTGATCGGCAGATCGTGTGGGGCGCTGACCGGCCCCGGCAATTCAATCTGCTGGCGCGTCTGGGCGCCGAGCGCGAAACAGGTCGAATTGTTCCTGGCCGACGGCACCAGCAGCGAAACGGAATTTCGCCGTCTGGTCATGGAACCCGCGGCCCGCGGCCACTTCGTCCATTCCGAAGCGGACGTGGCGGAGGGGCGGCGGTACGCCTTCTCCCTCGATGGCGGTCCCCTGCGGCCCGATCCGGCGTCCCGCTGGCAGCCGGACGGATTGCATCGTCCGTCGGCCGTGATCCGTCTCGATCAGTTCGACTGGTCCGAAGGAACGTGGCAAGGTCTGCCCCGCTCCGAACTCGTGCTCTACGAATTGCACGTGGGCACCTTTACGCCCGAAGGAACGTTCGACGCGCTGGCCGCTCGCCTCGATGACCTCCGCGGTCTGGGCGTCACGGCCATCGAGCTGATGCCGGTCTGTCAGTTTCCCGGGGGCCGCAGCTGGGGCTACGACTTGGCGCATCCCTTTGCCGTTCAGAACACCTACGGCGGTCCGCGAGGCCTGCAGCGGCTGGTGGCCGCCTGCCACCGCGTTGGTTTGGCCGTCTTTATCGACGTCGTCTACAACCATTTTGGTCCCGAGGGGACCTACGTCGGCGACTTCGGTCCCTACTTCACCGATCGGTATAACACGCCCTGGGGGCGGGCCATCAATTATGACGACGCCGGCTGCGACGCCGTGCGGGCCTACGTGCTCGACAACGTGCGGATGTGGATTCGGGACTTCCACGTCGACGGGCTGCGGGTCGACGCGGTGCACGCGGTCTACGATTTTGGGGCGCGGCACATCTTGCGCGAGATCAAACAGATGGCCGAGGCCGAAGCCTCGCGACTCGGACGTCCGGTTTACATCATCGCAGAGAGCGACCTCAATGACGTGCGGTTGATCGATCCGCCGCGAGCCGGCGGCTACGGCCTCGACGCTCAGTGGGCCGACGATTTTCATCACGCCGTCCACGCCTTTCTGACCGGCGAGCGCACGAGTTACTATTCCGACTTCGGCCGCGCCGACCAGATCGTCAAAGCGCTCAATCAGTCGTTTGTTTTCGACGGCATCCTCAGTCCGTTTCGCAATCGACGACACGGCGGACCGCCCGGCCCACACTCGGGCGATCGCTTCGTGGTCGCCATTCAGAATCACGACCAGATCGGCAATCGGCCGCGCGGCGATCGCCTGGGCACGATCCTCGAGCCCTCGCAACAGCGCTTGGCGGCCGGACTGCTGTTGCTCGCGCCCTCGATCCCACTGATCTTCATGGGGGAGGAGTACGACGAAACGCGTCCCTTCCCCTACTTCTGCTCGTTCGAGGATCGGGAAATCGCCGACTCCGCCCGCCGCGGACGCCGGTTGGAATTTGCCTACGAGGGGAACGAAGACGAAGTCCCCGACCCGCAGGCGCGCGAAACTTTCGAGTCGGCGAAGCTGAGCTGGTCGTGGAAGGGATCGCGGCAAGCCGGCCTCCGGCAGCTGTATCAGACGCTGCTGGACCTCCGCCGGCGGCGATTTCCGCTGGCCCGCTCGCACGCGCATCGGGCCTCGCTGCTCAAAACTGGCACGGACAGTCCGGGAATTCTGCGGCTGGAACGATCGATTGCGGTCGAGAGTTGCGGCGCTCCCACCGGGGCCACCGGGGCACAGGAGGAATCGCTGGTCGCCTACTTCAATCTCGAGGGACGCGAGGAGCGGCTGCCGGACGGCGAACGGCCCGACGGACGATTGTTGCTCGCTTCCGAGGATCGGCGGTTCGGCGGCGCTCGCGAGGAGTCCGCCCCCGCGGATATCCTGATGCCGTTCGAGTTCTGGATCTTTGGGCCGAGCCGTTGGAGCGATTGATGAGTTCCACGCTGACTCCCCAAGCCGCAATCCCCGAACGCGAAGCCGCGAGGCCCGTCATCGACGCCCAGCTGATCGACGCTCTGTTGGAATCGGTCAAAAGGCGTCTGCAAGAGCGACGGCTCCCCGAGGCCACGTACCGCCTGCAGGTGCACCACGCCTTCACCTTCCGCGACGCCCGGCGGATCGTCGATTACCTGGCAGCGCTCGGCGTCAGCGACTGTTATCTCTCGCCCTACATGATGGCCATCGCCGGCACCGAGCACGGCTATGACATCGTCAATCACAACACGCTCAATCCGGAGATCGGCAGCGAGCAGGACTATCACGCCTTCGTCGAAACGCTCAAGTCGCACGGGCTGGGGCAGATCATCGACGTGGTGCCCAATCACATGGGCGTCGGCGACGCAAATGCCTGGTGGACCGACGTGCTGGAAAACGGTCCCGGCTCGCCCTACGCCTCGTTCTTCGACATCGACTGGAACCCGCTCAAGCCCGACCTGGCCAACAAGGTCTTGCTCCCCATTCTGGGCGACCAGTTCGGCAAGGTGCTCGAGGAGCAGCAACTGGTGCTCGCCTTCGAGGATGGAGGCTTCTGGCTGCACTACTACCAGCGGCGGTTGCCCATCGCGCCCCACTCGTGGGCGACGATTCTCGGCTATCGCATCGAGGCTCTCGCGCAAGCACTCGCCGGGGACGAGCCGCACCTGCTCGAATACCAGAGCATCCTCACGGGGATCGGCCATTTGCCCGGCATGACCGAGACGGATCCCCAGAAGGTCTGCGAGCGTCGCCGCGAAAAAGAAGTGCTCAAGCGGCGACTGAAGGAGCTGGCCGAGGCGACCCCCGCCGTCGACAAGTTCATTCAGGAAAATGTGACGCTCTTTAACGGGACGCGCGGCGAGCCGCAAAGCTTCGACTTGCTCGACCAGCTTCTGGCGGAGCAACCGTATCGGCTGGCCTATTGGCGGGTCGCCAGCGACGAGATCAATTATCGGCGGTTCTTCGACGTCAACGAGCTGGCCGCCATCTGCATGGAGAACGTCGACGTCTTCAACCAGACGCACCGTTTGATCCTGCAGCTGGTGAATCAGGGGCAGGTGCAAGGGTTGCGGATCGACCACCCCGACGGCCTATACGACCCGCCCGAATACCTCCGCCGGCTGCAGAAGGCCCGTTTTCTGCAAATCTGCCGGCAGGCGTTCGACGAGGAGATTGCGCACGCCGAATCCACTGCTCCATCGGCCGAGCCGACAGCCGGCTTCCCCGCAGCGGCTGCAACGTCCGACCGCGCGGACGCCGGCGCGAACGGCAGCGCGTCCGCACAGTCCGCGCCATCCGCAGCGCCGACGTGGGAAACCCTGGAGCCGCTGCTCGTCGATCGCTTCGACACGCTCGCCCGCACCGAACGCAACGACGTGCTGATCCGTCCGCTCTATGTGGTGGTCGAAAAAATTCTCGAGCCCGGCGAACGTTTGCCGGAAAGCTGGCCCGTCCACGGCACGACGGGATACGACTTTTTGGCTCAGTTGAACGGCATCTTCGTCGACCGCACGAGCGCCAAGGCGTTCGACAAGCTGTACTCGCAGTTCATCAAGCACACGGTCAACGTCCAGGAGCTGGTCTACCGCTGCAAGCTCTTGATCATGCAAGTCTCGATGTCGGCGGAAGTCAGCATGCTGGGACACCAGCTCGATCGGATCTCCGAGCGCAATCGCCGGAGCCGCGACTTCACGCTCAACAGCCTGACGGAGGCCCTCCGCGAAGTGATCGCCTGCTTCCCCGTTTACCGCACGTACGTCACTGCGCTGGGTGTGCTGGACCGCGACCGCCGCTACATCGAGCTGGCCGTCGCCCGGGCCAAGCGCAAGAATCCGGCGACGAGCGCCTCGATTTTCGATCTCGTCCGCGACGTGCTTTTACTCAGCCAAACTTATGCTCCCGACGACGCCGCCCGTGAGGCCTTGGAACGTTTCGTCGGCCGGTTCCAGCAGTTCACCGGCCCGGTGATGGCGAAGGCCGTCGAGGATACGGCTTTCTACATTCACAACCGGCTCGTTTCGCTCAACGAAGTCGGCGGAGATCCGGCGATCTTCGGCTCGCCCCTCTCCACGTTTCATCAGCAGAACCTCGAGCGACAGGCGCACTGGCCGTACTCGCTCCTGGCGACCTCCACGCACGACACGAAGCGCAGCGAAGACGTGCGGGCGCGCATCAACGTGCTCTCCGAGATGCCGCGAGAATTCCGTCGCCGGGTGTTCCGCTGGGCCCGCCTCAACCAGACGAAGAAGGCTCGCGTCGAAGAGGGCCCCGCCCCTTTGCGGAACGACGAGTTCCTGCTCTATCAGACGCTGATCGGCAGTTGGCCGCTCGAGCCAATGGACGCGGCTGCACGCGCCGCGTATTGCGAGCGGATCCAGAACTACATGCTCAAGGCGACGCGCGAAGCCAAGGTGATGACCAGCTGGGTCAGTCCCAACGAGGACTACGAACGGGCGACTCGCGAATTTGTCGCCGGGATCTTGGACCCGTCGCGGCGAAATACCTTCCTGCCGGATTTCGAGCCCTTCGCCAAACAGATCTCCGAGCTGGGGCTGTGGAACTCGCTCTCGCAAACCGTGCTGAAGTTGACCGGCGCCGGCGTGCCCGACCTCTATCAGGGAACCGAGATCTGGGACTTCAGCCTGGTCGATCCGGACAATCGTCGACCGGTCGACTACGAGCGGCGTCGCGCGTTGCTCGCCTCGCTCGAGTCGCGGTTGGCACAATCAGTCGATCAACTGGGAGACCTGTCGCGTGAGTTGGTCGCCAGTCCGCGGGACGGACGGATCAAACTTTTTGTCATTTGGCGGATGTTGAATTTCCGTCGCCAGCATCCGGGGCTGTTGACCAGCGGGCGCTATTTGCCACTCGATGCGACCGGTCCGCGGTCCGAACACGTCTGCGCGTTCGTTCGCAAGACGCCGCAATCGGCGCTGGTGGTCGTGGTCCCGCGGCTCATCGGAAAGCAGTGTGGCGAGGAGGGGGGCCCTCCGCTCGGTCGAGACCGTTGGGGCGACACATTCGTCAGCCTCCCCACCCAACTGCAATCTGCGAGTTTTCGCAACCTCTTCACGGGCGAAATCGTGGGGCCGAGCCAGCCCGGCTTTTCTGAAGCGGGCCGCTGGTCGATAGGGGACGTACTGGCGACTTTTCCCGTCGCCGTCCTCGAACGAATCGACTGAATTGTGTCCCCGCTGCTTTGCCGCGCCCGTTCTGCGCGCTCGCCATCGGAGCGTCGCAAGACTTGAATGTGGGGAGTCTGCGCAAAGCGTAGGGGATGTTTGGAGGCCGAACCGCTCGCGAATTGACCAACGTCAGAGCAAAATCCAGCCGCCGGGGGGGACGATCGAGCGAAATCTCGCATCAAAAAAGCGGGATTCGGCAGCCGTGGTCAGGGGCTAGGCCGGCGGCACGTCTCTTGCGAAACCGCGAGGTGTTTGGATCGCACACGTTCACCAAAGGTACGGAAGGAATAAAGCGCTACGCACGGACGTGCCACTCGCATTTATGACTAAGGCCGAAGCAGTGAAGCAGGAACGGGCGACACGCCAATATTCCGTGCGGCAAACTCCCAACGCGATTCACCCCCAACCGGTGAACGGCCCCGGCGCCGTCCGGGGCGGACGGATGAATGTCTTCGCAGCCCAGTCGCTCGTTGACGCGCGCCCGTCACGCTTGGGGCGGTTCCGCCCGAGTCGGGGACGCTTGATCGGCGCCGGCGCCAACGGAGGGCAAGTGCCCTTGCCGGCGACAACCGAGAGGTGGCAGGGGCTCGGGTCCGGCCTGATTGGCATCTTCCGGGAACGTCTGGGAGCCCAGGAGACGCGGCGACGTCTGCTACACGCCACACCCGGTCTGCTCCCCTTCGTGCTTTGGGTGGTGCCCCATGATCCGCCGTCGTCCGTCCGCTTCCTGGGCATTCTCGGC
>Ga0210390_10001149_pt1 | contig 26183 bp, 17 predicted proteins | sample IncBWH11OmetaG_FD_161050 | JGI IMG/M metagenome (GOLD analysis project Ga0210390, IMG submission 161050) | Forest soil microbial communities from Barre Woods Harvard Forest LTER site, Petersham, Massachusetts, United States - Inc-BW-H-11-O ... | reverse complement strand
GCGCAAGAGGATCAGAGCTGACAGTTCGAAGGCCCCCAAGCTGATGTCGTCGTTGATCCGCGCGATGGCCACACCTTGGCTCACGCCCGTGACGGCCGCAAACTGGTTGTTGACCACGCCGGCGATTCGTGTGAATTCGACGCCCGACCCGGCCCACAACGGCTGCGTGTAAGACACCTTCGCGAAACCGGTGTACGACGAAGGAAACAAGAGGCCCGGCGCGTTGACGTTGAGGTAGTTCCATGTGTCCTGAAACTGGATCTGGCCGCCGTTCGCAAAGGTTTTGGTTAAGGTGGCGTTGAAGGCGTCCGTGTTCTGTTGGAGCACGCTACCGGCTCCGGCCCCGACGTTTTGCACGGGCGAGTTGACAATGTTCTGGTTGAAGCCAAATTGGTTGGAGACGGCAAACTGCGCGTCGAAGTCCGACAGGGCCGCTTCCACACCACGCGCGCCAAACAACACGCCCGATTCCTGGATCGCCGGATCGTAGACCGATTCGACTCCGTTGGGGTTGGTCAACAGTGCGTTGCCCGGCGTCGTGAACGAGCCGGCCGAGCGGATGATCTTGTTGTTGGCGAGCGCCAACTCCAGCGCCTGCGACAGCGTCATGTCCCAGACCTGGTCCTTCTGGCGATTGGCGATGGTGTGCGGCCCGTTGGTGGTCGTGACCTGTTCGGGGCGCTGTTCTTCCGTCGTCGGGAACTCGATCGACGTGGCCACGTCTTTGTAGTAGTCGGGGCCGTCCGAACCGAGGTAGTGCAGCTCGTCGGGTCCCTTGCGATAGAAGCAGCCGGCCAACACGACGACGGCGGCACAGACGACCAACGCGAGTTTCAGCCGCTGAAACCTCATGTCTTCCCCCTTGCCCCGGCCCTTATTTGCCGCGATCTGCGATTCGATTCCCGTCGAGCCCGCCTCTGATCGCGTACGCCCACTCTGCGGCAAACAATCCGATCGGCCGATCGCGCGGACGGCCGCGCAACCCCGACAACCCTCAGGACCGTCACAGCTAGTATCGGCCGAAGATCCGTTAGGATGTGACTGTATTCATGGTGGAGGCGGGATTTGCGACGGCGGCGGACGTTAGGGCAGTGAAGGCACGTAAGATTTGCGTTCCGAAACCGGCACAACCAGAACCGATGCACACCGCTTTGACGCCCTGTGCAAGGGCCGGAAGCTCGCGCGCGAATCATGAACGTCCCAAGCGAATCGCCGTTTGTTGCGGGCGAACCGGCCGCCTCGCCGCTGCTTGCAAACCCCGAATTCATTTGCTACGGTCGCGCCCGCTCCTTGGGCTTATTTCCAGCGGCTTTTTCGCGGTTTTTGAGAGGCAGTCGGCATGTACAAAGTCACGTTAATCCCCGGCGACGGCGTCGGTCCTGAAATCGCGGAGGCCACCCGCAAGTGCGTCGACGCCACCGGCGTCAAAATCGACTGGGACGTCCAGGAATGCGGCATCGAGGTCATCCAGGCCGAGGGCAAAGTCCCCGACCGCGTTCTCAAGTCGATTCGCGCCAACGGCTGCGCCCTCAAGGCGCCCATCACCACGCCCATCGGGAAAGGGTTCCGCAGCGTCAATGTCTACCTGCGGCAGGAGCTGAACCTGTTTGCCTGTGTCCGGCCGTGCAAGCTGTACAAAGGGGTCCGCACGTTCTTCACGGGATCGAACGTCGATTTGGTGCTCGTCCGCGAGAATACCGAAGACCTCTACGCCGGCATCGAGTTCAAGGCGGGCGAGGCGACGACGTCGCGGCTGATCGGCCAGATCAACGAGGCCAGCACGGGCAAGAAAATCGGCACCGGCGCAACAACCACCGGCGTGAGCGTGAAACCGATCTCCTATGAAGGCACGCGGCAGATCGCGGCCTACGCCTTTGACTACTCCCTCAAGCACGCCCGTAAGTCGATCACGTCGGTCTGCAAGGCGAACATCATGAAGTTCACCGACGGCCTGTGGTACGACGAAACCCGCGCCGTCGCGCTGGCCTACGGAGCCAAGTTCGAGTGGCCCGACCTGGCGACCGGCGTCAAACCGGACGCCGAGGTCGCAGCGAAGGTGAAGCCGACTGCCAGCTCGCTCACCTACATCGAGCGGCTGATCGACAACATGTGCATGCAACTCGTCCAAAAGCCCGAAGACTATGACGTCATCGTCACTGAGAACCTGTACGGCGACATCTTGAGCGACCTGTGCGCTGGCCTGGTCGGCGGATTGGGCGTCGCGCCGGGAGCCAACATCGGCACCGAGGGCGCCATCTTCGAGGCCACTCACGGCAGCGCCCCCAAGTACAAGGGCCAAAATAAGGTCAATCCGACCGCTCTCATCCTCTCGGCCAAGTTGATGCTCGAGCACTTGGGCGAAAAGGACGCCGCCGACCGACTCGAACGAGCCGTGGCCGCGGTCATCGCGGAGGGCAAGGACGTGACCTACGACATGAAGGCCAACCGCAACGATCCGACGGCAGTCGGCACTCTGCAGATGGCCGAGGCCATCTGTCGCAAGGTGCAGGCGTCGTGACGCTCGCCGCGTGAGCTTTCCCCGCCACCTCGACTTGATCACAGGCCGCTCGCGCGGGCCGCTGGCAGACGCCTTGCGGGGCGGGCTAGCGTTCGCTTCTCCTTTTTACGGCGCGGCGGTTCGAGCGCGTAACGCGGCCTTCGACGTCGGCGTGCTCCGAGCGCACGAGGCACCGGTCCCCGTGGTGAGCGTCGGCAACCTGACCACGGGGGGCACCGGCAAGACGCCCATTGTCGCGGCCATTGTCGAGTGGTTCACGTCGCACGGCGTGCGTCCGGCCATCCTGAGCCGTGGCTATCGGCCGCACGCCGGCGCCGCGAACGACGAAAAGCTCGTCCTCGATCAACTCTGCCCGGGCGTGCCGCATCTGCAAGGAGCCAATCGAGTCGAGTCCGCGGACGTCGCATGCGAGCGACACGGCGCGCAGGTGCTGGTGCTGGATGACGGCTTTCAGCACCGGCGACTGGCTCGCGACCTCGACCTAGTGCTTATTGACGCGCTCGATCCCTGGGGTTCGGACCACCTGTTGCCGCGGGGCCTGCTCCGCGAACCTCGCTCGGCGCTACGGCGTGCCGACGCCGTGATTCTCACTCGCGCCGATCTGTGTCAGCCAGAGCAAAAGGCCCGGATCATCGCCGAGATCCGCCGCTTGGGTCCCGACGAGCCGCCGATCGAAGCCGCGTTTCGTCCGACGGGGCTAATCAACGCAGTTGGGGAGCAGGCCGCGGCCGACTCGCTCGCGACCGTGGCCGCTTTCTGCGGCATCGGCAACCCGGACGGATTTCTCCGGACGCTCGCCGACGCAGGTCTGAAGCACGTCGCCTTTCGCCCGTTTCGCGACCACCACCATTATTCGCCCGCCGACCTGGACGATCTGGCGCGCTGGGCCGTCGAACAGAATGCCGCCGCGCTCGTCACCACCCAGAAGGACCTCGTCAAGATCCCGCAGACTCGGCTCGGAGAGCTGCCGCTGTGGGCGCTCACCGTACGGGCAAAGTTCACCGCCGGCGCCGAGCGATTCTCTTCGCTCCTTCAAGACTTGGTGATGAGCAAGTCCGCGCCGAATTGAAGCAAATTCCAGTAATACAGAAACCAGGCGAAGCCGAGCCCAGCAAACGCGACCAGCGAGTAGTGCACGCGGCCGGAAAACCGCCAATAGCCGCGGGACCATGCGACGATCGAACCCAAGAGCGCAATGCCTGCCAGTCCGACGCACACCTGTGGAACCAAGAGCGCATACTCGAGCTCGCGCGGCGTGCCGTAAACCACTTGTTCCGGCTCGCGCAGCCCCCACACCAGCGCGCCCAGGAAAATCAGTGCAGCCGCCGACAAGAGCCAGCCGACGAGCGAAATCAGCCCGGACAGGAACGAGCGGCGGAAGCGAGTCGATTTCGCGCCGCGACGTGTGAATGCCAGCACGGGCCAAAACAAGAACGCGGAAAGGAACATCAGTCCGCAAACCGCGACGAGCCCTTGGTGATAGCGCGGCTGGTTCACGCCCGTTTCGCGGATCATGGCCGCGGCCGGCACGTCGGCCATATAAACCTGCGAGATGTTACCCTGTTCGTCCTCGTGGAAGAGCAGCTTGCGGCGGCCGTCTAGCTCACGAAAGACCAGCGGCCCCTCGGGCACGTAACGCCGCGGCTCACCGCGGAACCCGGCCGTCAGCGTGCCATTGTCGTTGGCGTGGACGGTGAATGGCTGCAGCAACAGGACCAGCTTAGCATAGGTCGTTTCGGAATGTCGCGAGCCGCTGTATTCCCCCTCGAATCGCTTGAGCGAGGCGACGTCAGCTGTCGTCGTTCGCGAGCGCGGCTCCGGCGGGCCGGGGAAGTAGCGGTCGAGAAACGCATCGAGGACTTCTTCCCGCGCCCCGCCTGCCCGATCGGTGTTATACGACAGGAATAGGCCAACCTTCTGCTCCGGGATCATCGCAAACAGCGTATGAAACAGCAGGGTGTCGCCGCCGTGATGAAGGATTCGCTGGCCATTCCGGTTGAGCTCCCAAAAGCCATAACACATCGCGTCGACTTTCGGGTCGTGGGCAAAAAGACGCTCTCGCATGCGACGGGCCGTCTCCGGCTTGAGGATCCGCACGTCGCCATACGTGCCGTCGTTTAAATGGGCGATCAGAAAGTGGGACATGTCGGCGGCGGAGGCGCTGATCGCTCCGGCGGGCGATAGCGGCACGTACTCGAAGCTCTCTTCTTTGAAACGGCCGTCGGACCACTTGTAGGCCTTCGATACCGTTGCCGGGAGCTTCAGTGCGTCCGGTTGCCGCGCGAGCGTGTATTTCATGCCCAGGGGAACGAGCAGCCGCTCCTCGACAACGTCTTCCCATGTTTTGCCGGCGACCGTGGCCACCGCCAACCCGGCCAGCGCGGAACCATAATTCGAGTATGACGCGACGACTCCCGGCGGCCGCACGCGGGCCGGCATGTCGCTCTTGAGGACTTCGGCCAGCGGCTTCATCTCGGCCGCGCTATGGGCAAACAGGCCGACCGGCCGATCCTCGAAGCCCGGCGTGTGGGTCATCAGGTCCTTGAGCGTGATCGGCTTGCCGAATGCCGCGGGGATTTGCACGCCGGTCCCCTTGAGATACGTATTGATGTCGGCATCAGGATCGAGTTTCCCCTCTTCGACCAGCTGCATGGCGCTCGTCCAAGTGAAGAGCTTGGTGACCGAGGCGATGCGGAACATCGTGGTTTGCGGATCGACGGGCAGCTGTTTCTCAACGTCCGCGTAGCCGTACCCCTTCGTGAAGACCAACTTGTCGCCAACGACGACGGCAACCACGGCTCCGGCGATGTGCTTCGATTCGAGTTGCACGCGCAGTGCGCCGTCGAAGAAGGCTTCGAGATCCTCGGCATTCCCGACTGGATGGGGCTTGGCGGCCGCTTGGGCTGCCACCGTCGGCGCGCTTGCGCGCGGCGGCGAAACGGGCTCGACGTGCGTTGCCGGCGGAGTGGCGGACGGCTGAGCTGCGGCGGGCTTGCCGGTCGGCGGCGAATTGGACTCGGGGGCCGGCTTGTCGGCCGCTTTCACCGCCACAGCCGGTGCCGGATGGGTGGGCAGCTTTGGGGCGGGCGGCTCGGGAGCGGTTGCAGAAATTGCTGAACCGGCCGCCGCTATCAGGCTGCAAAAAATCGCGCAACAGGTGAGCGAACGCATCGAAGTCTGCCTTGCCAGAGATGTCTCGGGAGCGATCCCCTTCAGTTTAATAGCCGGCTGCTGAGGAATTCGATCCGCGCGGGCATTTCTTGACTTGGGCGGGCTTTACCTACGCTTCAGATTGGGCACGCTCGGCCCTCACAGACTCGGTTGACACTCTTCGGTGGCAGGGGTCTAATCGTTGCCTGATAAAGCCCGATCTCGGCAGATCTTGCGATCGCCGTGCCATGATGTTCGTCCGATGTTTCGCTGGTTCGAATCGCAGCCGGTGGGACGTGACGTTGAGCGTCGGGCTGTGTGGTTCCCGAACCGGAGGAAATCGTCAATGTTGAAGTTGTCGCTGAAGGCTGTCACGGGGTTGGCGCTGGCGCTTGCCGCGTTGGTGTGGTTGATGTCGGCCCGTCCGGCTGAAGCCCGCCCCCAATACCTGGGTGTCTGGATCAAGACGTATCCCGATGTTGCGGCAAAGAACAACGTAAAGACGGCCGTGAAGTGCAACGTCTGTCACTTCGGCGCCACGAAGAAAAACCGTAACGACTACGGCAAGGCTATTACGAAGGCCCTCGGCGAGAAGAACGTCAAGGACAAGGACAAGGTCGAAGACGCGCTGAAGACGGCCGCCAAAGAGAAAAACGCGGACGGCAAGACCTTCGATGAACTGCTCCAGGCCAACGAGCTTCCCGGTTCCAAGGAGAAGTAGGGACCTCCACACAACGCCCGGTGCAGTCGCCGTCCTTTCGGACCGTGGCTCCGGCACTGTGGCGCGGCACGGATTCGCAGAAAGACCGCCGACTTCGGCGGTCTTTCTCTTTTCCAGCTGCCCAAACGCTTTGTTTCAGCCGCGCGCCGCACCGTTCTCCGGCGGCGGCACGTGCGGGCTGCGAAGATGAAAATCGATGACCAGCGGCAAGTGATCGGAGGCGATTCGCGCCAGCCGGCTGCGCACGATCCTCGCTTGCCAGATGGAAATGTCGCCGCGAATGAACGCCTTGTCGAGCGAACCCATGGCCAGGTACGACGGAAACGTGCGAAAGCGGGAGATCGGCGCGGTCACCTGGTGAAAGCCGTACGCCCCGAGCACGGCCTCGCCCAGCCGGTTCCGCCAATCGTTCGAGTCGCCGATCAGCAGCGTGGGCAGCGTCTCGGCCGACCGAAAAAGGGAGTGCTCCAGCACGTGTCGGACCTGCCAGCGCCGCTCCTGCTCGGCGAGTCCCAAGTGCCAGTGGACGATGTGCAAGAGCCCTTCGGGCGTCTCCAGGACAGCCAACTGGGCGCCGCGCGGCTTTCGCTCTTCGTGACGCAGCGAAATCTGATGGTGGTTGCGCAGCGGCCAGCGCGTCAGCAGCAGGTTGCCGTAGCCCCCTTCCTTGAGACGCACGTTCATCTGGTACAGGGGCTGCCGATCGCCGAAATAATCGACCAAAAGCTGCGGCTGGTCGTGATAGCGTGAGCGACGAACGTTCCGATCGACTTCTTGCAGACAAACGATGTCTGGGTTGGCCGCTTCGATGACAGCCAGGACGCGACCGAACCGGTAGCGCCGGTCGCGGCCGCCGATGCCTTTGTGAATGTTGTAACTGAGGATCCGCATACCTGTGGCTTTTTAATCAGCTCCTCGAATGTCTCTCGCCCCTGCGGCTTTCGTTCCGTTCGTCGGCCACGCGACTCCCTCTGCGGCCCACGCTATTATGGCGAGACCAACTCCGACCGTGCTTCTTGGGAACTACAGCGATGCAATTCATGGATCTCCTCGACTACGCCTCGCGCTGGCTGCATGTTTCCACGGCGATCGTGTTGGTGGGCGGGACGGTGTTCATTCGCTTCGTGCTGACGCCCAATGCCGAGCAGCTCTCTCAAAACGAGCACGACCGTCTGCGCGAGCTAGTCACGGCAACGTGGCGCAAGTTTGTCAGGGCAGGAATTCTCCTGTTTCTGTTAACGGGCCTCTACAATTACTTTGCCGTGGCGGTTCCGAAGCATCATGGCGACGGGCTGTACCACGCGTTGATGGGGACCAAGATCCTGCTGGCGTTCGGCGTCTTCTTCCTGGCGGAAGCGCTCGTGGGCCGCTCCGCCGCGTTCGCCCCCTTGCGAGCGAAGCGAAAACTTTGGCTGATGGTGCTGATCCTCTTAGCATTCGTTATCGTGGCGATCTCCAGCGTGCTCCGCGTCCGGGGCGTCGTGGTCTAAGTCGCAAGAGTGAGTGCGTCGCCGCCCCTCGCATTCCCGGCTTACCTCCGGCGGTGATTCGCCGAATTCCGCGGACGACCGCGCGCTTTTCTGAGATCAATCGCGCGCTTTTCTGCGTCTTAATTATTGGACTGTCTCAATTACTGGCAGCCAACCGGACACGTCCTTGATCCCGCCCGACAATGTCCCTCCGGACGGGCGACCAAGCCTCCGCATCCCCTGTCGTGGCACGCCCCATGCCGCCTCTCAGAAGAGTGCGGCAAAAAACGGGTGGAGCCTCGACACCCCTTGACCCGATATGATACATTTGTACATTACTCGACAGCTTGTATTCTTGAAAATTCGTTTGCATGCGAACTTTTTTGTTCAAGCTACATCTAATCCCTGCGTAATTACAGCTAGGGCCACGGAGCGTCGGTTATTGGGCTGTCCCGACGTCCGTTTGATGTCGTGGTTTTTGCAGTTCGTCATAAGTCACAAACCGTTTGAGCCATTCAATTTGCACCTTGTGATGCTAAAGCTCAGACGAGTCAAAGGTTAGCAATGGGGGGAGGGCTGATGAAAGCTTCGCGATATTGCCACCCCGTCATGAAACAGTTGACGGATCAACAAGTCCGATACGCGCCGCGCGATGTGCGGCTGACGCAGATTCGGCGAGCTGAGCGACTGGTCCGCGAGCTCGATCCGGGCAAGTCCTATCCGTATCACGAGATCTGTGAGCGGGTTACCACGTTTCGCCCGGAGCTGTACCCAGACCTGGTCATTCAAGGGAACGATGCGGTCCACGATTTGCGGTGTTTTGTTGAGGATCTGTCCGACAGCACGGACCTGGACGTCTCGAACGTCGACGAGCCCGTGCTGACCGTGGACGAGATCAGTCGGCGGTTCAACGTCTCCACAAAGACGGTGGATCGATGGCGGGATCGGGGGCTGATCAGCCGCCGGTTCAAGTTCGGCAAGCGGAAGCGGATCGGCTTTTTGAAGTCGAGCGTCGAAACGTTTGTCTCACGCCATGCCGACGAAGTGCGGCGAAGCAGCCGGTTTAGCCAACTGTCGCCGTGGGAGCGAGAAGAAATCGTAGAGCGGGCTCGACGGTTGGCTCGGTACGGCGGATGTCCGTCCGAGGTTGCCCGTCGATTGGCACGAAAACTGAGACGTTCACCCGAGACGATTCGTTACACGCTCAAAAATCACGATCGCGAGCACCCGGAGAGCGCCGTGTTCCCCTTTGCTTCGACACCGTTGTCCGATGAGCAGAAGAAGGAAATCTACCGGAGCAGCCGTCGAGGCGTTCCGGCCGCTCGACTTGCGCGCACCTATTGCCGCACGAAGGCGAGCGTTTACCGCATTATTTCGGAAATGCGGGCTCATCGTCTGATCGACCAGCCGGTCGAGTTCATGGACAGCCCCGAGTTCCACAAGCCGCACGCGGAAGCGATGATCCTCGGTCCGCCGCCGGAGACGAGCCGGTTCGAAGGGCGCGTCAAGGCGCCGCCGGGACTGCCTCCGTACCTGGCAAGTCTGTACTCGATTCCGCTGTTGACCCGCGAGCAGGAGGCCTACTACTTCCGGAAGATGAACTTCCTCAAGTTCAAGGCATCGCGTCTGCGGGACAAGCTCAACAAGGCGCGGCCGCACGCGAAGGACATGGACGCGATCGAGGGCTTGCTGGACCAAGCTGTGGAGATCAAGAACTTCCTGATCCGCAGCAACCTGCGGCTGGTGGTCTCGATCGCCAAACGGCACATCAAGCCGACGAGCAACTTCTTCGAGATGGTCAGCGACGGGAACATGTCCTTGATTCGGGCAATCGAGAAATTCGATTACACGAAGGGGAACAAGTTCTCGACCTACGCCACGTGGGCCATCATGAAGAACTTTGCCCGGTCGATCCCGGCCGAGCACAGCCTGCTTGAGCGGTTTCGCACGGGTAAGGACGAGGTCTTCCAGCATTCGACCGAGCACCGGGGCGATCAGTTCCGCGAGGAGTTGGTCAACCAGCGGCAGCGGCAGATGATCCTGGAAATCCTCGATCAGCTCGATAATCGGGAGAAGGACATCATCATGTTCCGCTACGGCCTCACGCAGGGGACGGAGCCGCAAACGCTCGAACAGGTGGGCTCGAAACTGGGCGTCACCAAGGAGCGAATCCGTCAGCTGGAAGCACGGGCGCTGCGGAAGCTGCGAAAGATCGCCCAAGACGACAAGTTGGAGATCCCGGGCGAGTAATGCCCTTTGATCGCAGTTGCTGATCCGCCAGCCCGTGGGAACGCCTGATCGCGAGCCGACCAGGCGGGAGCCCCGGTGGAAGCCGGCGGGAAGCGCCGCGGCAAAAGACGACGATTCGGCCAAAACCGGCGACTGGCGCGGGGAATCCGCGACCAGCCGCCGGTTGGATTTTCTGCGGGTGGCTGCCGCTGAGAAACGCTCTCCCCAGCGGGGCTTCGGGGGCGTCCTTTCTCCCTTGCAACACACATGTTGCATGCTATATTGAGCAGCTTGTCGCAGGAGCCAGGCCCGCTAGCGTAGCTCAATTGGTAGAGCCCCGGTTTTGTAAACCGGTGGTTGTGGGTTCAAGTCCCTCCGCTAGCTTCGGGACGATTCAGGCGATCTTCGCTCCAGCAGGCCCCCATTAATTTGTGATCGTTCAGGTTTTGTGATTGTTCAGGGAGGCGCAACGCAACGAACGGGCGATCGGTTAGCTGGAAGTTGGTCACAGCGGTTACTGGGGGAATTCCCGAGCGGTCAAAGGGGCCAGACTGTAAATCTGGTGGCATAGCCTTCGAAGGTTCGAATCCTTCTTCCCCCACTGCGTGGCGGCGAGCCGCGCGATCCAGCGAAGAAGTTGCCAAGAACCTGAGGGGGGCCGGCGCGGACAAGACGACGTCGAACAGACGTAGGGAGACGTTGTCATGCCGAGTCGAGCCAAAGCCGGTGTCAGAGTGTCATTCGGCGTCAGGGCGTCATTCCGGGAAGTGTCCTTCGCGTGGAGTGTCGTTAAACGGGGGGAGAACATCGCGGGCGTAGCTCAATGGTAGAGCTCCAGCCTTCCAAGCTGGTGGTGTGGGTTCGATTCCCATCGCCCGCTTTCCAGCGGAGGTGAAGACCGTTTGGTTGCTGCTGTAGCTCAGTTGGTAGAGCGCTTCCTTGGTAAGGACGAGGTCATGGGTTCAAGTCCCATCAGCAGCTTTTGGCGGCGGAGCTCTCCGCCGTCCGGATCGCAGGCGTAACGCGAAGTTTGATCATCGGTCTACAATCGATCGGCAAATAATCAATCGGGTTTTGCAGCCATAAACAGGTTGAAGAGAGGGAAAAGGACGAGACATGGCCAAGGCAGTTTTTGAACGTACCAAGCCGCACGTGAATGTTGGTACGATCGGTCACATCGATCACGGCAAGACCACTCTGACGGCCTCAATCCTGGCGGTCCAGTCGACCAAAGGCATGGCCGCCATCAAGGCGTACGCGGACATCGCGAAGGGCGGGACCGTCCGAGACGAAACCAAGACGGTCACCATCTCCGTCAGCCACGTCGAGTACGAGTCGCCCAAGCGACACTACGCTCACATCGACTGTCCCGGTCACGCCGACTACATCAAGAACATGATCACCGGCGCTGCCCAGATGGACGGGGCGATCCTCGTGGTTTCCGCCGCTGACGGCCCCATGCCGCAGACACGCGAACACATCCTCCTGGCCCGCCAGGTCGATGTGCCCGCCCTCGTGGTGTTCCTCAATAAGTGCGACCTCGTCGACGACGCCGAGTTGCTCGAACTCGTCGAAATGGAAGTCCGCGAACTGTTGACCAAATACGACTTCCCCGGCGACGACGTGCCGATCATCCGCGGCAACGCCAAGGGTGCACTCGACAATCCAGCCGATCCGAAGTTCAACAAGTGCATCGGCGACCTGATGGACGCACTCGACGCATACATCCCGGATCCGGTCCGTATCGCCGACAAGCCGTTCCTGATGGCCATTGAAGACGTGTTCTCGATCGAAGGTCGTGGCACGGTCGTCACGGGACGGATTGAGCAGGGACGGGTCAAGGTCGGCGAAAAGGTCGAATTGATCGGCCTCAAGGACACGACCGAGACGACCTGCACCGGCGTCGAAATGTTCAACAAGACTTTGAACGAGGGAATGGCCGGGGACAACGTCGGCATTCTGCTGCGGGGCACCAAGAAAGACGACGTGGAGCGCGGCCAGGTTTTGGCGCACCCCAAGTCGATCACGCCTCACACCAAGTTCCAGGGCGAAGTCTATGTCCTGAGCAAGGAAGAGGGGGGGCGGCACACGCCGTTCTTCAGCGGGTACCGTCCGCAGTTCTACTTCCGCACGACCGACGTCACGGGCAGCACCTCCCTGTTGGGTGGTGCCGAAATGTGCATGCCCGGCGACAACGTCAGCCTCGACGTGGAACTCGGCAAGCCGATCGCGCTGGTCGAAGGCAGCCGCTTTGCTATCCGCGAGGGTGGCAAGACGGTCGGTTCCGGCGTCGTCACCAAGATCGTGGCCTAGAAGATTCGATCGATTGAACTAAGGAACGGCTCGGCGGGGGGCCTCTGCTCCCGCGAGCCGCTCTTTCGTTGGGTTCCAAAAGAGGTGTCGTCGTGCCTCGCGAGTATGTCTGGTTGGAATGCACCGAAACCGGGATGCGAAACTATCGCGTTCCGAAAGAGACTCGGGGCACGGAGCGTCTCGAGCTGATGAAATACTGCCCGAAGCTGCGTCGCCACACGCTGCACAAAGAATCAAGGAAGAAGTAGAGATTCCCGGTTCCGTTCCGGCGTTTGGCGAAAGCCGGGGGCCGGCTGGCCGAGTTTGAGCGAACGCGAACGGTTACGGGTGTAGCTCAATTGGCAGAGCACCGGATTCCAAATCCGGCGGTTGGGGGTTCAAGTCCCTCCGCCCGTGCTTGACGATGCCCGCATTTGCCAGGGGCATCTGACGCAGGGGCAGCCGAGGCAAGGGCTGACGGCGGCACAAGCGGGCTGGCAAACGGAGCGGCCAAAGCCGAATCGCAAAGCGGCAATTCGGGGATTGGACGGGATTTGAGATTCGAGAAACGCGAAACGAGGCGTCATGGCCAAGAACGAAGCGCTCAGTAGCTTTTGGGTATCCCTGCTCTCGCCGGCGATCTACAAGCGCACGCAAGGGAAGCGGGTGCGGCAGACCACGGCCGGACTGGCGATCGTCTGGATCGCCTACGGTTGTTACACGCTGGCCAACGGCCCACTGCTGGATGCCACCCGCGAGGTTCGCCTGGTCGTGCCGACCGTGATTGGCGTGATCCTGTCGTGGATGGCCTATCGGGCGGTCAATGTGCCGCAGTTTGCGGACTTTTTGATCGCCGTCGAAGTGGAGATGAAAAAGATCTCCTGGCCGAGCATGCAGCGGTGCTTCCGGGCGAGCGCTGTGGTGATCGTGACCATGTTTTTCATGGCCGCCATGCTGTTTTTATACGACCAGGTCTGGATGCGGTTCTTCGTCTGGATCGGGGTTCTGAAGGTCTAGTCAGGTCGGCACCGTGACGTCGGCCGGTCAGCGAGACTTTGACGGCCAGAATCTGACGGGTTGAGGAAAGGTGTGAGGGACGCGGCCGGGGTGCGGAATGCGACTTGACGGGGTCGCGGACTGCGGATTGCGGCTGACCTAAGTTTCGAGTCCCCGGGTGGATGCTCTTCCGGGGGGCGGGAGGGCCTGATCCTTGCAAAATTGGCGGCGCGCGCCCATGATGCAAGTTCCGCCATTTCACTCCTGCGGGGAGATTGTTGTCTTTTAACCGTGCCGATGACCGTGCCCCATCAACTACTTGCGGACCCGCCCAGGGAATTGGAAATGGACGAAGAATCCCCGTCTGGCGATGCTCATGCCGCCGTGCAGGAGGGCATGCGCTGGTACGTGCTGAAGGTCCAGAGCAACCGCGAAAAGTCAATCCGTGACTCGCTGGTGCGGCGGCTCAAGCGCGAAGGGCTCGAGGACAAGTTCGGCGAGATCATCATTCCCACCGAAAAGGTCAAGGAAGCAAAAGGGGGCAAGACCCGGGTCACCGAGCGCAAGCTCTATCCCGGCTACATCATGGTCCAGATGATCCTCAACGACGAAACCTGGTATCTCGTGCGAGACACCAGCGGCGTCGGGGACTTCACCGGTTCGGCGGGCAAGCCGAGCCCGATGGACCAGTCGGAAATCGATCAGATGCTCGGCAAGAAAGTGAGTGCCGAGGCTGAGCCGCAGAAGATCAAGATCAACCTGGCGCGCGGCGACGCGGTGAAGATCAAGGAAGGGACGTTCGAGAGCTTCGAGGGGACGGTCGAGGCGATCGACGAAGAGCACGGCAAGATCACGGTGCTGATCGAAATCTTCGGCCGCTCGACGCCCGTGGAACTCGAATACTGGCAGGCCGAGAAAGTGTGAGTGGCTGGACCCATCGCTTTCGGGACCGATTTTCAGGGTCGCCGGATGGGGATCGAGTCCTCGCGTGGGCGACGCGGCGAGAGTGATAGACGGAGCCTTTGAGAGTTTCGAGGGAACGGTTGAACTGATCGACGAGGAACGCGGCAAGATCACGATCAGCATCGAGATTTTCGGTCGTGCAACTCCGGTTGTAGTGGAATTCTGGCAGGTCAAACGAATCTGACCTGCGGGGCAAGTCATGGCAAAGAAAAAACAAGTCACGGCGGTCGTCAAACTGCAGGCCACGGGGGGCCAGGCGACTCCCGCGCCTCCAGTCGGTACCGCGCTCGGTCCGCACGGTGTCAATATCGGCCAGTTCGTCCAGCAGTTCAACGAGAAGACGCGGGACTTGATGGGGACGACCGTCCCCGTGATCGTCACGATCTACAGCGACCGCAGCTTCGAGTTCATCCTCAAGAGCCCGCCGGCCTCCGTGCTGCTCAAGCAGATCGCGCAGATCGCCAAGGGCTCGGCGAACCCGAAGGCGGAAAAGGTCGGCGTGGTGACGCAGAAACAATTACAAGAAATTGCCAAGCGGAAGTTCGAGGACCTAAACTCCCCCGATCTCGACCATGCGGCCCGCATCATCGCGGGCACCGCGCGGAGCATGGGGCTCGAAGTCGTCGATTAACGACCGCAGGGCAAAAAGACAGAGACAAAAAAGACCGGACAGGATAGGGCGAGCGATGGCCAAGCATTCCAAGCGATTCGAGTTTTTGTTCAAGAAGGTCGAGGGCATGGCCGCCGTCGACGTGGCCACGGCCGTGAAGACGCTCAAATCGCTCGAACCCTCCTTGCCGTCGAACATCAAGCCGGTGAAGTTCGATCAGACTGTGCAGCTGGCCGTCCAACTGGGCATCGACCCGAAGCAGGACGATCAGGCGGTCCGCGGCTCGATCGTGCTGCCGCACGGCATCGGCAAATCGAAGCGGGTGCTGGTCTTCGCCCAGGGCAATAACGCCGACCTGGCGAAGGCGGCCGGAGCCCAACACGTGGGGGGCAAGGACCTCGCCGACAAGATCAAAGAAGGCTGGACCGATTTCGACGTCGCCATCGCCACTCCCGACATGATGGGCGTGGTGGGTCCGCTCGGTAAGGTGCTCGGTCCCCGCGGACTGATGCCTTCGCCGCGTGCCGGCACCGTCACGCAGGACGTGACAACCGCCGTCCGCGAATACAAGGCGGGCAAGGTCGAATTCCGCTCGAAAGACAAGGGGGGCGGCGTCCACTGCGTTGTCGGCAAGCTGTCGTTTTCCGAGCAGCAGCTGGTCGAAAACATCGAAGCCATGCTCAAATACATCCACACGATCAAGCCGCCGTCCTCGAAGGGGATCTACATGAAGAGCATCTCCCTCTCGGCGACGATGATGCCCGGCATCAACATAGTGGCCTGAGAAAGAGTTAGGGCCTCAGAGAAGTAAGGTTTGCGGCGGCCGTAGAAATTGGCCTCGGGAAAACCGGGGCCTGACGAAATTGCGACGTCACGAGAAAACAGGCGAAGCGAGTCATGAGCAGGCGCGTAAAGGAAATGCTGATCGAAGACCTCGGTGCCCGACTCAAGGGAGTCAAGGACATCGTGGTCGTCGATGCCTCCAAGCTCGACGGCGTGACGGCCAACAAGCTCCGCCTCTCGATGCGCAAGAAAAAAATCTCCGCGCTCGCCGTGCGGAACAAGCTGGGCCGGGTGGCGCTCAAGAACGTCGGCGTGACGTCGCTCGATCCGCTCCTGGAAGGGCCTTCGACGCTGGTCTGGGGGGGCGAGGACATTGTCGCGCTCTCCAAAGAGATCGCCAAATGGGCCAAGGAGATCGAGCCCCTTCAGATCAAGGGGGGCACGACCGAAGGAGCGACGCTCAGCAAAGAAACCGTCGATGAGCTGGCCAAGAGCCCGGGTCGCAAGGAGCTCATCGGCCAGATCGTCGCCGCCATGATGAGCCCGGGCGGCCAGCTTGCTGGAGCATTGCTGGGGCCGGGTCGCAAGCTGGCGAGTCAAATCGAGAAGATTTCCGAGAAGGAAGAAGCCGCGGCGCCCGCCGCGAGCTGAGTTGGGTCAAGCGAGCAAGCACACAAACGAGAATCCAATCGGGGCCGAATCGCGGGAAGATCCCCACTCGATTCGGAGTGTTGAAGCCGACACAAAATGGGGTTGTGAGTCCGATCAGTCGCATCGGCGCGAGAAACGAGCGAGAAAGGGAACGAGACGATGTCCACGGTGGCGGAATTCGATCAGACGACGAAAGAGCTTGGGGACAAGATTGCCGGCCTGACCCTGCTGCAGGCCAAGCAGGTCGTCTCCTATCTCAAGGATGTTCACGGTATTGAGCCGGCGGCCGGCGGCGCGATCATGATGGCACCCGGCGGCGGTGGCGGCGGTGCGGCCGCTCCGGTGGAAGAGAAGACCGAATTCGACGTGATCCTGGCCGCGGTGGGCGACAACAAGATCAACGTCATCAAGGTGGTCCGGAGCGCGACCAGCCTCGGCCTGAAAGAAGCCAAGGATCTCGTGGAAGGCGCTCCCAAGCCGGTGAAGACCGGGTTGCCCAAGGCCGACGCCGACAAGCTCAAGGCGGAGCTCGAAGCGGCCGGAGCAAAAGTCGAGATCAAGTAAGTTCGCAGCGAAGCAGTCGGCCGGGGGGGGTTCCCGTGGCGAGCCACGGGACCGGCCGGCGAGGCTTCATCGTTACGGCGTTCGAGACTCGTGGTGGCGCGCGCCGCAGGTGTTGTGATTTCCAGGTTCGATCTTGCGCCCGAGCGCGTCCGTCTCCGTCTTAGCGGAGACGCCACGGAGAATGTGCCCCGCGCGCATCCTCCGGCAGCCGTGTTGCGTGCTGCGCGCGGGTCGGATACCGCTTACCCCGTGCCCATGCCCCGCTTCGATTCTGCCCCGCGTCGTCCTTCACCTGTGGCAGTCGCGCGTCCGCGCCGGGTTTTGTTCGGTCCCCGGATCACGCCGTACATCGCGTCGGGCCCCGCACAGGACGCCATTTGCACACGACTGCACAACGAGCTCGGAACCAGAGCCCAATAAAGAGAGCCCAGTATGCCGATCTCCGCAAACCGCTATATCAAGGCCAACACGGTTCGCAACCTGGGAGTTGTCCGCGACGATTTTGAAATCGCCGACTTGACGCGGATCCAGACCGAATCGTACGCCCGCTTTCTGCAGCTTGAGCGAGGCCCGCGCGAGCGCAAAGCCCAGGGCCTCGAAGAGATTCTGCGCGAGGTCTTCCCGATCGAAAGCTACGACGGACAATACCGCCTCGAATACCTTCGCTACGAGCTGGGCAAGCCCCGCTACACGCCGACCGAATGCCGCCAGCTGCGGCTGACCTACGGCCGTCCGTTCCGCGTCTGGCTGCGGCTCGTCAAAGAGCAGCCGATCGAGGAAGAAGTTTACCTGGGCGACATGCCCATCATGCTCGGCGGCGGCGAGTTCATCATCAACGGGGCCGAGCGCGTCGTGGTCAGCCAGCTCCACCGCTCGCCGGGCGTCGACTTTGTGCTCAGCTCCGAGCCGGGAGAACGCAAGAACTATTCGTGCCGCATCATCCCGGAGCGCGGCAGCTGGATCGAGTTGGTCGTCAGCAAGAAGGAAGCGCTGGGCGTCCGCATCGACCAGAGCGGAAAATTCTCCGCGATGACCCTGCTGCGGGCCATGTCGCCCGATTTCTCGACCGACTCGGCCCTGATCCGCCTCTTCTACGAGACCGCCAAGGTGAAGGTGACCAAGGGCGATCACGCCGAACTGGTCGATAAGATTTCCGTCGAAGACGTCGTCTATCCGGTCAAGGATGAACGCAGCGGCGAGATCATCGTCGAGTGCGGCCACCTGATCACCGAAGCACACGTGATCGCGATGTCCGAAGCGGGCATCAGATCCATCGAGGTCGTGCCGAAGCTGGGCGATGCCCTGGTGCTCAACAGCATCATGGAAGACCGCGCCGGCCACCAGGCCGCGTCGAAGGAAATGACCCCCAGCCACGAGTCGGCCCTGTTGCGGATTTACCAGCGGTTGCGGCCCGGCAACCCACCGCAGCTCGAGAAGGCGACCGACCTCTTCAAAGAGAAATTCTTCGACGTCAACCGCTACCGGTTGGGGCGTGTCGGCCGCTTCCGCATCAACCGGAAGTTCAGCCAGGACATCCCCGATTCGGAGATGACGCTTCGCGCCGAAGACTTCGTCAACGCTATTCGTTATCTCGTCCGGCTGCGGGGCGACGACCAGAATGCCCAGGTCGACGACATCGATAACCTCGGCAACCGCCGCTTGCGGACGATCGACGAGCTGGCTTCCGACGAAGTCCGCAAAGGCTTCCTCAAGCTCCGCCGCACCGTGCAGGAGCGGATGAGCCTCAAGGACGTCGAAGAGATGTCACCTCGCACGCTGATCAATCCCAAGAGCGTGTCGGCCGCCATTGAATATTTCTTCGGCCGCAGCGAGCTGTCGCAGGTGGTCGACCAGACCAACCCGCTCTCCATGCTCACGCACGAACGCCGCCTGAGCGCGCTGGGCCCCGGCGGACTCAACCGCAAGCGGGCGGGCTTCGAGGTCCGCGACGTTCACATCTCCCACTACGGCCGCATCTGCCCGATCGAGACGCCGGAAGGCACGAACATCGGCCTGATCTCGAGCTTGAGCATTTTCGCCAAGGTCGACGACTATGGCTTTTTGATCACGCCGTACCGCAAGGTCGAAAACGGCAAGCTGACCGACGAGATCGAATGGCTGCGGGCCGACGAGGAATCGTACGCCTACGTGGCCCCCGCCGACACGCTGATCGAGAAGGGAAAAATCGCCGAAGAGCGCGTGTTGGCCCGCTACCGGAACGACGTCCATTGGGCCAGCTCCAAGGAAGTGAAATATATCGACGTCGCCCCCTGCCAGATGGTGGGCGTCTCGGCCGGCCTGATCCCCTTCCTCGAGCACGACGACGCCAACCGCGCCCTGATGGGCTCGAACATGCAGCGGCAAGCCGTACCTCTCTTGATCGCCGAGCCGCCGCTGGTCGGCACGGGCCTGGAGAAGGCCGTCGCCGAGAACTCGGGCATGGTGATCCGCAGCGAGCGCGCCGGCAAAGTGACCTACGTCGATGCGGACGTGGTCGAGGTCGACGGCAAGCGGTACCCGATGCGGAAGTTCACCGGCCTCAACGAGCGGACCTGCCTCAACCAGAAGCCGACGGTCAAGCTCGACCAGCGTGTGAAGAAGGGCGAGTTGCTCTGCGACAGCGCGGCCACGCGTGACGGCGAGCTTTCGTTGGGACGCAATGCTCTCGTTGCCTTCATGTCGTGGGAAGGCTACAACTTTGAAGACGCAATCATCCTCTCCGAGCGGTTGGTGAAGGACGACGTCTACACGTCGATTCACATCGACGAGTTCGACGTCGAAATTCGCGAGACCAAGCTCGGCCGCGAAGAGTTCACTCGCGACATTCCCAACGTCAGCGAGAAGGCCCTGCGACACCTCGACGAAGAAGGCATCGTCCGGGTCGGCACACGCGTGCAGCCGGGCGACATCCTCGTCGGCAAGGTCTCGCCCAAGGCGAAGTCCGAACTGACACCCGAGGAAAAACTGCTCCACGCGATCTTCGGCCGCGCGGGCGAAGACGTGAAGAACGAATCGCTCGAAGTCCCCAGCGGCGTCGAAGGCATCGTGATTCATACCGAGCGTTTCTCACGGCGGATGAGCCTGTCGGAACTCGAACGCAAGAAGTTCGAGCAGGAGCTGAAGAAGGCCGAGCAGACAGGCAACAAGGCGATCGCGACCGCGTACGTCGAGTTCTTGAAGGAATTCGAGAAGGTGCTCGGACGCCACCTTACGATCGAGGACGGCCGCGAAGTGCGGGCGATTGAGGATGACGACAAAATCGTCGCCGACTACGCCGTCAACTTTCCGACGGTCTTCGAGGACCTCGATCTTCGCAGCCCACAGAAGAAGGCCGACCTCAAAAAGCTGCTCAAGGAAACGTGGAATCCGGTCGAAGAGGCGATCGACGTCCGCGACCAGGCGCTCAACAGCATGAAGCGCGGCGACGAGCTGCCCAGCGGCGTGCTGCAGATGGTCAAAGTCTACGTCGCCTCCAAGCGGCAGATTTCCGTGGGCGACAAGATGGCCGGGCGCCACGGCAACAAGGGAGTGATCTCCAAAGTGTTGCCCGTCGACGACATGCCTTTCCTCGAGGACGGTACTCCGGTCGATATCATCCTCAACCCGCTGGGCGTGCCCAGCCGTATGAACGTGGGTCAGATTCTGGAAACGCACCTGGGCTGGGCGGCGTCCAAGCTTGGCTTCCGCGCTCATTGTCCCGTCTTCGACGGTGCGAGCGAGGAGATGATCAAGGACGCCCTCAAGCAAGCCGGGCTGCCCGAGGATGGGAAGAGCGTGCTCTATGACGGCCGCACCGGCCAGGAGTTCGAACAGCGGGTGACGGTCGGCATGATCTACATGCTCAAGCTGCACCACTTGGTCGACGACAAGGTCCACGCCCGAGCCACCGGACCTTATTCGCTCATCACGCAGCAGCCGCTGGGCGGCAAGGCCCGCTTCGGCGGTCAGCGTTTTGGAGAAATGGAAGTCTGGGCGCTCGAAGCCTACGGTGCCGCCTTCATCCTCCAGGAACTGCTCACCGTCAAGAGCGACGACGTCGAAGGCCGGACGAAGATTTACGAATCGATGGTCAAAGGCGAGAACACGCTCGAAGCTGGCACGCCCGCCAGCTTCGATGTGCTCTGTAATGAAATCCGCGGACTCTGCCTCAACATCCAGTTGGAAAAGAACCCGCTCTGAACCCGAGAAATCCGAAGCCCGAATGCACCAAATCCTTTCGTGCATCCCTCGTGCTTCGTGCTTAGCACATAAAGAATTCAGCCACTTCCTTAACAAAGGGGTGAACCAGTGAGCGTTGCCGAAGCCAATTATGATCGCATCAACGATTACGGCGCGGTGAAGATCGGTCTGGCCAGTTCCCACGATATTCGCAGCTGGTCGTTCGGCGAGGTCAAGAAGCCTGAAACGATCAACTACCGCACCTATCGTCCTGAGCGCGACGGTCTGTTCTGCGAGCGGATCTTCGGGCCGGAGAAGGATTGGGAATGCGCCTGCGGCAAATACCGCGGGATGAAGTACAAGGGCATGATCTGCGATCGCTGCGGCGTCAAAGTGACGCACAGCCGCGTCCGCCGGAAGCGGATGGGCCACATCGAGCTGGCGGCGCCGGTCGTCCACATTTGGTTCTTCAAGTCGATGCCGAGCCGGCTGGGCGCGCTGCTCAACATCAAGACGACCGCGCTGGAGAAGGTAGTCTACTTCCAGGACTACGTCGTCATCGATCCGGGCGACACGCCGCTGCGTCCCTGCCAGCTGCTGACGGAAGAAGAAGCCCGTCAGGCCCGCGCCAAGTACGGCGACGAGGCGTTCGAGATCGAGATGGGCGCCGAGGCCGTCAAGAAGCTCTTGCAGAAGCTCAACCTCGTCGAGCTGTCCGAGGTGCTGCGGGCCGAGCTCAAGACGACCAACAGCCAGCAGAAGACCAAGGACCTGATCAAACGGCTCAAGATCGTCGAGGCGCTTCGCGACAGCGACAACAAGCCCGAGTGGATGGTGCTCGACGTCATCCCGGTAATCCCGCCCGACCTGCGGCCCCTGGTGCTGCTCGATTCGGGCAACTTCGCCACGAGCGACCTCAACGACCTGTATCGCCGCATCATCAACCGGAATAACCGGCTGAAGAAGCTGGTCGATCTCAACGCGCCGGAAGTCATCGTCCGCAACGAAAAGCGGATGTTGCAGCAGTCGGTCGACGCGCTGTTCGACAACAACCGCTGCAAGCGGCCCGTGCTGGGTTCCTCCAACCGCCCGCTCAAGTCGCTCACCGACATGATCAAGGGCAAGCAGGGCCGGTTCCGCGAGAACTTGCTCGGCAAACGAGTCGACTACTCGGCGCGAAGCGTGATCGTCGTCGGCCCCGAGCTCAAGCTGCATCAGTGCGGCTTGCCGAAGAAGATCGCGCTCGAGCTGTTCCAGCCGTTCGTGATTCGCCGGCTCAAGGACCTCAATCACGCCGATACGATCAAGAGCGCCAAGCGGATGCTCGAGCGGCGCGACGAAGAAGTGTGGGACATCCTGGACGAGGTGATCACCAATCACCCCGTGCTACTCAACCGGGCTCCTACGCTGCACCGGATGGGCATTCAGGCCTTCGAGCCCGTGCTGATCGAAGGCAATGCCATCAAGATTCACCCACTGGTCTGCAAAGGCTTCAACGCCGACTTCGACGGCGACCAGATGGCCGTCCACCTGCCGCTGTCGATCGAAGCGCAGGTCGAAGCCACCACGCTGATGATGTCGACCAACAACATCTTCAGCCCGGCCAACGGCCAGCCCATCATCAGCGCTTCCCAGGACATCGTCATGGGTTGCGCGTACCTCACGCTCAAGCAGCCCGACCGCCAGGGCGAAGGGATGATCTTCACCTCGCCCGCGGAAGTCTTCATGGCCTTCGCACAGGGCAAAGTGGGGCGGCACGCCATCATCAAGGTGCGGCTGGCCAAGGACAAAACGGTCAAGGGCGAAGGGGCGGAGGATTACAAGCCCAGCAAGCTCATCTCCACGACCGTCGGACGCGTGATGTTCAACGACGTGCTGCAACCGCAGATGGCGTTTTACAACATCACCATGAAAGGCCGCGACCTCGCCAACGTCATTTCCGACTGTTACCAGCTGCTGGGCCGCAAGGCCACGATCGAGCTGTTGGACAACATGAAGGAACTGGGCTTCCACCAGGCGACCGAAAGCGGCATGTCGTTCGCCGCCAGCGACCTTAAGACGGCCCCCAACAAGGACAAGGTCATCGGCGAGGCCGAAGGGGCGGTGCTCAAGCAGCAAAAGCTGTTCGAGCGCGGCATCATCACCAACCAGGAGCGGTACAACCAAGTGCTCGATACCTGGACCCACGCTCGCGAGCTCATTACCCAGTCGATGATGCACGAGCTCGAGCACGATTACCGCGACAACGGTCACTACGTCAACCCGCTATTTCTGATGGCCAACTCGGGTGCCCGAGGCGGTGTCGAACAGATGCGTCAGCTCGCCGGCATGCGGGGACTGATGGCCAAGCCCAGCGGCGAAATCATCGAGACGCCGATTAAGGCCAACTTTCGCGAGGGGCTCACCGTGCTGGAGTACTTCAGCTCCACCCACGGCGCCCGCAAGGGACTGGCCGATACGGCCCTCAAGACGGCCGACAGCGGTTACCTGACCCGCAAGCTGGCCGACATCTGCCAGAACATGGTCATTACCACGTACGACTGCGGCACGACCAAGGGGATCACCCGCGGCGTCGTGTATCGCGGCGAAAAGGTGGAAGTCAGCCTGGCGGACGCTATCCGCGGCCGTGTCAGCCGAACCAACATCGTCAACCCGATTACCGATGAGGTAATCGTGAAGGAAGACGATCTGGTTACGATCGACGTCGCCCGTAAGATCGAAGACCTGGGTCTCGAAAAAATTCAGGTCCGCAGCCCCATGACGTGCGAAGCCCAGCTCGGCATGTGCCGCCTGTGCTACGGCATGGACCTCTCGACCGGCAACCTGGTCGAGGAAGGACTCGCGGTCGGCATCATCGCCGCCCAGAGCATCGGCGAGCCGGGTACGCAGCTCACCATGCGGACGTTCCACATCGGCGGTGCGGCCTCCCGCGAAGTCGAAGAGAACGAAATTCGCACGCGTCGCGCGGGCCGCGTCCGCTACGCCCGCATCCGCAGCGTCGTCAACCAGGAGGGGAAGAACATCGTCCTCACCCGGAACGGCGAAATCATCATCTTGGACCCGAAGGAACGCGAGCTGGAGAAGTACACCGTTCCCAACGGGGCCACGCTGATGGTCGCCGAGGACGAAGAGGTCGAAGTCGGCCGCGTCCTCTGCCAATGGGACCCGCACTCGGTGCCCATTCTGGCCGAAGTCGGCGGCAAGGTCCGCTTCGACGACTGTATCGAAGGCCGTTCGATCCGCTCCGAGCGTGAAGCGTCGGGAAACCTGCGGCGGACCGTCATCGAGCACAAGGGCGATCTGCACCCGCAGATCATCCTCGAAGACTCGGCGGGCAAGATTCTCGACTTCTATTACCTGCCCGAGCGGGCCACGATCGACGTCCAGGAAGGCCAGCAGATCACGGCCGGCTCGATTTTGGCCAAGAACCCGCGTGAAGCCACCGGTACGCAGGACATCGTCGGTGGTTTGCCCCGCGTTACCGAGCTCTTCGAAGCCCGCAAGCCGAAAGACCCGGCCATCATCGCCGAGATCGACGGCGAAGTGGAACTCGTCGCCGAGAAGAAGCGCGGCAAACGGGTCATTATCGTTCGCGGCGACGACGGCACCGAAGTCGAGCACATCATCCCGCACGGCAAACAGTTGCTGGTGCACGCGAACGATCGCGTGCGGGCGGGTGACGCTCTCGTCCGCGGGCCTCTCGTGCCGCACGACATCCTGCGGGTGAGCGGTGCGGAAGCCGTGCAGCAATACCTGCTGCACGAAATCCAGAACGTGTACCGTTCGCAGCGCGTGGAAATCGACGACAAGCACATCGAAATCGTCGTCTCGCAGATGTTGCGAAAGCTCCGCGTCGAAGACGTGGGCGATTCGACCATGCTGCCGGGCGTCGTCATCGACAAGTTCGAGTTCCGCAAGGCCAATGAGCAGCTGATGGAGTGCGTCAAGATCACCGATCCGGGCAACACCGAATTCCAGATCGGCGACATCGTGCCCGGCAGCACGCTCGAAGAGGTCAACGCCCAAGTCGAAGCGGCCGACCAAAAACCGGCCAAGTCGATTCGCCCAAAGGCCGCGACCGCCAGCATTCAGTTGCTGGGCATCACTAAGGCGGCCGTGCAGAGCGAAAGCTTCATCTCGGCAGCCAGCTTCCAAGAAACGACCAAGGTGCTCACCGAGGCGGCACTCGCCGGCAAGGTCGACAACCTGGTCGGACTCAAGGAAAACGTGATCCTGGGCCACCTGATTCCCGCCGGTACTGGCTTCCACATCCACCAGGAAGCGGAAGTCCGCATCCGGCCCGAGGCCCTGCAGGAGTTGCGAGCCGAAAAGGAACGCATCGCCTCGGCCCGGTTGGCTCTGTTGACCGAGGACGCACCGGCCACGCCGGCAGCCCCCGCGGCCGGCGAGCAGCCGTAGTCGTTAACCTGTCGAAAGCAATTTACGTGGGGCAGGCGTCTTTGGCGTCTGCCCCACTTTTTTTCCCGTGCCGAGGCACAATCGACGCCCCCATGACCGGAGCACGGGCGCCAGTCTCGCGCCAATGAGTCCCGCCAAGTAATTCTCGCCAGGGCCCGTCGATGATCCGCTGCCCGTTCTGCGATCACAAAAACCCGACGGGCGCGACGCACTGCGCCGAGTGCAAAGCCGAGTTGTTCGATCCGGACGCTGCCGCTGCCGACGTCGGTGCCGGTGCCGGTGCGCCCAGTGCGGAAGCGAACTCTCTCGACGGCCGCGTGCTGGCGCTGGTCCGCGGCGGGCGCAAGATCGAGGCCATCAAGCTGTATCGGGACGTCACCGGAGCCGGACTGAAGGAGGCCAAGGACGCCGTCGAAGCCCTCGAACGTGATGGCACTGTGCCACCTAAGCGTGCGGGGGCGGCGGGGTCCGGCGTCGACAATGCGGAGATCCGAGACCTGTTGCGGGCCGGCCAGAAGATCCGAGCGATCAAGCTCTATCGAGAGCGGACAGGCACCGGCCTGGCCGATTCGAAGAACGCCGTCGAAGCGATGGCTCGCGCGGAAGGTCTGCCCGTCGGCGGGTCCGGCTGCAGCAGTGCCGTCCTGTCCCTCTTGGTGA
>Ga0210390_10001148_pt1 | contig 26189 bp, 23 predicted proteins | sample IncBWH11OmetaG_FD_161050 | JGI IMG/M metagenome (GOLD analysis project Ga0210390, IMG submission 161050) | Forest soil microbial communities from Barre Woods Harvard Forest LTER site, Petersham, Massachusetts, United States - Inc-BW-H-11-O ... | reverse complement strand
TTGCGTGGCGCTTGGTCTTTTGCTCGAGCGGCTGGTCTTCCGGCCGCTCATCGGCCAGCACGCTTTCGCGATCTTCATGGCCAGCATCGCGCTTCTGGTCATGCTGCGCGGCGTTGCCCAAATGATCTGGAGTGCGGAGACGCGACCCTTCCCGGCCATTCTGCCATCGGGCGCGATATCCCTGGGGCCGTTTTTGCTGAACAAGCGGTTGCTGATCGGTGCGATCCTCACGATCATATTGGCGCTGGCGCTGCATCTGTTCCTGACCCGGACCCGCCAGGGACTGCGGCTCGCCGCCGTCGCTGAGAGCCACAACACCGCGCTGTCGCTTGGCGTCTCCGTTCGCTCGGCGATCGCGATAGCCTGGGTCCTGGGCACGGTCGTGGCAACGCTCGGCGCCATCGTGCTGCTGTCCGGGCGCATTCTGTCGCTCGACGTCGCCGAAATCGGCTTCAAGGCCCTGCCAGTGGCATTGCTGGGCGGGCTCGAGTCGGTGCGTGGCGCGCCGCTGGCCGGCCTGCTCATCGGCATCGGCGAACGACTGGCGATGAGCTACCTCGATCCGGTCACCAATGGCGTGGCGTCCAACGTGCTGCCATTCGGCGTCATGATCGCCGTATTGCTGATCCGCCCGCAGGGTCTTTTCGGTTGGAAGAAGATCGAGAGGCTATAGCGGCATGCTTCCGACCGGCATCCACTTCAAGACCTATGGCAGTGAAGCGGGACTGCTCAAGACCACGCGCGCTCGCGTCTGGGTCGCCTTGTTGGTCGCGGGGTTGGCGCTGCTGCCGCTCGTGTCGAACGACTATCTCCACGGCATCGGCACGCAGATGTACATCACGCTGATCGCCGTGCTTGGTTTGCATGTCACGGTCGGCATCGCCGGGCAGATCAACATCGCGCAATCCGCCTTCGTCGGAGTCGGCGCCTTCGCGGCGGCCAAGTTCGTCGAATTCGGCTGGCCGTTCTGGGTCGTGATACCGGCCGCTGCGCTGACCACCGGCGCCGTCAGCATCCTGTTCGCGCTCCCAGCGGCGCGGGTAAAGGGCTTCTACCTGGCGCTGACGACGCTGGCCGCGCAGGTGTTGTTTCCGATCGTCGTCTTCGGCCTGCCGCCGACCTGGCTCGGCGGTCTCGTCGGCATGCCGGTCGAGCCGCTGACCGTCGCCGGCTACGCCATCTCCTCGCCGATGCAGCTCTACTACTTTACCTTCGCGATTGCCCTGATCATGACGCTCGCGGCGTTCAACCTACACCGCAGCCGCTTCGGTCGCGCGCTCAAGGCGGTGCGCGACAACGATATCGCCGCCGAGGTGATGGGCATCGACGTGTTGCGCTACAAGCTCGCGGCCTTCTTTGCCGGCTCGATGTTCGCAGGCGTTGCCGGCGCCTGCACCGCCTGGTTTCTGCAATTTGTCACGGCGGAAAGCTTCACGCTGTTCTCGTCGGTCTGGTACCTCGGCATGCTGATTGTGGGCGGGATGGCGACCCCGATCGGCGCGATACTGGGCGTCGTCTTCATCACCGTGGTGCAGGAGGGCTTGCACGAGATCGCAAGCGCCTTCGTCCGTCACGGGGATGCCAGCGGCACCATTTTCGCCGCGACTAATGTGGCGCTCGGCGGCTGCATCCTGCTTGCCTTGATTTTCGAGCCGCGCGGGCTTGCGCACCGCTGGATGGTGCTCAAGAACACGTTCCAGTTCTGGCCGTTTCCGCCGCGATGAAATTATCAACCAAAACGAAACGCAATAAAACGACAGGGAGGAACGCAATGACGTCAAAGCTGAGATTGATCCTGGCGGCGGCGGCGCTCGCCGTCGCGCAGCCCTCGTTCGCCGCCGAATACGTGATGTCGGCTTCCGCCGACTACAGCGGCCCGTTTGCCGACGTGATGCCGAATGCCATGTCCGGGCTCATCGCTATCAACAATTGGTGGAACAAGGAGGTCGGGGAGGAGCTCGGCGTGAAGGTCGATATCAAGATCACGGACATGCGCTACGACGCCGCCGTGATCGCCCGCACCTGGCCGAGCATCCTGTCGCGCGACAAGCCGATCATGCATCTCGGTTTCGGCTCGCCCGACCTGACGACGCTGATGAAGCGGTTGCCGAACGACAAAGTGCCGATGCTGATCGGCACCGCCATGGTCGGCCTGGTCTGGCAGCCGAACGGATGGCACTTTTCGATCCGGCCGACTTACAGTCACGAATTCGCCGGCCTGTTGAGCGAGCTGCAGAAGAAGAAGGGCGGCAAGCTCTTGATCGGCGCGCTGAGCACCCAGAATGCCGCCGGCTTCGTCGATCAGGTGAAGGGCGTCGAGAAGCTCGCCGCGATGTATCCGGATCGCTTCCAGGTCGTCGATACGCAATGGATCCCGGCGAGTCCGGTATCGGTCACGTCGAACGTTCGCGACCTCCTCGAGAAGAAGCCGGACGTTCTGCTGGTCGGTGGAACCACCGCGCAGGTCATCGCCACCGCGAACGCGCTCGACGAGCTCGGCGCCCATGTGCCGATCATCTCCTCGACGCATAATGGCCTGAGCGAAGCCGCCAAAGGCATCGATCTGGCCAAGCTCAACGGCTCGTATTCGGCCTTCTCGTTCGCGCCCGACAATCAAAAAGACCTGCCGATCCGCGCCATCTACGAAGCCAACAAGGGGCCGGACGGCAAGTGGGGCCTGATCGCCACGCAGTCCGCCGCGCAGGCGTTGCTGGCGCTGCGGATTCTCGAAAAGGCCGTTGCCAAGGTCGGCAAGGACAATGTGACCGGGCAGGCCATGTATGACGCCATGATGGAGAATTCGTTCTCCGAGCAGGAGCTGCTCGGCGTGCTGCCGGCGATCAAATACGACCAGACCGCGCCATTTCCCGTCGGCGACATCAAAGTGAAGGCCCAGGTGGTGACCGACGGCAAGATCGTGCCGCTCAGCGACGCCTGGATGGATGTGCCGAAGCTCGAGAAGTGGTGACGGATCACCGAAGAACCAGACCATGAGCCTGTCGCTGACCAATGTTGACGTTGTCTATGCCGGAGTCATCCAGGTATTACGCAGCGCCAATCTTGAAGTGCCTGAGGGCAAGATCGTCGTCTTGCTCGGCTCAAACGGAGCCGGCAAGACGACGACATTGCGAGCGATATCGGGCTTGCTGCGGGCCGAGCTCGGCGAAGTGACCGCGGGCGAGATCAGGCTCGATGACGAGCCGATCACCGGGCTCGATCCCGTGAACATCTTCGGACGCGGCGTCGTCCAGGTTCTGGAAGGCCGCAAGGTGCTCGAACATTTATCGGTCGAGCAAAACTTGCGCATCGGCTCGCATCGCCGTTCTGACCGGCATGCCGTTGCGCAAGATCTGGATCGCGTCTTTGGCTACTTTCCGCGCCTTCCGCAATTACTGAACCGCACGGCCGGCTATCTCTCCGGCGGAGAGATGCAGATGCTGCTGATCGGGCGCGCACTGTTGGCGCGGCCGCGCGTGCTGTTGCTCGACGAGCCCTCGATGGGGCTGGCGCCGATGCTGGTCGCGCAACTGTTCGAGACCATCGGCATGATCAATCGCGAGATGGGCCTTACGGTCCTGCTCGTGGAACAGAATGCACGCGCCGCGATCCGCCAATGCCACTACGGCTATGTAATGGAAGGCGGCCGCGTGGTGCTGCACGGCACGCGCGAGCAGCTCGAACAAAATCCCGACGTGCAGGAATTCTATCTGGGACTGTCGCTAGGCGAGGAGCGAAGAAATTTTCGCGACGTGAAGCACTATCGCCGGCGCAAGCGCTGGCTCGGTTAAACACAATCCACTGTCTTTCAATGGTTTGAAGCATGGCGACGCTGTCCACCAATATCGATCCCGGCTCGGAAACCTTCCGCGCCAATTCCGCGGTGTATGACGGTCTTCTAAGGACGCTGCGCGAACGGCAAGGCTGGGCGGTCGCCGGCGGCGGCGAACGCATGGTCAAGCGCCATCGCGAACGCGGCAAGATCCCCGTTCGCGAACGCATCGACTACCTGCTCGATCCGCTCAGTCCGTTCCTCGAGCTTTCGCCGCTGGCGGCCTGGGGGCTTTACGGCAATGCCGTGCCCGCGGCCGGGATTGTAACTGGCATCGGCACGATCCGCGGCGTGGTCTGCATGATCATCGCCAACGACGCGACCGTGAAGGGCGGCTCGTTCTTCAAGGAGACGATTAGAAAGCACGTACGCGCCCAAGACATCGCGTTCGAGAACAAACTGCCGATTGTTTATCTCGTGGACTGCGGCGGCGCCAACCTGGAGCAGGGCGACCAGGTTTTTCCCGATCAGGATCACTTCGGCGGCGCGTTCTATCGCCAGTGCCGTATGTCGGCGGCGGGCATCCCGCAGATCGCGTCGGTGTTCGGCGAATGCACCGCAGGCGGGGCGTATATCCCGGCGCTGGCGGACGAGGTGGTGATGACCGCCGGCAACAGCAGCGTCCATCTCGGCGGCCCACAGATCGTCAAGGCCGCGATCAAGGAGATCGTGGATCGCGACACATTGGGCGGCGCCGAGATGCACAGCACTGTGTCCGGCGTTTCGGATCATTTCGCGCGCGACGAGATGGAAGCGATTGCCAGGACGCGCGACATCGTCGGTGCGCTCAATCGCGTGCAGGGCGTTCACGGCGACATCCGGCCTGCGCGCGCGCCGCTCTACGATGCAACGGAGATCCCGGGCATCGTCGGCACCGATCTGACGCGGCCGTTCGATCAGCGCGAAATCATCGCGCGCCTGGTCGACGCCAGCGAGTTTCACGAATTCAAGCCGCTTTACGGCCCGACGCTGGTGTGCGGCTTCGCCCACATCCAGGGCCTGCCGGTCGGCATTCTGGCCAATAACGGCGTGCTGTTCTCGGAGTCCTCGCTGAAGGGCGCGCACTTCATCGAATTGTGCGATCAGCGCAACGTGCCGATCCTGTTCTTGCAGAACATCACCGGCTTCATGGTGGGCTCCGACGCCGAGCGCGGCGGCATCGCCAAGAATTCCGCGAAGCTCGTCTATGCGGTATCGAATGCGCGGGTGCCGCGTTACACGGTGGTCACCGGTGGATCCTACGGCGCGGGGAATTACGGCATGAGCGGGCGCGGCTTTCGTCCGCGCTTCATGTTCATGTGGCCGAATGCCCGCCTCGGCACCATGAGCCCGGACGTCGGCAGCTCGGTGCTCATGGACCTGCGCCGCTCCAGCATCTCGCGCAATCCCGCAACTGAAGAAGAACTTGCCGCGCACGAGGCGAAGCTGCGTGACATGTTCGATACGCAGTCCAATCCCTACTACTGCACGGCGCGGCTTTGGGACGACGGCCTCATCGAACCGGCCGACACGCGCGACGTACTTGGATTGTGTCTCGCGATCGGCGCTGTGGAGCCGCCGGTGACCGGCACGCGCCCCGTCTACCGGATGTAAGGATATCTGCACGTGCGTTTCTTGAATTCACCTCGTCCGATCCGATCGGTGCTTATTGCCAATCGCGGTGAAATCGCCGTTCGCGTCATCCGCACCTGCAGGCAGCTCGGCATCCGCAGTATCGCAATCTATTCGGATGCCGATGCGGACGCGTTGCACGCGCGCAGTGCCGACGAAGCCGTGCGTATCGGTCCTCCTCCCGCGCGGCAGAGCTATCTCGACATGGATGCCGTGGTGGCGGCGGCACGGCAGACCGGCGCCGACGCGATCCATCCGGGCTACGGTTTTCTCTCCGAGAACGCGGCCTTTGTGCACCGCTGCGAGGAGGCTGGTCTCATCTTCATCGGGCCGTCCGCCAACGCGGTCGAGCGCATGGGTTCGAAGATCGAGTCGAAGCGCATCGCCGAGTCGGCCGACGTGCCGACAGTTCCGGGCTATCATGGCGAGGCCCAGGACGGCAAAGCTCTCGCCGCGGAAGCTAAACGCATCGGCTTTCCGGTGTTGATCAAGGCCTCCGCCGGTGGCGGCGGGCGCGGCATGCGCCGTGTCGACCGCGCCGAAGATTTCGCCGATGCGCTCGTCAGCGCAAAGGCAGAGGCTGAAGCGGCATTCGGCGACGGTTCAATTCTGCTGGAAAAGTTCATTCTCAATCCGCGCCACCTGGAAGTGCAGGTCGCTGGCGACCGCCATGGCAACCTCGTTCATTTGTTCGAGCGCGATTGTTCGGTGCAGCGCAACCATCAAAAAGTCCTCGAGGAGGCACCCGCTCCGAATCTGCCCGATGAAGTACGCAGCATGCTCTATGACGCCGCCCTCAAGCTCGGCCGCGCGATTTCCTACGACTCGGCGGGCACCGTCGAATTCATCATGGATGCAGGCAGCGATCAGCCCTACTTCCTGGAAATGAATACCAGACTTCAGGTCGAGCACCCGGTGACGGAGCTCATCACCGGGATCGACCTCGTCGCATGGCAGTTGCTGGCCGCGTCCGGGGAGGCGTTGCCGCTTAAGCAAAATGAAATTCATGCACGCGGCCACGCCATCGAAGCACGCATCACCGCCGAACGGGCCGATCTCGGCTTTCGTCCGGCCTCCGGCGATCTCATCGCCGTGGACGCGCCGCGCGGCCTGCGTTTCGATTCGGGCGTCGCGGCAGGTTCGCAAGTCAGCCTTTACTACGACTCGCTGTTGGCGAAAGCGATCGCCTACGGCCTCGATCGGCCGGCAGCACTGGCGCGGCTACGCGCCGGCTTGTCGGAATTGGCCATGCTGGGCGTGCCGACGACGCAAGCCTTTCTCCGTGATGCCATTGCTCATCCGTTGTTTCGCGATGGCAAGATGACAACGCGTTTCATCAAAACGGCCTTTCCCGGTAACTGGAAACCCGATGCGCCGGAATTGCATGCGTTGCGCGCCGCGGCGTGCGCCGCATGGTCGGAGCCACGCGTCGAGGATGCGACGTCATCGTGGATCAGCCCGTGGCATCAGCGCAGCGCGGTCCGTGTCGCATCGGCCGCGCAGCCCGCGCGTTTGCCGCTCTTCATCACCGACGAGTTTGGAGAAGCCGACGCCGAAGTCCGCATCGGCCGCAATGACATTGCAGTCGCGATCGACGGCGAAGTCGTGAAATTCGCAAGACCCACGGCCGGAGGAGAGCTCAAACGCGTCGCATCCGACAGCAAAGCACTCTTTGTGATCCATCGTCGCGATCGCGTGCTGCACATTGCGCACAACGGTTTGGCGCTTGCGGCCGCGATCACTCCACGGATTGATATGTCGTTGTCGGCCGGGCATGTCGCGCATTCGGGCAATGCCATCGTGGCGCCGCTGCACGGCGTCGTGTCGATGCTTTACCTCAACGTCGGCGACAGTGTCGAAAAAGGCGCACCAGTTCTGCAGATGGAAGCCATGAAGCTCATTCACACCCTCAACGCGCCGGTGCAGGGAACGGTCGCGGCCATCCGTTGCAAGGTCGGCGAGACGGTTCCGGCCGATGCACTGCTCGTGGAGATCGAGCCTGCGGCCATTGGCGAGGTATCCTAAGCGCGTGCTTTGCTGGCGCAAGGCGCCGCTCGCAAATCGTTTTCACAGCACATCAAGACGAATGGTCATATCGAACCTAGAAGAGGAGAAGAACGATGGCCGGTCTTTGGTTCGAGGAATTTGAGGATGGCATGGTGTTCAATCACGAATGGTCGCGCACCATCACCGAAACCGACAATCATTGGTTCTCGCTGTTGACGATGAACACGCAGCCGCTGCACATCGACGCTCATTACGCAGCGAAAACGGAATGGGGAAAACCGCTGGTCAACAGCCTGCTCACACTGGGCCTTCTGGTCGGCATGTCGGTCAATGACACGACGTTCGGCACGACGCTGGCGAACCTTGGTATGAGTGACGTGCGCTTCCCCAAGCCGCTGTTTCAGGGTGACTCGGTCAAGGCACGCACGACGGTGCGATCCAAGCGCGAAAGCAAGTCACGCCCGAACGAAGGCATCGTCACGTTCTTCCATGAAATGCTGAACCAGAACGGGGATATCGTCGCGACCTGCGAACGCGCGGCGCTGATGCGCAAACGACCGAAGGCGACCTGACTCGTGCCCCGCAACGCGGAGGCGCTTAAAATGCGTGACGTGCGGCGGCTTTCCGTGTTTTGAAGCGCTAAAAACCCCTGTTTGGGGCCGATGCGAGAGGACCGAAGGTGCCGTCTTTCCCGACAATTCTGTGGGTGGCACTCAGCTGTTTCCGAAACAATATCGTCAATGTCCGCTTGTGGCCGGAAATTGGGATCGATCCAAGGACTGATTACTTCCTATAATGGCGATTATCGGAAGCGACAAAGTGCCCATTCGCGCAAGGTTAAGCAACCTCGCGGGCGCTGTTCGATCGCGGAGCCAAAGCCGGCGACCATGCAGGTAACAAATGCCGCGTAATGGACCGACTTCGACGTCAAAAAACAGCTCAACGGGGGTCACACGCAGGGACACAGCTACGGATATCTATAAGGCCCTAAACCTCCGACAAGCGCGCTTGCGAATATCAGCGACAGTCCGCACCCCATGAGGGCGCCGGCATACGTGTGAAAGTGATCGAAACTCAATGCTATCAACCATGGGCCGATGCCGGACCCGAACGTGAAAATGGCCAGTAAGGTGCCGTATACAGCCCCGTAATGGGATAGTCCAAAGTAGCGTCCCAGCAAAAAGGCCATAATGTCGACCTCCGCGCCGATGCCAATTCCAAGTAGAACCGCGGCAAACATTGCAAGCGCGGAGCTCTCAGTCGTGCCGAGTAGAACAATTCCGGCAAAGGGTATTAAGAAAAAACAAGCCGATACGACAGGCGCAAAGAAACGATCAAGAAAGTAGCCGGATGCGGCGCGGCCGACGATTAACGCCAAGCCGGCCGCAGATAGGGCCTGGGTAGCGGATCGGTTCGATATGCCTCGCTCGTTGAGCAGCGGTACCACGTGGGCGAGCATTCCATTGACCGCGATTGCAACCAAAAACACGACCACGGCAAGCGCCCAGAATTGGTAGGATCTGGCGGCAATAAGCAGCGTTGCACCGTTCTCATTTCCTTCTTTGCGCGCAATGGACAGGACAGATCGGTCTTCGCGCAGCCTATCATGAACGAGACAACCGACCGCCGGCATCGCCACCACAAACAGCAACACGCCAAGGCCCACATAGGCGCCGCGCCAGCCGTAGCTTGTAATCAAGATGCGCGCGACCTCGGGAACGACCGCGACCCCAATGCCCACGCCCGACAAGCTTATCCCGAGTGCCATTCCGCGTCTCTGGTCGAACCACGTAGATACCGCTCGCGCGTAGATCACGGTCGAATGACCGGCTCCAATGAGACCCAGCACGGCGTACGCAACCACGAAATACGTCGCGACCGCAGGAAGCATTGAGATGCCGCCCAGTGCGAGGGCGAACATGCAGATGGCGGGTAACGCGATCTTCCGAACACCGAAGCGATCGATGAGCACGCCGGCGAATGGTATCGCCAAGCCGCCGGTTATATGCGCGGCAAGCACGGCGGAGGCGAGCGTAGCCCTTGACCAGCCGAATTCGGCGGTGATCGGGCCGACAAGCACGCCGAAAGGGAAAAGGATCATCGGCCCATTGCAAACCATGAGGGCAAGCGCGGAGCCGAGAACCACAAGCCAGGGACGACCTGGCGATCGAAATCGCGTCCGTTCTCCTGGCAAATTCTGTCCGATCTGCTTTGGACTAGAGCTGCACATTTGCGCGGCGGTTCGGCTCAGGCTGGCGTGGCCTGAGTGCAACGCGCAATCATGGCCGGCGCGCCGGTCGTTGCAATGTCAAAGTTCGTTCGCGTTAGTTTCTAGCCAGAGATGCGGCGACCGAACGCTCGATATCGTAGTCGTAAAGCGATTTACGGAAGGCGGCGGAATTTGCGATCTCCCGGTCGCGCTGCTCAAGACTTCCAGATCGCGAGTCGTAGCGGAGTCCATTCTTGCGCGCCTCCGCTTGAATCATCTCGGTGCGTTCACGGCGAAAAGCCTCATAATGTTGGAGCCCCGCGGGAACTTCGCCGGGGCCTCGACTTTCGAGAATGGCCGCCAGCGCAACCCCATCTTCGATCGCTTGATTGGCGCCTTGGCCGAGGTGGGGAAGCATTGCGTGTGCCGCGTCTCCGAGCAACGTGAGCCGACCGTTGGTCCACGTGCGTAGAGGTTTGCGATCGTAGAGGCCCCACCAGAAGCAGCTCTCAACGTTTTCGAGCAATGTGGTGACGCGCGGATCCCAACCCGCGAACGAAGCTGCCAATTCATCCCTGTCGCCCAGAGCCGACCAGGATTCGACGGTCTGATCCAGCGTGGGAACGAAACCGACATAGTTGACCAATTGGCCGCTACGAACTGGAAACACCATGAAGTGCTTGCCGTCTCCCATCCAAATTTGATGCGCCTCTTTGCGCCAGCCGGGCAATTTTTCCATGGGCAGCAAGCCGCGGTAAGCGCGGCTACCCGAGTATTCGGGCGGGGACGGTTCGACAACGTATTTTTGCAGTGTCGAGTGAAGCCCGTCGGCCGCGATGACGACGTCAATTTCGATCGCCTTTCCGTTCACGAACGTTAGTTTCGCCTCGCGGTCGTTCTGATCGAAGCCGACGCAACGGTGATTGGTATGCACGACGCCCGGCGGTAGAGCCTCGGCGAGCACGCCGAGCAAATCGGCCCGGTGCATTCCATAGAGGCCGTTCCAGCCAGTGGAATCCGTTGTGAGGACCGCACCCACGACGCTGCCGTCCATCCGGTAATATTCCGATCCGCGACCGACTTTGGCCCCGACTTTTGCCAGCGCTGGACCAAAGCCCATTCTTTCGAGTTGCCGCAGGCTGTTCGGATAGAGGAACACACCTGCGCCGACCTCGCCAAGCGCAGCTGCCTGTTCGAAGACCGAAACCTGAAGGCCGCGCTTCAAAAGCGCATTTGCTGCGGAGAGGCCGCCGATGCCTCCGCCAACGATCGCGACACGAAGCTTGCTGGCACGCGGGCCTTCGCCATGTGAGATATTCAATGCCATATCCGCTTACTCGCTATGCCGGCGCCCTCGACCAGTGCTGCGAGCTTTGCCCAGACAATGGACGGATGCATCTCGTGGGACGCGGCAAATGACGCAAACCCGCAATCCGCTCCGGCTATGACGTTCTCGGCCCCGACGACATTCGCGAAGCGTGCGATACGCTCTGCGACAAGCTCGGGATGTTCGATGAGGACGGTGGTGTGGGAAATCACTCCGGGAATGAGAATCTTGCCAGCGGGCAGCTTGACACTTTCCCAAAGGCTCCATTCGTGCTCGTGGCGCGGATTGCCGAACTCGAACGAATAGGCGCCGGCGCGCACACGCAACATGATATCCACCAGGTCCTTTAGCTCCATATCGGTCGCTCGCGGACCCATATTGATGCTGTAGCATGTGTGAAATCGCACCTTATCTTCGGGAATGTTGCGGAGCGCGTGGTTCAACACGTCGACGCGGACGTTGGCCCAGTGGCGGGTATCCTCCAAGGAGTCCGTCGTCATGGTGTAGCGCGTCGCCATGGCCGGATCGTCGACTTGAAGGAGGAAACCCGCGGCGACGATCGCCTCGTATTCCTCCCGCAACGCTTCCGCGATGGCCTCGAGATATTCCTCGGTATTTTTGTAAAACTCGTTCCGCTGCCAGCGCTCGACATTGGATGGTGAAATTGAAGGTACAAACGCTTCCTTGGCACCGGCACGGTCGGCAGCCGCCCGAAACACGCGAAGTTGTTCGTCGAGTTGTTTTTTCCCCGAATAACGCAAACGATCGACACAGATCATTTGCCGGGCCCGGCCGGGAGCGCCGCTCGCATGCGCCTCGACCTCCGCATAAAATTCGGGAAATGCCTGACCTTCACGCGTGTTCTTCCAGAGATTTCCGCGTGGCTCGCCGGGGACTATTCCGCTCAGCCGTTGGTTTACGTAGGTGACGAAGCTGATCTTTCCTTGCTCGCCGTCGTTGATAATGTCGATACCGAGGTCGGCCTGCTTTTTGACCACTTCTTCGACGGCGCGGTTCGCGCGCGCGGAAAATGTTGCCGGATCAACGTCGTCGCCCTGTTCTCGATTGATCATCATGGCCAGAAGATCGTCGGGACGCGGCAAGCTTCCAACGTGCGTCGTCAGAATTTTTCTGGTGCTGTGCTGCACGACTTAGTCTCCCTCCAAATTCGTTTTTGCTTATCGACGAGCTATTTGCGTTTGGCGCGTGATTTACTCGGGCGTCTCCTTCCAGACTGCTTGCGCGGCCTTACAGCGTCCAAGACAAGGGCGCGCCAATGGTTGATGAGTTCGTCGTTTGTCGCGGCGCTCGTGCCCCACAATCGGCTGATCGCCATGCCGCGCATGAGGTTGTGCGTCAGCGACATGAGAACGAACGCCCGGTCCTTGGAAATGCCCATTTCCTGAAACACCGACGACCAGATCGCGTCGAGGTCTTCGCGAGTCCTATTGATCAGCTGTCTATAGTCCCTGAACAAGGCCAGGTCGGTTCGCGCCGCGATCAGAAGGTCGATGGTGGCGATGTAGGAGGGAGTCAGGAAAAAGCGGCGAGATTGATCGATGAAGTAGTCGACGACGTCGGATGATTGTCGCACGTCCGTAGCCATCGATTGCGCGTTTTTGATCGCGATGGCCATGGCGTGGCGGCAAGCCGAGAGGACGAGATCGCTTTTTGTGCGGAAATAATGATTCTGGGCGCCGCGCGACACGCCGGCGCGTTCGGCAACGTCGGCCGTCGTAAAATTCGCGTAGCCGCGTTCGAACAGGAGTTCAATCGCGGCATCAAGCACCAGCTCTTGGGTTCGGCGTCGCCGTTCTTGCTGGCTGCGCCTGACGGAAACTCGATCGTCCATTCCTGCACCATGGCTCGATACGGAGTTAGCACAACATGACCCCTCTTCACAAATAATCAGCCGCGCCGGTTTTTTATTGACTCAGGCCGGACCGTGGCGTTTGCTTAGGGACCTTCGCGACGGCGTCCACAAGAGGGCCGGGCAGAGGGCAACGGGAGGTCACCCTGGACACCGTGTCGCGGGATGTAACGTATCGTAGAGACCGCATTCACGTGCGGTCGCGGGGCGCGGGACCGCCAATCGTATTGTTGCAGGGCTTCGACGTGGCATTCAGGGACGACACGTTCCTGGAACAGCTCTCGCAGTACCACGAAGTCATCGTACCCGATCATCCGGGATTCGGCCGCTCGGACTCGCCGACGTGGCTCAGGAACATCGGCGATGTCGCCTACTTTTACCTTGAAATCCTGCCTGAGCTTTCCGGTGGACGACCGGTCCACCTCATGGGTGCGTCGCTTGGCGGTTGGCTAGCGGCTGAGATCGCGGTTCGCGACACGTCCAATATCCGAAGTCTCATCCAGATCAGCCCCGCAGGCGTTCGCAAGAAGGACACCGCGATAGGGGATCCATTCATTCGATCGCCGGAAGTAAGCGCTGATGCCATGTTCGCGGACCGCGACCGCGCGCGCGACTTGCGACGGCCGATCGACAGCGATGAGCAGATCGACGTTCACCTCAAAAACAGCATTGGCCTGGCGCGTCTCGGCTGGCAGCCGCGGCTCGCTAGTGCGGAGTTGCAGCGGTGGCTGCACCGAATCCGCGTTCCCACCTGTCTGCTGTGGGGCTCTTTCGATCGGATAATGCCGATCGAGCACGCGCAAGTCTGGCTGGACTCGCTGGACGACGCTCGTCTCGAAGTCATCGATGGTGCCGGACATCTCCCCCATATCGAGATGCCCGAAAAAACAGCCGCGGTGATCGCATCCTTTATACGGGAATGCCCGGAATGAAGTTCTTTGCCTTCCATTTGATGCCTTATCGCCACCTCGATTTCGCAGCGGCAAGCAAGTACGAGTCTTATTGGGTCGAATTTCCCAATACTTTTTATGACACCCAAAAAGGCGCTCCGCTTTATCGCGAATATATCGAGCAGCTCATTTACGCGGCCGAGTGTGGGTTCGACGGCATCTGCGTCAATGAGCATCACCAAAACGCCTATGGACTGATGCCGGCGCCCAATCTCATCGCGTCCATTCTGATCGATCGCACGCGCCACAGCGACGTAAAGGTCGCGATACTGGGCAGGGCACTCCCGCTGGTGAACAATCCCCTCAACATCGCCGAAGAATACGCGATGCTGGACAATATCTCTAACGGCCGGATCATCGCGGGTTTCGTCCGCGGCATCGGCGCCGAATATCACTCAACCGGGATAAATCCGGTCTATTCGCATGAGCGATTTCACGAAGCCCACGATCTCATCTTGAAGGCTTGGACCGAGCCGGGCCCCGTTGTGCATCAGGGCGATCATTTCAGTTTCAACTACGTCAACACGTGGCCGCGCCCATACCAGAAACCGCATCCGCCGATTTGGATTCCGTCGCAGGGCTCGGCGGAGACCATCACCTGGGCGGCGGATCCAGCACGAAAATATCCCTTCATCGTGACGTTCAGTCCGGTCGAGTCTGTGTTGCGATACCAACAGATCTATCGTGAGCAGGCGCTGCGCTTTGGCTACGAAGCCGATGGGACGCAGCTCGGTTGGGCGGCGCCGATCTATGTCGCGGAGACGGACGCCATCGCGCGAAGAGAATCTGAGGCGCACATCGAGACGTTGTTCAACAACTTTCTGCATATACCGCCGGAGCTTTTGTTCCCGCCGGGCTACACGTCGGTGAATTCGCTGAAAGCGATCATGAAGAACCGCCGTGGCACCGGCTTCGAGCGGCAGACCTCCGATCAACTGGTGGAACGCGGCATGTTCATCGTGGGCAGTCCCGCCACCGTCCGCGAGAAAATCGAAGCCGCTCACGCCCGCACCGGCTTTCAGAATTTGGTCTGCATGATCCAATTCGGCACGCTGCCCGACCCGCTGGTGCGCAAGAACATCCAAATGCTGACCGACGAGGTCCTGCCAAAACTGCGTCAGGTGTCGATGGCCGCATAGGCGCGGTTGTTATGCGGATCGATCTTGCCCGGCGGAGTGGATGAACAGGGAGGTGCGGTAATGCTGGAAAATCGGACGGCCGTGGTGACCGGCGCCGCGGGCGGCATTGGATCGGCCTTGACTGCCGGCTTATTGTCGGAGGGGGCGGCGGTTATTGCGGTCGATTTGAGCGCGGGAGCGCTCGAAAAGCTGAGCCAGACCAACCAGCATAGTGCAAGCCTCACCACCATCGCCGGCAACATCACGGATGAGGCCGAATGCGCTCGAATCGCGGATCAGGTCGGCAAAAGCGCCGATCATGTCGACATTCTGGTGAATTGCGCCGGCCTATTCCCGCCTTGCGCGTTTGAGAAGATGGGCTTTGCCGAATGGCGGCGCATCATGGCGGTGAATCTGGATGGCGTATTTTTGATGACCAGCGCCATTCTTCCATTCATGAAAAAGACGGGCCATGGCCGCATCGTCAATGTCGGCTCCAGCAGCTATTTCCAGGGCACGCCGAACTACGTGCACTATGTTGCCGCCAAGGCCGGGGTCATCGGCTTCACCCGCTCGCTCGCGCGCGAGGTCGGCGCCTATGGCATCACAGCCAATGTGGTAGCGCCCGGTCTGACCTCGACCCAGTTCGTACTTGACAGCACCTCCGAGGCGTTTCTCGAAAACCGGCGCGCGCAGCGGTCGATTCAGCGACATCAATATCCGAACGATGTCGTCGGGACCATCCTGTTTCTCTGCTTGGGAAATTCCGATTTCGTCACCGGACAGACGATCGTCGTCGATGGCGGAGCGGTGTTCAACTAGCGGAGCGGCATTCGACTAGCCGGTCGGGCAAATGTTTCTTCCGCTGCTGCGGATCGGATTTAGTGGCGGCAAATCCTGCGATGCGATTTTGTGTCGATGACCCTTCTCGATCAGCTCTTCGGATTGGCCGGCAAGATCGCGCTCGTAACCGGGGCGGGAAGCGGACTTGGTCGCGTCATCGCCGAAGGCTTTGCCGGAGTCGGCGCTCATGTGATTTGCGCCGATATCGAGCAGGCGCGTGTCGACGAGGTCGTCAATGCCATCCGGGTAGCCGGCGGAGCGGCGAGTGCGCTTCGCATCGACGTTTCGAGTGAGGCTTCGGTGGAGGCCGCATTTGGGACTGTTGTGCAGCCGCATGTGGATATCCTGGTTAACTTTGCCGGTGTCGCGTCGACGCCTGCGCGCACGCATGAGCTCGACATTCGAGAATGGCATCGCCTGATCTCGATCAATCTCACCGGCACATTCCTGACCACCAGAGCCGCGTTGCCGAAAATGCTGAAGCAGGGCGGTTCGATTATCAATGTGGCGTCCGTCATCGGTCTTGGCGGCTATTATCCTGATTTCCCCTCGACCGGTCTGCACTACGCGGCTTCCAAGGCGGGCATTGTCGGACTGACGCGGCAGCTTGCCGCAGAGTATGCCGCGCAGAATATCCGTGCCAATGTTATCGCGCCGGGCTGGCACTTCGGGACGCGGCTTGGGGATTTCCGCCGCCAGCAATCGACGGAACAGGAGCAAGAGCGCTTCATGACCGAGATCGTGCGTAGGATTCCCATGAAGCGGACCGGGCAACCGTCGGAGATTCTCGGTCTTGCCCTTTACCTGGCCGGGCCATCGTCGTCCTATCTGACAGGCCAGCTGATCGCGCAGGACGGCGGCTGGACCGCGTGTTAGGGCGGACGGTCTCGAGGGAGTGACGCAGAACAAAAAATACGGGGAAGGAAACAATGAAAAAACCAGCTTGGCATATTTCGGGGGCGCTGGCTGCTGTCGTCGCCTGTGCATCGAGCGCGACGGCCGATGAGGTCAAGATCGGCATTATCGCCTCCATATCCGGCCCGTTCAGCATCTGGGGCAAGGAATACAAGGAAGGAATTGACCTGTTCATGGACAAAGTCGGCGGCAAGGCCGGCAACAATTCCATATCCATCATTTATCGCGACATCGGCGGGCAAAATCCGCCCCGCTCGCGGCAATTGGCGCAAGAGCTCGTTTTGCGCGAGAAAGTCGCAGTTCTGGGAGGTCATGAGTTGACGCCGAACGTATTGGCGGTCACCGATGTCATCAACCAAGCAAAAATTCCGTTCGTCATTTTCAATACCGGTACGGCGAGCGTAACCGACAAATCGACGTTTTTTGTGCGCCCGACCTTTACGAATTGGACCACCTTTTACACGGTCGCGCGGTATGCCGGCATGACCGGCATGAAGAAGTGCGTGGCCGTCGCGGCCGACTATGCCCCTGGTCAGGATGCCGCGATCGCGTCAGCGGAAGGCCTCAAACGCGAAGGCGGAGAGATTATCGCCGACATCAAGGTGCCGCTCGATGCGACGGACTTTTCGTCCTATCTGCAGCGCATCAAGGATGCAGCGCCGCAATGCGCGATTGTATTCATGCCGCAGGGGCCGATGTCCGTTGCATTCGTCAAGGCTTATATCGATCGCGGTCTTTTAAAAGACGGCATTAAGTTTTTCGGTCAGTCGGAAACCGATGAGACCGATTTGCCGGCCATCGGTGACGGCGCTGTCGGGATGATCACGTCGATGCCCTATACGCCAACGCTCGACAATCCCGAGAACAAGGCGTTCGTCGCCGCTTTCACCAAGAAATACGGCGCCGACCATGGGCCGCCGACCAACATTACGGTCGCCGCCTACGATGCGATGCAAGTGATCCAAAGGATGGCCGAAACCGTCAACGGCACAATCAACGGTCAAAAGGAAGTCGATGCCGTGAAAGGCATGAAATGGCTGAGCCCGCGCGGGCCGGTTTCGATCGACCCCGAGACGCGGGAATTGGTGCAGAATGTTTACATCCGCGAGGTCGTGAAGGAGAACGGCTTGCTCTACAACAAGGTCATCTACACGTTCGAAGATCAGAAAGAACCTTGGCACGAAACGCAGAAGAAATAGCGCCGCAGGCTGAAAATGGAATTTGGAATCTTCGATCATGTCGACCGCAGCGATGCGCCGCTGCCGGATTATTATGAATCCCGGTTGAGGCTCGTTGAGCTCTATGATCGTGGCGGCTTTTACTGCTATCACGTAGCCGAACACCACTCGACCCCGCTATCTGTGGCGTCGTCGCCGAGCATCTATTTGTCGGCGGTCGCTCAACGGACCCGGCATCTGCGTTTCGGTCCGCTGGTATATCTTTTGCCCTTCTACCACCCGCTACGCTTGATCGAGGAAATTTGCTTCCTCGATCAAATCAGCCGCTGCCGCATGCAGGTCGGCGTCGGGCGAGGCATCTCGCCGTTCGAGGCTGCCTATTTCGGCTTGGACCCGGATACAAGCCTGTCGCGCTTCAATGAGACTTTGGAGATTGTGCTCAAAGGCCTGACACAAAAGACATTATCGCACAGCGGTTCATCGTTTCGGTTTTCGGATGTGCCGCTGGAGATGGAGCCTTATCAGAAGCCGCATCCGCCGTTCTGGATGGGTGTCAGTTCGCCGCGGAGTGCCACCGCCGCGGCCGAGCAAGGCGTTAATATTGTCAGCCTGCAGCCGGTCAGTGCCATGCGTCCGGTCGCCGATGCTTATTGGAACGCGGCCGGATCGGACGCTCGCATCAGGCGGAAAGTCGGTTTGAGTCTTTTCATCGTTGCTGCCGAGAGCGCGAGCGCTGCCGCCGATGAGGCCGAACAGGCCTACGGCGCGTGGTTTGAGAGCTTCAATTATCTTTACGCTCGCCACGGGCGCGGACCGATGCTCGGTGCTCAGCCGACTAGCTTTGCCCAAGCGCAGCAGCTCGGTCGCGCGATCTCGGGTACGCCGGCGCAGATCGCCGACTTTCTCTGTCACGCCACGGAAGTGTCGGACGTGAATTACGTTGTCGGCCAGTTCGCGTTCGGAAAGATGGCGCCGGATTTTGCCATGCAGCCGGTCGGTCTGTTTGCGGAGCATGTGATGCCGCGCCTTCGTCGCTTTGGCGAAAGTCGGGCAGCCGCAATGACCGAGGTGTAACGGAAGGATCGAGATGCACAGAGTGAATATTCCGCCGGACGTGGTCGAGCGGGTCATCCGCCATCGCGGTCGCGAGCACGTCTACGACAACTTTGATCCGGCGAAGACCGCCCTTCTTGTCGTCGACATGCAGAACGCGTTCATGATGCCCGGCGTGGCGCATGTGCTGTGCGCCGAGGCAATCAATATCGTGCCGAACATAAACCGGCTGGCCGAGGCGATGCGGGCCGCCGGAGGCACCGTGGTTTGGGTCGTCACGACGTTTGGGCAGGCGTCACTCGAGAACTGGCCTGTGCTACATGAGATGGCCGGCGCCGAGCGAACGCCCGCTCGCATCGCCGCGCTGGCGGAGGGAAGCGTCGGCCATCAGCTTTGGACCGATCTCGTCGTGGAGCCGAACGATCTCACTATCGTTAAAACGAAATACAGCGCCTTTATTCAGTCGTCGCTCGAGCCGACGCTCCGCCAGCGCGGGATCGATACGCTGCTCGTGACCGGGACAGTGACGGGCGTGTGTTGCGAGAGCACGGCCCGTGACGCCATGATGCGGAATTTCCGCACCGTGATGGTGACCGACGCGAACGCCGCGATGACAGACGAGGATCACAACGCCTCGCTGCGCGCATTTTATCTGTCGTTCGGCGACATTCTTTCGACGGACCAGATCGTCGCCCATCTACAGACGCGACGCAACGCGACGCGCCGTCAAGCCGCTCGCCGCGCTCGCCCCTTGACGAGGAAACCGGCCGTGGCTGAACAAAGCCGCAAAGAGACGAGGTGAGGAAGCCCCTTGAAGCTGCTCTCTACCATCACGTCATTATTCGTCGATGGCATTTCCTATGGAATGGTGTTGTTTCTGATTTCAGTCGGCCTCACCGTAACATTGGGTGTCATGCGGGTCGCCAACCTCGCACATTGCGGTTTCGCAATGATCGGCGGATACGCCGCCTATGCGTTGATGGGGAGTTTGGGGCTGGCCTTCGTCGTGGCGCTGCCGGTTGCGACGGTACTTGTCGCCGTGCTCGGATTTATTCTGGAGCGCACTCTGTATCGTTGGGTCTATGCGACGTCGCAACTCGGTCAGATTTTGATGACGATCGGTTTGACGTTCGTCATGGTCGCAAGCGTCAATCTGGCTTTTGGTTCGGCGACGCATGCGTTGACGATCCCGTCTTGGCTGCAGGGAACCTGGCAGGAATCGTCGTTCACGTTGTCGCGGTATCGTGCGTTCATCATCCTGCTTGGCCTTTGCATCGGCATATGTCTTTGGGCTTTGCTGAAATTCACCGTATTCGGCGCCAAGCTGCGCGCCTCCGTGGACAATCCAAGGATGGCGCGCTCCGTCGGCGTGAATGTGCCGAATATTTTTGCCGTTACCTTCGCGGCTGGCTGCGGCCTTGCCGCCCTTGGAGGCGTTGTCGGCACGCCGCTTCTGCCGCTTGAGCCCTATTACGCCTTGCGATTGCTGGTTCCGGTTTTGATGGTGGTTGCCGTTGGCGGACTAGGCAGCCCGATCGGCTCGCTCGGCGCAGGTCTGCTTCTCGGTGTCGTTGATACCTTCGGTCGCTACTACATTCCGGCTGGTGGTGCATTCGTCATCTATTTTACGGTCGTGATAGCGCTCTTGCTGCGGCCGCAAGGCTTGTTCGCGAGAGCGTGAGATGTCGAAAGACAGTTCACCGCAGCAATCGAATTTTGTCACGAATTTTTCGCGGCATCGCCTATCATGGCTTGACGTTTTGCCCTTCGCTCTGATCGCCGGGCTTTTTTTTGTCGCCGGCAGCTATCTGCCACTCATCACACAGATCATGATCATGAGCGTTTTCGCGCTGTCGCTTGATCTAATCCTTGGTTACGCAGGCGTCGAAACGCTGGGACACGCCGCCCTCTTTGGCGCAGGCGCGTACGGCGCGGGAATCTTTGCTTTGCGGGCGTCACCGGATCCCATGCTGGGCCTCGTTGTCGCCGGTCTTGCGGGCACGACCGTTGCGGCTATTACGGGACCCGTTGTGCTGCGCGCGCGCGGCATCACGCTTGTGATGCTGACACTTGCGGTGGCCACGATGCTGCTTGAGCTGGCCAATTCCGTGCAGTGGCTCACCGGCGGTGCCGACGGATTGTACGGCTTTCAACCGTCACCCTTGTTCGGAAAATTTCCGTTCGAACTCGATGGAAGGACGGCGTATTGGTATGCCGCGATGGTCCTCCTGATCGTTTTCGTGGTGTGCAAGGTCGTCGTGAATTCCCCGTTCGGCTTGACCATTCGCGGTATTCGCGAGAACCGGGTTCGCATGCGTCTATTGGGCGTACCGGTTTTACGTCGGCTGGTGACGATGTACATCATTTCTGGATTTTTGGCTGGCGTCGCCGGTGGCCTGTCGGCGCAGATAACGCAGCTCGTTGCTCTCGATTCTTTCTCGTTCGTTTTGTCCGGCAACGTGCTCATTATGCTTGTTTTGGGCGGCGCGGGCTCCTTGAATGGAGCCTTTCTTGGCGCCGCGCTGTTTGTGGCGGTATCTGATCGGGCCGCGGCAGTGAGCCCGTTCCATTGGCTGTTCGCGCTTGGCATCGGACTGATCCTGGTCGTGCGCTATGCCCCTTCGGGTCTCGTGCGTTTGTTGGCGCCTCACGGTAGCCGGTAAATCGCATGCCGCAAGAGCCGCTCCTTCGTCTCGACGATGTCTCGAAGAACTTCGGCGCGTTAAACGTCTCGCGCAATGTCAGCCTCACATTGGACAAGGGTGCGCGGCAAGCATTGATAGGCCCGAATGGCGCGGGGAAGACTACGCTGATCAATCTGATTAGTGGCGTGCTGCATCCGACATCAGGGCGTATCCATATGAGCGCCGTTGACGTGACGCGCGTCTCCGCGGAAGAGCGGGTGAGGCTCGGTCTGGTCCGCACGTTTCAGATCAATTCTCTATTTCCGAAGTTAACGGTTGCCGAAAATGTCGCGCTCGGGGTAAGCGCGCACGCCCGAGCGGACTGGCGCCCGTGGGGCGAAATGTGCCGCCAGGCTGGCATTCTTGAGGCTACTGAAACAATTTTGGTTTCCACCGGGCTCGCCCCTTATGCGGGCGTCGAAGTGGCTAAACTTGCCTACGGTCAGCAGCGATTAGTCGAAATCGCGCTTGCGCTGGCGCTCAAACCAAAAATCCTGCTGCTCGACGAGCCCGCGGCCGGTCTTTCGGGCGCGGAACGTGAGGCATTGCTCGCGCTCTTATTCAAGTTGCCGCAATCGCTTGCCGTGTTGATTATCGAACATGACATGAGTTTGGTTTTTCGTCTCGCTCAAAAGATTACGGTGTTGGTCGAAGGGACCATTCTGGTTGAGGGTACCGTAGATGAGGTGAGAAACAATCCGCAGGTGCGCGACGTTTATCTGGGGCATCGTGCACATGGTTGAGGTGCTACGAGTCGAGGAACTAACTGCGGGTTATGCCGGTACAGTTGTAATCGATGACGTGGCGTTCTCGCTTGATGATGAAGGCGGCATCGCGTTGCTTGGCCGTAACGGTGTTGGCAAGACGACTTTGCTATCGACCCTGATGGGTCACACGCATGTTCGGTCAGGAAAGATTGTATTGGCGGGGCGCGACATCACTGCACTTCCGTCTCACGAGCGATCAAAGCTCGGTCTGGGCTTTGTCCCGCAAGAACGCGAGATTTTCCCGTCGCTCACGGTCTATGAAAATATCATCGTCGCCGCACGAACAGGCTCATGGACGGTGGAGCGGGTGTACGAGCTTTTTCCGCGGCTGGCCGAGCGCCGTCGGAATTATGGTAATCAATTGTCAGGCGGCGAGCAGCAGATGCTGGCAATCGCACGCGCGTTGGTGGGCAATCCGAAGGTTATTCTGCTTGACGAACCCTTCGAAGGTTTGGCGCCGGCATTGGTTGATAGTCTTGTGGACGCGTTGCGGCGCATTCATATCGATGAAGGGATGGCGATGATTCTTGTCGAGCAACATGCGCAGCTTATTTTGGAGCTCATGCCGGAAGCGATAGTCCTCGACCGTGGTCAAGTGCGGTGGCGCGGCTCGAGCCAAGCGCTCGCCTCGGATCGTGCACAACTCGCGTCGCTGATGGGGTTGTGAGGCTCGGATGAGGCGCGAAGGATTGCGGCCAACATCGCGAAGTTGCCGGACCTGCTGCGAAGACCACAATATTAAACGGGGCCAACGCAATGCACGCGCCTTTCATGCCTGAGAGATCCGCGGCATGGCTCGAGGCCGAATGCAAGCGGCTCCCGGCAGGACCCTATGCAAATTTCATGATCCCACGCCATTGCGCGAGAAATTGGCATTCAGCGTACTATGGTTTTCCCGCGATCCGTCCTTGTAGCTCGGACGAAATCTTGTTGAGCCACTGTTCCGCTTGCTCAGATCGATCTCGATGGACTTGAACTTCGACTTCCAACTCAGCAAGCCGACGCTCCAATTCAGCTACCCTGGCTTGGCTCGCGATTAGTCGACGCGATAAGTCCTTCGCGACGTCGAGGGCATATCGGCTATTACCCTCGGCCACGTCGGCGGCTCTCTGTAGCAGCGCCAGAACATTGGCCCCTGCGAGGTCGTCGTTCAGGTCGTGCGTGCTGAGGACAGGCTGCAGCGAAGTCTTGCTCTCGGTCTCATTGGACATCAATGCACTCCACGCTTTAGCCGCGATGCTTAAAGCATATTGCGACGTTAAAAAAGGGCGACCTGACTGATACAGGGCGCACGATTCACAATACTGCGGAATCAACAAATGGCCGGTCGTCAATGGTATAATCGTAGGTTCCGCGCCATAAATCGTGGCAATGGGCTCCACTGCTACGGCGTGGGGATTCCACCGTCGTATCGCTGCAAGTGGCATGGTGGCGCCGCAAGCGATGTCCGTTCGGGAGCAACAAGGAAGTCGGCGGAGCGAGCGGGCTCTAAAGCACAACCGGCCCCGGCACGGCGCCCATCTGCCATTCGCTATCGCCCCATGGGCTGGACTTGACGGTCTCGCGGGGGCTAGCTCCCGTCGGGTCGCGGTCGCGGGGAACGTCGAGAGCGCGATCTGTGTCTTGGGTGCCAGGTTGCCGCCAACGAGCGCTGCGTCGGCGCCGCAACCACGCCGCCAAGTTTCTACTAAGCCAGGAGTGAACTATAGCAAACCAGCTGATGATGGGCTTTCCACCTCCCGATGAAATGCGGGTGACGCTGGCGAACTGGAGAAAGCCGCCGTTCAACAAATGGTCATTTCAGCATGTCCGGGAGCTTATTCCCACGGCGGACATATTGAACGACCCGAATAACATCGGGGCATTGGCGGGCTTGTCGATCAAGGCCGAGGACGGCGGCGCTTACGATCTCGCGGATTTCCTGCGCGCGACCGACACCGACGAGTTCGTGGTCATACGCGACGGCGAGATTGTTCATGAGGTCTACGACAATGGGATGGGGCCGGATACGCCGCATATCTTCATGTCGGTCTCCAAGTCCGTGCTGGGCTTGCTTGCCGGCATTCTCGTAGATCGCGGCGCTCTTGAATTCGACGCCGCTGTCACGCGATGGATTCCCGAGATTGAGCGGACCGCGTACGCGGGCGCCACCGTGCGCGATCTTCTCGACATGCGCGCCGGGGTTTTGTTCGATGAGGATTATCTGGCCACAAGCGGTCCGATCATCGAATACCGCAAGGCGCAAAACTGGGACCCGCTGCCGCCGGGCGAAAGTCCGAGCGATCTTCGGAGTTTTTTTGTATCGTTGATCGAGAAGGATGGGTCGCACCGCGAGCGCTTTCACTACATATCGCCCAACACCGATCTGCTCGGCTGGGTCATCGAGCGAGCGACCGGAACGCGCTATGCGGACTTGGTGAGCGACCTCCTTTGGAAACCGATGGGCGCCGGCCGCAGCGCTTACATCACGGTCGATCGGTTCGGCGCACCCCGTTGCGCCGGTGGTTTCTGCGCCACGGCACGCGATCTTGCGCGCCTGGGTCTTCTGATTGCCGATGGCGGCCACTATGCCGGCAGGCAGGTCGTGCCCGGGCGATGGCTTGACGATATCGTCGAGGCAGGCGACGCGGCGGCCTGGAACGTTGGGGATTTCATCAACTATTTTCCGAAGATGCCCATCCATTACCGCAGCAAATGGTATGTTCTTCGCGGCGATGCGCCGCTGATATTCGGCGTCGGCGTGTTCGGCCAGAACGTTTTCATCGACCGGAAAAACCAACTCGTCATTGCGAAGTTCTCGTCGCAGGCCTTGCCGATGACGAGAAGCGAATCCAATTGACGATGCAGGGTATTGTGGCAATCCGCGGGCGGCTCTTGGTAGCCGACACGGTTTGACGCCGCCCCAAGCCCGCTGATGCGGTGAGGACAAACGATGCGGACCTGGAAGATTGCCGTCATACCGGGAGACGGAATCGGCAAGGAAGTCATTGCCGCTGCGGTCGATGTCCTCAAGGCATGCGCTGAACGCGACGGCGGTTTCGCCCTGTCGTTTGCGAATTTCGATTGGGGATCTGAGAGATACAAAAATACCGGCTCCCTGATGCCGGACGACGGCGTCGAGACGCTCAAGCGGTTCGATGCCATTCTGTTCGGTGCGGTGGGTGCGCCCAACGTGCCGGATCATGTCACGCTCTGGGGCCTGCGGCTGGCTATCTGCCAGGGCCTTGATCAATACGCCAATGTTCGGCCGGTGCGCTTGCTGCCGGGCGTGCAAAGTCCGCTGCGCAACGTCGTGCCGCAGGACATCGATTGGGTCATCGTTCGGGAGAACTCAGAGGGCGAATATTCGGGGCAGGGCGGCCGCTCGCATCGTGGATTAGGCCTCGAAGTCGCCACCGAGGTCGCGATTTTCACCCGTGCCGCCGTCGAGCGCATCATGCGCTATGCGTTTAAATTGGCGCGGTCGCGCCGGCGCAAGCAATTGACCGTCGTCACCAAGTCGAATGCGCAGCGCTTCGGGCTCGTTCTGTGGGATGAGGTGGCGAGCGCGGTTGCGACGGACTATCCGGATGTTGCGTGGGATCGGATGCTCGTCGACGCGATGACCGCCCGGATGGTGCTCAATCCGTCCAGCCTGGACACGATTGTGGCCACTAATTTGCACGCGGATATTTTGTCCGATCTCGCGGCCGCACTGGCCGGTTCGCTTGGACTTGCACCAACCGCCAATCTCAATCCGGAGCGGCGCTATCCTTCCATGTTCGAGCCAATCCACGGATCCGCTTTCGACATCGTCGGAAAGGGGATCGCTAATCCGCTGGCAACGTT
>Ga0210390_10001146_pt1 | contig 26201 bp, 17 predicted proteins | sample IncBWH11OmetaG_FD_161050 | JGI IMG/M metagenome (GOLD analysis project Ga0210390, IMG submission 161050) | Forest soil microbial communities from Barre Woods Harvard Forest LTER site, Petersham, Massachusetts, United States - Inc-BW-H-11-O ... | reverse complement strand
AACCTGACGACGCAGGTGCGAGCCATCGCCGAAGTGGCGACGGCCGTGACCAAGGGCGACCTGACGCGATCGATCAAGGTCGGTGCCCAGGGGGAAGTGGCCGCCCTCAAGGACACGATCAACGAAATGATCCGCAACCTGCGTGACACCACGCAGAAGAACACCGAGCAGGACTGGCTGAAGACGAACCTGGCCAAGTTCAGCCGTATGCTGCAGGGCCAGCGCGACCTGACGAACGTCGGCCGCATGATTCTGTCCGAAGTGTGCCCGGTGGTCACGGCACTCCAGGCTGAATTCTTCGTGCTCGATTCGTCGAGCAACGAGCCGCAGCTGAAGCTTTTGGCCAGCTACGGCAGCGACGGTGCGGCGACGGGCAAACGGATCAATCTGGGCCAGGGGCTCGTCGGGCAGTGTGCGCTCGACAAGTCGAAGATTTCGCTGACCAGCGTGCCGGCCGACTTCATTCGCGTCTCGTCCGGACTGGGCGAAGCGCCGCCCCGCAGTGTGCTCGTGTTGCCGCTGACCTATGAAGGGCAAGTTCGCGGCGTGCTCGAATTGGCCTCCTTCGAGGGCTTCAACCCGACGCACCAGGCCTTCCTGGAGCAACTGGCCGAGTCGATCGCCATCGTGCTCAACACGATCGACGCCAACATGCTCACGGAAGACTTGCTCAAGCAGTCGCAGTCGCTGGCCCATCAGCTGCAGACTCGGCAGGAAGAATTGCAGAAGACGAACGAAGAGCTGCAGGAAAAGGCCCGCCTGCTGGCCAAGCAGAACCAGGAAGTCGAACGCAAGAACGCGGAAGTCGAGCAGGCCCGGCAGGAACTGGAAGAAAAAGCCAAGCAGCTGGCCCTCACCTCGAAGTACAAGTCCGAGTTCCTGGCGAACATGTCGCACGAGCTGCGGACGCCCCTGAACAGTCTCCTGATTCTCTCCGACCAGCTTTCCAAGAACGTGGAAGGCAACCTCAATCCGAAGCAGACCGAGTTCGCCAAGACGATCCACTCGTCCGGCAACGACCTGTTGACCCTGATCAACGACATCCTCGACCTGTCGAAGATCGAGTCGGGGACGGTCGTGGTCGACGCGATGGAATTGCCCTTCGACGATCTGCGAAACTTCGTCGAACGCACGTTCCGGCACGTGGGCGAGCAGAAGAACGTCGATTTCGAAGTCGATTTCGATCCGGTCCTGCCCAAGTCGATCTTCACCGATGCCAAGCGGCTGCAGCAGATCATTAAGAACCTGCTGTCCAACGCGTTCAAGTTCACGCACCGCGGTCAGGTCAAGCTGAGCGTGCATTCGGTCGACGGGGGCTGGACGGATGCCGACGAGACGCCTAACCCGTCGCAGAGGATGGTGGCTTTCGAAGTCACCGACACGGGCATCGGCATCGCGACCGACAAGCAGCAGATCATCTTCGAGGCCTTCCAGCAGGCCGATGGATCGACCAACCGCAAGTATGGTGGCACCGGGCTGGGGTTGGCGATCAGCCGCGAACTGTCACGTTTGCTCGGAGGCGAAATTCGGCTCTCGTCGGCGCCGGGTCGCGGCAGTAATTTCACGCTCTATCTGCCGATCCGCTTCTCGCCGCCCCGCAGCGGCCGCAAATCGATGTCGGACGACGCGCCCCGCGGCGCCTCCCACGGTCAGACGTTCGTTGGCTCGCCGGGGCGGCTACCGGTGCGCGAGCCGGTCGGCCCGCGCGGCAACGGCGGTCCGAACGGCGGCTTGCACGCCGGGTTGGGCGGGAACGGCCATCAAGACGTCCTGCCGGAGAACGACACCGGAGGCGGGGCGGGCTACGAGCTCGTCAACGAGGCGGGCGACGACCGCGACGACATCCAGCCGGGCGACCAGGTGCTATTGATCGTCGAAAACGACGAAGGCTTTGCCCGCTATCTACTCGAATCGGCACGGGCCAAAGGCATGAAAGGCCTGGTGACGTCGCTGGGGGCGAGCGCTTTAGTGCTCGTGCGGCAGTATCAGCCGCACGCCATCACGCTCGACCTGCACCTGCCCGATATCGACGGCTGGCGCGTGATGGAACGGCTGAAGGCCGACGTGGCGCTGCGGCACATTCCCGTGTGCGTGATCTCGACCGACGAATCGCGGGACCGGGCGTTCCGTGCCGGGGCGCTCGCGTTCCTCGCCAAGCCGATCTCCAGCCACGAACTGCTGGACGATCTGTTGGGCGACCTGCGCGGTTACGCGGCCCGCGCGGCGCGGAAGGTCTTGCTCTTCGCGCCTTCGGCCGAGACGCGACAGAAACTCGAGGACTGCCTGAGCACTAAGGACGTTGAAGTCACCGTCGTGTCGGACGTGCCCGCCGCGATCAAAGAACTGCGGAACGGAAATATCGATTGCGTGGTGGCCGAGGCTTCCGAGCGGCGATTTTCCGACGCGTTTGCCAACTGGGCCGAGGAACATGCGGCCGACGTGCGGCGCCCGGCGGTGGTGCTCTATACGGAGGAAGAGTTCAATCCGGAACCGTGGCGGCGGTTGTCGCAGTCGGCGACAATTTCTCCCGCGCGTTCACTGGATCGCGTGCTCGACCGCACCCTATTTTATTTGCACCGTCCGATCGCCGGGCTGCCGGAGCAGAAGCGGCGGATCTTGTTGGACCTGCACCAGTCGGACAAGCCCCTGGCCGGTCGCAAGGTGCTCGTCGTCGACGACGATATCCGCAACATCTTCGCGCTGTCGACGGTGTTGGAGGATCACGAGATGCTGGTGGTTTCGGCCGACAACGGCCGTGATGCCATTCGCCGGTTGCAGGAGGACCCGGGAATCGACATCGTGCTGATGGACATCATGATGCCGGAAATGGACGGCATGGAAACGATGCGCGAAATCCGGAAGATCAACAATCTGAAAGATGTTCCCATCGTCGCTGTGACGGCCAAGGCCATGAAGGGAGATCGCGAGAAGTGCCTCGAAGCGGGAGCCTGGGACTACTTGGCCAAACCCGTCGACGGGGACCAGATGCTCGGCGTGTTGCGCGCATGGCTGCATCGTTAATGATCGTGAGCCCCTCATCCCCAACGCCTCTCCCGCGAGGGGCGCGGGCGGAAGAGTATTAGCGTCGGCAGAGGCATTTCGCATCTCAGCAGGTTGGCCGCATGTCGCGCAACGATAAGATCAAGATTCTTCTGGTCGACGACCGACCCGAAAATCTGCTGGCCTATCGTGCCATCTTGGGCGAGCTCGATCTTGAGCTGACGTTCGCCGACTGCGGCGAAGAGGCGCTCAAGTCGGTCCTGACGAACGACTTCGCAGTCATCCTGCTCGACGTCAACATGCCGGGCATGGACGGCTTCGAGACGGCCGCCTTCATCCGCGGGCGCAAGCACTCTTCGCACACGCCGATCATCTTCGTGACGGCGTTTCCGGACGAAGTACACGCGGCCCGGGGCTACGCGCACGGGGCGGTCGATTACTTGCAAACGCCCATTGTGCCGGAGGTGCTGCGGGCTAAGGTCCGCGTGTTCGTCGAACTCTTCCGCATGACCGAGCAGATCAAGCGGCAGGGCGAGGAGCGGCTGGCCTTCGACCAGGAGCGCGTGCGGCGGGCCGCGGCCGAAGAGGCCAATTCGCGGCTGCGGTTTCTCGCGCAGGTCACCGAGGTTGTCGGTCGCTCGCTCGACTATGCGGCGACGGCCCGCGATCTGGTGCGGCTGACCGTGCCGACCTTGGGCGAGCACGCCGTGGTCGCCCGTTGGGACGAGTTGGGGCCCTGTTGGCAGATCGTGCAGGCCATCGCAACAGGTGACGAGGTGTCGGTTGCCGAGCTGGCGAGTCTCGACCCGCTGCCGAGCGAGATCGCAGCGGCCATTCGCCAATCGCAATCGACACAGGCGCACTCGACACAGGCGCACTCGACACAGGCGCAATCCGCACAGGCGTCCGGCATCGATCGTCCCTCGGACTCCGCGCTCGGTGCATCGGACCCGCGACTGATCCTGCTGCCGCTCGCCGGGCAAAAATCGACGTTTGCCGTGCTCGGCATCAAGCGTGGTTCGGCCGCGCCGCCGTTTAGTGCCGACGATCGGACGTTGATCGAGGCCCTGGGCTCGCGGGCCGCGATGGCGCTGGAGAACGCGAATCTTTACAAGGATCTGGAGCGGGCCGACCGCCAGAAAAACGAATTCCTGTCGATGCTCGCCCACGAGCTGCGCAATCCGCTGGCCCCCATTCGCACGGCCGTCGACGTGTTGCGGCTCAAAGGGGACGGGCAGCCGGAGATCGAGTGGGCCCGCGAGATCATCAACCGTCAGACCAAGCACCTGGTGCGGCTCGTCGACGATCTGCTCGACGTGTCGCGGATTACCGGTGGCAAGATTCGCCTCGACCTCGAGGTGCTGAACGCGGCGTCGGTGGTGGCCGCGGCCGTGGAAACGAGCCGGCCGCTGATCGAAGAATCTGGCCACCAGATGACGGTGACGCTGCCCGAAGAACCGGTCTGGGTTCGCTGCGATCGCGTCCGTTTGGCGCAGGTGCTCTCGAACCTGCTCAACAACGCGGCCAAATACACGCAGCGAGGCGGATTGATCGCGCTGACCGTCGAGCGATCCGGCGGAGAGGCCGTCTTTCGCGTGGCGGACAACGGTATCGGCATTTCGGCCGAGATGCTGCCCAAAGTCTTCGAGCTGTTCACGCAGGTTGAGCGTTCGCTCGATCGTTCGCAGGGCGGGCTGGGCGTCGGCCTGACCGTGGTCAAACGCCTGGTCGAAATGCACGGCGGACGCGTGGAAGCGGCCAGCAGCGGCGCCGGCGGCGGCAGCGAGTTCACTGTCCGACTGCCGGCGATCGAGTCGCCCCCCGACCCCGAAGCGGTTGCCGACGCGCCGCTGGAGAACCGGTCACCTGCGGCTCCGCTCCGCGTGCTCGTGGTCGACGACAACGCCGACGCAGCCGACAGCCTCGCCTGGCTGCTCCGGCACGGCGACCACGAAGTCCGCACCGCGCACGACGGCCGGCAAGCGGTCGAGGTGGCCCACGAATTCCGTCCGCAAGCCGTCGTGCTCGACCTGGGCTTACCGGAAATCGACGGCTACGAAGTGGCCCGGCGCCTCCGCCAACACGCCGACACGCGTGGCGCGCTCCTGGTTGCGTTGAGCGGATACGGCCAGCAAGAGCACCGTCGCCGCTCGAGCGAAGCCGGATTCGACTATCACTTCGTTAAGCCGCTCGACTTCGGCGGCTTGCAGCGGATCCTGCTAGAGGCTCAGGACAGGCCCCGGGGCGAGCTGGCTCGTGTCGGCTCCAATTGAAAGGGAGCCGATTCCAAGAGCCGCTTACGAGTGTAAGCGGTGTATCGCCCATTTGCAGGCGACACACCGCTCACTGTTTCACATCTGAAAAACACAACCGCTTCCGCGTCTGAAGCTCTTAGCGTTCGCGCTCGCGTTCGCGATCGGAATCGCGGCGCGCCTCGCGGTGCTCATGGCGATATTTCCACGGCTCGACCGGGCGGCGATCTGCCCACAGTCCGGCGTGGTGCTCGCGGGCGACGCGTTCAGCTTCAGCGAATTCGCGGATCGGCTCGTGCTCGGTGTGGTGCCAGCCGTAACCTTCGCGAACCTGGTCCAAGTTGATCTGGCGGTCGCCAACATAGAGGTTGCAGCAGGCGCGACCTTCGGAATCGGTCTCGACCGGCGCAAAGCGGACTTCTTTGTTGTAGATCCTGCGAGAGAGTGCCTCGCGCGCTTCCTTCCAGTACGGCTGCCCGTTCTCCGGTGCATCGACTCCGTAGAGGCAGACATTGTGGCGGCGGCCGTCCCGATCCTCGACGAGGCACGTATCCCCGTCGACGACCTTGACCACGCGACCGTTGATGAAGCGTTGTTCGCGGCGTTGTTCGCGGCGCTCGTCCGTGCGCTCCTCGCGCCGGTCATCACGTCGGTCATCACGGTCCTGGGCAGACAAGTACGATGTGAGGCTCAAAATCGCGCAGAATGCGACGAAAGTGCGGGCGACCATTTCTAGACTCCTTTTTGGGTCCTGTTGGGGCCGGAGTTCTATCCAACCTGCGACCTTTGGACAATGCGAGTTTGAGCCCCGCGAACGCCAGTGGGACCAGGTGTGTCTGAGCAGTACATTATTTCGGTCCCTTAATGCGCAGAGCCCCGGCATTGTATAATTGCCGGACAGGCTCGTTGAATTGGGGTACTTGTGACTGACCGGCCGCTGGCTCTCTACTCAGACCATGGACGAATTTATCGCGAGAATAAATTCGTCTACCCGGTCCTTTCCCGCCGTAGCGGAGGGATTTCGATCGGCGTCAATCTGAATCCGGACAAGGTGTGCAACTTCGACTGTATCTATTGCCAAGTCGATCGCCGCAGCGAGGCCGAGACCCGATTCGTCGAGACGGCCCGCCTCTGGGACGAGCTCGATCAGATGCTCGAATTCGTGTCGAGCGGGCGGATCTTTGACGATCCCAAGTTCGCCCACGTGCCGCCGCCGCTCCGCCGGCTGAACGACATTGCCTTCTCCGGCGATGGTGAGCCGACGACTTATCGCAACTTTGACGAGATCATGGCGTCGGCGGCCGAGCTCAAGCGGCGTTGCGGACTCGACGACGTCAAGCTCGTGCTGATCACCAACGCCACGATGTTCCATCGGCCGGCCGTCGCGCGGGGGCTGGAGATTCTGGACGCCAACAACGGCGAGATCTGGGCGAAGCTCGAAACGGGAAGCGAGGCGTATTACCAACTCGTCGAGCGGACGAAGATTCCGTTCCGTCAGGTGCTCGACAACATCGCGGCTGCCGCCTGCAAGCGGCCCCTCGTCATCCAAAGCCTGTTCATGCGGATTCGGGGAGAGGCGACCCCTGCTAGTGAGATCGCCGCCTTCTGCGATCGGCTGAACGAGATCGTCGCCGCCGGGGGGCAGCTCAAGAGCGTGCAGGTGTACACCGTGGCCCGCCAGCCCGCCGAAAGCTTTGTCGAGCCGCTGACCGATGCCGAGCTAGACGCCATCACCCAAACGGTCCGCGACCGCACATCGCTACCGGCCCCGGTGTTCTACGGCGCTCCCTAACCGGCGGTCCTTGACCGGCTCTCCCTAGCCGAGTGTTAAGGGCGGCTGTTTCTGGGCCAGGTGGGGGTTGGGCATCATTTTTTTCCAGAACCAGTCCAACGCTGGGCTGCTGAGAAACGTCTTAAGTGATGACCCCAGGTTGGCAAGCAGGCCAGAGCGCGCGCACGGGGTACCCGGGCGGCTCGAAAGCCCTCGCCTAACGCACGATCGGCATTCACGTTAGATCAGCAGTGCGGAAAGGCACGGGGAACAAAACTGCGGGGTGCGGGGGTGGCGGAGGTAGACTCGATTGGTATGATGGAAAAGCTGCCAGGCGGTGCTCCCGCCGCTGGGTTTTCTCCCGCTGCAATTGATTCTGGCGCCTCATTCTTTGTCCGGCTGATTCGGATTCTCGAACTTCATTCCGCTATGGCGTTTTGTCGGTTTTCGAGGTGATTTTCGGATGTCCCAGTCGATCGTCTCGCAACCTGTCGTCGAAGCGCAATCGCCGCCTGTCCAAAGTCGGTCCAACGAATTCGGTTACCGGCCGGTGCCGATTCTGGCTCCGATCAGTTTCCTATTGGGGCTGCTCTCCGCCCTGGGATTTCTCGGACTGCTCATGGTGCCGATCGGCCTCGTCGGTTTCGTGGTGGCCGGCATCTGCATCGTCCGCCTGCGCAAGTTTCGCGGCGAGTACGGCGGCATGTGGCTGGCCGTCAGCGGGTTTTTGATGTCGCTGATCTTTTTCAGTGCCAGTGCGGGCATCTGGGCCAACGGCTATCGCACAGAAGTCCCCGAGGGCTTTCGACGGCTGAATTTCACCGAAGACATTTCCAACAAGGGCTTCATCTTTGAGAAGGGGAAGACCGACATCTTCAATCCCGACGTCAAGGCCCTCGACGGCAAGCAAGTGTTTATCAAGGGATACATGTATCCCACGAACGAGACCCGCGGCTTGAAGTCGTTCCTCCTGGTGAAAGACAACGCCCAGTGCTGCTTTGGCGGCAATCCCAAGATCAACGACATGATCATGGTCACGCTGAAAACAGGCCGCGGCGTCGACTACCACCAGGGGATTATGATGTCGGTGGGCGGGGTCTTCCATTGCCAGAAGTCGAGCGGTCCGGCCGGATTGACGCCTGTCTACTCAATCGACGGGACCCTGGCCGAAAACTCTCGCACGATGTTTTAATGTCGGCCGTGTTTTTTTGTCGGCCGTGCGCAAGCCGACGTCGCAAGCGCGCCTTCCGGATTGCCCTCTGGGCTGGTCCGAACCGCGCGTTGCCCGGTAACCTATAAGGTCCGCGGGGCCTCTTTTGACGTCGCTCCGATCACGCACACCGGAACTTGATATGCACTCTTTGGGACGATGCTTTGTCATCGCGCTCTTTCCCGCCCTCCTGACGCTCGCCGCCGGTTGCACGCAGAACTCCGGCTCCCAGTTTCACGCCTACGAGGGGTCGACTCGCGCGGAGGGACAGGCAGCGGGCAAAGACGCCGCCAAAGAGCCAGCCGCGCCGAACGCGACGGCGGTCGCCGCAGCGAAGGCTTCGGCCAAAGATCCGGCTCCGGCCGCGACCCACAAGCCGGCGTCGGCCGACTTGAAGAATCCGAATTCGTCGGCCCCAGGGAAACTGCTCGCCAGCGCGCCCCCCAGTTCTGTCCCGGGCTCAGTCAAGATGACCGCCAAGGGCCCGCAGGCCGGTGCGTCGTCGGAGTCCCGCAGGGTGCAGGTCTTAGTCCCCAACAAGACATTCCGCAACGAGGGAGAGTCGCTGCGGGTGAGCTACGACGACATTGATCTGCTCAAAGTGCTCAACATGGACCCGGTTCTGCCCGACCCGCAGAACTACATGCCGGCCTGGCTCAAGTCGCTCGACGGTCGTCGCGTGCGCATCCGGGGCTTCATGTATCCGACGTTTCAGCAGACGGGCGTCCACGCGTTTGGGCTGGCCCGCGACAACCAGATTTGTTGCTTCGGGCGCAATCCAAAAATCTATGACGTGTTCGACGTGGTGCTCCGCGAGGGGACGACGACCAACTACATCCCCAACCGGCCGTTCGACGTGGTGGGTGTGTTCCACATCCGTCCCGAGGCCGAGGATGGAAAGCTGTATCGCCTGTACGAGATGGACGACGCGGCCGTCATTTCCAAGTGATCCCCGCCGGGAAACCCCGCAACCCGCCCGATGGCTTGACGATAACGACAAAATGCCGAATAAATCGTGCTGAAGCCCTCTCTTTGCACGCCTTCCTGCCGCGAATAGGAGCTGTTCACATGCGCCTCTCTCACCGAGTTTTCTGGCTCCTGGCCGCGGGATGTCTTTTCGCCGGATCGGGGGCGATCACCCAGGTCCTTGCCTGTCCATTCTGCTCGGCTCCGTCGCAGACGTTGGCCGAGCAGGTCGCCCAAGCCGACGGCGTGTGCCTGGTGCAATTCGTCAAAGGGGAGCCGGCCAGGGACCAGGATCCGGGCACCAGCACGTACGAAGTTCTGCAGGTGGTAAAGTCCCCCAACAACTCCGTGAAAAAGGGGGACCATATCAATCTGGCCCGTTACCGCGCGGGCAAAGCCGGCGATTTGTTCCTGGTGATGGGGACGCGGGCCGGCAAAGAGAACGCCGTCGAGTGGGGCAGCCCGACCGAAATCACCGAGCCGGCCTTCGGCTATGTCGCCCAGTCGCCCGCGCCCGAGGTGGCCACCGCCAAGCGGCTCAAGTACTTCATCAAGTTCCTGGAATTTCCAGATCAGCTCGTCGCCAACGATGCGTATGGCGAATTGGCCAACGCTCCCTATAAAGATATCGCGGCGGTCGCGCCGTTGTTGCCTCGGGACAAGATCCGGCACTGGCTCTTGAGTCCCGAGACTCCGCAGACGCGGCTTGGACTCTACGGCATGCTCATCGGCCTGTGCGGCAACAACGACGATGCGGCCATGCTCGCCCATAAGATCGAGCCCAACGCCGAAGAATTCCGCATCGGCCTGGACGGGATGATTTCCGGCTACCTGCTGCTGACGGGCAACACGGGTCTCGACAACCTCGACGACTGGAAATTCAAAGTCCACAACGGCAAAAAGGCTGCCTTCAGCGAAACGTACGCCTCCATGATGGGACTGCGGTTCATGTGGCAGTACGCGGGCGGCAAGATCTCCAACGAGCGGCTGCAGCAATCGATGCGGCTGTTGCTCGACCAGCCGGAGCTGGCCGACCTGGTGATCGCCGACCTGGCCCGCTGGAGAGACTGGAGCGTGCAGGAGCGGTTGATGTCGCTCTACGGCAAGGGGGATTACAACATCCCGTCGATTAAGCGGTCGATCATCCGCTACATGCTGGCCAGCACCGATCCCAAGGCCGACGGCAGCGGCGCGACGACTCCGCCGGGAACGGCCTCGGGCGCGCAGTCGACGGGTGGTGCCGCCAGCGGCAACGTGCCGGCCGAATCCGCGTCCGACGCGGCGGCCCGCGGCAAAAAGTATCTGCAGGAACTGCGTCAGCGCGACCCGCGCACCGTGCGCGAAGCCGAGCGATTCTTCTTCCTGAAATAGCGCACGGCCGACTCGCGAAATCTCGGAATCCTCGCCGCCGGCGCAACGTCTTTTCGATTCACTGCGGATTCAGCGCCAGTTAGATGCGTTCCCATCAACGAGTCATTGCCGTTCTCGCCGCCGCCCTCTTGTTGACGGCGCCTGCGCGGACCTTCGGTTGCCCATTCTGCACGGCGTCCAAACCAACATTGGCCGAACAGGTTGCCCAGGCGGATGCGGTCTGCCTGCTCCAATTTGTCCGAGGCGAGCCGGCGAGCGACCAGTATCCGGGCACCAGCACGTTCGAAGTGCTTCAAGTCGTGAAAACTTTCAAGGACGCCGTCAAGAAAGGGGATCACGTCAAGTGGGCGCAAGATCGCGCCGCCAAAGCGGGCGACCTGTTCCTCGTCATTGGGATGCGACTTGGCAATGGCAACACCATTGAATGGGCTTCCCTTATAGAGATCACCGAGCCGGCCTTCGCCTACGTCGTGCAGGCTCCTGCTCCCGAAGTGCCCCGGGCGAAGCGGCTCAAGTACTTCATCCGGTTCCTGGAATTTCCGGATAATCTCGTCGCCAACGACGCGTACTTCGAGTTCTCCAACGCGCCCTACAAAGACATCGCCGCCGTGGCGCCCTACTTACCGAAGGAAAAAATTCGCGGCTGGCTTTCGCAGCCCGAAACTCCGCAATCTCGGGTGGGCCTGTACGGGCTGCTGCTGGGTTTGTGTGGCGACAAGGACGACGCAAAGCTGCTGGCGGACAAGATCGCTCCCTACGGGGACGACTTGCGCCTTGGGCTGGACGGGATGATCTCGGGCTATCTCTTGCTCACAGGCAGCTCGGGTCTCGACAACGTCGACGATTGGAAATTCAAGATCCGTGACGGCAAGAAAGCCGCCGTGACCGACACGTACGCCGCCATCATGGCGTTGCGCTTCATGCAGGACTTCGCTGGCGGCAAGATCTCGAGCGAACGCCTGATGCAGTCCATGCGCTTGTTGCTTGAGCAACCGGAGTTGAGCGACATGGCAATCACCGACCTGGCTCGCTGGAAGGATTGGAGCATTCAAGACCGGTTGATGTCTCTTTATGGCAAGGGGCCCTACAACACCCGGACCATCAAGACGGCAATCATTCGGTACATGCTCGCGTGTGCCAACTTCAAGGGTGATGGAAGCGCCAGCGGCAAGAGTTCCTCGGACACGAACCTGGCGACGGATCGCGGGAAAAAATATCTCGAGGAACTGCGAAAACGTGACCCGCGAATCGTGCGGGACGCCGAACGGTTTTCCTTCGTGAATTAGTTCGCGGGTCAGACGATCCCCGTCGACCCGGCAGACGAGGACGCCTCGATGATTGACATCCCCGCAATTCAGTCCGCGCTCGGTCAGTTCGGGATCGACGGCTGGCTGCTCTACGACTTTCGGGGCAGCAACCTGCTGGCTCAACGCGTGCTGGGCCTGACCCCGTCGGATGTCGGCAGTCGCCGCTATGCCTATTGCATTCCGGCGAAGGGTGAGCCCCGAAAGCTCGTTCATCGCATTGAAGAAGGGGCGCTCGCCGGCCTCCCCGGGTCGAAGACCGTCTATCTCAAGTGGCAGGAATTCGAGGCGGGACTCGGCCGGCTGCTGGACGGGCTGAAGCGGGTGGCGCTCGAGTATTCGGCGCACAACTCCATCCCTTACGTCTCGCGCGTCGACGCGGGAACCGTCGAGCTAATTAAGCGGCTTGGCGTGGAGATCGTTTCCTCCGGCGACCTGATCCAGGTCTTCGAGGCCGCCTGGGATGACGCGCAGGAACGCTCGCACTTCGACGCGGCCGTCCACACCGATGCGGCGTACGGCCGGGCCTGGCGATTCATTGCGGAAGCCGTCCGTCGCGGCACGGTCATCGATGAAGTCGCGGTGCAGGCCGAGATTCTCAAGCATTTTGCCGAGAACGGCCTGGAGACCGAGCATCCGCCGATCGTCGCAGTCGGCCCGCACGCAGGCAATCCGCATCACGAGACCTCGAGCGGCCCGGGGAGCGAGGTCCGCGAAGGCGACTTCGTGCTCATCGATCTGTGGGCCAAGCTCCAGAAGCCGCGCGCGGTTTACAGCGACCTGACCCGCGTCGGCTTCGTGGGGAAGACGGTGCCGCCTCGCATCACGGAAGTCTTCCAGATCGTGGCCAAAGCCCGCGACACGGCCATCGAAACGGTGCGCGCCGCCTTTGCCGCGAATCGGCCGATTGCCGGCTGCGAAGTCGACCGGGCGTGCCGGCAGGTAATCGAGGCGGCCGGCTACGGTGATCGCTTCGTCCACCGCACGGGGCACAGCATCGGCCAGGAGACGCACGGCAACGGTGCCAACATCGACGACCTGGAAACGCACGACACCCGCCTCCTCCTGCCGCGGACCTGCTTCTCGATCGAGCCGGGCATTTACCTGCCCGAGTTCGGCATTCGTAGCGAAGTGAACGTCTACATCGATGGCGGCAGCAAAGTCCACGTGACGGGCGGACCGATCCAGACGGCCGTCGTCCCCATCTTGAGCGAATTCTGACGGCCGCGGTTGTCGCGACGACAGGCCGCGCCGGATGACCTCGTCAGGCTTCGTGCGTTACTTGGTCGGCGTGTGGCTTGCTGCGGCGATGCGTTGGCGGCACGCATCGACCAGCGCGTCGAACAGTCGCTGCTGCGTCGCGCTGGTGTGCGCGGTGAGTTCCGGGTGCCACTGCACGGTGAAGAGCCAGGGGTGCGTCTTCAGTTCGCAACCCTCGATGGTGCCGTCCGGGGCGCGGGCGACGGCGACGAGTCCTTGCGCCGGCTCGCGAATGGCCTGGTGGTGCCAGGAGGAGGCCGCGAAATTCGACTCGCCGAGAATGCCGGCCAACCGCGATTTGGCGTCGACCGTGATGGCGTGCTCGGCCGGCTCGCGCGGCGGCAGGCGATGGATGACGGCGTCGCCCACCACGTCGGGCAGGTGTTCGTGCAACGTTCCGCCGAGCGCCACGTTCACCAATTGATGGCCGCGGCAGATGCCCAGTGTCGGCAGCTCGGAAGTTGCCACTCGCCGGGCCAGCGCTAGTTCGCTGCGGTCGCGTTCGGAATCGACGCCGTAAATCGCCTCGTGCAAGTGGCCGCCATAGAGCGTTGGCTCGACGTCGCCGCCGCCGGCAAAAATCAGTCCGTCGATCAGCTCGAAGAGTTCGTCCCACGGATCGTCGCCGGGCGGAATCATGACGGCAATGCCGCCGGCCCGCCGGACCGCGTCGACGTAAACGGCCGGCAGCCGAAATCGGCCGTCTTCGTCACGGCCATAAGTGGTGATGCCGATGATGGGACGCCGCATGACCTCCGCTTCTCCCGCTTCAACTCCGGACGAAAATCCGCCGCTCAAATCCGCTCGAAATAACGGCCGCGCTCCCAGTCGGTGACCGCCCGGTCGTAGTGCGCCTGTTCGGTGCGGAAATAGTGGGCGTAGTGTTGCACCACGTTAGCGCCGAACGCCCGCCGGCAGAATTCGCTCTGCTCAAATCGCTCGATCGCCTCGGCCAGTGTTTTGGGGACGTGCGGCAATTCGGACGCGTGATAGGCGTCGCCTCGGAATTCGGCCGGCGGCCGCAGGTCGTTGGCGATGCCGTCGAGCCCCGACGCCAGGGCGGCCGCGTAAACAAGGTACGGATTGCAGTCGGCTCCGGGGATGCGGCACTCGATCCGCAGGCTCTCACCCGAGCCGACGACGCGGAAGCCGGCCGTGCGATTGTCGCGGCTCCAGGCCAGATGCGTGGGCGCCCACGACCCCGACTGGTAGCGCTTATACGAATTCACGTTCGGAGCGTAAAAGAGCATCACTTCCGGCGCGTGCGCCAGCCAGCCGGCGAGAAACTTGAGGAAGATTCCTGAACCTTCGATGCCGCCGCCTGCTTCGCCCGCACCCAGCTTCTGGCGGCCGGCGAACGCGTTGCGCCCGTCTTTCCACAGGCTCAAATGCACGTGGCAGCTCGAGCCGGCCTGCTTGTCGGACAGCTTGGCCATGAAGGTGACGCTGACGCCGAGCTGATCGGCGACCTCCTTCGCGCACTGCTTTAAGATCGTGTGATTGTCGGCCATCGAGAGGACGTCGGTGTACTCGACGTTCACCTCGTGCTGGCCCTTCCCCCATTCGCCCTTGGTCGACTCGACGGTGATGCCCGACTGCTTGAGGTGCCGGCGAAGGAGGCCGTTGTAGTCCTCCTCGCGCGTCCCCTGCAGCGCGTGATAATCTTCGAGATACCAGCCGGCCGGCTCGAGATTGCGGTAGTCGGCCGCGGCCGCATCGCGATAGGAATTGCGAAAGAAGTAGTACTCCAACTCGGAGGCGGCCATCGCGTCGTAACCGAGCTTGGTCGCCCCCTCGATCTGCTTGAGCAGCATCGTGCGGGGGGCGGGTTCAATGAGCGCGTGATCGTGTTCGGATTGCAGGTCACACAGCACGACGGCCGTTCGGTCGAGCCAGCTGGCGTGCCGCAGCGTGCGGAAGTCGGGCACGAGGTGAAAGTCGCCGTAGCCTTTTTGCCAGTTGGCAAACTCGTAGCCCGCGACTGGCTCCATTTCCATGTCGACGGTGAGAAGGTAATTGCAGGCGTGCGTGCCACCCTCGGCAATGCGGGCGAGGAAATGCTCCGCGTCGAAGCGTTTGCCCATCAGCCGGCCGTAGAGGTCGGGGAAGACGGCCAGCACGGTCTCGATTTCACCGGCCGCGGCGCGTCGCTTGAGCTCGGCGCGGTCGATTATTGCGGAGTTTTTCGCCATCAAGGGCCTTCGCTGCGAGGTCGAACGAGGTCGCTTGTAATGTAGCACGGCGCGCGACCCGTCGCGACCTGCGGGCCGTTTGCAGCCGGCAGCGGGCCGCATTACGCTGAGGAGGGGAAGCGACAGAATCCGAGAGGTTTTGAAAATGGCAACTGCGCTGGCCGAATCGCCCGTTTTATGTTTGCATCGCGACGACAACATTGCGATTGCCAAGCGCACCATCCGTCCCGGCACGGAGATCGACGTCGAGGGCACGCCTGGGCCGATCACCGTCGGCGAGCGCGTGGAAATCGGGCATAAGGTGGCCGTGCTGCCGATCGCCCACGGTGCGGCCGTGCGAAAGTACGGGCAGATCATCGGTTTCGCCACGGCCGCCATTGCCCCCGGGCAATGGGTGCACACGCACAACGTCGAGGCAGGAACGCTGAGTCTCGATTACGCGTTTGCCAGCGACGTCCCGCCGGCGCCCGCGCCGATTGCCGGCCGCACGTTCATGGGCTACCGCCGCGCGGACGGCCGGGCAGCCACGCGGAACTACATCGGCATCGTCAGCACGGTCAATTGTTCGGCCGCCGCGTCGCGATTCGTCGCGCAGCAGTTCGATCATCGGATCCTGGACGAGTATCCCAACATCGATGGCGTGGTGCCCCTAGTACACAAGACGGGCTGCGCGATGCAGTACGGCGGCGACGATCATCAGCAATTGGCGCGGGTGCTGAGCGGCTTTGCCAAGCACCCGAACATTGCCGCGTACCTGGTGATTGGTCTGGGATGCGAGACGGGGCAGGCGTCGTTCCTGGTCGACAACTACGGCCTCACCCAGCTCGACATTCCCGGACAGCCGGCGAATCAATCAGCGGGTCGCTCGCGGCTGGTGATGAACATTCAGGAAGTCGGCGGGGTGCGGCGCACAGTCGAGCGGGCCACCGGCCTCCTGAAAGAGATGTTGCCTGAGGTCAATCGCGCCCAGCGTGAACCGATCCCCGTCTCCGAAATCGTGCTGGGCACCAATTGCGGTGGCAGCGACGGCTCGAGCGGCGTGACCGCCAACCCCGCGCTCGGTTACGCCAGCGATCTGCTGGTGGCCCACGGAGCCACGTCGATCCTGGCCGAGACTCCCGAGATTTATGGCGGCGAGCACCTGCTGACGCGGCGGGCCGTATCGCCGGAGGTCGGCCAGAAGCTCGTTGACCTCATCAAATGGTGGGAGCGTTACACGGCCTTCTTCGGCGCGGAGATCAATAACAATCCGTCGGTGGGCAACAAAAAGGGGGGCCTGACGACCATTTACGAAAAGTCGCTGGGAGCGATCGCCAAGGGGGGGACGACCGCGCTGCAGGCTGTCTACGCCTATGCGGAACCAGTGACGGCAAAGGGTTTCGTCTTCATGGATACCCCCGGGTTTGACCCGGCCTCCGTCACGGGGCTGATCGCCGGCGGGGCCAACGTCGTCGTGTTTACGACCGGGCGGGGGAGCTGCTTCGGTTGCAAACCGGTGCCGTCGATCAAGGTGGCGACCAATACGCCCCTTTACGAGCACATGACCGAGGACATGGACATCAACGCGGGCCGCATCCTTGAGGGGGCTTCGGTGGAAGAGGTAGGCCGGGAAATCTTCGAGAAGATCGTGTCGGTCGCCAGCGGCGAGCAGCACACCAAGAGCGAGCTGCAGGGCATCGGGGACGACGAGTTCTGCCCCTGGAGCATCGGGCCCACTCTCTAAGACAGGCGGGACGGACCGTCCCAGCAATCGGAGCGGGGCGCGGCATTTTAGGAAGTTTGCCGGAACGAGGGGCTCGCCGGAGACTTTCGACCCCTCTGAGCTGGGCGAGAAGCGGCCCGTTCTCGCAGACTTTGCGGCCGAAACGCGACTCAGTCGGCGGAAAGGGGCGGCGGCTCGACCTACTTGCCGCGAGGGAGCTTACGGCAAATCACTGGAGCGCGCGGCGACTGTTCGCGGCGTCAGAATCGGCAAATTCGGAAGGTCCGAAAAAACCCGAATTCTCCGAACAACCGCTACAGTTTACCAACTTACCCAACCGATATTACCCGCATGACCGCACCCCTGCGCCCCCATTGGCGGACGCGGGAAGGTTGTGGCACCGTCGGAATGACGCGATTAGGAAGGGATTTCCTGATGCGGGTTCAGCACTGGTTGGCGACTTTAGTTGGCGCGAGCGGTCTGCTCGTGGGCGTACAGCATGGACTGTTCGCCCAGGATCAGGCCGGATCGTACCGAATCGCACCCCCGCAATACGGGCAGGTCGCGCCGGGCCCCCCTGTTGCACCGGCCGGCCCGCCGACGTCCTACAATGCGTCCCTGACGGGTCCCGAATACGGGGGCGGCTATCCGGAGATGATTCCTCCCGTTCCCCCGGCAATCGGGCCGAACGGCGTTGATGGCTCCACCGTTCAGCCCTGGCCAACGACCTCGCCGTACGACAATGGCTACCAGAGCTTCATGAATCTGGGCGGCATCTGGGACCGCATTCAGCGCAACACGGATCGTAAGTGGTACTTCAACTCCGATCTGCTCTTCATGTCCACCCGGGCCACGCAGGGCATCTTCGGAAATCCGGGTGCCCAGACCTATACACGGCAGGTCCGCGACTTCATCGACGGCTCGAGCTCCACGAGCAGCAGTGGCGGGAGCGGCGGCACGGGCTCGGGCTCAGGTTCAAACCCCAACGCCGGCGACCAGCTGCTGATCAACAAGGGCTTCATCGTCAATTCGCCCGACCAAATCGCCGGGTACTTCAACAACTACAACGCGGTCAACCTCAACAACCTGGGCGATCCGGCTACTCAAGGTGCCCGCTTCAGCCTGGGGGAATGGAACCCCGACAAATCGGGTTGGGCCTGGACCTTCTGGTTCGGCGGCACGGCCGTCGCCGACTTCAATGCGGCGGATTCGGACGGCTTCACTCAGCATCCCGAAGACACGGCCCGGTTGGAGCAGATCATCCGCTTCCTGCAGAATGCCAGTCCGCAAACGTTGTCCACCATCACGAGCCCGGATGACATCGACGTGGCCCTGGGCGGCGTCGGCAAGAAGGACCTGACGGCCAGCCAGATCATTCAGATGGATCTGCTCAACCTCCGCGGACTTCCCGTGGCCGACGGCACGCCCCGCGGCCAGACCATTCCCTATGACATCTACTTCGACGTCCGTGTGACCAGTGCCCAGATCGGCACGCACCTCGACTATTACTTCACGCCGTTCCTCGAGCGGAAGTGGATCACGGTCAGCGCCGGGGTCGGCGTCGAATACCTCAACATTCGCGAGACCGTCAGCTTCCTCGGCATCGACAGCGGCATGTTGTACGGGGCGCCGGCAACGAGCAGCAGCAGCACGTCCGGCGTCGGCGGCACCCTGGACCGGGACTACAAGGCCCAGTCGCTGCCCAACGGCATCGACGACAATCAGGACGGCATCATCGACAACGCAGGGACTCCCGAGCCGGGACCGGCACCGGCCAGCACCTCGACGGCTCTCTTATTCTCGTTCCCCAGTCCCTTTGCCTTGCTGCCAGCATCGATCGACGTGACCGCCAACACCAACCTGGTTGGTCCCACGGCCGGCATCCGGTACCTGATCGGCGGCGATTCGTTCCATATTATCGGCGAGACCAAGTTCGGCCTGATGGCCAACATCGAAACGATCGAGGTGAGCGGCAACAACATCGGCAGCACCACCCGAGTCAATGGCAACATCGTCACGTTCCCGGCGGAGCTGACCGGTGCCCGCGGAAATCCGCAGGCCGAAACGCAGCAGGACTTGTTCATCCCGTCGCCGGGAGACCCGAACCCGAACGAGTTCGACAGCTCGGCCCAGCACTCGCACATTTCGCCGATGATCGAGCAATCGCTCATCGCGGAGGCCCCAGTCTTCAAGTACGTGCCGGTGCTCGGCAAGATGTGGCCGTTCGCCAATGCCAACTTGCGTGCGGGTTACACCTTCATCTGGGTCGGCGACGTGATTCAGACCAACCAGAGCATCGACTACCAGGGCGACCCCATGGCGGGACTCGTTCCGCGAATCGTCGTGGACCGTGGCAGCTGGTGGACGGAGAACTGGTCGGTCGGTGCGTCGTGGAATTGGTAGGCGGCGGCCGTCGGCTGACGCTTAGCGTCGCTGGCGGAGCATGTTAACCCGCTGCCGGGCTTCGGCCGAACGCTGGGCCAGGACTTGCGCGAAGTCGAACGACGCCGGGTCGCGGCGGGCGTGAGGCTGCAGGGCAGCGAGCACTTGGGCCGCGGACGCGTATCGCTCCGAAGCCTTGCGGGCCATCATCCGGTTGACGATCTCTTCGACGGCGGCGGGCACTTCCGGCTTGATCTCGCGGACGGGCCGGGCCGACTTCGTACGGTGGGCCCGCAGCTTCTTGGCGACGGATTCGCCGGGGAAGGGGACCATTCCGGTGAGCGCGCAGTAGAGCGTGCACCCCAGGCTGTAGATGTCGGCTGGGGGGCCGACGGAGAAGCTGTCGATCGACTGCTCCGGAGCGATGTAGTCGGCAGTGCCGACGCACCCCTGTCCGGAGATCATCGTCAGCATGAACTCGTCTTCGTTCTGCTCCATCAGGGCCAGGCCGAAGTCGAGCACCTTGACGGTGCCGTTCTTCTTCACGAGCAGGTTGCCCGGCTTCACATCGCGGTGGATCAGTCCTTTCTCGTGAGCGTGTTGCAAACCGGCAGCGGCCTGAGCGACCAGGCTGCAGGCCTGCGGCCAGGGGATGACGCCCTGCCGCCCGATCAACTCCTGGACGGCGATCCCTTCCACCAGCTCCATCGCCATGTACCAGATCTCGTCGGTCTCACCCAGCTTGAGCGTCCGCACGATGTTCGGGTGGTTGAGCTTCAAGCCGGCCCGCGCTTCGAGCTTGAAGCGGGTGAGGTAGTCCTTCTCCATCATCTTGGAGATAACTTTCACGGCCGCCTTCTCACCGGTGTTCTCATTGACGGCGACGTACAGCCAGCCCATGCCGCCGGTGCCGAGGATGTCGACGACCCGATATTCGCCGACGTTGAACTCCTCAAATTCCCCTGAGAGGATCCAGTCGGTCTGAAACTTCGTCAGCATGCCCTTGAGCATCAGCGATTTGAGGGATGTGACGCCGATCCCCTTGTCGACTGGTTGCTCGGTCTCGGCAGGCGGGGCAGGGGGAGGAGCGGGGCTGGGTGTGTCGGTGCTGGCTTCCGACTCGGCGCTGGCTTCCGACTCGGCGCTGGTGACCGTGTCGACGTTTTCGATCAGGTCCATCCGCGTTTCGGCTATGGGGGCCGTCCGCGACAACTCGAAGGTCAGGTTAGTCTCGACGCGAAAGGTGAAAGGGCCGATTTGGAGGCGGTCCCCGTGGCACAGCACGCTGATTTCGACCGGGTAACCGTTCACCCGAATTCCCGCATTCGCTCGCAGCGCGCGAACGCGGAGCACGTCGTTATCGAGCGTAATCACACAGTGGGCGGCCGCGATGTGTTCCGAGTCCAAGCGAATCTGCGCGTCGGTCGCCGAACCGATCAGGGTGGTATGCCGGCTGATGTCCCTGTAGGCGGTGCCCCGCTGCGGATGCGAATAGGCCAGTCGCGCGTACGACCGTCCCCGTTTCGCCGCCGGCGCGGGGGCCGGCAGCGGCGGCTTAGCGGCTGACGTCATTTCAGCGGGTGTGTCGGCACTCATAGGCGCGAACAACGGACGGATGCCGCTCGAGCATCGAAGCAACGTTAGGATTGACGCGGGGACAAGACTGGCCAGCAGTAGAATCGTAGTCGAGTGACGCAGCTTCCTCGCGCGCACCCCAACACGCTAGGCCCAGCCAACCATCAAAAATTGTAACACGAGCCCCGGCCCGAGAGAATGGCGTCGCTGCTGCCGTTTTTCGCCGACAGGGGTGGAAAAAGACACCTGGGCCCGCGGTCAAGGTTCGACCAGGAAGCGGTCTTAGCCGTTTGAAACGACCGATTCAGCCCATCATTTCGCGGAGCACTTCGGCGGGGGCTTCCGCATAGTTGAGGGGCTCCATCGAATACGAAGCACGCCCTTGCGATAGGCTGCGGACCTGCGTCGAATAACCGAACATCTGCGAGAGAGGAACGTTGGCCTCGAGCACCGACAGGTGGCCCCGCGGCTCCATGTTCACGATCATCGCCCGGCGAGCGTTGAGATCGGCCTGGATGTTGCCCAGGAATTGATCGGGGGTCGAAACTTCCAGCTTCATGATCGGCTCGAGCAGGACCACGCCGCTGGCCTTGAGCGCCTCGCGGACGGCGGCCGCGGAGGCGGCGCGAATGGCTTCCTCGTTGGTCTCGCTGCGGCGGTAGTCGACGTCGACGATCGTGAGCCGCACTTTCATCAGCGGATGGCCCAACAGGCCGCCCGCGTGTGCCTCTTCTCGCAGCGTCTGTTCCATCACCGGAACCAACTCGGCCGGCAGTTGGTCCGGCTTGAGCGCATTGATCACGGTGACGGCTTCGGCGCCCGCGTAGGGTTCGAGCCGCACGCGGACCTTCGCGTAGTGCGTCTCGCCTGCGGTCTGCCGATGGAAGACTCCGTTGGCCTCGACCGGAGACTTGACGGATTCGCGATAGCTGACGCGCGGCTTGTGCACGCGGACCTTGAGGCCGAAGTCGCGTTGAATCCGCTCGCGGATGATTTCGAGATGCAGCTCACCCATGCCGCTGATGATCGTTTGCCCGGTTTCTTCGCTGATCTTCGCGGTGAACGTTGGGTCTTGGCGGCCCAGCCGCAGCAGCACGTCGGCCAGTTTCTTCCGCTCGGCGTTCGTGTCCGGCTCGATCGCCATCGAGATGACGGTTTCCGGAAACGCGATCCGCTCGAGCAGGATCGGATGATGGGCGTCGCAAAACGTGTCGCCGGAGACGGAGTCTTTCGGACCGACGACGCCGACGATGTCTCCCGCTTCGACCGCGTCGGTCTCGATCTTCTCCCGCGAATCGGCCTGAATTCGCCACAATTGGCTGATCAGCTCCTTCTTGTCCGTACGCGGATTGAGGGCGCGGCTGCCGCTCTTGAGCACGCCGGAATAGACGCGGACGAAATACAGGTCCGCGTGTTGATCGGCGACGATCTTGAACACCAACCCGCAGAAGGGCTCCTTGGGCGAGCACTTGCGAACTTCGTGCGCACTCTCTCGTTTCTTGGGATTGGGATGCTCCCCTTCGACGGGCGGCCGATCGAGCGGACTCGGCAGATACCGCACGACGGCGTCCAAGAGGGGCTGCACGCCGATGTAGTCGAGTGAGGCGCCGCAGAATGTCGGCTGCAGCATGCCTTGGATCGTGCCGACGCGCAGGAGCCGGTGGATCTGGTCGACGGGCACGTCGTCCGTCGATAGATAGGTCTCCATGATTCCGTCGTCGAGCAGGGCGACGGCTTCGAGCAATTCGGCCCGCGCCTCTTGGGCGGCCTCGCGGTATTCGTCGGGGACCTCGGTGACCTTGATCTCCCGTCCCTTCGTCCCGCTGTCGAAATAGAGGGCCTTCATCTCGATCAGATCGATGATCCCCACAAAGGCCGGCGGCACCGGCCCGGCGCCCACGCCAATCGGGATCTGCACGGCGATTGGGTGGCCCGCCAGGCGATTGACGATTTGCCCGAACGTACGGTTAAAATCCGCGCCGATGCGATCCATCTTGTTGATGAAGCAGATCCGCGGGACGTGATAGCGATCGGCCTGCCGCCAGACCGTTTCGCTTTGCGCCTCGACGCCTTCGACGGCGCTAAAGACCACGAGCGCCCCGTCGAGCACGCGCAGGCTGCGCTCGACCTCCGCTGTGAAGTCGACGTGCCCCGGCGTGTCGATGATGTTGATCTTGTGCTCGGGGAGGCCCTGCGACTCGTTCTTCCAGGCGCAGGTGATGGCGGCCGAATAGATCGTGATGCCGCGCTTGGCCTCTTCCGGATCGAAGTCGGTGACAGTCGTGCCGTCGTCGACGTCTCCCATCTTGTGGGAGAAACCGGTGTAGTAGAGGATCCGCTCGGTGGTCGTGGTCTTGCCGGCGTCGATATGCGCCACGATGCCGATATTGCGGATGCGCTCGGTCACCATGCGAAGTGGGCGAACGCCTTATTCGCGTCCGCCATGCGGTGGACGTTTTCGCGCTTGGTCATCGCGGTGCCTTCGCGGCGGAAAGCGGCCATCAGCTCGTCGGCCAGGCTGACGTGCGCCGGACGTCCCTTCTTTTCGCGGACGGCCTCGATGAGCCAGCGAATGGCAAGTGTCTGCTGCCGCCGCGAATTGACCGGCGTGGGCACCTGGTAAGTGGCACCGCCGACGCGCTTCGAGCGGACTTCGATCGAAGGCCGCACATTCTCCACCGCTTCGGTGAAGACGCGGACGGGGTCCTCGTTGGGCATCTTTTTGACGATGATGTCCATGGCCCCGTAGAACAGGCCGATCGCAACGCTCTTCTTTCCGTCGTGCATCAGGCAGTTGATGAACTTCGACGCCAGCACCGAGTTCGTACGGTGATCGGCCTTAAGCTGGCTCTTGCTGGCGGTGAATTTGTCGGCCATGGTTCTGCTTCAAATGTTTGCTGAAAAGTTTCGTTTGTCGGCTTGGCGAGTCGGGACCAATCCCGGGGACGCGTCTTAGCCGGTTCGCCCGGCCGCTTTTCTAGAGGACGCTGCTCGCTTCGCTGTCGCGAGTGGCTCTCGCCAGTTTGCTCGCTATTTCGGCTTCTTGGCTCCGTAGCGGCTGCGGGCCTGTTTACGATCGCTGACGCCCAGGGTGTCGAGCACGCCGCGGACGATCTTGTAGCGAATACCGGGCAGGTCGCGGACACGGCCGCCGCGGACCAGCACGATCGAGTGTTCCTGCAGGTTGTGTCCTTCGCCCGGGATATACGCCGTGACTTCTTTGCCGTTGGAGAGCCGGACACGGGCCACTTTTCGAAGGGCCGAGTTCGGCTTCTTGGGCGTCACCGTTTTGACCAGCAAACACACCCCGCGCTTTTGCGGGCAGCCTTCCAGCACAGGAGTCTTGGTCTTCGAGTGCTGGACCCGGCGGGGCTTGCGGATGAGCTGATTGATCGTTGGCATTCGCTGGCTCTTCCCGGACAATACGGACACCCAGAGAGAGACCGCTCCGGGACGGGGACCTTGAAATTTATCGGTGGCTGCCAAGGGCGTCAAGGGAGCCGCTCGCGAGGATTTCTCGTGGATTCTGCAACAAATTCGCATTCCCCGACCGCGAACGACCCACCTGGCGCGCGGCCCGGGCTCCGGCTCTGCGGATTGGCCCGACTGGGGTAGCATCGCCGACGGGCAAATGGTCGAATGGGAACGCCGGCCTGTTAGTTTTTTGCGATTTGCGGGCAGCCGCAGTCTCAGGGAGGCCGCCATGAACCGGACAAAGTCATCGCTTCTTGGCATCGTCTGCGTCGGCTTGCTCGGCACGGCTGGCTGCGACTGGATCGGCGGGAGGGATTCCGCAGGAGCCCTGACGGTGCCGCCCCGCGCCGAGTCGAAGGCGGATAGCTCGAATCAAGCACCGGGCGAGCTGGTCCATTCGGGGTCCTGGCCCGGCTGGCGCGGTCCGAACCGCGACGCCGTCTCGACCGAGACGGGCCTCGTCGACACCTTCCCCACCCTCGGCCCGCCGATCAAATGGCACGTCAACGGCCTGGGCGCCGGCTACTCGAGCGTGGCCATCGACTCCGGCCGGATTTTCACGTTGGGCAGCATGGGCGGCGATTGCCAGCTCTTGGCGATCAACTATGCGAATGGCCACCGCATTTGGGCCGTGTCGATCGGCAACGGCGACCCGAATTCCACGCCGACGGTCGATAGCGACCGCGTCTATGGCCTCACATACAACGGCAGCCTAGATTGTCTCAACGTCGCCGACGGGAAAATCCTCTGGAGCAAATCGCTGAATACCGATTTCGGCGGCTCGACCCCGAAATGGGGTTACAGCGAGTCGGTGCTGATCGATGACGACCGGGTCGTGTGCACGCCCGGCTCGAAGACCGCGATGCTGGCCGCCCTCGATAAGAAGACGGGCGCGACGATTTGGACGGCCGCCGCCCCCGAAGAGTCTGGTTCGCATGGAGCGGACGATGCCGGGGGCTATTCGTCGATCGTTGTCAGCAACGGCGCGGGCGTAAAGCAATACGTGCAACTGACCGGCCGCGGACTGGTTTCGTTTCGCGCGTCCGACGGCAAATTCCTGTGGAACTACGACCGTATCGCCAACGCGACGGCCAACATTCCCACGCCCATCGTCAAGGACGATTATGTCTTTGGCTCGAGCGGGTACGGCGCCGGTTCGGCACTCCTGCAGCTCTTCAAAGCGGGCGACGGCGTGGAAGCGAAGGAAGTCTACTTCCTCAACGGCGGCGTTTTGCAGAACCACCACGGAGGCGTCGTACTTTACGGTGATTATCTGTATTGCGGCCGCGGGCACAGCGCCGGTTTCCCGGTCTGCGCCGAGCTGAAAACCGGCAAGATCAAGTGGGAAGGCGGCCGCGGGCCGGGCGGTGGGTCGGCCGCCGTCCTGGAAGCGGACGGCAAGCTATTTTTCCGCTACGAGAACGGCGTCGTCGCGTTAATCGGGGCCACGCCCGAAAAATACGAACTCAAGGGCCGCTTCTCGACGGCGACCCAGAACAAGGAAGGTTGGCCGCATCCCGTGATCGTCGACAAGCAGCTTTTCCTCCGCGACCAGGACGACCTGCTCTGCTACGACATCGCCAGGCAGGACGGAGCGAAACAGCCCTCAGCCATCCAATCGGCGCAGCGCTAGTGGTGCGTCTCCCTCTGACGGTCCGAGTGGCTGGGTCGGTGTCCTCGCCGCCCCCAGCACTTGAGGAGAGCCCGGCTGCGGGGCGCCTCTGCTAGCGAGCGGCCAGATA
>Ga0210390_10001143_pt1 | contig 26248 bp, 18 predicted proteins | sample IncBWH11OmetaG_FD_161050 | JGI IMG/M metagenome (GOLD analysis project Ga0210390, IMG submission 161050) | Forest soil microbial communities from Barre Woods Harvard Forest LTER site, Petersham, Massachusetts, United States - Inc-BW-H-11-O ... | reverse complement strand
CGGCGCCAAGGCCAATCATCTCTCCTACATCGGCGACGGCACGGTCGGCGCCGGGGCCAACATCGGCGCCGGCACCATCACCTGCAATTATGACGGCGTTAACAAACATCGCACGATAATCGGCGAGCGCGCCTTTATCGGCTCCAACGCGGCGCTCGTGGCGCCGGTCGAAATCGGCGCCGGCGCGATCGTCGCGGCGGGCAGCGTCGTCACCCGCGACGTGCCGAAGGATGCGCTGAGCGTGGCGCGCGGGCAGCAGGTCGACAAACCGGGGCGCGCGGCGGAAATCCGTGCGCGGCTGAGGAGACAGAACTGATGTGCGGCATCATCGGGATCATCGCCAAGGACACGGTCGCGCCGGGGCTGATCGAGGGGCTGCGCCGCCTCGAATACCGCGGCTATGATTCGGCCGGGATCGCGACCTTGGTCGACGGCCGGATCGAGCGGCGGCGCGCCGAAGGCAAGCTCGTCAACCTCTCCCGGCGGCTCGATCACGAGCCGGTGCAGGGGGCGATCGGCATCGGTCATACCCGTTGGGCGACCCACGGTTTGCCGACCGAGACCAACGCCCACCCGATCGCGACCGCGCGCGTTGCCGTCGTCCACAACGGCATCATCGAGAACTTCCAGGCGTTGCGCGCCGAGCTGACCAGCCGCGGTTATGCCTTTCAGACCCAGACCGACACCGAGGCGGTGGCGATCCTGACCACCTATTTCCTCGACCAGGGGTCGTCGCCGCGGGAGGCGGTCGAGAAAACCCTCGGCTGCCTCGAGGGCGCGTTTGCGCTCGCGTTTCTGTTCGCGGGCGAGCACGACCTCCTGATCGGCGCGCGGCGCGGCAGCCCGCTCGCGGTCGGCTATGGCGAGGGCGAGATGTTTTTGGGCTCGGACGCGCTGGCGCTGGCTCCGCTGACCCGCCGCATCACCTATCTCGAAGAGGGCGACTGGGCGGTCGTAACGTCGTCCAAGGTCACGATCTTCAATTCGGAGAATGACGAGGTCGAGCGCCCGATCCGCGAGTCGGCGGCCTCCGGCGCGTTGATCGGCAAGGGCAACTACCGCCATTTCATGCAAAAGGAGATTTTCGAGCAGCCGGCGGTGATCGGCGACACGATCAACGCGCTGGTCAACCCGGCGACGCGCACGGTTCATCTGCCCGAGCTGCCGTTTGCGCTTGGCGAGATTGAGCGGGTCTCGATCATCGCCTGCGGCACCTCCTGGCATACGGCGCTGGTCGCCAAATATTGGCTCGAACGGATCGCGCGGATCGCGGTCGAGGTCGACATCGCCTCCGAGTTCCGCTATCGCGCGCCGGCGATGCCGCGGGGCGGCGCGGCGATCTTCATCTCGCAATCGGGCGAGACCGCCGACACCCTGGCGGCGCTGCGTTATGCGCGGGCGCAGCGCCAGCACATCATCGCGGTCGTCAACCAGCCGGAAAGCTCGATCGCGCGCGAAGCCGACGTCGTGTTGCCGACCCTCGCCGGCCCCGAGATCGGCGTCGCCTCGACCAAGGCGTTCACAACCCAGCTCGCGGTGTTGGCGGGGCTCGCCGTCGCGATGGCGCGGGCGCGGGGTGCCATCACCCACGAGCGCGAGGCCGAGCTGGTCGGCCACCTGACCGAAATCCCGTCGCGCGCGGCCGAGGTGCTGAACCACGACCAGCGCCTGCGCGAGATCGCCCAGTCGATCGCCGAGGCGCGGGACGTCCTCTATCTGGGGCGCGGCAGCGCCTTTCCGCTGGCGCTCGAGGGCGCCCTAAAGCTCAAGGAAATCTCCTATATCCACGCCGAAGGCTATGCCGCCGGCGAGATGAAGCACGGGCCGATCGCGCTGATCGACGAGAACGTGCCGGTCATCGTGCTGGCGCCCAATGACGATCTGTTTGAAAAGACCCTCGGCAATGTCGAGGAGGTCATGGCGCGCGGCGGCAAGGTCGTCATGATCTCGGACGCGGCGGGGATCGCACGGCTCGGCGACCGCCTCGCCTACGGGATCGCGGTGCCGAGCTGCGACCCGTTTGTCGCCCCGCTGCTCTACGCGATCCCGATCCAGCTCCTCGCGTACCATACCGCGGTCCTCAAGGGCACCGACGTCGACCAGCCGCGCAACCTCGCAAAAAGCGTCACGGTGGAGTAGCTGCTCGCTGCCGCGCGTGACGGCTGGGGTCGCTGCGACCATTCGTGCCAGGACTTCAGGAATTTGAGGCGGAGCGCAGCCTCCGAAGGCGACCGTGCGTTCGCGATCGCCGCGGTTGCTGTCCCGAGAACCGCCCGGCGCGGCATTGCTTTGCTCCGCTGGCGATGACGGCGCTCCGAGCCCAGCGAGGCTCCGCGTTTGATGAAACGCGGTGGCGCTATGGCAAATTCGCCAAAGCCGCCGATATGCCGGGTGTCGGAGGTCGCGTTTGATGAACCAATTCGGCATCGGCCAGCCGGTCCGCCGCGTCGAGGACCGGCGCTTTATTACCGGCCGCGGCAACTACGTCGACGACCTGGTGCTGCCGCGCCAGACCTACGCTTACATGCTGCGCTCGCCGCACGCGAATGCGCGCATCCGGATGGTCGACATCGCCGCGGCCGAGGCGGTGCCGGGCGTGGTCGCGGTGTTGACCGGCGCCGACCTGGCGCGGGACGGGGTCGGCCCGATCCCGTGCCTCAGCGCCGTCATCAATCGCGACGGCTCGACCCCGCCGTTGCCGGCGCGGCCGGCGATGGTGCGCGACCGGGTGCGGCACGTCGGCGACACGGTGGCGATGGTCGTGGCGGAAACCCTCGCCGCGGCGCGCGACGCGGCGGAGTTGATCGCGGTCGACTACGAGCCGCTGCCGGCGGCGGTCGAGACCGCGCATGCGCTCGGCCCCGGCCAGCCGCAGGTGTGGGACGAGGCGCCGGGCAACCTTGCCTTCGACTGGGGGGTGGGCGACCCCGCCGCGGTCGAGCGGGCCATGGCGGCGGCGCGTCACCGCGTGTCGCTCGATCTCGTCAACAACCGGGTCGTCGTCAATTCGATGGAGCCGCGTGGTGCCGTCGGCGAGTACGACGCGGGCGAGGCCGCCTACACCTTGTGGAGCTCGACGCAAGGCTCGCACTTCGTGCGCAGCCTGATCGCCGAAAACATCTTCAAAGTCCCGGAAAACCGGGTTCGCGTCGTGACGCGCGACGTCGGCGGCGGGTTCGGCATGAAGCTGTTCCTCTATCCCGAGCACATCCTGGTGCTGTGGGCGGCGCAAAAGACCGGCCGGCCGGTCAAGTGGACGCCGGAGCGCTCGGACGCGTTCATGACCGACACGCAGGGCCGCGACAACACGACCCGCCTCGAGCTGGCGCTCGACGACGAGCTGCGGTTTCTCGGCCTCCGAGTGACGACGGTCGCGAACATGGGCGCCTACCTGTCGAACTTCGCGCCGGAAATCCCGACCGCGTCTGGTGCTGTCATGTACAGCGGCGTCTATGCGATCCCGGCGATCTCGGTCGCCGTCAAGGGTGTGTTCACGCATACCGTGCCGGTCGACGCCTATCGCGGCGCCGGGCGGCCCGAGGCCGCCTATGCGATCGAGCGGCTGATCGACTTCGCCGCCCGCCGGCTCGGGGTAGCACCGCACGAATTGCGCCGGCGCAACTTCATCCGCCCGGAGGCGATGCCCTATGCGACGCCGCTCGGCCTCGTCTACGACAGCGGCGACTTTGCCCATAACATGGAGGACGCGCTCGCCGCCGCGGACATGGCGGGTTTCGCGGGGCGCCAGGCTGCCGCCGCCGCGCGCGGGCGTTATCGCGGCATCGGCCACGCCGTCTATATCGAGCAGTCGGGCTTTCCGCCGGACGAGTTCGCCGAACTGCGCTTTGACCCGAGCGGCACGTTGACGATGCTGATGGGCACCCAGTCCTCGGGCCAGGGGCATCAGACGGCTTACGCCCAGCTCGCCGCCGACAAGCTCGGCCTGCCATTCGACAAGATCCGGGTCGTGCAGGGCGACACCGCCTCGATCGCCTTCGGCCGGGGCACCGGCGGCTCGCGCTCGTTGCCGGTCGGCGGCGCGTCGGTCGATGCCGCGGCGCAAAAGCTGATCGCCAAGGGCCGCCGGATCGCGGCTCACCTGTTGGAAGCGGCCGAGGCGGATGTCGACTTCACCGACGGCTCTTTCCGCATCGCCGGGACCGACCGCGAGGTCGCGATCGAGGCGGTGGCGCGGGCGGCGTTCAACCCGCCGCAATTGCCCGAGGACGTCGAGCCAGGCTTTGCCGAGAGCGGGCATTTCACGCCGCCCTCGCCGACCTTTCCCAATGGCTGCCACGTCTGCGAGGTCGAGATCGAACCCGACACCGGCCATGTCGAGATCGTGCGCTATCTCGTCGTCGACGATTTCGGCAGGGTCGTCAACCCGCTGTTGCTGCGTGGCCAGGTGCAGGGCGGGGTCGCGCAAGGGGTGGGCCAGGCGATGCTCGAACGCACCGTTTTCGATCCGGAAACCGGCCAGCTGCTGACCGGCTCATTGACCGATTACTGCCTGCCGCGCGCCGAGGATTTGCCGCGCATCGAATTCTCCTACAACGTCGTGCCGTGCCGCACCAACCCGCTCGGGTTGAAGGGGGCGGGGGAGGCGGGCGCCATCGGCGCGCCGCCGGCCTTGGTCAACGCGATCGTCAACGCGCTGGCGCCGCTCGGCATCGACCACATCGACATGCCGGTGACCCCCGAGCGGCTGTGGCAGGCGATCCGCGCGGCCGAGGGGCGGCGGGCGGCATGAGCGACCAGCGCGACAGGCTGCTCGAAACCGCGCGGCGCGCCGCGCTCGCCGCCGGCGAAGCGATCATGACCGTCTATGCGCATGATTTCGACGTCCGGCAAAAGCTCGACAAGACGCCGGTGACCGAGGCCGACCTCGCCGCCGAGCGGGTCATTGTCGCGATGCTCAAGGACGCGTTCCCCGAGATCCCGATCGTTTCCGAGGAGCTTGTCGATCTCGAGGGGCTGCCGCCGTCGGCGGCGCGCTTCTGGGTGGTGGACCCGCTCGACGGCACCCGCGAGTTTGTCGCCAAGAACGACGAGTTCGCGGTCTGCATCGGTCTCGTCGAAGACGGGCGCCCGGTGCTCGGCGTCCTGCACGGCCCGGCGGTCGGGCTGACCTATGCCGCCTACGGGCCGGGGACCGCCACCTGTCAGCGCCGCGGCGGCGCGATCGAGCCGATCCGCGCGCGCCTTCCGTCGCCCGACGGCCTCGTCGTCGTGCACAGCCGCTCGCACGAGAACAGCCGGCGGGTCGGAGAATTTCTCGAGACGTTTCGGGTGCTCGAGCGCCGCAAATGCGGCAGCGCGCTCAAATTCGGGCTGATCGCCGCGGGCGAGGCGGACCTATACCCGCGCTTTGGCACGACGATGGAATGGGACACGGCGGCGGGGCAGGCGATCCTCGAAGCCGCCGGCGGGCGGGTCGAAGATTTGACCGGCGCACCGCTCGCCTACGGCAAGCCCGGCCTCAAAAATGACGGCTTCATCGCCTGGGGCCGCATCCCCGAATAATCGAGCCTCGCATCGTGACTCTGTAGCGGGATCAGGCGGCTGCTTTCGAGCGATTCGTGCGCTCGCTCACGTCGAGCACCTCGATGCCGATCACCCGGCCCTCGCTGTCGAAATCGAGCAAGATTCCCGGTGACACTTCTTCGGTGCCGGCGGATTTGACCTCTTCCGGGCCGAACCCGACAAACATCGCGTCGGCCCCGGGGTCATAGGTAGTTCTGATCATCGCCGGGTTCCGCCCTCTGGTCGATGCACAACCCGCAACACCCGACCGCCATATTCGGCAATCGCCTTGTAGGACCGCTTGCGTTCCGGGTGGCGCGGATCACGGTCGACAAAATCAGGCACGTGCACCACCGCCTCGATCCAGGCGAAGGCCATGTTGCGAAAGTCAATTGCTTCTCTGGCATGCTTCGTCAGGCGGATCATGCCGAAGTTAGGAAGGAACATAGCAGGAAAAGGGGCGCCAAAGCGCCCCCGTGCTGCCAACCTAACAAACGACTCCGCGAGCCTCCTATCCGTCGCCCCCGCGAAGGCGGGGGCCCAGAGCCTGCTCCTGGCTAGAGCAGGGGCAAGCGCTCCGTGCCCGCCGGGCCCTGGGTTCCCGCTTTCGCGAGAATGACGAAGAGGCAAGGGGATGGGTGCCAAACGTCAGAACGCATCCACTAATGTCCCTGCCGCCCCTCCCCTGAAAGGAGGGGGCGGGTCAGGTCATGTAGTTCGAGAACCGCACGGTCGTGGCGCGCGCCCGGTAGTCGGTCTTGACGTTGACCAATGCCACCATGCCCTCGTCGACCTTTTTCTGGGCGCGTTCGAGCGCCGGGCGGATGTCCTCCGGCTGCTCGACATATTCGCCGTGCGCGCCAAGCCCTTGCGCCATGATGTCGTAGCGGGTGTAGCCGAGATAGCGGCCGGGCTTGGTGCCCTCGGGGTCGCCGGTCCAGCCGCCGTTCAGGCTGACGACGCACAACAACGGCAATTTGTGGCGGACCGCGGTGTCGAGCTCCATCGCGTTCTGCCCGAACGAGCCGTCGCCGTGCAGGCAGATGACCTGGGTCCCGGGCTTCGCCGCTTTGGCGCCGACCGCGAACGGCAGACCCACACCCATCGTGCCGAACGGCCCCGAGTTGAGCCGGTGGCCCGGCGTGTAGGTCGGGATCGACTGGCGCCCGAAATTGAGGATCTCCTGGCCGTCGACGCACAGGATCGCGTCGCGCTTCATAAAGTTCTTGATCTCCTCGCACAGCCGCAGCGGGTGGATGTCGCCATCCGTCGGATAGTTGGAGCCTGGGCCGGTGCGCTTCGCCGCCTCGCCGTCGGCGAGCTTCTGGCGCCACGCCTGGAAGCGGTCGGCGGTCTTGCCGTCGATCGCGTCGACCAGCTGGGTCAGCACCGAGCGGCAGTCGCCGACGACCGGGATGTCGACATTGCGCGCCGACATGCCGAGCTCCTCGGGGTCGATCTCGATGCGCGCGATCTTGGCGTCCTTGTTGAAGCGCGGCGGGGCGGCATGGGCGATCACGTAGTTCATCCGCGTACCGAGGACGATGATCAGGTCGGCCTCGCGGAACGCGTTCGAGCGCATGGTCAGATAGGAATAGGGGTGGTCGTCAGGGACGACGCCGCGGCCCTGCGGGGTCGTGTAAAACGGGATCCCGGCCTTCTCGACAAAGGCCCGCATTTCGTTCCACGCCTTCGACCACAGGACACCGCCGCCCGAGCAGATGATCGGCTGCCGGGCCTGGTTGATCGCGTCGACGAGCGCATTGATCGCCTTGGGCTCGGCATAGGGGCGCGCCTCGACAATCGGCCGCCCGCAATAGCTCCAGTCGACCTCGCCCTCCTCGACCTTGGTGTAGAGCACGTCGCCCGGCATATCGAGATACACCGGGCCGGGCTTGCCGTTCAGCGCCTTCTGAAAGGCAAAGTTGACCTGCTGCGGAATGCGTTTCAGGTTGTGGACGCGGTCGGCGTATTTGACGCACGCCTTCAGGGCCGCGACCTGGTCGATCTCCTGAAACACCTGGCGGCCGAACTGGCTGATCGGGCTCGACCCGCCGACCGCGACGACCGGGCAGCAGTCGATCAGCGCATTGGCGAGGCCGGTGCCGAAATTCAACGTCGCGGGGCCGCTCGCCGCCATGCACACGCCCGGCCCCTGGGTCACCCGCGAATAGGCCTGCGCCATATAGGCCGCACCCTGCTCGTGGCGGGTGTCAATCGCGCGGATGCCCTCCTTGATGCACGTGCTTTCGGCATCGAGCATCGGCCCGCCCATGATGTAGAACAGATCCTTGACGCCCTGCGCCTTCAGGCATTTCGCCAGGATCTCGTAGCCTGCGAGCTCCGCCATTACGATATCTCCTCCTGAGTTATCGTCATGGCCGGGTTTGTCCCGGCCATCCACGCCTTCGTCTCACTCGCCCGGCGCGTCGGCGTCCGTGGATGCCCGGAACAAGTCCGGGCACGACGGTGATATTGGACGCGCGGGCCTCGCGTTGTCAGATCACGCCCTCCTTTTTCAGCGCGTCGAGATCGCCCTTGCTCATGCCGAGCCATTCGCCAAACACCTCGGCCGAATGCTGCCCCAGGAGCGGCGCGGGTTCGAGCTTGGGCGGCGCACCGTCAAAGCGCACCGGCCAGGCGGGCATCTTGAACGGCCCCGAGGGATGCTGCATGACCTGCAGGATGCCGCGCTGCTCAAAGCTCGGCTCGTTTGTCAATTCCATCGTGTCGAGCACCGCACCTGCCGGCACCCCGGCGGCGCCGATCAGCCGCATCGCCTCGTGCTTGTCGCGGCGCCGGGTGAACTCGGCGACCAGCTCGTTGACCTCGGCCGCGTGCTCGCCGCGGGCGGCCGGCGTCTCGTAGCGCGGGTCGCCGATCAGCTCCTCATGCCCCAGCACCTTCAGCAAGCGGTGCCAGTGCTCGCGCGGGCGGGCGAAGACATAGATCCAGTCGTTCGGCCCCCCCGGCGCGCACGGAAAGATGCCGCTCGGCGCGACACCGCCGGCGAGGCTCCTGCCGCCGCCGCGGCCGGCCGGCCGGCCGGTCTGCGCCTGCACCTGGAACGGGAAGCGCATGTAGTGCAGCATCGCGTCCTGCATCGCGATCTGCAGCCGGCGGCCCTGACCCGTGCTCTTGCGCTCGTAAAGGGCGCCCAGAATGCTGATCGCCATCAGCATGCCGGTCCCGGTGTCGCCGAGCGAGGGGCCCGGCTTGCAGGGCGGCCCGTCGGGCTCGCCGGTGACGCTCATCGTGCCGCCGCAAGCTTGTGCTATCATGTCGAAGGCGAGGTTGTGCTCGTAGGGGCTGCCTTCGCCAAAGCCCTTGACCTGGCAATAGACGATGCCGGGGTTGATCGCGCGGATCACGTCGAAGCCGAGGCCCAGGCGCTCGATCGTGCCGGGCGCCATGTTCTCGATCATCACGTCCGCCTGCCGTGCCAATTCCTTGACCAGCGCCACGCCCTGCTCGGATTTGAGGTTGACCGTCACCGACTTCTTGTTGGCGTTGAACTCGAAGAAATAATAGGAGTCGCCGCCCGGCCGCCCGGGGAAGTTGGTCCGGCCGGGTTCGCCGCCCTGCGGGTTCTCGACCTTGACCACCTCGGCGCCGAGCCAGGCCAGCGCCTCGGTGCAGGAAGGGCCGGCCTCGAACTGGGTCAGGTCGAGCACCTTGACCCCGGCGAGACACTTCAGCGGCATGCCCGTTCCGTCCATTGCTGTTCACTCCTCCACGAATTCGCTGTCGCGACGATAGCGCACCCGATCGGCCCGCGGAAATCTTGGTTTCGCGGATCAGCGCCGTTTTCCGCGGAAAGCATTTTGTGGAAGCCTGCAAATCGGTTACCACCCGCTCTCCCACCCCGTCATGGCCGGGCTTGTCCCGGCCATCGACGGACCGCGTCGGCTTGGGCATTGCGGAACTGGCGCGAGAAGGAGAAGGGCGATGGCAACGGATCACAAGGTGCGGATCGGGATCCTGGGTGCGAGCGGCTATACCGGCGCCGAGTTGCTGCGCCTGCTGCGCTATCATCCGCAGGCCGAGATCCGCGCTCTGACCGCCGACCGCCACGCGGGCAAGCCGATCGCGGCGGTCTTTCCGCATCTGGCGGGCGAGGGGCTGCCCGACCTCGTCGCGATCGGCGAGGTCGACTGGTCGGGTCTCGACCTGGTGTTTTGCGGCCTGCCGCACGGCACGACGCAAGAGGTCATCGCCGGGCTGCCGGAGCATCTGAAAATCGTCGACCTGTCGGCCGATTTCCGCCTTGCCGACACCGCGACCTATGCCGAATGGTACGGCCACGAGCATCGCGCCCCCGAATTGCAGCGCGAGGCGGTCTACGGCCTGACCGAAATCGCCCGGGAGGCGGTGCGCGGCGCGCGGCTCGTCGCCAACCCCGGCTGCTACCCGACCTCGGCGCAATTGCCGCTCGTCCCCTTGGTTCGAGCCCGCCTGATCGACGCCGACGACATCATCGTCGACGCCAAATCCGGGGTCAGCGGCGCCGGCCGCGCGGCGCGCGAAGGGAGCCTCTATTGCGAAGTCGCCGAGGGCATCAACGCCTACGGCGTCGCCGGCCACCGTCATGCGCCGGAGATCGAGCAGGGCCTGTCGCGAGCGGCCGGGCGCACCGTCGTCGTCAACTTCACGCCGCACCTGATGCCGATGAACCGCGGCATCCTGTCGACGATCTACGTCCGGCTCGCCGCCGGCGCCACCTTGGGCGATCTGCGGGCGGTCGTCGAAGAGGCCTATGCCGGCGAGCCGTTTGTCCGCGTGCTGCCGGACGGCAGCCTGCCGGCCACCCGCCATGTGCGCGGCACCAACTTGTGCCTGATCGGGCTCAGCCGCGACCGGGTCGCGGGCCGCGCGATCCTCGTCTCGGCGCTCGACAATCTGGTAAAGGGCGCCTCCGGGCAGGCCATCCAGAACATGAACGCGATGCTTGGGCTGCCGGAAACGACCGCGCTCGAGCACCGCGCGCTGTTTCCCTGAGCGCGCTGCCGCCCCCCAGGGTCGGGCTGTCGATGCGGCCTCTGGCACTCATTTTGGCGTCGTTTGTCCTTGCCGCGAGTGCGGTGGCGGCACCTGGGTCGCCGCCTGCGGTGTTCCGCTGCACCAATCCGACGAGCGGGACGAGCTGGGACATCAGCGTCGACTATGCCCGCAGCCGGGTCGATGCGTTCCCGGCCGAGATCAGCGACCGGTGGATCAGCTGGCATGACACCGCGCAAGGGGGTTTTTACGACCTCGACCGCTTGACCGGCGAATTGACCGTGCGCTCCGCGTCGAGCACCGGCGGGTATTTTCTCTATGACAAATGCCGTGCCGGCTGACTGGCGGAGTTAGCCGGTGAGGGTTGGCTGGCGGCCGCTGGTCGATCAGTTCTTGACGACGCTCCACATGAAGAGGGCCGGCCCAATGTCGACCCCGGAAAGATTGTTACGGAAGGCGGTGCGGGCCGAATATTCGCCGAGCGGAATATAAGGCACGTTCACGTAAGCCTCGCGCTGCAGATCGGCCGCGATCGCCTTGCGCTCCTCTTCGGTCGGCGCGTCCATCCACGAGGCCCGCAACTTTTCGATGACCGGATCGTCGGGCCAGCCGAACCAGGCCTCGGCGCCGTTCGCGCGCAGCGGCGCGTCGACCGCCGGGTCGAGGATGGCAATCCCGGGAAACGTCGTCAAGAAGATGCTCCAGCCGCCTTGGTCGACGGGCGCCTTGGAGGCGCGGCGGGAAACCAGCGTCCCCCAATCCATCGCCTCGACCTCGAAATTGATCCCGAGGCGGCGCAACAGGTCGGCGGCGACCAGCGACAGCGCATGCAGCGCCGTGAAATCGGTCGGGTCGAGCAGGGCAACCTCTTCCCCGTTGTATCCCGCTTGCGCGATCAGCTGCTTCGCTTTGACGATGTTGCGCGGTTCTTCGAGCGGCCGCGCCCCGGCGTCGCTCGCCATCGGCCCGTCGCAGCTGTAAAAGCTGAAGCAGGGGTTCCAATATTTCTTGTCGCCGGCGAGTGCCGTCATAAAGTCGGACTGATCGACGGCGTAGAGCAGCGCCTGCCGCATCTTGACGTTGTCGAACGGCGGCTGCAGGTCGTTGAACCGCAGCAGCCCGGTCATGCCGAACGGGCTTCCCTGGACCAGCGTGACGTCAGGATTGTGCGTCAGCAGCGGATAGAAATCGGGCGGCGGGTTCTCCCACCAGTCCGCCTCGCCAGTCGTGAACGCCGCCACCGCGGTCGTCGGGTCGGGAAGATAAAGCCAGACGACGCGGTCGACATGGACGACCTTGCCGCCCGCGGCCCAGCTCGGCGGCTCCTGGCGCGGCACGTATTCCGGGTTTTTCACAAATACGGCGCGATGGCCGGGCTGCCATTCGTCCTTGACGAACTTGAACGGGCCCGAGCCTGTCGTCTCCTTGATCTGCTCGTCGGCGCTGGTTTCGGCGACCCGTTGCGGCATGATGAACGGCACGTTGCTGTCCGGCTTGGCAAGTGCCGCCAGCAGCAGCGGAAACGGCTTTTTCAGAGTGATCGAAAAGCTCTTGTCGTCGATCACGCGATATTCGGCGACCGCCTCGGCAAGCGACTGCCCGAGGGTGTCGCGCGCGCTCCAGCGCTTTAGCGAGGCAATGCAGTCGGCGCTGCGGACCGGCGCGCCGTCGTCGAATTTGAGCCCGTCGCGCAGAGTAAAGGCATAGACCAGCTTGTCGTCGCTGACCGTCCAATGGTCGACCATCTGCGGGCGCACTTGAAAGTGGCTGTCGAGCGCAAACAGCGTGTCGTAGATCATGTAGCCGTAATTTCGGGTAATCGTCGCGGTCGTCCAGATCGGGTCGAGCACGCGCAGATCGGCCTGGGCGATCAGGCGCAGCGTTTGCGGCGGGCTTGCCGATGCGGCGGCGGCGAGCGAGGAGAACACCAAGGCGAGTGCGCCCCATGCGAGGCGGTTCATCCTGCATCCCTCGTCTATTTTCGCGCGATCGGCGATGGCGGCTCTCGTAATTGACCCCGACGCATGCTGCCGCAGGGTCGGGTCGGCCCGTTAACCTTACTTTTGCATTACGCAGCGCGTCGCGCAATCAGCAGCGCGCATCGGTTCAAAGCTTAGCGCCGCGCATTTTGGCAATTGGTAAAGCCGACCCTGGCAGGATGCCGGTCGCACCGGACCGCCGCGGCACGCTCCGCCCTTGACGCGCGGCTGCCGCGCGCGCAAGACGAGCGGGGCGGCGGCGGCGCGGGATCAGCCGAGCGGCTGTTGGTAGCGCGCACCGAGGTCGCGCCCAGGCCGGGCGGCGCCCGCGACCCAAGCCTATGCCTGCTTGCCCGCGGACGACCCCGCAACCGACAAGTTCAGGAGTAGCCGATGCCCGACACCGCGATCTGGAATTTCCGCCAGCTGGCGCATCATGAGCTCGACGGGTTTGGCGGGATCGGCGAGGGCATGTCGATCCAGATCGCCAAGGACGGTCGCCGCATTCTGTGGCTCGCTCACGAGAGCGCGCCCAAAAACTTCACCGGGATCGACGTGAGCGACCCGCGCGAGCCAAAGATCGTCGCCCGCACCGACCTGCCGCAGTCGCATATGCGCTCGAATTCGCTCGAAACGGTCGGCGACATCCTTGCCGTCGCCTATCAGACAAAGGAACAGGGTCAGCAGCCGGCCGGCTTTGAGCTGTTCGACATCTCGTCGCCCGAAAACCCGCGCTCGATCACGTTTTTCGACTGCTCGGGGCCCGAGTCGCGCGGCGTCCATCAATTGTGGTTCGCCGACGGCGAATACATCCACATGAGCTCGGGGGCGCCGGACTTTAAACCGACCCACCCGAAGGACGACCAGTTCTACCGCGTCATCGACGTCAAGAACCCGTCAAAGCCGGTCGAGGTCGGGCGCTGGTGGCTGCCCGGGACATGCCAGGGCGACACCGCACCACCGCCGGCGCGCCATCCCGAGGGTGCCGACACCGGCTTTCGCCCACACAACACCAACGTCTACCCCGAGCGGCCGGACCGCGCCTATCTCGGCTATATCGACGGCGGGCTCGTGATCCTCGACATAGCGGACAAGGCGCACCCGAAGATGGTGGCGCGCTGGGACTACCACCCGCCCTATCACGGGTTCACCCACACCGTGGTGCCGTTTTTCGATCGCGGCCTGTACATCGTCAGCGACGAATGCGTGCGCACCGAGGGCGGCGACTGGCCCAAGCTTGTGTGGATCGTCGACGGCCGCGCCGAGGACAACCCGGTGCCGATCGCGACCTGCCCGCTGCCGCCGCTCGCGCCCTATCAGCGCCGCGGCGCCCGCTACGGCGCGCACAACCTCTATGAAAACGTGCCCAAGCCCAACGCGTGGAAATCCGACCGCATCGTGCTCGCGACCTATTTCAACGGCGGACTGCGCGCCTACGACACCTCGAACCCCTATCAGCCGGCCGAGATCGGCTATTTTGTCCCGGAGCCGCCGGCGCGCTCGCCGAGCGGGGCGATCCAGATCAACGACGTGTTTGTCGACGAGCGCCAAATCGTCTACACGGTCGACCGCCATTCCGGCGGCCTCTACACCCTCGAAATGGATTTTTGAGGCGCCGCGGCAAGGGTTGCGGCGCCGGTCCGTGGGCGTCGGCGGCGGGTGATCGAGAGCCTGTTCGCTGGCCAGGGTGCGTCGCCGTTCGGGCGGCGCCAGCGGCGCGCGCGCGGGCCGCGTCTGCCGGTCATTGTCGTGACCGGGTTTCTCGGCGCCGGCAAGACCACGTTGATCCGCGCGTTCCTCGCCCGACCCGAGGGCGCCAACACCGCCGTCGTCGTCAACGAGTTTGGCGAGGTCGGCATCGACCAGGCCTTGCTGCGGTCGAGCAGCGACGTGACCGTCCTGCTCGGCAACGGCTGCCTGTGCTGCAACCTCCGCACCGACCTGCAGGAGACGCTGCGCGCGTTGTTTGCCGACCGCGCCCGCGGCGCCGTGCCGAGCTTTGAGCGGGTGGTCGTCGAGACGTCGGGCCTCGCCGATCCCGGCCCGGTGTTGCAGACCTTCGCCACCGACCGCGCGCTCGGCCGCGAATTCCATCTGCAGGCGCTGATTGCCGTCGTCGACGCGGTCAACGGCGCCGGCAACATCGCGCGGCTGCCCGAGGCGCGAAAACAGGTGGCGCTCGCCGACCGCGTCATCCTGACCAAGAGCGACCTCGCCGACGCCGCGGCGCGCGATCGGGTAAAGGCGGGGATCGCCGGGCTCACCGCGGCGCCGCTCGCGGTCGCCGAGAATGGCGCGGTTGCGCCCGGGTTTCTCGTCGACGAGCCGCTGCTGCCGCAGCGCCCGATCGACCTCGGCGACGCCGTGCACACCCACGGTCTCGACAGCTTCGCGCTGTTTTTCGACGAACCCATGCCGTGGGCATGCTTCGAGCAGACGATGGCGGCGCTGACCGCGTTGCGCGGCGCCGACCTGCTGCGGGTCAAGGGCATCCTTGCGGTCGCCGAATGCCGTGGGCCGGTCGTCGTCCACGCCGTGCAGCACCTCGCGCACGCGCCGGTCGAGCTCGAAAACTGGCCCGACGACGACCACCGCTCGCGGCTGGTCTTTGTCACCCGCGGGCTGCCGCGCGCCGCGGTGGCGCAGCTCTTTGCGGCGCTCGCGGCGGTCGCCGGCGGCGCGCCAACCCGGGACGCGACCGCTTCCTGACTTGCCCGGTCAGGCCGGTCCGACGGTCGGATTTCTTTACACAATTCGGGCAACAAAAAAGGCGGCGCCCAAAGGCGCCGCCCGTTGCGTCGGGATTTGGTGTTGCTTACGCGGCCTTGCGGTTGCGGCGGCGGCGGAACGCGCCGAAGCCGACCAGCGCCGTGCCGATCAACGCGAGCGAAGTCGGTTCGGGAACGCTCGGCGGAGTGACGGTCGACGGCGTGCTGAGCGATTTGGAGCAGCTGATGGGCGCGCCCGGAGAGGTTTGGTCGCAACCGATCGACATCGAGGCCGATTGCCCGAGCAGGTAGACGCCGGCAGTGTCGCTGGCGAACGTCCCCAGCAGATCGAGCGTTACGGACCCGGCCGTGGTTGCGGTCGTCGCGTCCAGAGCGGAGGTAAAAATGCTCGTGAAATCGAAGTCGACGCTGCCCGTGGCACCCATGATAGTCACCACGTCGCTGAACGGGTGCGTCCCCGAACCGACGGGATCCACGGTAAACGACGCCGCGCTCTGGGTCACCACGTTACCGACGGCAAGATAGCCAGGCGGATGCGCCGCTGTACAGCCACCCCCCGCGGCGGAGCAGAAATTGTTGGGGTTGGTCAGGAATGGATCGACTAATGAGCCGAGGGCCTCGCCCCCGGAGAGCGTGAGCAAGGCGGTGCTGAGGCTAATGTCGCCGGTGTCCACGGTATTCGGCCCGTTGATCGTCACCGACAGCCCACCATTGGGCTCCACCGGCTGGGCGTTAGCCGGTCCGATCGCCGCGGCGGCCACCAGCCCGGCGGCTCCTAATAGTGTAATCCCCAATTTCTTCATCTCGACCTCCTCCAGGTCCAAAGTCCATTCGTAGCCGAGCCACGCAAGCGCTGTGCCAAGCCTGAGAAGCCAGTAAATATAATAGGTTAACGCGGTAACCCTAAACCGGGCAGAAGCTGGATGTTAGAATTTCCGACGCACGCCCGCTGCCTTCGCGGAAGAAAGACCGAATAGACAAAGACAATCAAGCGGTTACTAAGTCTAACGCGGCTGTAAACTTTTCCGACGACCCGGCGGCCGGGGTTTCGCTGGTGCGGCGCCTCGCCGGCAAGGTGCGTCGCGCGCGCCGGCGCGAGCGCATGGACCGCCGCGGCGCAATCTGCTAACCCGTTGCCCATGCCGCTTTCCCTCTACAACTCGGCGACGCGCCGCAAGGAGGCCTTCGAACCGCTCGATCGCGAACGGGTGCGGATGTATGTCTGCGGCCCGACCGTCTATGACCGCGCCCATATCGGGAACGGGCGTGCGTTTGTCGTGTTCGACGTGCTCTACCGGGTGTTGCGCGACATCTACGGCAAGGAGCATGTCCGCTACGTCCGCAACATCACCGATGTCGAGGACAAGATCAACGCCGCCGCCCGTGCCAACGGTGAGCCGATCGCGGCATTGACCGCGCGCACCACCGCCGCGTTTCACGACGACATGGCCGCACTCGGCGTGCTGCCGCCCGATGTCGAGCCGCGCGCGACCGAGCACATCGCGCAGATGATCGCGATGATCGAGCGGCTGGTTGCGGCGGGCCACGCCTACGCCGCCGCGGGCCATGTGCTGTTCGCGGTCGCCTCCGACCCTGGTTACGGTCGGCTCTCCGGCCGCAGCCGCGACGAGATGATCGCCGGCGCCCGCGTCGAGATTGCCCCCTACAAGCGCGACCCCGCCGATTTTGTGCTGTGGAAGCCGTCCGAGCCGCAAGAGCCCGGCTGGGACAGCCCGTGGGGGCGCGGCCGCCCCGGCTGGCACATCGAGTGCTCGGCGATGAGCGAGGCGCATCTCGGCGAGAGCTTCGACATTCACGGCGGCGGGCTCGACCTGATCTTTCCGCACCACGAGAACGAGATCGCGCAGAGCGTGTGCGCGCATGCCGGCCGGCCGTTTGTGCGGTACTGGGTGCATAACGGGTTTCTCAGCATCGACAGCGCCAAGATGTCGAAGTCGCTGGGTAATTTCTTTACCGTGCGCGAACTGCTCGACGAGGCGCCGGGCGAGGCGATCCGGCTCGCGCTATTGTCGGCGCACTACCGCGACCCGCTCGACTGGACGAGCGACCGGCTGCGCCAGGCGCGGGCGAGCCTCGACCGCTTCTACCGCGCGCTGACCCTGTCGCGCGACCCGGTCTTCGAGCGCTTTGGCGAGGCCGAGGACGCGTTGCGGCCGGTCAAGGAAGCGCTCGAAGACGATTTGAACACGCCGCTCGCACTCGCCCGGCTGCACGAGATTGTCGGCGCCGTCAACCGCACGAGCTCGGACGCGGCGCGCTCCGCCTTGCAGCGCGCGCTCGAAGAGGGCGGCCGGTTGATGGGCCTGCTCGAAGAGGACCCGCTCGCCTGGCTGCGCGGCAGCGCGCAAGCCGACGAACGCTGGCTGGAGGAGCAGATCGCGCTCCGCGCGGCGGCGCGCCGCCAGCGCCGCTTTGCCGAGGCCGACAAGATCCGCGCGGCACTCGCCGCCGACGGCATCCTGCTCGAAGACCGCCCCGACGGCACCACGACCTGGTGGCGCAAGGACTGAGCATGGCCGGCACCGATCATCGCCGCAACCTCGCCGGCGGCGGGCCGGCGGTCATCCTGGTCGAGCCGCAGCTCGGCGAGAACATCGGCACCGCGGCGCGCGCGATGATGAACTGCGCGCTCGCCGACCTGCGGCTGGTGCGGCCGCGGGACGGCTGGCCGTCCGAGCGTGCGGCGGCGGCGGCGAGCGGCGCCGACGCGGTGCTCGACCGGGCGCGGCTCTACCCGTCGATCGAGGCGGCGACCGCCGACCTCGTCCATGTCTACGCCTCGACCGCGCGCGACCGCGGCATGGTCCGGCGCGAGGTGACGCCGCGCCGGGCGGCGGCCGAAATGCGCGGCCATATCGCCGCCGGCGAGCCCTGCGGCGTGCTGTTCGGGCCGGAGCGCACCGGGTTGTTGAACGACGACCTGACCTTGGCCGACACGGTGCTGACGGTGCCGCTCAACCCCGGCTTTTCGTCGCTGAACCTCGCCCAGGCGGTGCTGCTCGTCGGCTACGAGTGGTTTACCGCGGCTGCCGAGGCTGCTCCCGAAACCCTGCACACCGGGCTCAGCCGGCCGGCGACCAAGGCCGAGCTGTCGAACTTTTTCGAGCACCTGGAAGAGGAGCTCGTCAAAAACGGCTTTCTGCGCCACCCCGAGAGCCGGCCGAGCATGGTGCGCAACCTGCGCAGCCTGTTTCAGCGCGCGCATTGCACCGAGCAGGAATTGCGCACCCTGCACGGCGTCGTCACCGCCTTTGCCGGGCCGCGCGAACGCGCCAAGGCGGCCGACCCGGGCTAGCGCCTTCGGACGGCTGAGATCAAAGCCCGGATCGAGAAGTCACGACCGGGGGGTTTACCCGGTCTTGGCCTCGTCTATAGTCGCACCCCACTAACGCTATAGCTGTGGTTAGCGCCATTGGCGGGTATCGGAATCGACCCGATACCATTTGAGGTGGATCGGCCATTGGTGTTGCCGAATCCACTGATTGTATAGGAAAGACCGACCGAATCATGCGCTGCATCGTATAGATGCCACGAGTACGGGATTACGAGAGTACAGGTCGCGGTCGATCCGGAGCGAGTAGCTGTTACGGTGTCGTCCTCTTCCGCGTTGTCACTTGGGCCGGATACGCTGGCGTTAAACGTGCACGAGATATCAGTAGATGTGGATATATTTGACACTACTGATACAGTAATATTTAATGTTAACGTTCCGGTATAGGTTGTGTAAGCATTGGCTACATTAGGAGAACACAGGACTCCTAAGATGATGGCCAAAGTAGCTGTGCTGAGATGCTTCATGTACCTCCTCCCATTCCCAATTTACCAAGCCTAGTGGTGCGAACGCAACAGATGCTACCGCGAACAAGCCAGCGTTTCCGCGGGTTTCGACCGTATCGCGAGGGTACCAAGTGTCAGCTTCTCACCACTAGCAAGCGAGCCCGCCGCAGCTAATGAAGAATGGCTGGCTCCCGCAAGTTGCACGGTCTTGGCCTCTATCACCAATAAAAAAAGCCGGCTTTGTTGGCGACCCTGCTTCCTCCGCGCTAGGCCGCGCCCGCTCACCCGTCCTTGCGGTGGCATTTGGTGCAGGCCGCGTCAAAGCTGATGGTAGCCTGGCGCGGCGATTTCGCCGAGCAACCATGCCGCCGACCGCGGCTCAGGATGGGCAGCGCCAGCCACGACCGCGCTGCGCGACTTGATCCAGGGGCCGGCTCAGTGAGGATGCCGCGGCTCTGCCGGGCGCACGCGGTCGGCTCGGCCGGCCAGCCATGGCGGGAGCGCATGCCTGGTGCGGGGTGTTGACCCGCGCATGACTTTTGCTGCCGCCGGAAGGCTTCTCCCGGACCGCAGGCGGGATGGAGGCAGCGGCGTCTTCTGCGAAGGAGGTCCTTGTTATGGCGCCAGCAACCGAGCCGCTGATCGGCGTCGTCAACGCCGGCTCGTCCTCGCTCAAATTCAGCTTTTACGAGGGCGAACGCCGCCTGCTGTCGGGGCAGGTGGACGGGATCGGCGTGCATCCCACGGCGACCGCCGCCGGCGCGCGGGGCGAGGCGATCGACCCCCCGGAGCCGGGCGGGACACCGGCGACGGCCCCGAGCGACCTGCTGCCCGCGCTGATCCCGTGGGCGCGGCAGCAGCTCGGCGGGCGGGACCTGGCCGGGCTCGGCCACCGGGTCGTCCACGGCGGCCTGCGCCATTCGCGCCCGGCCCGCGTCACCGCGGAGCTCATGGCCGAGCTCGAGGCGCTGGTGCCGCTCGCGCCGTTGCACGAGCCGCACAATCTCGAGCCGATCAAGGCGGCGCTGCGGCTGAGGCCCGACTTGCCGCAGGTCGCGTGCTTCGACACGGCGTTTCACCGCACCGCGCCCGAGGTCGAGCAGGCCTTTGCGTTGCCCTATTCGCTGTTTGACGAAGGCGTGCGGCGCTACGGCTTTCACGGCCTCTCCTACGAGTACATCGCCTCGGTGCTGCCGCAGCGCGCGCCCGAGATCGCCAACGGCCGGGTCGTCGTCGCCCATCTCGGCAACGGCTGCTCGGCCTGCGCGATGCGCGCGGGCGTGTCGGTCGCGACGACAATGGGCTTCACCGCGCTCGACGGGCTGCCGATGGGGACGCGCTGCGGCGAGCTTGACCCGGGGGTCGTGCTGCACCTGATCCAGCAGAAGAAGATGGCGGCGGACGCGCTGGTCGACCTGCTCTACCGCCGCTCGGGTATGCTCGGGCTCTCCGGGGTTTCGTCCGATTTCCGCGAATTGCTGGCGAGCGAGGAGCCGCGCGCGCGGTTCGCGGTCGAGCTGTTCTGCTATCGCACGGCGCGGCACATTGCTTCGCTCGCCGCGGCTTTGGGCGGGCTCGACGCCGTCGTGTTCACGGCCGGGGTCGGCGAGAACGCCGCCCCGGTGCGCGCCGCGATCTGCCGGGCGTGCGCTTGGCTGGGTCTCGGTCTCGACGAAGGGGCGAACCGGGAGCACAAGGAGCGCATCAGCACGCCCGAGAGCCGCGTCGGCGCCTATGTCGTCAAGACCGACGAAAACCTGATGATCGCGCGCCACACCCGCGCGCTCGTGGCACGCTGACGCCGAGGTGCTCGAACGCCCCGGGCGTCATGAGGGGCGGTTCTTGCTGAGCCGAAAAACCGCGCGCCGTTGGCAGAAACAGTCCGCTCAGGTGGCGCCGTCCGGGCCGTTACTCGATCCTGCCAATCTCGAATTAACCATTGCGTGTTACCCGTTGAGAAACCGGAAGTTCGTCGCCAAGACGATCTCTCGCCCGTTATGCTGCAAATTTACGATTGCCCGATCACCCCAAATGGCTGAACAAGAAGTCACAAATGTACACGTCGGTTGCCGACTTGGAGCGCGGAGGAAAGATGCCGACGCAGACAGGGGGGCGGGAGAAGAGGACGGCGGAGGAGGGGCGGCTCGACGAAGCGCGCGGCGGGCGGGTGGCCTGGCGGCTCTGGGGGCCGTACCTCAGCGAGCGCCAATGGGGCACGGTCCGCGAGGACTACAGCGAGCACGGCGACGCGTGGAATTATTTCACCCACGACCAGGCCCGCTCGCGCGCCTATCACTGGGGTGAGGACGGCCTTGCCGGGATCAGCGACGACCGTCAGCGGCTGTGCTTTGCACTCGCGCTGTGGAATGGGAAGGACCCGATCCTGAAAGAGCGCCTGTTCGGGCTGACCAATGCCGAAGGCAATCATGGCGAAGACGTAAAGGAATACTATTTCTACCTCGATAACACGCCGACTCACTCGTATATGAAGTATTTGTATAAGTATCCGCAGGATGCTTACCCGTATGGCGATCTCGTCGAAACCAACCGGCGGCGCGGCCCCGGGCACCCGGAGTATGAGCTGCTAGACACCGGCGTTTTCGACGAGGACCGCTACTTCGACGTATTCGTCGAATACGCAAAGACGGGGCCGACCGACTTGCTGATCCGGGTCGACCTGGTGAACCGCGGACCCGACCCGGCGGCCCTGCACGTCCTGCCGACCTTGTGGTTTCGCAACAGCTGGGCGTGGTGGCCCGACCCGCCCAAGCCGGCGCTGCGCGCGCTGCCGCCGCAGGACGGCGCCGGCGTGATCGGGGCCTCCCACGCCGAGCTTGGCGACTATTTTCTTTTCTGCGGCGACAACCCGCCGCTGCTCTTTACCGAGAACGAGACCAACAACGAGCGGATTTTCGACACGCCCAACGCCACGCCCTACGTCAAGGACGCGATCCACGACTATGTGGTGGCCGGCCGCGGCGATGCCGTCAACCCGGCCCGGACCGGAACCAAGGCGGCCGCCCATTACCGGGTCGAGCTCGCTGCCGGGGCGACCGGCACGATCCGGCTGCGGTTGAGCGGGGCCATGCTCGCCGGGCCGTTTTGCGCTTTCGACCAAACGATAGCGCAGCGCCGCGGCGAGGCCGACGCGTTTTACCGCGCGATTACCCCGGCCCGCGTCGGCGCGGATGCCGCCCGGGTGATGCGGCAGGCGCTCGCCGGGATGTTGTGGAGCAAGCAGTATTTTTTTCTCGACGCCGACAAATGGCTCGCCGAGCACGGCGCCGACCCGATGCGGTCGCCAACCCGCCTGGTGCGCAACCATGAGTGGTTCCACTTGATCGGCGAGCACGTGATCTCGATGCCCGACAAATGGGAATATCCGTGGTTCGCCGCCTGGGACCTCGGGTTTCACGCGCTGGCGCTGGCGACCGTCGACATCGACTTCGCCAAGCAGCAACTGGAGCTGTTGCTCGACCAGCAATACCTGCATCCGACGGGCCAGATCCCGGCCTACGAATGGAATTTCAGCGACGTGAACCCGCCGGTCCAGGCCTGGGCGACGATCTTTGCCTATCGCATGGAAGAGGCGCTGCGCGGCAACACCGAGCTCGATTTCCTGAAGCGGATGTTCGGCAAGCTCGCGGCCAATTTCGGCTGGTGGGTCAACCGCAAGGACCGCTTCGGCCGCAGCCTGTTCGAGGGCGGATTTCTCGGGCTTGACAATATCGGGGTGTTCGACCGCAGCGCGCCGCTGCCGACCGGCGGCCACCTGGAGCAGGCCGACGGCACCGCCTGGGTCGCGCTCTTTTGTCAGAACATGCTGGAAATCGCCTACGAGCTGGCGGCGCACGACCCGACCTACCAGGATTTGGCGGCGACCTACGCGATCGAGTTCCTGCTGATCGCACGGGCGATCAACAATATCGGCCCGGACGGCATGTGGGACGAGGAGGACGGCTTTTACTACGACGTGCTGCGCCTGCCCGACGGCACCGCCACCCGGCTCAAGGTCCGCTCGCTGGTGGGGCTGTTGCCGCTCTGCGCGGTGACCGCGGTCGACAAACGCCAGCGCGAGCAGGTTCCCGAGCTGACGCGCCGGATGGCCGAGCGGGTCCGGCGCATGCCGGAGCTGCTCGAAGCGATCCATCCGACCGGCCCCGGCCATCTCGGCGTGGCCGAGCGCGGGATCATGGGCCTCGTCAACCGCGACCGGCTGCGCCGGATCCTGACGCGGATGCTCGACGAGGACGAGTTTCTGAGCCCTTACGGGATCCGCTCGCTGTCGCGCCGCCACGCCGAGCATCCCTACGTGTTCTGCGCCGGCGGCCGCGAATACCGCGTCGGCTACCTGCCGGCGGAATCGGACGGCGGCATGTTCGGCGGCAACTCGAACTGGCGAGGGCCGGTCTGGATGCCGGTCAACGCGCTGATCATCCGCGCGCTGATGCATTACTTCGCCTATTACGGCGACAACTTCAAAATCGAATGCCCGACCGGCTCCGGGCGACTGATGAATTTGTTCGAGGTTGCGCAGGAAATCGCCACCCGGCTGACCCGGATCTTTTTGCGCGACGACGCGGGGCGGCGGCCGGTGTACGGGGGAGCCGAAAAGTTCCAGTGCGACCCTTATTGGCGCGACCACCTGCTGTTCTATGAATACTTTCATGGCGACAACGGCGCCGGCATCGGCGCCAGCCATCAAACGGGGTGGACCGGTCTTGTTGCCGGCTTGATCGAGATGCTGGGCAAGCTCGACGCGCAAGCGGTCCTGCGGCAGGGCAGGGAAGGGGTCTTCGGCCGCGATCAGCCGGCGCGCTAGTCGCCGGCGCTCGCGCTTTGACGTTTCGTGGCGGAGCGAGCCGGGGCGCGGGCGGCGGGCGGTCAGCCGGCCTCCCACGCGAACAGCAGCAGCGAACGGCCGGTGACGCCGTACACATCGCCGGTCGCGAAGGTGCCGAGCTCCGCGTCGTCGGCAAGGTTGGTGTCGATCAGCAACGACCACTGCGAGCCGCCCGCGGTCTCCGGCAACGTGAACCCGACGAGATCGTGGTAGGCGTTCAGCACCATCAACAGGGTCGCGTCCTCACCGCGCCGGCGGATGCCGGTCGGCTGGGCACGACCATCCATCAGCATTCCGAAGCATTCCATGCTCATGTCGCCCCAGTCCTCGGGCTTCATCTCGTCGCCCGAGGCGTTGATCCAGGCCACGTCCTTGACCCCGAGCTCCTCGTTGTAGGTGCCGCTGAGAAACCGGCTGCGGCGCAGGATCGGGTATTTGTGGCGTAGCGCCGTCAGCTTTTGCACAAAGCGGATCAGCGACGCCCCGTTTTCCCCCCCGTTTTCCCCATTGTCCCAATCGACCCAGCTGATCTCGTTGTCCTGGCAGTAGGCGTTGTTGTTGCCGTTCTGGGTGCGGGCGAACTCGTCGCCGGCGAGCAGCATCGGCGTCCCTTGCGAGAGCAGAAGGGTGCCGAGGATGTTGCGCATCTGGCGGGCACGTATCGCCGCGATCTCAGGGTCGTCGGTCGGGCCTTCATCGCCGCAATTCCATGAGCGGTTGTCGGAGCTGCCGTCGCGATTGTCTTCGCCGTTCGCCTCGTTGTGCTTGTCGTTGTACGAGACGAGGTCGTTCAAGGTGAACCCGTCGTGCGCGGTGACAAAATTGACGCTGGCCCAGGGCTTGCGGCCGCGATGGTCGAACAGGTCGCCCGAGGCGCTGAGGCGCGGGGCCAGCGCGCTCGCCGGCGTCGCGCCGCGCCAATAGTCGCGGACAACGTCGCGAAATTTGTCGTTCCACTCGGCCCAGCCGGGTGGAAAGGCGCCGACCTGATAGCCGCCTGGGCCGCAATCCCAAGGCTCGGCGATCAGCTTGACGGTGCGCAGCTCGGGGTCCTGGCAGCACGCCTTCAAAAACCCGCTTTGATTGTCAAAGCCGTTGGGCTCACGCGCGAGAATGGTGCCAAGGTCGAACCGGAAGCCGTCGACATGGGTTTCGCCCGCCCAGTAGCGCAGGCTGTCGGCGACCATCTGGATGACCCGCATATGGCTGAGGTTGAGGGTGTTCCCGGTGCCGGTGTCGTTGATGTAGTAGCGCGGCTGGTCGGGGATCAGCCGATAGTAGGAGGCGTTGTCGATCCCCTTGAACGACAGGGTCGGGCCGCGTTCGTTGCCTTCGGCGGTGTGGTTGTAGACGACGTCGAGGATGACCTCGAGCCCGGCATCGTGCAGCCGCGCCACCATTTCCTTGAATTCGCGCAAGGTCTGCTCGCGCTCGTGAGCATAGCGCGGATCTGGGGCAAAGAACCCGATCGAGTTGTACCCCCAGTAATTGGTCAGCCCCTTGTCGAGCAGTTGGCTGTCGTTGATGAATGTGTGGATCGGCAACAGCTCGACCGAGGTCACGCCGAGCGACTTTATGTAGTCGACGACTTCATTCGACAGCCCCTTGTAGGTGCCGCGCCATTCTTTTGGCAGCTTCGGGTGAAGCTTGGTGTAGCCGCGCAGGTGCATCTCGTAGACGACGGTGTGCTCCCACGGCACAAACCTTCGCTCGGGCTCCCCCTTCCAATCGAAATTCGGGTCGACGACGACGGATTTCGGCATGAATGGCGCGCTGTCGCGCTCGTCGAACGTCGTGTCGTCCTCCGACTCGAGCTGGTATCCGAATATCGCCGGATCCCATTTCAGGTCGCCAAAATGCCCGCGGGCATAGGGGTCGAGCACCAGCTTGTTGGGGTTGAAGCGATGCCCGCCGTCGGGATCGTAGGGGCCGTGCACCCGGTAGCCGTAGATCGTCCCGGGCTGCACGCCGGGCAAATAGCCGTGCCAGATCTCGTCGGTGTATTCGGGGAGCTCGATCCGCGCGGTCTCACGCTCGCCGGAATTGTCGAAGAGACAAAGCTCGACGCGGGTCGCGTTTGCCGAAAACAGCGCGAAATTGACTCCGTCTCCATCCCAGGTTGCGCCCAACGGATGCGGCAGGCCTTCCCTGACCCGAGTGGGGGCGTTTTGCGCGGCCATGGTTCCCCTGTGTCTTGTTGCGCCGGAACCAACAGGCCGGCGCGGTTGACGCGATGCTCCCCGGGACGAGGCGGCGCCCGTCCCGGAGAGTCGCCGATTATTTCTTAGCAGCGCGGTGTTCGCCACTGCTCCGGTGCGCCTCGGTCGAATGCCGGTGCGCCTGCGCCGAATGCTCGTGCGCCGCTGTCGAATGCCGGT
>Ga0210390_10001142_pt1 | contig 26257 bp, 24 predicted proteins | sample IncBWH11OmetaG_FD_161050 | JGI IMG/M metagenome (GOLD analysis project Ga0210390, IMG submission 161050) | Forest soil microbial communities from Barre Woods Harvard Forest LTER site, Petersham, Massachusetts, United States - Inc-BW-H-11-O ... | reverse complement strand
CATGCGCTGCGATCTTGTACGCGATGATTCCGTCTTTGACGTCTTTTTCGTTGGGCAGCCCGAGATGTTCTTTGGGTGTGACGTAGCACAGCATGGCCGCGCCGTGCCAGCCGATCATGGCTGCGCCGATCGCCGATGTGATGTGGTCGTATCCTGGCGCGATGTCGGTGACTAACGGCCCCAGCGTGTAGAACGGAGCTTCGTGGCAAAGTTCTTTTTCTTTGTCGACCTGCTCTTTGATTTTGTCGAGCGGCACGTGGCCAGGGCCTTCGATCATCACCTGCACGTCGTGCTCCCAGGCTTTCTTGGTTAACTCACCGAGAGTTTTCAACTCGGCGAATTGGGCTTCATCGCTGGCGTCGGCGATGCAGCCGGGACGCAGTCCATCGCCCAGCGAAAATGAAACGTCGTGCTTGGCGAAAATCTTGCAGATGTCGTCGAAGCGGTCGTAAAGAAAATTCTGCTTGTGATGGTGGGCCATCCATTGTGCCAGAATGGCGCCGCCGCGGCTGACGATTCCGGTGATACGCTTGGAAACCATCGGCAAATACTGGATCAGCACGCCGGCGTGAATGGTCATGTAATCGACGCCCTGCTCGGCTTGCTCTTCGATCACTTCAAGCATGACGTCCGCATTCAAGTCTTCGATGCGTTTCACCCGCGAGATCGCCTCATAAATCGGTACCGTCCCAATCGGCACCGGCGAGTGCCGCAGGATGGCTTCGCGAATCACATGAATATCGCCGCCCGTGGAAAGATCCATGACGGTGTCTGCGCCATAGTGCACCGAGGTGTGCAGCTTCTTGAGTTCCTCGTCAATGTTCGAAGTGACGGCGGAATTCCCGATGTTGGAGTTGATCTTGCACAGCGAAGCCACGCCGATGCACATGGGCTCGAGTTCGGGATGATTGATGTTCGCGGGAACAATCATGCGGCCGCGGGCAATTTCGTCGCGCACCAGTTCGGCCGAGAGCTTTTCGCGATCGGCGACGTAGGACATTTCTTCCGTGATCAAACCCTGGCGGGCATAGTGCATCTGGGAAAAATTGCCATCGCGATTCTCCGCCTTGCGGCGCGCAATCCACTCGGCGCGCGACCGGGGGACGCTGTGGCCATTGCCATCGTGAGCACGATTGCCTTGATTACGATCGTTCTGAATACCACCGCCGCCGCCGGAATTACCGTTCGTGGGAGCCATGTCCGTCCGCCTTCGCTGGATTCTGCAACAGCCGATTATACGCCGCTAGATGGGACCGAACCCGCACTTGCATACTCCATGTCGTTGCGCCTGCACTCTCGCTGTTCCGGGCAACAGCAGATTGCTCGCTGCTCTCGGAATGACAAATTGAGGGGAATGCTCCGAATGACAAACCGAATGACCGCGCGAACTCTAGTGTTTAATTACCTACGTAATTATCGCGGTCATTACGCCTGTGTTAGAAATCACTAAGAATCCCGCAGCCCAGGGCTTGGACTCGAGATTCTGCCTTCGCCACGGCAGTTGCGCACAATCTCGGCACGACAGTTCGAGGACAAACAATGTCAAAGAAAATCCTTGTGGTTGACGACTCGAAGACCGCATTGATGATGGAGCGCGAGATTCTGGAACGACGCACGACTTACCAGTGTGTGACCGCGAGCGACGGAGAGGAAGCCGTCGAGAAGGCCCAACAGGAGCACCCCGACCTGGTTTTGATGGATGTTGTGATGCCCCGAATGAACGGATTCGAGGCCTGCAAGCGGATGCGCCAGCAAGCGAGCACGCGCGAGATCCCCATCGTTCTGGTCACCACCCGCGGCGAAGAATCTTATATGGAGGCGGGGTTTCAAAGCGGATGCAATGACTACATCACCAAACCGGTGGACGGCGCCGAGTTGGTGGCGCTGTTGCAGAGCTACCTGGGCGAATAGTGCAGCGAAGAGGGTTCGAGTCTATTGGTTGAATCAGGGCAGCAAGGATCTTCATGAACGGTGACAAAAGCAGCGCAGCTGCGGCCAAGCCTTGTGGAGCCGATCCGATGAATGATCTGCGGTTAGGAGCGGCACGGAAGCGACTGGTCGAGAGTCAGGGTCAAGAGGATGCGATCGAGGGATTGCGCGAGATTATAGCCAACTTTCTTGGCTCGGAGGAAATCGGTCTGTTCAAAGTCGATCGCCGAAACGCAACCTTCGAGGTTTACTGGTCATTCGGAATCGATGCCGAGAATTACGACCTGCCGCGAGCCTTGGGCGAAGTCGGCCTTCGGCGGGTGATGGGCGGTGAATGCCATGTTGAGCGCCCTTCGCACGGCCATGCCGGCGCAATCACGAAGGTGCAGGCGTTTGTTCCCATCTGCTTCGCGAACCAGACCATCGCCATACTTGCGATATTGCGGCTGCTTCCTCAGAAGCAGAGCTTTGATAGATCCGACATGGAATTGTTCAAACTTCTTTCCGACGAAGCCGCCAAGCCCCTGTTCGGCGCGAGCGTTAATTCAAAGGTTGTGACCGAGGGGCCAGGGATCAGAGCATGAAAGAAAATCCCACCAAATTTAATCCGGCTGTGCTGCCCGCGGAGTTCATGAAGAGCTTTGAGCGTACGGACTCGGAAGAATCCAGGCACTTCCTTTATCCAGGGCAGGTGTTCGTAAGCCGTGAGCCGATCACCATCTCGACCATACTCGGATCGTGCGCGGCTATTTGCCTGTGGGACCGGCACAAGAAAGCGGGAGGGATGAACCACTACCTGCTGCCCGAGGGGCAGGGCGAAGGACCTAACCGATTTCGCTACGGGAATGTGGCCAATCCCGAACTGCTGCGGCAGGTGCTGGCGTTGGGATGCGAAGTCAAGTATTTGCAGGCCAAAGTTTTCGGAGGGTCGAGCGCGTTTGGTAAGGATCCTCTGCAGTCGCTGGGATCAAGGAATGTGCAGCTCGCGGAAGAGTTTCTCCGGTCTGCGGGAATTCCGGTGATGGAAAAAGATGTCTCGGGCAAGCACGGCCGCAGGTTGGTCTTTCAGATATCCGATGGAGTAACGACGATCAAGAATTTTGATCAAGTAGCGAAGTGACAAATCTGGACGCGGGCGATCGGCCGCGGCGAGGGAATAACAGTGGATTTGGCGGACTTTGACCGTGAGGCGGTGCTGGCGTCGTTCCTCGTCGAGTCGGAAGAGGGGCTGGACTTGATGGAGCAGGCGTTAGTGCAGATGGAATCAAGTCCTTCCGATCCGGAACTGTTGCCCAATATTTTTCGGGTTGCGCATAGTCTCAAGGGAAACGCAACCTCGTTGGAACTCAGGGACCTCGCAGGCTTTGCCCATGTCGTAGAGGACCTGTTGGATTTGTTTCGCGAGCAGCAGGCGCTCCCCAGCGCAGACTTGATTTCACTACTTCTGAAGGCTGTGGATGAACTTCGCGCCATGGTTTCTGCGTCGAAGTCTGGTCCCCAAGAGCTTACGCGGGGACAGCAATCGCTCAGAAAGCAAATCGCGCAAGAAGTAGAAAAGCGGTCGAAAAGGGTCGTGACCGCGAGCGGGGCCTCGGCAGAATCAAGTTCGGCGGTGAAACTCGATGTGCTTCCGGGCGCGAGTCACCGCACGTTGCGCGCCGATGTCGACAAGCTCGACCACATGCTGAACCTGACCGGAGAAATTGTGATTGCGCAAGGCCGCCTGCGCCAGATGATTGAGAAGCTCGATACTGAGCAAGGGCGGGCCATCCTCGAGATGCATCGCGAGGCCGAGCGCCTGTACATGGATCTGCAGAGTGAAGTGATGAGCATTCGGATGGTTCCGGTCGGTCCGCTGTTTCGGCAGTTTGTTCGTTCGGTGCGAGACCTGGCAAAAAGCGACGGGAAATTGGCGCGTCTCGAAGTCGTCGGAGGAGACGTCGAGGTGGATACCACCGTGCTCGAACAACTGAAAGATCCGCTGCTGCACCTGCTGCGAAACGCAGTCGATCACGGTTTCGAGAAGCCGACGGTGCGCCAAAGCCAGGGCAAGAATCCTTGCGGACTGATCCGGTTGAGCGCGGCCCACAGCGGCGGAAACATTGTCGTGAAGCTCGAAGACGATGGAGCCGGGTTCGATCGCGCTCGGATCCTCGAAAAAGCAAAACGCGTTGGACTCTTGTCGGGTAAAGACGAGATTCGCGACCAGGACCTCTACAATCTGGTGTTCCAGGCGGGATTCACAACTGCGGAATCGGTGACCGAACTTTCGGGCCGCGGAGTCGGACTGGATGTGGTTCGGCGCAACATCGACAATCTGCGCGGAACGGTTGAGATATCGAGCACGGCGGGCAAAGGCAGCACCGTCACCATGCGCTTGCCTTTGACGCTAGCCATCATTGAAGGGTTCTCCGTCAGGGTCGGCACCGAAACCTTTGTCGTCCCTCTGGAACATGTGACCGAGTGTACGGAGTTGCCGGCGGGGCAACGTAACTCAGAAGCCAGCGGGATCCTTAGTCTGCGCGGAACCGCGCTGCCTTACGTGCGATTGCGGCGCGTGTTCGGCGTATCCGGCCAGGCCCCCAAGCGGGAGAACATTGTTGTGGTCAAGATCAACGATTTCCGTGCCGGAATCGCCGTTGACGAATTGCTGGGCGGAATGCAAACGGTGGTCAAGCCGCTGGGCCGGGCGTTTCGAGCGGCTGCTGGGATAGCCGGTTCTACGGTGCTCGGGGATGGACGGGTGGGTTTGATCATCGACGTTCCCAGTCTTCTGCGTGGAGTGATGCAAACGACTTTGCAAGCGCAAGCTTAGGAAAAGAGCAGGCGTTCGATTTTAGATCAGAGAGGTGAAGGACGATGAAGACTTGGCAAGATTGGAAGATTGGCACGCGGCTGGGTGTAGTCTTTGGGGCCATCCTGCTGTGCGTGATTGCGGTGGGCGCGTTCGGACTGGGATGGCTCGGCCGCCTGAACACGAACCTGTCGGCTTCGGTGCAGAAGCGTTACAACACGGTTGAGTTGACGCACCGGACCATTGAGAACTCCATCACCAATGCCCGCATCACCTTTCAACTGTTCGAGGCCACTGATCCCGATGAGGAAAAGAAGCTGAACGAACTGAACGATGGGATCAGCCAGGAAATCAGCGGGCAAGTGGCGGAAATCGAAAAGGGGCTTAGCTCTCGCCAGGAGCGAGAATTGTTTGAGACCGTCACCCAAGACCGGGACGCCTACAAGTTGGCCAGGCAAAAAGCCAAGAAGCTTTTGGCCGACAAGAAACGCGATCAGGCGCTGGCATCGTTGCGGGACGACGTGATCCCGGCACTCGACAAGTATCGTGCCATGTGGGGAAAGTTCATTGACCTCCAGACCGCTGCCGTTCAGGAGAGTATGAAAGAGAGCCAGGAAGCTTACGCCATGGGGCGCAGGATTGCCCTGTTGCTCTTGGTTGTAACTATTGTTCTAGCCACACTCGCGGCGGTCAGCGTTACCAAAAGCATTACCGTTCCCATTGAGCAAGCCGTTCTGCACGCCGAACGGATTGCCGCTGGCGATTTGACGAAGGAAATCGTGGTCACCAATCGGTCTGAGACTGGAAAATTGCAGCAGGCCATGCGCGACATGAGCGGCCGGCTGTCAGGCATCATCCGGGACGTCCGCGAAGGGTCTGCAGCAGTTGCGTCCGCGGCCCAGCAGGTATCAGCGTCCTCGCAGAGTCTTTCTCAGGGAACCAGCGAGCAGGCTGCTTCGGTTGAGGAGATGAGCTCCAGCCTGGAACAAATGAATGCGTCCATTACTCAAAATGCTGACAACAGCCGGCAAGTGGAGCAGGCGGCGGCCAAGGGAGCCTCGGCTGCTGAAGAAAGCGGCGACGCTGTGAAAGAGACTGTCGAAGCCATGAAGCAGATTGCGGCCAAGACTTCGGTGATCGAAGAAATTGCCTATCAGACCAATCTGCTCGCGCTCAACGCGGCGATTGAGGCGGCTCGCGCCGGGGATCAGGGACGGGGCTTTGCAGTAGTCGCAGTCGAGGTTCGAAAGTTGGCCGAGCGCAGCCAGTTGGCTGCGCAGGAAATCGGCGGGCTGGCAGGGAAAAGCGTCAGCGTTGCTGAACGATCCGGCCAGTTGCTGTCTGACCTCGTGCCGTCCATCAAGAAGACCGCCGAACTGGTGCAGGACGTTGCCGCGGCATCGACCGAACAATCGGGCGGGGTTACGCAAATCAACAAGGCCATGTCCCAGGTGGACTCGGTTACGCAGCGCAACGCATCGTCCGCCGAAGAGCTTTCCAGCACTGCGGAAGAATTGGCAGCGCAGTCCGAGCAACTGCAGCAGTTGATGACATTCTTTCGGGTTGCGGGAGAACAGCCAGCCAATCGCGGCAGCGATGGCAAACAGCGTGTGACCATGCCTCTGAACCCGGTGTTCAGGAGCGATTTCGCACAGCGCAGGCAGAGTCAGCCGGGGAACGGCAAGGCAACAGAAGAAGCTAACTTCGCTCCGTTCTAAGTCGGAAGCTGCCCGGTCACGCGGCCCTTGTCCGCGCAAAAACCGGGCCCATTCGACGAAGCAAACGGCAGAAATGCGAGGAGTGAAACTATGGGAGCGTCGAATCAAGGGAAGGACCAACGTCCCCTGAGCAAGGTGCAATACCTTACCTTCTTAACTGCGGGCGAGGAATACGCCATCAGTATCGTGAAGGTGAGCGAGATCGTTGAGTACGAGACGGTCACGACCGTGCCCAACACTCCGCTATGGATCCGTGGGGTCACGAACCTGCGTGGCAAAGTCGTCCCGGTGGTGGATCTGGCAGTGAAGTTCGGATTGCCTGCCAGCCACATTTCCAAGTTCTCTTGCATCATCATTACTGAAGTGATGTTTCAGGGCGAGCAACTGACCATGGGAGTTTTGGCGGACTCTGTGAGCCAGGTGGTTGATCTTTCCGCTGACGAAATCGAACAGACTCCGCCCTTCGGCACTCGGGTCAAGACCGAATATCTCCTCGGCATGGGAGCGATGGGAAAAAAGTTTTGCCTGATTCTTGACATCGATAAAGTGCTGTCCGCCGACGAATTGTTGGCGGTGACGGAATCGGTTGCCGAGGAAGACGACGCGGTTGTTGACACACCGGCCAAACAGGCCCACTTCGAGACTGGAGCGTAGCCTTGCCCGCTGGAACCGCTCCAGGCAGGGATTCAGCCGCTTCCCGCCAGGCCGACGCATGTTTTGAGCAACCGCCGCAACTCTCGGTTAGTCCCGCGCTGTTCCAAAAATTCCAGAAACTGATCTACGCCGAAACCGGCATCTGGCTGGGAAGTTCGAAGACTGCGTTGTTGTGCGGACGACTCTTCCGCCGGCTGCGGACCCTCGGGATCACTTCGCTGCAAACCTACTACGAATGCGTCGTACAGCCGGACCAGCACGAAGAACGCGCCCGGATGATCGACGCCATCACCACTAACGAGACCCGCTTCTACCGCGAGCCCAGGCAGTTCGAGTTCATGGTGCAGCGAGTGTTTCCAAGGTGGCGGGCGGAGGCTGAACGCGCGTTGCGTCCCAAGCGGATAAGGATATGGAGCGCCGGATGTTCGTCGGGAGAAGAGCCATACACCGTGGCTATGCTTCTTGCCAGGCATCTTCCGGCGGAGGAGGGTTGGGATGTGCGGCTGCTGGCCACGGATATTTCCAATCGCGTGTTGGACAAGGCGCGGGCCGGAGTTTATCCCATCGCGAGGTCGGCAGAGCTACCAAAGGATTTGCTGCACAGTTTTATGTTGCGCGGCATGGCGGAGCGCAAAGGCGAGATGAAAGTGAAAGTCGAAATTCAACAGATGGTCGATTTCCGACGGTTGAACCTCGACCGGGAGTCCGATCTCAACGATGGTCCTTTCGACGCGATTTTTTGTCGTAACGTCCTAATCTATTTTGACGCGGCTTCGAAGCGAAGGGTGGTCGCGAACCTGGTCCGGCATCTCCTGGCGAGTGGGGTTTTGTTCGTGGGTCATGCCGAGAACCTGCACAGCGTGTCCTCTCAGTTACAAAGCCTTGAGCCGACCATCTACACCAAGATTGCCAACAAAGAGGCCTTGTAAAGAACGGGTCAACTCATTGTTATTCCGAGCGTAGCGAGGAATTTGCAGTCGCTTGGAACATCAAAAATGCAGGCGCGCCAGAAAGCGGCGCGCAAAATGACCAGATTGAATTGGTTTCACAGCAATATGCGATTCTCCGTAATTGTCTCAGCAGAGCGAAACGAGCGTGCCACGTATGCATGGAGATGAGCTTCACGTTATCGTCGTGGATGATTCCGCGATGGTCCGCCAAGTGATGCAGGCCATTCTGAGCACCAACCGCAGGGTCAAAGTTACCGCCGCGGCGGACCCGCTAATTGCATGGGGAAAGATGCAGAAGGAGCCTCCCGATGTAGTCATCACCGACCTGGAAATGCCGCGTATGGATGGCCTGACGTTCATCCGAAAAATCATGGCAGAGATGCCGACGCCGGTCGTTGTCTGCTCGGGGCTGGCGACTCGCGGCACTGAACTCGCGCTGCGCGCGCTTGAAGAAGGTGCGGTTGAAGTCATTACCAAGCCTAAGGTGGGAGTGCGTGAGTTCCTGCACGAATCGGCTGTAATCTTTCTGGATGCGGTTTGGAGTGCGTCAGAAGCGCAAGTCAGGCACCGGCCGAGGCCAATTCTGCCGTCGGCGCCTCGACTGACAGCCGATGCCGTCCTGCCTCGCAACGGCAAATCTCGCGTTGCGCGTTCGCCGAATGGGGTGATTGCCGTAGGCGCGTCGACAGGCGGAACCGAGGCACTGCGCGTCTTCCTTACGGCGCTGCCAATCGACTGTCCTCCGGTCGTGATTGTGCAGCACATGCCCGAAGTCTTCACCAAGGCCTTTGCGGAACGATTGAACAGGGAATGCGGAATCGAAGTCGAAGAGGCGCGGGATGGCGACCAGCTCCGAATTGGCCAGGCCCTGATCGCTCCGGGCAACCGGCATATGCTTGTCAATCGCAGTGGAGAAGAGCTTATCGTTCAGATCATGGATGGTCCCCTGGTCTCTCGTCATCGTCCGAGTGTGGATGTACTTTTTCGTTCCGTGGCCATTTCCGCTGGCCCCAAGGCGGTTGGCGTCATTATGACCGGGATGGGCGACGACGGGGCGCAGGGCCTCGGCGAGATGAAGGAAGCTGGGGCATCCACGATCGCGCAAGATGAGCCCAGCTGCATTGTGTTTGGAATGCCCAAAGAAGCGATTGCCCGCGGCGCCGTGGATATCGTTGTTCCTCTGGAACAGATTGCCAGTGCAGTCCTGCACGTACACGGCAAGCAGGCAGGGTGGAAAGAAGAGGTACGGAAACGATGACGAGCTTAAGGAAAGCTCCGCGGTAATAAACGATAAGGACTAAATCAAGCGTGCAGGAAGATGAGCATGCTCGCGCAGAGGCGCACGATCCCCAAAGCAAATTGTTGGCGGCGCCAGCAGGAGAAAGTCCGCGTATAAATAACGCCTAGCGAATCGCCGGCCTACACTTTTAGTGCCGCTGGCGCTTACTGGCGCCAGCCCAGATGTTCTTCGCGTCCCTGAAAAATCTCATGAAGCAGACTTATGAAGCGCTGCTTCAAGGTTGCGGGCTGCGCCTTACCAGCGTCTGTAGTCTCGGTTGTCGCCTCGACCTTTGGTTCGAGAGCGGGAGCTGCACCAGTAGCCATGAGTATGGCCTCCTTCCAAGAATTAGTTCTCACACCGTTGATCGCTTGCATTTGCGACACACTTCGTGTCAACCGTCTGCCGAGAGGAGGTCGGAAGAGTCTCTAATTGAGTCCCAATTCTAAGGTGGTTCTAATCCTCGGGGCAGATCACCAAGGGCATAGCACCTCAGAACCGGTTTCCTTGGCGCAAGGTTCGCTCGGTTGCCTGCCTTCAGCGCTCCCGCGGCTGTTGAAGTCAGCCAGAAACTTGCCGATAACAGCAGCAGCACCATGAAGCAGGACTGCCAACAATTTGCTCAAAATAACGGACCGCTGACGCGGGCATCAACGCCGTCCGGTTCGAACAAGCCTCGACAAGCGCCGAAGTGAATGAATGCCCGCAAGGGGAGGAGTCTGCCCTGTGAGTCAACTTTACGATTTGAGAGTAGCAATAGAAAACAAGATTAAGACCGACGCATTGGATGCGACGGATGTGAAAGGCAAGATTGGACTGCGCTCCGGCCGAATCCTGGCCTTAATCTCTCCCCACACCCCGGACGATCCGGTGGCCGTCGCCAAACTCAGGCAGGCTGTCAAAGACGTGCTGAATATCAATTTGTAAGGAGTGTTCGCATGAAATGGAACTTGATTCGAACCAAAGTTCTGGCCGCATTGGTTGCCTGCCTGATCGTTGGCGTCGGCGGCATATTAGCACTGATGCACTACAGCTTCGCACGGAACTCCCAGACCCTGGCGGCGGAGTCGGTCACGGGCGCGCAAAAGCTGTTCACCATTTTGGAAGCCAGGGAGACCAGTAAAATGACGGCGGTCAGCGAGACCTTGATGATGAACCCGCAGGTTCGCGATGCCTTCGCCGCCAAGGATCGCGCCCGCCTGCTCGAATTAACGTCGCCTCTCTATCCCAAGTTGAAGAGCGAAGGCATCACCAACTGGATGTTTCACACTCCCGAACCGGACATGGTGGTCTTTCTGCGTCTCCACAACCCGGCGAAGTTTGGCGACCACTTGAATCGGTTCATGGACAAGGAAGTCGTTCGAACTCATTCGATGGTGATCGGGAACGAGTTGGCCAAGGCCGGCTTTGCGGTCAGAATTCTGCGACCGTTTTACGATTCGCAGGGCGGCGTGGCCGGCTACGTCGAATTTGGTGAAGAAATCGGGCAGTTCATTCACGCGATGAAGAACCAGACCGGCGACGACTACGGCCTTCTGCTCAGCAAGAAGTTTGTGGACCGGCAGTTTTGGGCTGATTCGAGCGCGGTCTGGAAGCGACGCGACAACTGGGATGACAATCCGGACTTCGTGGTCGCCGACAAAACCACAGCTACCGATAAGATCATTCAATTCCAGGGAGACTTGTCTTCGGTACCCGCGCAAGGTACGGCGTTGGAATATTTTCGTGACGGGAATTCAGTTTTCGTCCGCGGCATTTTTCCCATCCGCGACGCCGCAGGGAACAACGTAGGCGCAATGTTTGTGGTGCGCGATATCTCGAGCTTTTACGTGGCCATGCGGCACACCCAGAATGTTCTCGTACTGATGACGGTCGTAGCTCTGACGCTCGGCATCATTCTGGTGCTGACGCTGCTCAGCCGTCTTGTATTCCGGCGGTTGGAGCATATCATTGCGGTCGCGACCCGCGTGGTTGGTGGTGATTACGAAACCGAAATCCGCGTCTCCTCCGACGATGAAGTCGGACAATTTGAACAACTATTCGAACAGTTCAGGCGCGTCTTCGTGGAACTCCTGACGCATGTGCCCGAGTTTCAAGAAAAGCCTGAACTACAGGAAAAATAGCGACTCACCTCCGGATCGACATGAGAGTAGTCCTTGGTTCAAGGCTGCCGGACCGATTTTTCTCCGCAGTGTTCTTGCCCCAAGCCAGCGCCTGCCAATTGAGTGCGGTATCATGTGGATGCTATAAATGAAGAGGGTCGGGCGCGTAGCTCAGTTGGCAGAGCAATGCCCTTTTAAGGCATGGGTCGATGGTTCGAGTCCATCCGCGCTCACCACATATTTTAGTTTGTAACTCCTCGACATTCCTCAACCTCCCATGAATGGCTCGGCGTTCCCGCACCTTGCTGGAGGGTTCGGTGGTACGGCGACGATTGCATGGCTTCTGCTGACGGCCTTTGCTGCCTCCTATGTGCGTGCCTTTACCGGCTTCGGTTCGGCTCTGGTGGCGGTGCCGGCGCTGGTGCTCATCCTGCCGCCCTCGGACGCGGTGCCGTTGGCAATGGCAATCGATCTGTGCGTGGGTTTCCTGCTGCTGCGGAACGTTGTCCAGACTGGGATTGCTTGGAAACCGGTGAAGCTTCTGATTATCGCTGCGCTTCTGACCATGCCGATCGGGGTGTGGATGTTGCGCGTCATCTCTTCCCGTGTCGCTTATCTGTCCATTGCGGTGATGGTTTTTGCCTTTACCAGTTTTCTTGCGCTTGGTTTTAGAGCCACGAAAAATCCAGGAACTGTAACCACGCTGATCGCCGGAAGCCTTTCGGGGATTCTGGGCGGGGCATTTGGAATGACTGGGCCGCCGGTTGTCCTTTTCTTTTTTTCCAGTCCCATGGGGAAAGAAATCAGCCGGGCGACGATCATGGTTTATCTGATTGTGACTACGGCCGCGTATCTGTTGTTGACCGCGGCGACCAGGGTCTCCGTTGCCTGGCTTCGGCCGATATTGCTGATGGTTCCATTTATTCTGCTGGGAACCTATCTGGGGCAAAAGGCATTTTCCAAAGCTGAAGAAAAGACGTTCCGGCGGGTAGTCTTTGGCGTTCTTTATGGTCTCGCTGTCAGCGCGGCCTGGAAGGCCTGGCTAGGATAGCGATTGCCTCCAGAGAACGCGAAAGAATGGGGCACCCTCATTCCGTGTGTGATTTAGATCTGTACTTTGAAGGGGTGGGCCACCTGCCGCGGGGCTGAACGGCACAACGTCGCCTGGATCAAATTGTCAAAGGTCGACTATTATCTAGTAGATAATGTACGTCGTCAGAGATTATCGGGTTAAATCATGCAGTCAACGATAAAACGCAATGCTGAACTGGGGGATTCGGAGACGGCCCAAGGTCTCGAAATCGGTGACAGCTGGAGCGCGGGCCAGAGCTGAAGGAAAACTACGGGGTGAGTTGGAAGACTACGCCGCCGCCGTGGGCGCCTCCGGTGGCAGTAGTGCCGTAGAGTTTGCCGTCGGGGCCGAGGGTTAGGTTGGCGTCGGGTTGGGAGCCGTCGGTGCCGACAAAAGTATGCAGCAGAGTGTATTTCCAACTGCCATCAGCCTGCGGAGACAATGCGAAGACCACGCCGTTGCCGTTGCCGCCGTAGAGCGTTGTACCGTATAGGTTGCCAGCTTTGTCCAAGATCACGCCCTGGGACGTGTCCCCGTTGGCGCCTCCGGTGAGGTTGTAGAGAATGGTTTCCCGCCATTTCTCGCTGGACTCGCCCGCTGGGTGGCTGAGCTTGAAGATTATTCCAGCTCCGGTTTTGCCGCCCTGGGCCGTGCCATAGAGACTTCCCTGAGAATCCATGGCGAGTTGCCCCAGCCCGGGCCACACCCCGTCGTTGTCGGAGAAGCCAAAGCGGTGCAGGATATGCTCGATCCAGGCTGCCGCGCCCAGACCTTCGTCGCCCTCGGGAGGCTGCAGTTCCCACACTGTGCCGCAACCGTCGGCACACTCGTTGCTGCCCCCGCCATACCGCGTCGTGCCGTAAAGATTCCCGGCCGCATCCCGGATCGGGCCTGCGAACGGAGCCGCTCCGTCGCCGTTCCTGGCGGTAAAACTATGCAGGATACTTTCGACCCACTTCTTTGATCCGAGTGAAAGCTCGAAGGCGGAGCCGCCTGTGCCATACAAGTTGCCATCTGGGTCCAAGGTGAGATTGCCCCAGGGGCAGCACGCTAGGTCATTGTTGCCGAAGCTGTAAAGCGTCGTTTCCTTCCAGCCATGTGGGCCGGAGGCAAGCTCGAACACCGTACCGGCTGAGTAGGCCCCTCCAACCTGCGTTGTACCGTATAGAACGCCGGACGGACCGATCAGCACTCCGCCGAGTGGCCCGGCCCCGTCGTTCTGCCGACCGAAGTTATGGAGGATGGTTTCGCTCCAGTGCCCAGTTGAGCCTGGCGTCAGGCGGAACACTGTGCCGCCTCCGTAGGCCCCCCTGCCGCTCGTTGTGCCGTAGATATTTCCACTTACGTCAATGGTCACGCTGTCCCACACCCCAGCACCATCATTTCCCGCGCCGAAGGCGTGGAGCACCCGGAAATTGCGCTGAGCCTGGGCAGCCAGCAAGGAAAGAATCAGGAAGGCGAAAAGCAGAAATCTTGGCCGCATCGTACCGCCGCCTACGCATCGAACAAAACGGGGGCGGGAAAGCCCGCCACGAGCCGTAACAATAGCATGTTCTCGCAGCAGAAGCTATCTGGCAGATGGCTGTGGAAGTCCAGTTTCCTTGGGCAAGCTGCCCGATCCGATAGTTGTGCTCCGCTGTCCTCCTCGGTGCCTAGGGTACCGGCTGCATTGGCCTCCACCCTTGCACAGCGCAAGGAGCTTTTCCCTCCGTCCTAGCGCCCAGCCTTTTCGCAAAGAACGCTAAAAGGGTGGGGCACCCATTGTACGGGGAGCCAGGAACGGCTGGGCAAGCCTCCGGTGTCTGGGAGTGTGCTACGATTTTGGAGAATCCCGCTTGATTACCCTTGGAGGAATCTCCGGAATGCGCTATTTGTGGCTTTTCTGCTGGTTGCTTGGAAGCTTGGCATGGGGGCAGGAAAAGCCTGTTCCGTCGAATGTGCCGCCTGAATATCGTCCGCCGATCACGCGGGAGAATGAACCGGAGGCACCGCCGCCGGCTTCAGCATCGAGTGTTGCGCCGGACGCGGCCGTGCTCACGATCAAGGGACTGTGCGCGCAGCCGGCATCAGCCTCGACCGACACTTCGGCGAAGGCAGCTTGCCAAACCATCATTACCCGGGCGCAGTTCGAGAAGCTGACCAACGCACTACTGCCGAAGATGAAGCCTTCCATGAAGCTGCAGATTGCTAACTCTTATCCCAGCCTGCTGGCGAACGCGCACGAGGCGGAGAGCCGCGGGTTAGACAGGACTTCGCACTTTGAGGAACGGCTGGCGTTTGCCCGGATGCAGATCCTTTCGCAGGAACTAATCAGCCAGATTGATGAAGAGTCGGCGAAGGTCTCCGAAAAGGAAATCGAGGACTACTATCACAGCCACTCAGATATGTTCGAGGAAGCGACGCTGGAGCGAATTTTCATCCCCAACCGCAAGCAGATGGATCCGCTGCCCAAGGAAAAGGCTACGCCGGAAGCGGTGAAGGCTCAACGAAAAGCGGGCGAGGATGCGATGACCCGCGAGGCTGAGCAGTTGCGCGCCCGAGCGGCTGCTGGCGAAGACTTTGTCAAATTGCAGAAGGATGCGTACACGGCGGCGGGCGCGAACGATACTCCGCCCAATCCCAGCCTCGGTGCGATGCGGTCTTCGAGCATCCCGCCGGATCACGCTTCGGCGTTCGAGCTGAAAACCGGCGAAGTCTCGCAAGTCCTCAGCGATTCTACCGGCCACTATATTTACAAACTTGACGCCAAAGGGATCGAAGCGTTGGACCAGGTGAAGGACGAAATCCACAAGATTTTGCAGCTCCAGCATCGGGAAGAAATGATCCAGGCGGTGCAACAGCCCATCACAACGGAGATGAATCAGGCTTACTTTGGGCCAAGCGAGAAGCACGGGGTTCCCGAAAATCCAAAATCCAAATAACCTCGAACGGACCTGCTTGTCAAAAGTGCGAAAGATCCCAAATTATGTACTGGATTCACAAGCTTAACGTCTGTCGGCAATGCCCGCCTAAACCGAGCGCCACCTGACAGATAGACTTTGACGCCGAGAAAAGCATCTATAGTGCGAGTGGAATTTTCAAGACCTGGGTTTATTTACGCATAATGACGCTGTCCAAGGAGAAAGTGCATGTTCTCAGCTAAGATGCTCATGTTCTGGGGGCTGCTCGTCTGTGCGGCGTGCCTTTTTTTAGGTTTGAACGGCTGCGGCGGGGGCAGCAGCGGCGGCAGCACTGGTGGTCCGCCTCCGCCTCCACCGCCCACACAAAAAATTCAGCACATTGTGATCATCTTCCAGGAGAATCGCACTCCGGACAATTTGTTTCAGGATCCGAAGCTAATTGCCAAAGGCGCTGACATTAGCCCGACGGGATTGACTTCGCTGGGCCAGAAAATTCCGCTCACCGCGATGTCGCTGGCGACCGACTACGATTTGGATCATTCCCATAAAGCTTTCGTGGCGATGTATGACGGCGGAAAAATGGATGGAGCCGATCACGTCGACATCGATTGCATACATAAAGAAAAAGACTGCCCTTCGCCGACTGCGTGGTTTCGCTACGTGAACCCGTCGGAAATTGCGCCCTATTTCCAGATGGCTGAAACGTATGCTTTCGGTGACCGAATGTTTCAAACCAACCAGGGTCCGAGTTTTCCGGCCCATCAATTCATCATTTCAGGGACATCGGCGCCGACCCCGCCGGGACAACCCAATAGCAATTATTTCGCGGCGGAAAACATGACCTATGCGCCTAATCACGGCACGAACACCAACGCCGGATGCGTCGCGCTACCGGGGACGACGGCGGCATGGATTGATCCAACCGGCCTCGAGATCAATGTGTCACCCGCGCAGTTTCCGTGCTACGAGCATCCCACGCTGACTGACTTGCTGAATGCGAAGTCGATCAGCTGGCGTTATTACGCGTCAGGGGCTGGATCGATCTGGGTAGGGCCTAACGCGATTCAGCATATGTGTGTGCCTAACCCTAGCGGAGGCGGTGGCACGTGTACAGGCTCAGATTGGGTGAACAGCGTTGTCATCAACCAGAATCAGATATTGACTGACATTACCAGCGGTCAACTCGCCAGCGTGAGTTGGATAACTCCGGACGGGCAGGAGTCGGACCACGCGGGAGTGAACGATGGTTCGGGCCCTTCGTGGGTTGCGTCGATCGTCAATGCCATTGGCAACAGCCCGTATTGGTCCAACACGGCGATTATTCTGACGTGGGATGACTGGGGAGGCTGGTACGATCACGTTCCTCCGCCTGCGATCCTGAACTCGTATGAATATGGGTTTCGCGTGCCCTTGGTTGTCATCTCTCCCTACGCGAAGCCGGGATACATCTCGCATACGGTTTATGACTTCGGCAGCGTTCTCAAGTTCGTTGAGGCGACTTTCAGCCTGGGCACGGTCGCGCCCGGAGCAACCCCAGCCTACGCCGATGAATTCACGGCCACCGGCGACCTTTCGGATTGCTTCAACTTTAGTCAAACGCCGCTGACGTTTCAGCAGATTCCGTCAAAGTTTGACGCTGCCCACTTTCTGAACGACAAGTCGGTGCCGTTAGATCCCGACGATGACTGAACCGGCTGCCCCGTCTGGATTTGACGGGGCAGTCCTGGATGTTTCTTGTGAGTTAGCGGTTGAGTGGGGATGCCTTCGTTGCGGTCACAATGTCGCCATAACTGAAGTGGTCGCTTCTTCCGCTCCAGGCGCCAAAATGCGTAGGGTCCGCTACGAGAGAATACCTCTTGAGCATTGGCGCGATTGTGGACTCCTCGTAGGCGATAGCGGTTTCTGGAGTGACCGGGTCGCTGGTCCAAAAACCATTCAGTTCGTATTTGAAGTCGAATGCACTCGTTCCTGCCGCCATTCCGCGCCGAGCCTCGTCGTCGAGGAGGAAAGCGGTGAACAGGCATTTTCCTCCGGGGCGAAGCACGCGCGATATCTCCGATATATAGTGCTCCAAGTCAGCCGGCACGAGATGGGTAAAGACTGAGATCAGGAACACTAAATCAAATTCTCCATCGGAGAATGGAAAGCGGTAGTCGACCGATTTGAATCGGCCACCGGGGTTGTACATCTTGTTGTAAATATCCGAGACTTGGAATCGGAATCGCGGGTACCGGGGCGTGATGTTCTTCTGGCACCAGCGAATCCCGCTGGGAACGATATCCAGGCCTTCGTAAGAGCCGGTCGTAAGATATCCAGCCAGGGGCGCTGCGACCCGACCAATTCCGCAGCCTACGTCCAGCGTTCTGTGGTTCGGCTGCAGGCCGCACAGTTCCTTGAAGTAATCCACGTACTCCTGTCCGGCTCCCGCAAAGGTGCCGGCGAAGTCCAAATAGCGCGGCGGGATAAGAGGGTTTCGTCTTCCCAGGATGAAATCCACGCCGTCGAGTGCGAGCAGATAAGGCGTATATATAGCGCGACGCCACCAGAACGGTGTGTACCTCCGAAACAGCTTCAACGCTCCGCTGGAACGCCGACGCTGCACGGCTAGTTTCTTTCGGGTCAACTCTTCTGGAGTGTCTTTAACTTCAGTCGCCATTGCTTACTTCTCCTAGGTCCGCTGACTGAGAATTTCGCCGGGCCGTCGAGGCCAGCTACGCTCGCCGCTCCGCCGCCTCGCCATTTGCGTAGTATTCGGCGTATCCCGGCTCGAGGCGGCGGCCTTTGGCGCTGAAAATTCGGGAATGCACCAAGCCCCATTTCTGCAGGGCAAACTGCAGTGTCGTACTCAATACTCCCATGCCGTACTGCACGCTGCGGCGGAAGTTGATGGAGGAGGCATCGTCAAAATATTTGGTCGGGCAAGAGACCTCTCCAATGCGGAAGCCGAAATGTACACACTGGGCCAGCATCTGGTTGTCGAAGATGAAGTCATCGGAATTCTCCAGCAAGGGCAATTTCATCAGCACATCGCGGCTGAAAGCCCGATATCCGGTGTGATATTCGGAGAGCTTCACCCGTAAAAAGAAATTCTCAAACGCGGTCAGGAAGCGGTTGGCAATATATTTCCAGATGGGCATGCCGCCGCGCAGAGCCTGACCTCCGATAATGCGTGAGCCGAGCACGACATCGTAGACTCCATAGGCCACCATGCTGGCCATCGCCGTAGCCAGAAGAGGCGTGTACTGATAATCCGGATGGACCATGATGATTACGTCCGCGCCGGCGACCAGGGCTTCGCGATAGCAAGTCTGCTGATTGCGTCCGTAGCCGTAGTTCGCATTGTGCACGAAAAGCTGCAGTCCCAGTTGCTTTGCGACCTCGACGGTACGGTCAGAACTGTGATCATCCACCAGGATGCGAATGTCCACCAGATCAGGCAACTCACGAACTGTCGCTTCCAGAGTCTTCTCCGCGTTGTAGGCGGGCAGTACCACTGCGATGCGTTTGCCGTTTAGCATTCCTTACCCTTACTCCGTTCCGGCGTGGCCGGATGAATTGCCATGATAACCCGCGCACAAGCGGCATTGCTGGAAAAAGCCTACCCGAAGGTCCGTCAAACCAGTTGCATTCAACCAAAGCTCATCGAGCCCCGCCTCGAAGGCCTCTCGCAAACGCTAGAAACTCGTGGTCAGGCGGAGACTGTAGCTGCGCGGGGGAGCAATGGCGTTTCCGGAAAACAATCCACCGAAGTCGATGACAGCTAGAACATTGGTAAGGTTTTGGCCGTCGACCTGAAACCGCACATTCATGCGGTCGGATTTGTAGACATCCGCGCCCGCCGAGGCATTGACCTGGAACGAGGGATAGATACGGCCTCGGTGGAAGTTAATGCGATTCAGCACCTGCTGGCCATATTCGGCAAGCACCGTGGACGGGTCGCCATCGAATTCGAAGGGGAGCCCGCTGTCGTATTGAACTCCGCCCGCAATCCAGAAGCGCGGTTGAACCTGGTAGCGGAGGCGGCCGCGAACGGTGTTGCGCTGATCCTGCGAATCCGGAAAATGGCCGGCGAGTTGCGATTGGGCTTGGGTGGCGTTGGCGCCCAGGAATAGGCCTCCCGTCACCGGAAGCCAGGCATTGCCTAAGGTATACGAATAGCTCAGGAAGCCCGAAAAACGGTGCCAATCGGGAAGATCAAGTTTCGCTTCCGCACCGTAGATGACGGCTTTGCGGAATGCGATCGGGTAACTGATGGTGGTGTTCTCGATCTGATCGTCGTCCGCATAGTTGGCCACGAGCCGCCGAAAATAATTCGCGTCCAGCCTGATCTTTCCGGCGAAAGCCTTGGTTAAACCCGCTTCGTAATAATTTCCTTCGGAGGGTTCGACGGGCAGCCGGAGGAAACTGGAGTTGAGGGATTCGACCACGGTTGAACTCGAGAGCAGAATGTTCTCGAAAGACGGCGTTTGGAAAACCCGGTCGTAGGAGAAATGCACGATCAGGTCGGCGGACGGGAAATAGCGTGAAATGGCAAAGCGCGGGTCGAACGCTTGCCGGTTCAGCAAAAGCTGATAGTGGTCCCAGCGCAGCCCGGCATTGATGGTCCAGTTTTTCAGGTGGAACTGATCCTGCACGAACGCGGATTGCTCGAGGTCCGGCCGGTTTGCCAGGAAGCTGAAGGCCAGAGGAGTGCTGCTGTCAAATTGACTTGGATCGGTGATGAGGTAACTGAAATTCTCATTCAAGAATATGTTGTCTGACTCCACCCCGAACTTCCATTCGTTTCGTCCGTGATCGATGGTTGCTGTTCCTTTGAAATAGGCTTCGCGAAACCAATTGTGCTGAAAGACCTCGATGGGAGTGGATTCCGGGTTGGAGTTGAAATCGTTCGCGTTCTCACGCGCCATCACGCGAAAATCGGCTACCGCGTTGGATGAAAATGTGTGCTGGTAAGAGGCGATCCCCATGGTTTCAATATTATCGGCGGTTTGGCGCTGGCCCGCGGCTTCCTGTTCCTGCTCGTTCGGAATGTCGTAGCGCGAAAGTTCATGACGAACGATGAAGCGCAAGCGATCCTTCTCGGTTAAATCGTGCTCATAGTTGACCGAAAAATCGCCCAGGGTGCCCGTATTCGAATAGTTCTGCGGAACCACTGGATTCAGATAGTGATCGGTCATGCTGCCGCTGGCACTGCCGCCGAACATATTGTTGTCCCAGGCGTATTGCCCCTGCGCGGAAGCTCCCGCCGAATCAAAGCTGCCGCCGGAAAGCACAACTTGGCCGTGGAAACCTGGCTGTGCATCCTGCAGCGTGTTCACCTCGATCACGCCGCCCATCTTGCGGCCGTATTCCGCGGGAATCCCCGCAGTATAAATGCTCATCGATTGCACATCGTCTGCATCAATTGCAGGTCCAAAGCTGGGCGAGCGATTATCCGTCAGCGGGATGCCATCGATCACAAACTGTGTCTGATATTCCGAGCCGCGTGGGTGCAGGACGGCATTGCCTTCGTATAGCCAGCCGGGCTGCGAATTTACCAAATCCTGCAGGGAACGGCCAGGAATCGAGCTGACCCGGTTCTGAATAAGATCGGAGCCGATCTGATTCACTGAGCCAGCTTGATCGGGATCGATCAAGGTGTTGGCCGCGCTCACCGTGACTGACTCATTCACCGTGGGCAACTTAAGTTGGACTGTGTGTTCGGTCAGAATCGAGGAATGAATCTCTATAGATTCGGATATGCCCGCAAAGCCGGGCTGCCGAATTTCGAGCTGATAGAGGCCGTAAGGCAAGCGCTGTACGTCCAAACTGCCCTGATCGCTGGTCGTCAGAGTATTTCGATACCGATTCGCCTTGCTCGAAATCTGAACCGCCGTTCTCACCCCAAGACCGCCGGGATCGATCACCTTGAGCCGCAACTCTCCGCTGTTGCTTTGCGCAAACAGCGGGACTGCGTAGAGAAGCAGGATTAGACAACTCTTCATGCTCAACACGCTGTGTTCGAATCGCGGAGATCGGTCACAAGAACAAAGTCGGCTGTCATTCTGAGCGAAGCGAAGAATCTATTATTTTGCCGGCACAAGAACAGCTTGAACCTTCGCGAGACAGTCTATTCCTTCGTGTCCTCCACGGCGGCTGCTTTTTCCGGCCGCAGCAGCGGGAACAGAATCACGTCGCGGATGGTGTGGGAATCCGTCAAGAGCATCGCGAGCCGATCCACGCCCACGCCGACCCCGCCTGCTGGCGGCATGCCGTAAGAGAGCGCGCGAATGTAATCCTCGTCCATTTGATGAGCCTCTTCGTCGCCGCGCTCGCGTTCCTTGAGTTGCTGCTCGAAACGGCGTCGCTGGTCCTCGGGATCGTTGAGTTCGCTAAAGCCGTTGGCAATTTCCATTTTCCCGGCGAAAATCTCCCAGCGCTCGGTCCAATCGGGCTCGTCTGATTTTTGCTTCGAAAGAGGCGAGACCGCGGTGGGGAACTCGTAGATGATCGTCGGCTGAATCAACTGTTCCTCGGCGGTTGCCTCAAACAGATTTGCGATTGTCTTTCCTACAGGCTCGTTGGGATCGTAAGCGACGTGTGAATGAGCGGTGTTGAATCTTGCCACCAGCGCCTTCACGGAATCATGAGAGCTGAAGTTAGACATCTCCGGCTTCGCTCCAGCAGCCTCCGGCCAGTAGTAAATGATGGCTTCGCGCATGGTCATGCGCCGCCAATTGGAGCCGGCCCAGTCGATCTCGACTTCGCCCCACTTGGATTTCGTAATGCCGTTCACATCAATCGCAGCCTGCTCGATCAACCGCTGAGTGAGATCCATGACACCGCGATAATCCGTGTACGCCTGATAGAACTCGAGCATGGTGAACTCGGGATTCCAGCGCCAGCCAAGGCCTTCGTTGCGGAAGTTGCGGTTGATCTCATAAACCCGGTCGAATCCACCGACAGTCAGCCGCTTGAGATAAAGCTCCGGTGCAATGCGGAGATACAAATCCATGTCCAGCGTGTTGTGATGGGTGACAAACGGCTTGGCGACCGCGCCGCCTGCAATCTGCTGCATCATCGGGGTCTCGACTTCGATGAAGTTGTGCGCGTCGAGAAACCGCCGCATGGATTGCACCAGTTTGCTGCGCTTCAGAAATACTTCGCGCACTTCGGGATTCATGAACAGGTCGACATAACGCTGCCGGTACCGCAACTCAACATCGGTCAGGCCATGCCATTTCTCGGGTAGCGGCAGCAGGTCCTTGGACAAGAACGTGATCTCTTCGACGTGAATGCTGAGTTCGCCGGTGCGTGTACGAAATAAATATCCGCTGACCCCAATGTGATCGCCGAGGTCAAGCAGTTTGTAAAGTTCAAATCCTTTTTCACCGACCGCGTCTTTCTTCACGTAGATCTGCAATTTCTGGCCGTTTTGTTGCAGATGCGCGAACCCGGCCTTACCCATCAACCGGATGGCCATAATGCGTCCGGCGACCCGTACGTTGACTCGCGGATTTTCCAGTTCCTCGGCTGATTTTGCCGAATAATCCGCCAGAATTACGGGAATCGTGTGCGTGAATTCATACTTCGTCGGATACGCCAACTGCCCGAGCGCTTCAATCTGCTTCAGCTTCTCCAGCCGCAATTTGTAAATGTTCTCGTCGAGTGCCAATGGTTTCCTTTGATCCGCAGAGATAAAAGACAGAAGATCGATTATAAACAAGCCAGTGACGAGAGTCCTTGAAGCCAGCGGCTCTCGGCGGTACTATAAACTGCTTCAAAGTTTTCAATCGAACCGGAAGTTGAGGCCCGATGCCGCAAAACTACGTTCCACTCTTTATCTTCGTCGCGGTGGTCGCCGTACTGATCCCGATTACGCTGCTGATCGCCAAGCTGATTCGTCCGGACAATCCTAACCGGACGAAGTTAATGCCTTACGAGTGCGGCATCGATCCCATCGACAGCGCCCGGGGACGTTACACCGTCCGCTATTACATTATCGCCATCCTGTTCGTGGTATTCGACGTGGAAACCATTTTCCTGTTTCCCTGGGCGGTGAAGTTCAAGGCGCTGGGCACGTTCGGGTTGTTGGAGATGCTCATCTTTCTTGGCATCCTGATTGTCGGCTATATCTGGATCTGGGGAAAGGGAGCGCTGGAGTGGGTGTAGAGAAACCGCGCTTGGCCACAGCAGTTAGCTTGAGCCAGGAGAGTTTGGTGCCGCGATGTTCATCGTCTCAGCCAGTTGTGTTCACTTATGACTAACCCGACTCCCGATGGAGAGACTTTTGTCGCCAGCCGCTGGACCAGAGGGAACCTGCTTTTTCCGACTCGCATCGTGGTGAATCCGTTGCACGTGAGCAAGGTGAAACCGCGCTTTTTCGGCAGCAACGAAGAAAGCATTGCTATCGCCCAGGTCGCTTCAGTCCGGATTTCAACGGGGATTCTGTGGTCCGAGATACGCATCGAGTCGAGCGGTGGTACGGACCCGATCACCAGCCACGGCCACCGCAAGGCGGACGCGCAGCGCATTCGTGACCTCATCGAGTCGCACCAGTCCGCAGTTAAGCGAACATGAAGTGGCGGGTTCCGCGGATATTCGCGCTCGTCGTTGACACGGTACTAGCAAGCTGTTAGAAGTTAACGTTCTCCTAAGCTGTTGCCGAGCCGGAGGTCTGTGCCTTCGTACCTATGCCTGAAGAAACCAAACCCGTCGCGCCGCCGAGCGGTGAGCCGAAATCGGCTGCCGGTCACGTGCCCGCGCCGCCAGCCAAGCCTGCTGGTCCTGCTCCCGTTCCGTGGGATTCTCCGATGATTGGCACGCTCAAAGGGCAATATGGCTCGGGCATTCGCGAAGCCAACAGCTATCTCGGCCAGAACTACATGATCGTGGAGCCCTCGATTGTGTCCGAGTTGCTGCAGGTTCTGCGCGACCGCGAACAGTTCGACTACTGCGTGGATATCACCGCGGTGCACTATCCCGAGCGGGAAAAGCAGTTCGATGTCCTGTGGATTCTGTATTCGTTCCCTCGAAACGAACGCATTCGGGTGAAAATCATGATTTCGGACGGCGAGAGCGTTCCCAGCGCCGTGCCGATCTGGGCGACCGCCAATTGGCTGGAGCGTGAAGTTTTCGACATGTTCGGTATTCGTTTCGCCGGGCATCCGGATTTAAAACGCATCCTGCTGCCCGATGGTTGGAAGGGTTATCCGCTTCGCAAGGACTACGGAATCATTCAACAGGATCAGGAATGGGTGAAGGCTAACCTGGGGATCGAGAGCGGCCAATAATCATGAGCGACCGGACCATGGTTGACCCGAAAACGCCTGACCCGAAGACGGCCGAAGCCACAAAGTATCTTTCACACCTGGAACTCGGTGAGCCCGACAAGACTTTTCTCGATAGCAACGAGCTCGTCATCAATATGGGGCCGCAGCATCCGGCAACTCATGGAGTGCTGCGCGTAATTCTCAAACTGGACGGCGAGCAGGTTCTGGGTACTGAATGCGTGATCGGCTATCTCCATCGCGGCGTGGAGAAAATTGCCGAGAATCGTACTTACACCATGTTCAATCCCTACGTTGACCGCATGGATTATGTGGCTGCGGTCTCGAACGGGTTGGGCTATTGCGAAGCGGTCGAAAAACTTCTCAACATTGAAGCGCCGCCACGGGCAAAATATATCCGGGTAATTCTCACTGAACTGAACCGGCTGGCGAGCCATCAGCTTTGGCTGGGCACGCATGCTCTCGATATCGGCGCCATGACGCCGCTTTTCTACACCTTCCGCGACCGGGAAGAGATTCTCAAGATTTTTGAAAAGTACTGTGGCGCGCGCCTGACCACGCATGCGTTCCGCATCGGCGGCTGCCAGTACGAGACTTATGAAGGCTTTGAGCGTGACGTAATCAAGTTCCTCGATTTCGTTCCTCCCAAGATCGACGAATACGAGGAACTGCTGACAACGAATCGCATCTGGCTGGAGCGAACGAAGAACGTCGGTGTGATATCCCGCGCGGACGCCATCGCGCTCGGCGTCACCGGCCCGGTGTTGCGAGCCAGTGGAGTCAAGTGGGATCTGCGCAAAGCTCAGCCTTATGCGGCTTACTCCGACTTCGATTTCGAAATTCCGATTGGGACAAACGGCGACACCTACGACCGGTACACCGTGCGTATGGAAGAAATGCGGCAGTCGCTGCGCATCATCCGGCAAGCAGTCGAGAAAATTCCCGAAGGCCCGATTATGGCGAAGGTTCCTAAGGTGATAAAGCCGCCTGTCGGCGAAATCTACCATTCGATTGAAGCCCCCAAAGGTGAACTCGGATATTTCATCGTCAGCGACGGATCGACGCAACCCTATCGCGTGCGTGTAAGGCCTCCGTCGTTTGTGAACCTGCAGGCATTGGACATTATGGTGCGCGGAGCGCTGGTCGCCGACGTCATCGCCGTCATTGGCACACTGGACATTGTGCTGGGCGAGGTGGATCGCTGATGCTCGATTACATCACTTCCTATCTCAGCAGCAATACGACCCCAGGGCAGGCGGGTAATGTGTTTTGGGCGTTCGTCTACATCATGATCGTTTTCGGCGGCGTCTCGGTCGCAGTGATGGCGATGAACTGGCTGGAGCGCAAAGCGCTGGCGCATTTTCAGATTCGCGTCGGCCCCATGCGCGTCGGCCCGCACGGCCTCCTACAGCCAATCGCGGACGCCATCAAGCTGATGACCAAGGAAGACATCATCCCGTCGGAAGCCGACAAGTTTGTCTTCTGGATCGCACCGCTGATCATCCTGTGCGCTTCGTTCGCGGTGTATATCGTCATCCCCTTTGGTCCGACCCACGCCATTACGGATTTGAATATCGGGATTCTCTTCAT
>Ga0210390_10001141_pt1 | contig 26273 bp, 23 predicted proteins | sample IncBWH11OmetaG_FD_161050 | JGI IMG/M metagenome (GOLD analysis project Ga0210390, IMG submission 161050) | Forest soil microbial communities from Barre Woods Harvard Forest LTER site, Petersham, Massachusetts, United States - Inc-BW-H-11-O ... | reverse complement strand
GATTTCCGCGGTCGAACCTCCGAGACAGGTGAAGTGCGCCGTGGCAGTCAGGCCAAATCGCTTTTGGATGTTGGCGCACAAGTCGATGGTCCGCGTGCGGGTGGTCCCCCCCGCGCCGTAGGTGCAGGAGACAAACACGGGATCGTAAGGGGCCAGTCGTTCCAGCGCCCGACCCAGGCTCTCATCCCCGTCCGCCGACTTGGGCGGGAAGATCTCGATCGACACGCCGCAACGGCCGGCTTGATACATGTCTCGGATACGCATCGACCGATCGACCTCGTGCCGGGAAAGGCAACCCCTCGCTTGGTGGGTCCGGCGACAAAAAAATGGGACGGGCCGACCGTCCCTGCTCCATGCCCTTCAAAGTATAGCTGAGGGCTCACACGCATGACACGGGAAGTCGTGTGCAGGATCGGACTTCGGACGGATAAGCCGCGGACGCCGGTGCGACTTGTCGCCTCTGGAGGGCTCTGTGAAGATACAAGCTCCAACTTCACCGGGAGACTCCCTTGCTTGCGATCGCGATCCCGACTGTCGTCCTGGCCGTATTGTCCGGTTCGTTGCCCGCCGAACAGGGGGCGATCGAACTGCGCTATCGCGGCACTTTTTCCAAAGCCTCACGCGATGCCGAGCCAACGGGCGAACCGGTCAAGCGGTTTGACCTCTACTGCCTCTCAACGCCGCGGAACGAAGGGGGCCGCGAGCTGGCCTTCGTTCTCGATGAGCAGGGAGGCGGCGGCTGGCCGTGGCCGGCTCGTTTTGGCACGATCGCCCTCGACGCGAAGCTTCGACCCGCCAGAAACCGATTGCGTCTCCTGCACGAGCACAACGGGACCCCCTACGTCCTCGCTCTCCCCGTCCCCTATTTTGAATTCTTCGACCGGCTGGCCAAGGACGGCCGTTGGGAGGCACCGCGGGCTGCTGAGCTGCCCAACCAAAACGATCCGGCGCCGTGGAAGTATCGGGTTTCTGCCCGAACCAAGGTCGGCGCCCGCGACTGTTGGCGAGTCGACGTCTCCAATAATTTCGGCCCACAGGAATCGCTGTGGATCGCCGTCGATCAGCCGCTCCTGGTCAAAGCGGAACGACGCTTCGTTATCGGCCGGGGCGAGGTTCACCTCTTGAAGGTCGAACTCGACTCAATCACTCCGATGAACGAGGAGAGGCTGGCCCGCGTGCGGCGACCGTTCGACGGTCTGCTCAAACTGCAACGGCAACTCAAACGGGCTGAAGACGACCAGTCGGCCGAGTTGAGCGAGGCTCAACTCAAGCTCATCGCTGAGCAAGTGAAGACGCTCGAGTCGCAGGCCGAGAACACGCCGTTCGAGGGGCTGGTGGGCGCCATCATTCGCGACGTCAACTCGCAATCACGCCGCTCGGACGACGTGGATAGCCTGGCCCGGCGGATGACCGGCAAGGCAGCTCCGGCGATCCGGCTGAAAACGCTCGAGGGCGAGGCCGTTCCGGCAGCCGATTTGGCGGGCAAAATCGTCCTGCTCCACTTCTGGACTTACCAGGGCGACCCGTTTCCGCCCGAGCCGTACGGACAGGTCGGGTTCCTCGATTACTTGTATCATCGCCGCAACAAATTGGGTCTGCGTGTTTACGGGGTGGCGATCGACTCAAGGAGCGCCGACCGCGGGCAGCTGCCGGCCGTCGCGCGGTCCGTCCGCAAACTACAAAGCTTCATGAATCTGACCTACCCGGTGGTCGTCGACGATGGCACGCTCGAAAAGCTCGGCGACCCGGAGCGTGTCGGAGCCAAGCTGCCGCTTTGGGTGTTGATCGATCCCAAGGGAACGGTCGTGCAATACAAGGTGGGCAACTACGTCATCAAAGCCGACGAAGGACTTTCACAACTCGACCAAGCGATCCTGGACCTGATCAAGAAGCAGAAGGCCGAGACCGCAAAGTAACCGACCGTGCAGTCGGGTTCGAACGCGATCTTCCGAAAGCCGTCGGTTGGCTCGGAGAAGTGTTCACAAAGACAGCAAGTGAGGCACGCTCGCGCGCCTGAGACCGCCTCTTGCCTGACCACCGACCACCGATACACTGGATAGACGGAACGAAATGGAGTGGCTCTCGGCCGGCTCTGGCGGGTCGTTTGCTGGCTAGCTGTTGAGACTGGGGCCAACGGGCCCACTTTGGACCAACCGGGACAATGGACTCCGGGTACCTCGCGATTCTGCTGCTCGTCGTCGGCCTCGCGCTGATTGTCTGCGAGGTCTTTATTCCGTCAGCGGGGCTCATTGCGGCCCTCGCCACGCTGTGCATCGCCGGCTCGGTCGCCTCGGCCTGGAGCGCCTGGGCCTCCAGCAGCCCGACCTACTTCGCACTCTACGCTCTGGCGCTGTTGCTGCTGATTCCGTCGGCAATCAGCGGTGCCTTTTACATGCTGCCGCGGACTGCATTTGGCCGTAAGGTGCTGTTGGAAGCCCCCGACCTCGACGAAGTGACCCCCTACCAGGAAGAGCAGCGGCAATTGTTGCGGCTGGTCGGCCACGTCGGAAAAACTCTCACCTTGCTCAATCCGGGCGGACTCATGGAAGTGGACGGCACGCGTCAACACTGTGAGAGCGAGGGCATGCTGCTCGAAGCGGGCACGCCGGTCGAAGTTGTGGCTGTTAAAGGGGCCCGCATCGTGGTCCGACCAGTCGAGCATCCCCACGAACCGCCGGGTGTTGCGGAAGACAAACGCGCACCGTCGGCCGGCGACTCGCTCGATTTCGATTTGCCGCGCGGTTGATTCGGCCCTTTTGCCTGCGCCGGGGGCGCATCGCGGTCACCGCGGCAACGTCGCGTCCATCGGCTGGGGTTTTGCCAGCGGGCGAATGAAGAAATCGTACAAGAAGGCGCCTAGCACGCCGCCCGCCAGCGGACCGACGATTGGCACCCACCACCAGCCAAAGTAGTTGGGGTCGCCCGCCTGGAACACGGCCCTCCCCCAGCCGGCGAATGCCGTGAATAACCGCGGACCGAAATCGCGAGCCGGATTGATCGCGTAGCCGCAGTTGAAGCCGAACGTCATGCCGATCAGCACGACCAGGGCCCCGATACAGATCGGGGCAAGATTCGAGGGAGCGCCGATATTCTTCGCATCGGTGATGCCGAAGATGCAGGCGACCAAGAGGGCCGTGCCGACAACCTGGTCGATCAGCCCCCCAGGAACCGTACTCAAGTGCGGCGAGGGATAGGTGGCGAAGATGCCAGCCGTCGCCGTGTCGCTGCCGAACCCTGGGACCGTCCGCACTCCCAAGTCGAAAGCCCCCATCGCCTCGACGTAGACCAGATAGGTCACGGCGGATGCGGCAAAGGCACCGGCGACCTGTGCAACCCAATACGGGATGACCTTTCCCCAATTGAGTTTTTTCTGCACCGCCAGGGCCAGACTGATCGCCGGGTTCAGGTGCGCCCCGGAAATTCCGCCGGCCACATAGACGCCCATCATCACCCCCAGGCCCCAGCCCAGGTTGATCGACAGGTATTGGCCGTTTTGCTGCTTGCTGAGAATGACTTGGGCGTCGACAGCCGTCCCGAAGACGACCAGGATGAACGTGCCAAAGAACTCCGCCGCCAGTTCCCGAGTTAGGCCCCGCATCCTCGCATCCCCCTGGCGCAGTAAGTCTGTGAAGGTGCGGTGACCCCATGGCTCCCGCAGACACGCAAGCGCAGTCGCACCGGCACGAGCCGCTGTTTCGCGTCCGATTATGGACGTGAATCGACCGACACTGCAAACGCAAAATCTCAGTGGGTTGTTTTTGACCCTCCGCTCGACGCGGTTTGTTTTACGATTAGCCAGACGGCCGGCACCCGTGGCTCTGCCGCCCGCAATCACTGGCGGATTCGACCTCACGCTACTAGCATCCGCAGAAGGCGGCCAAAGCGAGCAAACCCACCTCAGCGAGCGGTGAACGCGAGCAAAATCCACTCTGCGAGCCCCTTTATGCCACCCCGCGTCTGCGTCCTGCGAGCACCCGGCACCAATTGCGACGTGGAAACCGCGTTCGCCTTTGAGACGGCCGGTGGCTTGCCCGAGCGCGTACACCTGTTCCGTCTGCTCGAGCGGCCCGAGCTCTTGGACAACTTCCAGATCGTTTGTGTCCCAGGCGGATTTAGCTACGGCGACGACATCGGGGCCGGCGTTATCTTCTCGCGTCAACTCCGCGGCCGACTGGGAGAAGCGCTGGGGCGATTTCTCGCTGCCGACAAACTGATGCTGGGCATTTGCAACGGCTTTCAGGTGCTACTGAAGGCGGGCATCTTGCCGGGGGGCGGCTCGGCGTGGCCGTCTTCGGCCGAAGAACCGCCCGATGCCACGCTCACCTGGAATCTCAATGGCAAGTACACGGCCACCTGGGTCCGGCTGAAGGTCGAGGCGCCTGGCAACGTCTTTCTGCGGGGCATCGACGAGATCGAGCTGCCCATCGCTCACGCCGAGGGGCGAATCGTCGTTCGCTCTGCCGACGTGTTAAAAACGTGGCGCGATCAGGCGCAGATCGCGCTCCGCTATCGCCCCAATCCGAGCGATAGCGAAACCGAATCAGTTTCCGGCTCCGACGGCGATTCCCTGTTGCCGTATCCAGACAATCCCAACGGCTCGACTGCGAACATTGCGGCCCTCGGCGATCCGAGCGGCCGCATCCTGGGATTGATGCCGCACCCCGAGCGGTTCTTGCACTCGACGCAACACCCGCAATGGACTCGCCGTTGCGCGAAGAGTGGCCCCGGAGCCGGACTCAAGCTCTTCCAGAACGCTGTCGCGTATTTTGGCTGAGCGAACCCGCGGGGACTCTGTGTGCCCGAACTCTCGGGTAAATTGCAATTTAGGGCAATTTTCCCGCCGCCTCCCGAATGGCCCGATCCATCGTGCCGCGGGGGCCGTTGTCTATAATTGTCCCAGCGAATCGGTCCTCTCGACGTAGTGAGAATGACCGCCGCCTGTTTGGAGATGTCGATGTTTTTCCATCTATTCGATCCGATGTATTTCGTCTTTGTCGCCCCGGCCCTCTTGCTGATGCTGTTTGCCCAATTCTGGGTAAAACGCGCCTATGCGGTCGGCATGCAGATTCCCGCCCGCCTGTCCGGCGCGGCGGCCGCCCGTTACATCCTGGACGAAGCCGGCTGCCAGGACGTGGCCATCGAGGAAGTGCCGGGCACGCTCTCGGATCACTACGACCCGCGCTCGCGCGTGCTGCGGCTTTCTAGCGACATATACCGCTCACGGACGGCGACCGCGGTCGGCATCGCCGCGCACGAGTCGGGCCACGCGCTGCAGCATGCGCACAACTGGATGCCGCTGATCATCCGGAATGCGGCCGTCCCCGCGGCCACGTTCGGCGGCGCCGCCTTCTCCGTGCTGTTCTTCGGGGGCGTGATCATCTCAATGTTTTTCCGCAATCCGCACCTGGGCATCAACCTGATGCTCTTGGGCGTACTCTTGTACTGCGGAGTGCTGGTCTTTCAGCTGATCAACCTGCCGGTCGAGTTCGACGCCAGCGCGCGGGCCAAGCGGATTCTGGCCAATTACCAGATCGTTGACGGCGACGGTGCGGTTGCCGTCAATCGCGTGCTCAATGCGGCCGCTCTGACCTATGTCGCGGCGATGCTGCTGACGCTGCTCGAAATCGCGTACTACCTGTTCCGCATTCTGGGCAGCCAGCGGAACTAGGCGCAGCTTTTACCGGTGGACGGGGCTTCGGGTACACTGAAAGCGACGCGTTGACGCTGCGCGTTTGCCTTCTCCCACCCCCCTCAGGAGCCCGCCCCGGTGAGCACCCGCAAGATCTCCGATTCCAATTCTTCCGCTAACTGCTCCTCGACCCGCCGCAATTTCTTGAAATCATCGACCGCAGCCGCGGCAACGGCGCCCTTCTGGTTTTCGACGGCCCAAGATCCAGCCAAGGCCTTCGAGGGGCCGAGCAATCGCCACGTGTTGGGCTGCATCGGCACGGGCAGCCGCTGGGAGGGGGACGACGGGCCGCGAGCGATGAAGTACGCCGACTGCGTGGCCGTCTGCGACGTCGACGCCGCTCACGCCGACAAAGGCCGCGCGATCGTCGAAAAAGTGATGTCCAAAAAGGGACGCAGCGCGAAGCCCGACGTCTACGGGGACTATCGCCGCATTCTCGATCGCAAGGACATCGACGTCGTCACGATCGTCACGCCCGACCACTGGCACACCAAGATCGCCATTGAAGCGATGCAGGCGGGCAAAGACCTGTATTGCGAAAAGCCGCTGACTCTGACCATCGACGAAGGGAAGCAAATCATCAAGGTGCTCGACCAGACCAAGCGCGTGTTTCAGGTCGGCACGCAGCAGCGGAGCGAGATGCACCTCAACTTCCTGAAAGCAGTCGCCATGGTCCGCGACGGCCGGATCGGCAAGCTGAAGCGGGCGATCTGCGACATCGGCGGCGCCCCGACGAGCCAAACCCTCGACCGCGTGCCGGCTCCCCAAGGATTCAATTGGGACATGTGGCTCGGCCAGGCGCCCAAAGTCGACTACATGGAGAAGAAGGTCGGAAAGGATCTCGAGACTCGCGGCCACTACGAATTTCGCTGGTGGTACGAGTACTCGGGCGGCAAGCTGACCGACTGGGGGGCCCATCATGTCGACATCGCCCAATGGGCGATCACGGGCGACGAAATGGCCCACACGGGGCCGCACACCATCGAGCCAGTGCACTACGTGCATCCGGTCCCGTTCAAAAACGGGTACCCGACCGTCAACGACCGCTACAACACAGCCACCGAATTCACCGTGCGCTGCGAGTTTGCCGACGGCGTCGAGATCGTGATCAAGAATCACGTTCCCGAGGGGAACGGCATCGTCTTCGAAGGAACGAACGGACGCTTCCACGTCGGCCGCGGTCGCGAATCGCTCTTCGGCGAGCCGGTCGACGAACTCAAGTCCAAGCCGCTGCCACAGACGCTGCTCACCGAACTCTACAAGGGGAAAAAGCCCGGCGATCACATGCGGAACTTCTTCGAGTGCGTCAAAACGCGAGAGCAACCGGTCTCGGACGTCTACTCGCATCACCGCGCGATCACGACCTGCCACCTGGCCAACATCGCGATGCGGCTCGGCCGCACGATCAAGTGGGATCCGCAAGCCGAGCAGATCGTGGGCGACGCCGAAGCCCAGCAGTGGCAATCCCGCGAACAGCGGAAGGGCTACGAGATCCGGGTTTGAACCGGGTCTATTTCCGATCGAGGGCCGCGTTAATTCGCGCGACCAAGTCCTCCAGCGGTCCTTTGACCTGTCTCTGATTGGTCGGCCCGTTGGACGATTCCGAGATCGAGACGGTGACTGCACCCTCTTTCTCGGGCCACACCGCCGTAATGAATGAAGGGTTCACGAAGAACTTTTCGCCGGACGTCGGCTGAATGTCGATAAGGCGCATACGATCACTCCACGAGCAGGTCCCTTCCGAAAGAGGTCGCTATGTGGGAATTGTGAGTGCACAAGAACTGTGCCGGCGAAGTGCCTAAGCAAGTGTACTGCGCACAGTGTGGGATGGCGGGATATTCGTTGTTTTACCCGCGCTCGAGCAGTTTCCCTTTTTTGCGCGGCGGCCTAAGTCACTGCAGTAGGCGTTTGCACGGTCGATGGCATTGCGCTCCTCGGCCTCGAATGAGGATGCCCGCATCACGACCAACCGCAGCCACCGTCGCACTACGTGACATGCCAAGCCACAAGCGAGAAGAAAAACAAACCTGAACAGGAGGTAACGGAGATCACGGAGGAATTAGAATTCTCAAACCTTGAATCCTCTGTTCCCTCCGTCACCTCCTGTTCAATCCTCATGGCCACAGCTTTGCGACCAGCTTTGCGTGGGCATGTCCGGCAATGCATGCCCACGCCCGGCGCGACGGATAAAGGATTGATGGATCAGCTCCGGACATTCCTCAGTACAAAGTTCCCGATCGTCGCTGAGTTGAGCCACCGCGCCGTAGGTGCTGATGGCGTATGATTCGCTCTTGGGAGAGCGGTAATGCTTGTCGTTCCGGAAGCGATCACCATCGAGATTGCGAAATTCGCCACTACTTTGAGCGTAGGCAGTTTCCCCGTCGTTGTCCCCGTCTCCCCCGCTCATGGGGCAGTTCACTTGAGTTGCTGGCAGAACGTGCAACAGGTCTGCAGTACCGAGGGAGGGCAGCCCGTCAAGGGTTGGAGAATTTGGTGGATTCCGCAGATTCTCATTGAAGCTCAGGCTCACGTTGTTTGGCGATCTCCGGCCGATGACCTCACTGATGTGACGCCGAACGAAGACGATGAGCAGATCTGCGTATTTCTCAGTGATCCCAGCATGCCCGAACAACCGGGCAAAGATTTCGTGGCCTCGCGTCACGAAAACCTGTGTGGTGAATCATTCGTCGACGAGTACATTCGATGTGCGATTGCGGTAGCTCGTCATGAGGATACCGTCCGCACCACGGGCTTGTGGCTGCCGGATCCGCCGGAAGCAGCCATTCAGCGCCAAGAATTGCAGCGTATAGCAGAATTCCAGCAGCGATTACGAGAGGCGGGCAATTAGCGCCCAAGACCTGTTCGGCCGCATTCGGCGCGCAGGCGGCATTTTGTCGATCGCAGCCGATGATCGCGCCACGTCTGGCGGAGGTGACTGGCCAGGGCCGCCTCACTCGATGTCCGGCCCGCGCCGACACTCAGAATGGCCACAGCAGCATAACAATGCTTAGCAGGCATCCGCGGCGAGGAGCCTCGCTGGCGTGTTCATTGGCAAATCTCACACCGAGTCCGAAGCGCTTCAAACCGTCCCTCATGTGCTTTTGGGCCGCGAGTCGGGCGTGGTCCTGTGTTGTCTTCCCAATATCGGGGTACTTCTTTTCGATGTTGCGAAGGAGCGCTCTTGCCGCCTGCTGAACCTTCTTCAGGTTCTTTGCCACTAGCGGTTTCCCACTTGGCGTCCGGGCGAGAACGCGCCAATACGAGTTCGTTGGCCACGCCGTTGCGTCGGTGTGCGCGGCAAATTGACATTGGGAATTAGAGCTCCGGAGGTTCTCCAGCAAGCGTTCCGCGTAGAGACGGCACGACGCCGACCCGACATACCATCGACTGTATTTGTTCTCAACGGCGTTTGTGAGCCTCTCATCGCGCCACGCCCTCACGATGGGATCGACGACGGCCGACCAATCCTCGTCCCAGTCAATTGCGTCGTAGTCCATCGCGGTCAAACGTCCTACCTGTCGAGCACCGCCTCGGCTGTCCGCAGCAGGTTGAGCTCTTCAGGAAGCTGCAATGGATGCCGAGCGTCTCTCAACGCGACGTCGCACGTGCGAACGCTGCCTTGGCTCGCGCAATGTCGCCCGGCTTAGTGTGGTCAAGAGCTATTTCAACCACTTTGACTTCGTATGCCTCTTGACCACGGTCGCGTACGCGCGCTAGCCGATGTTGGCCCGATAGCTGTTCTTCGTAGGAGGGCGCCTCTTCGTCGATCAGCGTGACAACGTCGGCATTGCGGACCCTCTCCTGTCCGCTCGAAGACTCAATGTCAGAAACGGAAAGTCGAGGCATCGGCAGGTCCTTGAAAATGCCAAAGTGGTCTCGCCTCATTATAGCCTCGACGGTCGTTGTCAAACGATATGAGGCGAGATTCAATCCCTCCACCGGGTTTTTCGGAGCGTCCGGCTTCACCCATGGTTCGTTGGGTTGGTTCTTACGCGGCTGGCGTGGAACACGCCTTCACTGATAGCATCCCAACGGTCCCGAAAATTCGCGATCCACTCGGAGCGCAGGTCGAAGGGATTCACCTTCGGTCGATTTTTCTTGGCAAGCCATTCGGCGTACTTCTGATGAACGATCGACTGCAGTTCAGAAAAGTTCAAAACGTAAAACTCGTCGAGACCGGTCGCCCGCAGGACGACGAACACGTAGAACAAGTCGGTCACGGGTTGAGCGATCAGGCCCCGAATTGCGTGATGATCCGCGCCGCATTCCAATTCAAGAAACTCTTCGGTCGAAAGCACCCAGCTCGACGTTGCTTCGCGCCGGGCTTTCACTTGAATGAAGCGAATGAAGCCCTCATTTGTGTGGACTACCGCGTCGTAATAGGGCATGTTCCCGGAGAACGTCGTCGCAAAAAGTCCGCGTCGGCAGAGTTCGCCAGCGACGAGAAACTCGCCGGTCTGTTTCGTCAGGTGTGTGGCCAAAGACTTCCCCATTCGACCTTGCTCCCCCACGAAGTTAGCTGAGTCGTTCGCAGCGCGGTAGGTGCAGTTTGCGGCGCGTTCAGCTTGACGCCGATGACGCTTATGAGCTGCTAACCGTCTACGTGCACGGTTGAGCAAGCCCAACCGTGGCACCCCAAGGTAAATCTCCCGTCTGCATTCCGGCCGAGCAACCGCAAAAATCGAGCGGCGTAGAAAACCGATCTTGGTTGGTTGGCCAGTTGTGGCAGAATGGAGTTTGGCCCCCATCGTGACGGCCGAGATCGGCTTGCGCGCTGGGGATGAAATGGCCGCAAGGCCGTTGAGTCGGCGCCGACGGGACCTCGTGGACGCTTGGTCGGTCATTCGGTGAGCCGGCGGCCATTCGGTGATCGGATGACGACAGGTCCGGTCCGGACACCTTCATTTAAACAGGAGACCGGCGGTCGCGGACCTGCTGTGCGAGTCTGATGGCTCGACCCGAAAGCCACTCCCCCGTGCTGGGCTCGACCGTAAGCACGAAACGTCGAGTCAGGTCCGGTCCGGTCTCATCTTCACAATTCGGATTGTGACCGGGGTTAAAAGGCGCAGAGGATGCGGTTTAGGACGAAGTCTGAATCCGGTCCGGACACCTTCATCTGCACACGAGAACCGGCGGGTTGCGGACCCGGTCGCGAGCCCGACGGCCCGACCCAGCCAGCCCCGCACTTGGCTCGGGCCTCGCGACAACCCGTCGACCGCGGTCCGGTCCGGTCTAATCTTCACAATTTGGATTTAGACCGGGGTTAAGCGGCGTAGCGAATGCAGTTTAGGACGAAGTCTGAATCCGGTCCGGACACATTCGTTTGCGCAGGAGGACCGGCGATTGCGGAAGAGGACGAACAGCCGCCGCTAGAATGACGGCATGAGCGACGAACCGAAGAAACGAAAGTTGATCTTGCTCGCAGCCCAGATCGGCATCTTTTGGTTTGCCGTAGGCGTATGGGTCGTGTGGACCGCTTACAGCCGTTTAGGTCTCTATGCTGAGCGAACTAATCGCTCGCTGGACAACGTTGTCGGCTTGGCCATCGGTGGCATCGGTTTCATCCTGATCGGTGGAATCTCGTTAGGCTATGCCTTAGGTGCTTGGCGTTCACGCTGAGCCAAACTCCTGTGCCAAACCGCGAAAACCGTGATTCAAACGCCCCCCACTACCCAGTCCGGACACTTTCATCTGCACACGAGGACCGGAGGTTGTGGACCTGGGCCCGCTCGGCTCAGCCCGACGACGGCGGCTCGCCGAGGATGGCGCGGAGTCGACGCAGCGCGCGGAGGTAGCGCATGCCGGCCGCCGCGGGGGTGAGGTTGAGGGCTTGGGCCGTTTCGGCGCTTGTCAATTGTTCGTGGTGCCGCATCAGGATGATCTCGGCGTCGTCTTCGTCGAGCTCATCCAGGGCCGAGAAGAATCTCGCTTCGAGTTCCTTGCGGATGGTGGCGGCCGCCGGCGTCAACTCGGCGTCACGGAGCTGGGCAGCCAGGTCGAGCGACGAGCGATCGGGGAACTCGGCGGCCAGCGCCCGTTCGCGATCGACGCTGCGACGTTGGGCCTTGCGATGTCGGCGGTGCGCGTCGATCAAGTGGTCTTTGGCCAACTCGCGGAGCCAGAGATGAAACGGCATCTTGGAATCGCGAATGTAATCGGGGAGCCGGCGGCTGGCTTCCCACAGCACGTCCTGCACGATGTCGCTGGCGTCGACCCGGCCGGCGACGGCCCGGTCGAGCCGCACCTGCACCATCCGCCGCAACGATTCACGATGCCGCTCGAGCAGGCGATTGACCGCCTCGCCGTCGCCTCCGCCGGCGTTCTTGAGCAGCTCCTGCGTTTGATCCGGTTCGGGCCACATCGAACGGGTCCGGGAGCCTGCGTCAGTCGGAGGAGGGCGTGCGATAACGATTGGCCAGCCACTGCCGCAGTCCGCCGCGCGGCGGCTCGGACTCTGCGTCGTCACGCTTTGCTCTCCGCTCGTTGCAGAGGACAAAAGCCGCCAGCACCAACAGAGAACTGGCCGCCATCAGAGGCAGGCGCACCGTGCGGTCGTCCGAAAACGTATTCAAGAGGTGTCCGTCCAGCAGTGCGGCGGGCGACGGCCGGCCGCCTGCGGCAGCGCTGGCGGGTTCCGGATCCCAGACCGACAGGCTCAATTGCGGACCGACGGCGATTCGCTCCTCTTTGCGCGGCGAGTCAAAGTCGACACGAGCCAGCTCGGCCGCGAACTGCGGATCGTGCTCGAGCGCGTCGGCAACTTTCGCCAGGCTTTCCGTCCGCCGCTCGGTCGCAACGAGTTGGTGCTCCAGCCGGTCGTAGTCGCGCGACAGCTCGCGATACATGCGCAACTTGGGTGCCAACGCCAGCACGGCAAAGAGCCCGGCCGCGGCGAAGAGGCTCGCCCAAAACGCCAAAGCGGCGAGCGGGCGGAACGGCGCTTCGCCCCGGTCGTCGTCAGTGGTGGCAGGTTCGTGTGTCATGAAACAGGAAAAGTACGAAAGACACCGCTTACTGCGTGCGCGGCTCTTAAGAGAGCGTGCCTCCGTAGCGGGCCGAAGGGCCGATGATTTCTTCGATGCGCAGCAGCTGGTTGTATTTACACACGCGATCAGTGCGGCTGGCCGAACCGGTTTTGATCTGCCCCGTGCCGAGCGCTACGGCAAGGTCGGCGATCGTGGTGTCCTCGGTTTCGCCGGAGCGATGGCTGATCACCGACGTGTAGCCGGCGCGAGTGGCCATCTGCACGCAGTCGATTGTTTCGGTCAGCGTGCCGATCTGGTTTACCTTGATCAGGATGCTGTTGGCGATTCCCTTTTCGATCCCCTCCTGAAGGCGCTTCACGTTGGTCACGAAGATGTCGTCTCCAACGAGCTGGCACTTGGACTTGAGAGCATCCGAGAGCAGCTTCCAACCTTCCCAGTCGTCTTCGGCACAGCCATCCTCGATCGAGCAGACGGGGTACTTGGAGACGAGGCCCGAGAGGAACTCGACCATGGCGGCCGAATCGAGCTTCTTGGTTTCGAGCGTGTATTTCTTGGCCTTGGCGTCGTAGAACTCGGTGGCCGCGCAGTCGAGGGCCAGCTTGATGTGTTCGCCCGGGTTGTACTTGGCTTTTTCGATCGCCTTGAGGATCAGCTCGATGGCTTCTTGAGTCGTCTTCAGGTCGGGCGCGAAACCCCCTTCGTCACCCACCGCCGTGCTCAGCTTCTTCTCGGTGAGCACCGCTTTGAGCGAATGGAAGACTTCGACCCCCGCGCGGAGGCCTTCGTGGAACGACGTGAAACCCGACGGCACGATCATGAATTCCTGGATGTCGATCGGGTTATCCGCGTGGCGGCCGCCGTTCAAGATATTCATCATCGGGACGGGCAGCCGATTGGCTCCCACGCCACCGATATAGCGAAACAATGGAAGGAAGCTGGCCCGAGCCGCCGCGTGCGCACAGGCGAGCGAACAGGCCAGGATCGCGTTGGCTCCGAGATTCGATTTGTTCTCGGTGCCGTCGGCATCGATCATCGCCTGGTCGATGCCGGCCTGGTCGGCCACGTCCAGATCGATCAGCACTTCGGACAGGGTTTCGTTGACGTTGGCGACGGCCTTGCGGACACCTCGGCCCAAAAAGCGGTTCTTGACGTCGGCGTCGCGCAGCTCGTGAGCTTCGTGCTTGCCGGTGCTGGCGCCGCTGGGGACGGCGGCCCGACCGACGGTGCCGTCCTCCAACTCCACGTCGACCTCAACGGTCGGATTGCCGCGGCTGTCCAAAATCTCTCGAGCGCTCACTCCGGTAATCGGCAAGGTCATCGCGATCCTGTTCCTTTCGGTCGTCTGATCCGGTCGTTGAATTCGGGCGTCGAATTCACGTTTCGGCGGCGGGCTAACCTAGCAAGGTTTTCCTAGCCGGAATTCCCGACTCAAATTCGTCGCCCAACGGCCCCGGTTTTACCAGATCACGCGCTTGCCCTTCTACCGGACGGTCGCCCACGGGCTCGGCGACTCGTTCGTATCGAGTCATCGTCTTTCGGCCGGTACACCAATCAAGCAATGGCGGGCCGCTGTCACGACCGATTCGGCAGCGCCTGCACCGGTACCGAGATCGTAGCGGGGCCGGTGGGCGCGGAACTCGATGAACCGCTCAGGATGGCGAGGGTGCGGCGGGCCATCGTGGCGTCATCGTAATGTGCATGCACGGCGGCCCGGCCTCCCCGGCCCAGTTGAGCGCGGCCGTCCGGATCCTTCAGCAGTTCCTCGAGCGCCCGCGCGAGATCTTCCGGATTTCCGGGTTCGACCAGGAGGCCGCCGCCCGTCGCCTCCAATATTTCCGGAAATGCCCCGTGCCGCGGCTGCACGACGGGCACGCCGTTCGCCAGCGCCTCGAGGATGTAGATTCCTTTGGGCTCGCGGTAGACGGTCGGCACCGAGAGCACGTCGAGCGACTTGAGAAAGCGGACCTTTTCCTCGTGCGTCGGCGGGCTCCCTGCGTGATCGAACGCCGGGCCCAAGTCGCGGGCCTGGGCGCGAATCTTCTCGAAATACTCGCGATCGCGCGTCCCCAGGTAGCCGGCCGCGCGCAGCCGCGTGTTTGGGTGCCGCCTGTGCAAGAGCCGGAACGCTTCGACCAGCTGATGCAGGCCCTTCTCCGGACAAATTCTCGCGAAGTAGCCGACGGTGAACCCGTCGCCGTTGCGCTCGCTGGGAACTCCGTCGTGTCCGGCCAAGTCGATGCCCAGCGGTACGATGTGGAACTTCTCGACGGGCAGGCCGAGGTAATTGGCCATGAAGTCCCGGTAGTAGGCGGAATGCACAATAAAGCCATCGAAGCTGCGGGCCCGCTCGCCGATGGCGGCCAGCGCCTGGCTGCGATAGGGTTCGTGCAGGTCCTCCAGGAAAATGTCGTCCCCCTGCAACACGCAGAAAATGCGGCCGGAGTACCGCCGCCGGATCGCGCCAACGGCTCCCACCAAGAGCGCATTGCTGAAAAAAATCGCGTCTGGCCGGAGGGTGTCGACCAGGAAACTCGCCAGCTCGTTCACTTCCCGCGACTGGGGCCCCTGCTCTCCGGCGAGCATCGCCAGGGTGAGCTCGCCGAGCATTTTGGCGTTGTTGCTGATGCCGAAACGCGTCACCAGATCGAGCACGCCAGGACGATCGAGCCAGCGCGTCAGGGCTCGCGGCACCTTGCGCCACAGCGCCGAGCGGGAATCGAGATAGACGTTGATCCCGCCCAAAAAGATTTGCCGCGTGCTCTCGTCGACTTCGTCCAGACGGAGCGGCGTGTACGTCGGGACGAGCGTGACGCGCGCGCCCTGCTTCTTGAGCGAGCGAGCCCACGTGTTGTCGTGCATGCACGATCCGCAAAACATCCCCGCCCCGCCGGCGGTCACGATCGCGATGTGCATGGCGTGAGTTTTCTCGTCGCCTCAACGGCAAAACAGGAGATTTTCTGCGCACTCAATGGTAGGGAGGGCGTGAGGCCGTTGGAAGGGCATAGCCGGCCACCGCAGGGCGGAGCATTCCCCGGAGTGTTAAGACGCGGCGGGCGTCGGTCCCCGTATCCGATCGACCGACAGCCGACGCCCGCCGCTCGTTCAGCCCTCCGTTGCCCGACCCGGATCGCAACCCACGTACTGGAAGATCAAGCGGGGCACCCGTCGCCGAACGATGGTCGCCGCCACTTCGCTACGCAGCCGGCCGTTCGCGCTGGCCAGGCGCTCCGAGACCGTGGCCGGATCGGGCGCCGGTCCGGCAGACGACGGACAAACCACCACCAACAGTTGCGACGCGTTCGGCGCCGGCGTGACCGTGACGACTTGCAGGCATTGCAGGCACTCGTCGGCGCAGTCGCCGCTCAACACCAGGCTCAGCGTGTCAGCGACCTGGCTGCACAGCTGCAGCGTTTTGCGGGGGAAAGCCCGCGCCGGCTTCTGTGCGCTTGCAACCCGTGGGCTGAAGAACTCGTTCGGATCGAGGCCGTCATCGGGATGGACGTCGGCGCAGAGCGATTGCAATTGCCGTCGCGAAGACCTTCTACGACTCATGGCTTCTCTCGTGAATGGCGTCGCGCGCAAGGGTAGCGCGTGCGACTGGAAGATTGGTTGAAGCAACCATCAGCAGAGAGAGCCCGGCCCCCACGGAGGCCGCGAATCGATTTAGCAGTCCGCGGAGGTCAGGCTCGGCCGAACACGAATTTGCGAGATGAAACGCATGGTGGACCTCCCGAACCCGAAGTGGACTTCCGATGTGACGCGCGCCGCAGCCAGACGATGAGCGCCGGCAGCGGTGTGATCGTCGCTTTCTGAAAAGACACTCGCACGAACCGCAGGTTCGCCCTGATTTTTGCCCGGCGCACCGCTACGATCGGTGCACGCTGTTCATGCCCTGGCTAACTCCAGAATCGAGAACCCGATGAGAAGAGCAGCTGCCAACGCAGCCTCGAAGCCGCCGCGATCGCCGGGTGGGCGGGCAATCACTCCGGAAGACTTGCTCGCGCTGCAGGTCGTGGCGGATCCGCAAATTTCGCCCGACGGCTCCACGATTCTCTTCGCCAAGAGGCAAGTGGGCGAAAAGAACGAATACGAAACGAACTTATGGGTCGTCCCCGCCGAAGGGTCACGTGGGAACCCATCGCCGGAACCTCGGCAATTCACATCGGGCAAACGCGATTCGCACGGTCGCTGGTCGCCCGATGGACGGCAGGTTGCCTTCCTCTCAGCGCGCGACAAACCCAAGTCGCAGATCTATCTGATCGCGGCGGGAGGCGGTGAAGCGACGCCCCTTACCCGTTTTCCGGAGGGAACGATCAAGACCTTCAAATGGTCGCCTGACGGACGACTGCTGGCGGTCGCCTTTCGCGAAACGGACGCCGACCGCACCAAAGAGGCCGAAAAGGCCCGCGAAACAAGCGGAGCCAGCAAGCCTCCCTACGTGATCGACGACTTTTTTTATCGCTACGACGGCGACGGGTATTTCGGCGGTCTGCGATTTCACTTGTACATCGTCGACGTGACGACGGGCGAGCATCGCCTGTTGCGTCGCGAACGGGCTGGGTCGTTCGACTTTGATTGGGCCCCGAACTCGGCCGAGCTGGTGCTGGCGGTGAATCTCAGCCGCGAGCCCCTGTTGGCCTGGTGGAAAGACGAACTCGTGCGGGTCGATGCCCAGACCAGCAAGTCGGAGCGGATTGCCGACGTACCGCCCGGACCGAAGCAGGCCGTCCGCTGGTCTCCCGACGGCCGCACAATCGCGTTCGCGGGCCGCGAAGGAAAAGAATCGTGGGGCGTGCACAATACGCGGCTCTTCGTCCACGACGTGACAAGCATGCGCACGCGCGACCTCACCGGGGACGAAGATTTTTGCCTCTCCGCCGGGACCTTGAGCGACAGTGCCGAGCCGTCGTTTGGCGCCCAGCTGGAATGGAGCCCCGACAGTCGTCGCATCTACACCAACATCGGCTGGCACGGCGAATCGCACGTCGCATCGATCGCGGCGGCGGGCGGCCCGATGACTTTCCACACCAAGGGGCGGTCGATCACTTGCCTGGGGAACCTGAGCGCCGACGGGAAGCGGGCCGCGCTCACGGTGAGCAACGCCCTCTTGCCATCAGAAGTTGCCGTCGGTTCGCTGAGCGGCAGTGGAAGCGCGCTTGAGACCAAGGTTCTCACCCGATTCAACGGCCCGCTGGTCGACAAACTCGAGTTAACTGAACCCGAGCCGCACTGGATCGAATCGGCCGACGGAACGAAGGTGCACGTCTGGGTTATCAAACCGCTCGGATTCAAACCCGGACGAAAATACCCGACCGTGCTCGAGATCCATGGCGGACCGCACGGCCAATACGGCGAGACGTTTTTCCACGAGTTCCAGGTGCTGGCCGCGGCCGGCTACGTGGTCGTCTACAGCAATCCACGGGGCAGCAAAGGCTACGGCGACGCCCACTGCTCGGCCATCAAGGGAAACTGGGGGCAGGCCGACTGGCGTGACATGCAAGCCGTCATCCGTTTCATGCGGGGCCTGCCGTTTGTCGACACGTCTCGCATGGGAGTCATGGGAGGCAGCTACGGCGGCTACATGACCAACTGGGCGATCTCTCACACAAACGAGTTCGCAGCCGCCATCACCGACCGCTGCGTCTCGAACCTCGTGAGCATGGTCGGTTCGAGCGACTTGCCGCTGGTGCCCGGCGAGTATTGGGAGGGCAACAGCTGGGATCAGACCAACGCACTCTGGGAACAAAGCCCGCTCAAACACTTCGGCAACGTCAACACACCGACGCTCATCATCCACAGCGAGGGTGATTTGCGGTGCAACGTCGAGCAGGCCGAGCAGGTCTTCGTCGCGCTGAAGCTCCGCAAGGTGCCGACCCGTTTTGTCCGCTATCCGTCGAACACCAGCCACGGCCTGAGCCGCTCGGGGCCTCCCGATCTGCGCTTGCACCGACTCCATCAGATTCTGGATTGGTGGCAGCAATACCTCGGAGGCTCAAGCAAACCGCGGGAGTAACGGTTTCAGCGACGGCCGGAGGGCAAGGAGTTCAGTGGGCTTGCGATTCCACTTCGAGAGGCCCGGACTCGCGAGCACTTTCTGCCTCTGACCACGACGAAGCTTCGCTCAGGCCCTCGACGGCGGCGGCGATTTGTGAAACCAACTCATCGGCTCGAGATGCAGGCGCTCCGCTGAACTTGGCCAGGTGAATCATCGTGACCAGCTCTCGGACCCAGGCCAGCGTGCCGAGCAGGTCGTCCAGGAGCCGTTTCCGCAGTTCGTGCAAGCGACGAATGTTGGCAGCCCGCGCGTGATCGCTCCGCAGCCGTCGATCGGTGGCCGGGGACGACGTGGCCGCAGGCGTCAACGGATAGTCGTTCGCTCCACTGGAATCAGCCAGCAAGGCGTCGATCTGGCGAATCCGCTCGGCCTGAGACCGCCAGGCCGAACGTAGCTCCTGAAGTCGGCGGCCTTCGTCCGCTAGGGCTTCTTCGGCCCAGCCGTCAAGACTCCCCAAGGCCGCATCGAGCTCCGATTCAACCTGTTCGATGGCCCGAGCCAGCGAATCGATCGCCGCGATGGGCCGCGACTCTGCCCGACTGGTCGCGAGGGAGTCGGAGGGCCGCTCGAGCAGCAACGGCAAATAGAGCGGCCAGAAGAACGTGCAACTCGCTACTCGAAAGGCTTGCTCTCTGCCAGTCCGCCGTTCGTCGTGCAGGTAGAGCGCGACGGCGACGCACGAGCCGATGAGCAGATAGAAAACAATCGACGTTGCGAAGCTCATAAGTCGCCTCGATCGAATCGCCGGTTTCTGCACCCAGCCAAGAATCTCACTCGTGGGGAGTCTCGCGTTCGGCCCGAAGCGCCTGCAACTCGCGTTCGACGTCCTCCTCGAGCGGAATGTCGGACGACGGATCGACGCGCAGCTCGGCCAGAGCGGCCGCGTGGGCTTCCGCCTCGTCAACGCGCCGCGACAATTCGTCGAAGGCGTCGAATGCCGCCCGATCGAATGTGACAGTGCCCAAGGACTTCGCGAACTCGCGATGCGCCTCGGCCGAGCGTTGGCGGGCGATCAACACGCCCATCTCCCCTTTGGCCGCCGCGAGCCGCGTCCGCAGCTGTTCGAGCTGCAGTCGCAGACGACTGTTCGACTCCTGGCAGCGGACCAGTTGCGGAGCGAGGGCCGAGGCCATTCGTTCCAACTCGAAGCGGCGGGCCAGCGCGCTTCGCGCTGCCGTTTCGTCGCCCCGCTTGACCGCCGCTTGTGCCTGGGCCTGCCAGCTGTCCGCCTTGGACCGGATGTCGGCGAGCCGACGTTCGAGCTGTTTTTCGCCGGCGATCGCCCGCGCGGTCGATTCCAGCGCTTTTTCCAGCGTCGCTTCCATCTCGCGAATGGTCTGCTTGAGCACCCGTTCGGGATTCTCGAAGCATTCCACGACTTCGTGCAGCTGCGCGGTAATAACAGTGTTGACGCGTTTGAGCAGTTTCATCGAGCCTCTCCTGTTTGTTGGCCGGTCGGTAGATTGGTGCGAGTTATGAACCCAGGCTCCGCAAGACGGTGACGATCATCAGCGGCGCGATGGCCAGATAACAGCCGCACCAGGAGAGGATCAACCGCCTCAAGAAGCAGGCCCGCTGTTCTTGGAATTCGGGGGGCATCGTGTGGCAGAGATCGACGAACCCGACGAAGAGCGAACGCGTGCCCCACAGGCCACCGATAAACGGGAGGCAGAGCCCCAATAGCAAGATTGACGCCATGAACTGCTGCGAGACCGGCAGCACAATCGCTCCCAGCGCCAAGGCCAGGTAAATCGGCAAGATGCCGATCAAGGCGACGGCGGCAACGGCAGTCCCTTTGAGCGAATGGACAACCACGTCCGACATCGTCATTCGCAGGCCCGACAACAGGCCATAGAAGTAGAGACTTGGCAGGCAGATACCCGAGGCGGCGATCAAGCCAAAGCTATATGCGATCACCAGTCGAGTCGCCGGTCCGACCAACTGTGCTTTTAGCTGGCCAACCGCATCGAACGTCACGAAGCGCGGATCGCGCCCGCTCAGCCATTCGACGGGCGCTGCCAGCCGCGGCCATTCTCGGGCAGCAAAGAAGGTCAGCGACATGGCCAGGCCGTAGAGCGCGAACGAAACGAGGGCGATTGCCAAGAGTCGCGAGGCCAGCTCCACCTTGCGCTCCGTGAGTTGCGCGAATCGATCCAGACGTCGGCGATCTTTGAGGATCATTTCGATGATCGGGGCGATCCCGAATTGCATTTCGCCCGTTGCCGCAGGGATCGCCGGTGCAGCGTACGCCAGTTCGCAAGGTTGTGACATCGCCAGGTTCTCCAAAAACTGTTGCGCGCCGTTCATGCGGACGCTCCGTTTGGAATTCCGTCAATGACCTAGACGGTCGGGAACTGGAACAGGCCGAGATGGAAGAAGAGCTCGCTGCCGATTGCCGCCACGAGCACGAGCCACCAGGCGGGAAACATTTCCCGCGCGGGATCGAGTCGTCGCATCACGCGGCGAAAGACATCGGTCATCGCCACGCCGACTCCAGCAAACACAACTAGATTCACCAAGAGTGCAAAACCTGAGTGGGGAATCGCGGTCAGAAGGAACCAGTTGATGGGGATCGAAGCGACCATCGCCAGGCCGCCCCAACTTACGGTCACCAGAGCCGCCAGCACGGTGCTGCTGAACGAAAGTTGCGAGCCCGACAGGCTGTTGAGGATGTAGAGGGCGGGCAGAGCCACCGCCCAGGCGGTCCCCGCCGCGAAGGTGCAAATCAGGCCTTTTTGCAGAACGTCCGGAACTCCGCCGAGCAGGCCCATGGTCATGCCGTAAGTTGTCGTGCCAAAGATGGCCGTCCCCAACAGAGCCCCCCAGACCCATGGGCTGTAATGGGCGGCGCCGCACTGCCAGCGCTGGGCAAATTCTTCTGGTTCGCGGAGGGCCGCCCCGACATGAGCCAGCCCGGTTTGCAGTTCTGCGTGCATCACGTGTTCCTCGCCGACTGGTGATTTTCGATCTGTCCTGGGGAACCGCTGTCTGCGCCGCTCCTTAACCGTTGGCATTCCGGTTTTTCGCGAAATCTGGTCGCGCCGGCCGCCGAGGCTGATTCACCCCGCATCGCCCGCGAGAGTTTGCGGCAATCCAGGACTTCGTGTCGCCGCGGTCTTGTCTCCGCTGGTCGGGGCGTGCATGATTTGCGGACCGGGCCAACGCCAATGTGCGCGATCGGTCAGATCGCGTAACGACTGCTTCGTCCAACCGGCAGAGAGGTAAACGTGATGCGCAACTTCGCGACGTTTCGTGCCGGCGATCGGGCAACAGCGGGACTAAGCCTTCTTCTCTTCGCGACGCTTTCGCTGAGCGGATGTGAGCAGCAGTCCACTGCCGGAGCGGGAGCCGGTGCGCCGCCGGTCACGGTTGCCTATCCGATCGAGAAAGAAGTCACCAACTACGAGGACTACACCGGACGCACGGCGGCGATCGATTCGGTGCAGGTGACGGCCCGCGTCACCGGTTACCTCGACAAGATCTATTTCCTCGAGGGGGCAGAGGTCAAAGAGGGCACCGTCCTCTACGAGATCGATCCGCGCCCGTACCAGGCGGCCTACGACCAGGCCAAGGCCCAGGTCGCACAAAGTCAAGCCGCGCTTACGCTGGCGAAAGCGAACCGAGTGCGCTACGAGGAGCTGTTCCAGAAAAAAGTCGCGACCGCGCAGGACGTCGAAACCTATCGCTCGCAAGAAGCGCAGGCTGCCGCCACGTTGGCGGCCTCACAGGCTAACCTCGAGACGGCCCGGCTGAATCTCGGGTGGACGAAAGTTACGGCTCCGGTGGCGGGCCGCCTGGGGCAGACGCTCGTCTCTCGCGGCAACCTGGTGACAGCGGACCAAACCAAGCTGACCACGATGGTCTCACTCGACCCGATGTACGTCTATTTCGACGTCGACGAGGCGACCGTCCAGCGGATTCAGCAGTTCATCCGCGAAGGCAAGTTCAAATCGTCCTTGCCGCAGGAGGTTGGAACGCCCAGTTCCACGGAGCCCGGGGCCGGCCCGGCCGTGAGTACGTCGGTCCTACAGAGCGGTCCGCTGGCGATCGCCATCGACGAGTTGACGCACCATGCGGACCAGTTGCGGCAGGTCTACCTCGGGCTGGCGAGCGAAACGGGGTTTCCGCACGTCGCCTACATCGATTTCGTCAACAATCAGATCAATCTGGCGACGGCAACTTTGCAGGTGCGGGCTATCTTCTGGAACCATAAGCCCCCCGTCGGCCCGCGAGTCTTCGATGCCGGAATGTTCGTTCGCGTCCGCGTGCCGACGAGCCCCACCTTCCAAGGTTTGCTCGTCAGCCAAGAGGCGATCCAGACCAATCAGAACCTGAAATACGTCGAAGTGTTAAACGATCAGGACGAGGTCGCTCGCCGCGATGTGACGCTCGGAGGCATCCAGGACGGACTGCAAGTGATCGCAAAGGGCTTAGCTCCCAAAGAGCGCGTCGTCATCAGCGGCATGCAACATGTGAAGCCGGGGGGCAAGGTGACGCCGAAATTGATCCCGATGCCCGTCATGGCGGAATCGGCAGAGTCCCCGACGTCTTCTCCGCAAGTGAAGGCCCAAGAGGCGACCTCAAAGTCCGGGCAGCAATAGGACAGACACCGATGTTCGCCCGTTTCTTTATCGACCGGCCAATCTTCGCCTGGGTGCTCTCGCTGGTCATCATTCTGGTCGGCGGCGTAGCGGCGTTCACGCTGCCGGTCGACATGTACCCCCCGATCACGCCGCCCACGGTGCAAGTCACCTGCGCCTATCCCGGCGCCAATGCCCAGGTCGTTGCCGACACGATCGCGGCGCCACTGGAGCAGCAGGTCAACGGCGTCGAAGGCATGATCTACATGTCGTCGCAGTCGACGAACGACGGCTCTTATGTGCTGACCGTCACGTTCGAGATCGGCACCGACGTCAACATGGCGCAGGTCCTCGTGCAAAATCGCGTCGCGCTGGCCACGCCCCAGTTGCCGGCCCAGGTGCAGCTCCAGGGAATCAGCGTCCTCAAGACGTCGCCCAATATTTTGTTCGGCATCAATCTCATCTCGCCCGACCGCCGTTACGACGCTCTGTTCCTCAGCAACTTCGCCACGATTCAAATTCAGAACGAGCTGGCCCGCATCAAGGGGGTGGGGCAGATCAAGATCGTCGGGATCGGCAATTACAGCATGCGGATCTGGGTCGACCCGTACAAACTGGCCAGCCGCAGCCTCACCGCCGTCGACGTCGTCAATGCGGTGCAGAACCAGAACGTGCAGGTGGCGGCGGGCAACGTCGGCCAGCAGCCCGTTCCCCCAGGGCAGATCTTTCAGCTTCCCATGGATGCCTTGGGGCGGCTCGACACGGAGAGGCAGTTCGGAGACATCATCCTCAAAGCAGGCCAGGCCACCGCCAGCGGAAATCCCTCGAGTCCGGTCGTCCACGTGCGCGACGTCGCCAAAGTTGAAATGGGGGCCCAGAGCTACGACCAGTTCTGCCGTCTGGATGGCGAGCCGTCCTGCATCATTGCTGTGTTTCAACTCCCTGGTTCCAACGCCCTCGACGTTGCGAAGCTCGTCAAAGCGCGAATGGAGGACCTCAAGGCGCGGTTTCCGCCGGGGCTCGATTACCGAATTGTCTACGACACGACCCCCTTCATCACGCAGTCGATCGACGAAGTTATTCACACGTTGATCGAGGCGATCTTCCTCGTGGCCCTCGTCGTCCTGTTCTTCCTGCAGGACTGGAAGGCCATGATCCTGCCGATGATCGATGTCCCGGTGTCGCTCGTCGGCACCTTTGCCGTTCTGGCCGTGCTCGGTTTCAGCCTGAATAACCTCACGCTGTTTGGCCTGGTGCTCGCGATTGGGATCGTCGTCGATGATGCGATCGTCGTTTTGGAGAACATCGAGCGGCTGATCGGCACAGGCTTGGACGCGCGGACCGCCACCATCCAGGCGATGGACGAGCTGACCGGGCCGATCATCGCCATCACGCTTGTCTTGGCCTCGGTCTTCATCCCGAGCATTTTCATTCCCGGGCTCACGGGGCAGTTTTATCGGCAGTTCGCAGTCACCATCGCCACGGCGGTGATCATTTCGGCGCTCAACGCGCTCACGTTGACGCCCTCGCGGGCCGTTTTCATCTTCCGCACGGAAGAAACCGACGCGCATGGCGAGCCCAAAAAAGAGGCCCTGCCGTGGTGGATTTTCGGCGTGATCGGCGGGTACGTGACGTATTCGCTCGCCCCGAGTTTCGCCGGACTGGGGTTGGCTGTTCCCGGGAGCGAAGGGCAAAGCTGGCCTGTCTGGTTGGGCCTGATCGCGGCCTGGTTCCTCCCCGGAGCGATTGTCGGGGGCGTAATCGGCTGGTTCATCATTCGGCCGGTCAACGCTATGCTCGGCGCGATTTTTCGCGCGTTCAATCGCGTGTTTGACCACGTGACCGCGGTTTACGGCTGGATCGTCGGCCGACTCATGCGGGGCGCGGTCATCGTGGGAATCGTCTACGCCGGTCTGCTCTTCGCAACCTGGTGGAGCGTGGCCTACGCGCCCAAGGGTTTCGTTCCCACGCAGGACCAGGGGTACCTGCTGGTCAATGTGCAGCTCCCCGATTCGGCTTCGGTGCAGCGGACCGAAGTCGTCATGGACAAGATCTCTAAGATTGCCAGAGAAATTCCCGGCGTGGCCCACACCGTCTCGATCTCGGGCACGTCATTCCTCTTGTCAACGAACGGGTCGAACCTGGGCTCGATGTTCGTGGTCTTGAAACCCTTTGATCAGAGAAAAAGCCACGCGGAGTACGACGAAACCGTCGCCCAAGAGATTCAAAGGCGTTGCGCGCAGGAGGTCGAGGGAGGAATCGTGCTCGCCTTCCGCGCGCCCCCCGTTCGCGGACTGGGCAATGCCGGCGGCTTTCAGTTTCAGACCGAGCAGTACGGCTATTTCGATCTGCCTGAGCTGCAGAAAGAGACCGACGCGCTCGTGCAGCGGCTCAACAGCGATCCGCGATTTGCCGGGGCGTTCACGGTGTTTCGCTCTGCCACTCCCAGCCTGTTCGTCGACATCAACCGCACCAAGGTCGAGGCGCTGCAAATCCCCATCCAGGACGTCTTCACGACGCTCAACGTCTACATGGGGGGGCTCTACGTCAACCAATTCGATCAGTTCGGGTTGGTGTGGCAGGTCCAGGTCGAGGCGGCCCCGGAATTTCGCACGACGGCCGACATGCTCAAACAGTTTCAGGTGCGAACGAGCCAGGCGCAGATGGTGCCGATGGGCTCGATCGCCGCGATTCGCAATTCCACCGCGCCCCTGTTGGTGATGCGCTACAACATGTATGCATCGGCTTCGGTGAATGGGAACTCCGCCCCCGGAGTCAGCTCGGGGACGATCGTCGACGCCGTCACCCAGATCGCCAAAGAGATGGGCATCCCCTTCGAGTGGACGCAAACGACCTATCTCGAGGTGCAGGCCGGGAACGTCGCGCTTTTGATCTTTGCCCTCGGCACGCTGCTCGTCTACTTCGTGCTCGCCGCGAAATACGAAAGCTGGAACCTCCCGTTG
>Ga0210390_10001140_pt1 | contig 26277 bp, 37 predicted proteins | sample IncBWH11OmetaG_FD_161050 | JGI IMG/M metagenome (GOLD analysis project Ga0210390, IMG submission 161050) | Forest soil microbial communities from Barre Woods Harvard Forest LTER site, Petersham, Massachusetts, United States - Inc-BW-H-11-O ... | reverse complement strand
CACACCTTGCTTATTGCCAACGCGCGCAGCCTCGTCGCTGACCTATGGCGCCGCGTCGCCGAGAATGACCCGCCGCCCCCGAACTTCGCGCGTGACGGTGAGGCCATCGCGGCGATCTTCGATGAAGACGACGATTCCGAAGTCAATCTCGCGAACAACCCGCGCGTAGCCGAACTGATCGCCCGCCGCGATCCGCTGAAAGCGACTGAAAGCGCGAGCTATGCGGCCAAGAAAGAGCGTGATGAGATCGACGCCGAGTTGCGGCTGGCGCTCGGCAACGCAACCCGCGGCAGGCTCGCTGACGGCCGCATCATCGAGGCCAAAGTCCGTCGCAACCCTGGTTACACGGTTGAGCCATTCCAGTTCCGTCCGATCATAGTGAAAACGCCAAGGCAAAGGAAATCCGCATGAACAAGCTCGTCGTCCACGAATCCGAGGAAACCTCGTCCGGCCTACCTGTAGGCTACGAGGGACCCGGCGTCGGCAGTCTCGCCGTGAGCCTCGCCCGGGCCGAAATCGACCAGCAAATCCTGACCGCCAGAGCCATGCCCAGGAGCATTTCGCGATCGGTCGGGAACATCATGACGCTGGCGACGCTCGACGAGGCGAGCGCGGAAGAGTGCATTTATGCGCTTCCGCGCGCCGGGAAGGCGATCAAGGGCCCGAGCATCCGGCTCGCCGAGATCATCGCCAGCCAATACGGCAACTGCCGCGTCGGCGCCCGCGTGGTGCACGTCGATCGCTACGAGAAGTTCGTCGAGGCAGAAGGCGTCTTCCACGACTTGGAGACGAACACCGCGACGACCTCTCGCGTTCGGCGCCGCATTTCGAACAAGCGCGGGGACCTCCTGCAGGAGGACATGATCATCGTCACCGGAAACGCTGCGTGCGCGATAGCCAAGCGCAACGCCATCCTCGGCGGCGTCCCGAAGGCGGTCTGGCGCAAGGCTTATGACGCCGTCGAGTCCGTCATCGCCGGCGACATCAAGACGCTGGCCGAACGGCGGCCGATGGCGCTCAAGGCCTTCGCGGCTTTTGGCGTGAAGCCCGAGCAGATTTTCGAGGCGCTCGGCGTGGCGGGGCTGGACGACATCACGCTCGACCACATGGGTACGCTGACAGGAATGCGATCATCCTTGAAGTCGGGCGAAAGCACGGTCGAGGAAATGTTTCCCGTGAAACCTGTACCTAGCAGCCGGCCGGACCTCAAGGCGTCGCTCGACAAGCTGGCGGATGTTGCAGCCGATGATACCCCACCCTCCCCGCACCAGGGCGAGGCGCACGACAGCCCCGCCCCCAGCGCGGCCACGGAACCCGCAGGAGGCGTACCCCCAGGCCCTGCGGAGGCGGCCCAAGGGCCGCTGGAAGGCGTCGCGGCTTCTCCCCCCGGGGCTGCGGCGCCTTCCGAACGCGATCTCGCGCTATCCGCGTTCTCGGAGGGCGAACGAAAGTTGCGCAAGGCGGAAATACACCAAGAGGGCCAAGCGCGCGCCGAGGCCGGCAAGGTGCCGCTGATGAATTATATCGAGCAGCTGCGCGCAAACGGAGAGGATGGGCTCGTTACGTCCGTCACGAAAGCCGCCTGGCACGACACGGCGAAGGCGGCGGATGCGGAGCGGGGACGTGCGGCGGGAGGGCGGGCGTGAGCCATTGGCATCTCGGCGCCATGAACGACGCCACTTTTATCATTAACAAGCCGCCGTTTCCGGCTCCTGACGACACCGGCCCTTATCTCGCGTCGAACGGCCCGAAGTCTGTCTCAGGCGCAATCGACGACGGCAACGGCAAGCTGATTGTGGATGCGCACAATGCTGTCGTAGCCGAGAAAGACGCCACGATCGCCAGGCTGTCCGCCGAACTGGCGGCGGCGCGCGAGGCGCTGGAGCCGTTCGCAGAGGCTGCTGAGAATCAACGAAGCCCACAAGAGCGGGACGACGAATGCAGCCCTGGAAGCGATTGGTATGTCGACATAACCCTAGGCGACCTTCGCCGCGCCCGCGCCGTCCTCGCCAAGCTATCAAAAGGAGCATGACATGCCCGATCATCGTGACTTCACGCCAGCCGTGTACACCGCGATCGAGTTGGTCGAGCGAAGAATCCGCACGATTCTGCTCGATCTTGAAGAAACAACCGGATTCTCTATCGACTATGTGACCGTCGATACGCGAAATTGGGGTCAGCTACGAACTGAGATTGCCCTGACAAAAACGAAGAGGATTTGAGCATGCCCAACCAGCCAACCCCCACATTGGACGCGCGAACCGAGCAGGCCATCCGCGATCTGCGCGAGGCGCTGTGGGCGGCGCGGGGCGCGGTGGAGAACGTCAAGGCGATTTGCGACGAAGCGAAGGCTCGGATCGTTGTGGTGGACGGCGTGCTCGCCAAGCTGGTCGCGAAGGGGGAGTGAGATGATGAAAAATTCAGGCTCTCACTCACCGTCAGGAACGCTCGGCGATCTGCAAAGCCGCCCAGTGAACCGCATCAAGGGTTTCTGCGAGACCTGCCGGGCCGGGCTCGCCAGTCGCAGCAAGCGATTCTGTGGGCCGTGCTACGACGTGCGGTTACAGGCGAATATCGCAAAAAACCACGCGAAACATTACGCAAAGATTAAAGCCGCCCGGGATGCCAGCCAATGACCCGCCCCGCCGCCGTTACGCAAGCCGAGCGCGTCCACATGGTCACCTTCCGAGCGATTTTCATCGGAGCGAGCGTGACGTTGATGACATGGGGATTAGATCAATTGGGTGGGCGTCCGTTCGATTATTTTACCGTATTTCTTTTCACGGCATCTGGATTTTGGCTTGGCTCTATGCGCGAGCGAGACGGACGGAGCGAGTGATGCCCCGACGCCCCGCCGCCGTCACGCAAGCCGAGCCGGGCTCGGCGATGCGCCTAGCCTACCGCGTCGACGAGGCGTGCGCGCTGCTGGGCGTCTCTAGGGATACGATCGAGCGCGCTGTGAAGGCGGGCCGGCTAAAATCTGGGAAGGGCCTCGGGCGCCGGCTGATCGACGCCGAAAGCCTGCGGGCGATGTATCAGGAAGGCGCGGAATGACGCCTCACGTTGAGGTGGATCACGTTGCTATCGGCGGGACCGATGAACTCGCTCCAAGCTTCCATCAGCGCGCGCCGCCGCTCCAGCGCATCCCCGCGCCGATAGGCCCGCTCCGTCTGATCTCCGACAACGTGCGCAAGCGCCGCCTCTGCGATCTCTCGCGGGAACTGCGTCGACTCGCCTGCCCAATCGCGGAAAGACGAGCGAAAGCCATGCACGGTGAACGGCACGCCGACTCGGCGGAGGAGCATTTCGAATACCATGTTGGACATCGGGCGTTTGGGGCGCCGACCGGGGAATACGAAAGTGCCGTCAAGCGGCCGCACTTCCTCCAGCAGTTCAATCACGCGTTTTACCAGCGGAATCCTATGTTCTCTCCCCGATTTCATGCGCTCTTTTGGAATAATCCAGACCCTTTCCTCCACCGAGATTTCGCCCCACGTCGCCCCGAGCGCCTCCCCGGTCCGAACGGCCGTCAGGATCGTGAATTCGAGCGCGCGCGCCCCGACCGTGTCGACCTTTCGCAATGCAGCGACGAACGTCGGGACATTCTTGAACGGCATTGCCGCGTGATGGCCTCTCGACGCCACGCTGCGCTTGGGCAGCAGCTTGTCGAGGTGTCCACGCCAGCGCGCCGGATTGGCTCGGCCCTCCTCGATGTGGCCGAGCGCGCGAGCGGCATCGAGCACCATCTCGAGCCGACCGCGGAGCCTGGCCGCAGTCTCGGGCTTGGCCTGCCACAGCGGCTTCAGCACAGCGAGAACGTCGGCGGTAGCGATCCGATCTACGGGCGTCGAGCGGATCGGCGCAGCGTATTCGGCGAGGGTCATTCGCCACTGATCGGCATGTATGGCGCTTTTCCATCCCGGCGCATTCCGCTCTATGTAGGCATCAGCGACCTCGCCGAAGGTGGGGATACCGGCGGCCGATGCGTTGGCGGCCGTGCGCTGGCGTTCCCGATCCTCGATAGGGTCGAGCCCCGTCTTCAAAATCACCCGCCAGCGGTCTCGCTCCGCCCGTGCTTCGGCGAGTCCGATCTCGGGATAGCGGCCGAGTCCCATGTCGCGCCGCTTGGCCTGAAGCCGGTAACGCCAAATCCAGCTACAGCGCCCGCCATCGACCTCCAGATAGAGGCCGCCGCCGTCAGCGTGGCGCCCAGGCTTTCTAGCCAGCGACATCACGCTCCGCGCCGAGAGCCACCTTTCGCCCTTGCGTGCCGTCCCCTCCATCGCCACCTCCACATGCGCGCGTTTAGGGGCGGCATCATGCGGCAGGCGGCGGCAACGTCAACGGGAACATACCGGAATTATTGGATTTCAGCGGCGGCTTGCGGCAGAGTGCGGCGTTCGTTCTACCGAAGACCTGTCCTCGAAAGTTTCACGTGGAACGCCTTGTTTTCCGCCGATATGTCGATTCCCATAACGCTGGTCCCCTCCATCGTCCCCTCCACCGGAGAAAAAGCATGAGCGACGAGAAGTCTTATGCGGTCGGACGCGCGCCGCCGCCACGGGTCTGGGAACTGAACATGGGTCCATGGACGATCCATGACGACGACGGCAATCCCAAACTCCCAGGCGAGCCCGACAAGTTGAGAGAGCCGCCGGCCGACGGAAGCCGCGCGCCGTGGACGTACGCGCCGCCCATCGCTTGGGACGTCCCGTTCGATCGCAAGTATCTCGGGGAATGCCTCGCGGGGTACGTTCTCCCGTTCGGATGGAAGCGCGGGTGGGCACGCTGGGTATCGGAGCCGATAGACTCTCCGAGAGCATCGGTTATGTCCGAGGGTGATCTGGACGATCTGAACATCGTCGCAAGAGCGATGGGGATCACAGCATGACCGAAGAAACGATCGAGCGCGTCGCGCGGGCGCTTTACGACGATGAATTTGGCCAAGGCGCGTGGGCCGACCTGTTGGCAAGCGCCAAGTGGGGCAAGCTGACTCGTCCAACCGCGACAGAACGGAAATATCTTCAGCGCGCCCGCGCCGCGATCGAGGCTCTCCGCCCGACTGAGCAGATGAAGAAAGCCGGAGCTAAGGCCGTCGAGTACAATTCCATGATCGACGAAGGTGAGATTGCCGCTATGTGGCGCGCCATGATCGACGCCGCGCTCGCCAATCCACCGAAAGACGGCACAGCATGAAGGACGATGACCGAATTAGCCGCTCCGGCGCGACCATCATATTCTTCGCCGGCGCAGGCATCCTGATCTTCGGCGGAGCGCCCAGTAACATCGCGGCAGTCGTGGTGGGCACGCTTCTGATCTTAATCGCCTTGAAGGTGTAAAAACAACTCCGCCCGCCCCACCGACCCAAAGCGGGCGCGGCGGAAGCGGGCGGGAAGAAAAGGAGAAGCCATTGACCAACGCTGACATACAAGTCCAAGTCGACTGCAAGGGTAACTCATTCATCGGAGAAGACCTAACACGCGTCTTCGACTTCGCTATCGACTTCTACCGCGACCACTGCGTACCAACATCAGACTGGCACATAGTCCTTGAGTGCCCGCGATTTACTGTCTCTTGTTGCTATAAGCCATCGCCAATTCAAGTGACCAAACTATTAGAGCGCTACACGTAGGCGCGGCGGTAGCGGGCTGGTAGGAGAGAATGATGAGCGCACCCGGAATCGTCGTGTGGACGGCTTGGGCGTCGATGTTGGCGATCATGCTTTTAGCGGCATGGGGCTTTAGGCCAGCGTCGCCATTGGGTGATCGGGCCTTGTGCTGGATTTATCTTTCCGGGTCTTTTGCCGGCTGCGCGGTTATTTTTGTCCTCTGCTTGTTTTTGGGTGTTCCGAAATGAGCCCTAACCCCGCCACACCCACCAATGCGCCGCCATGAGAGGAACCTACATGCGAAAATTCATAATACCGTATGCGCATTCTGTTTCGCAGGGTTCTTGGCTTTCGCATGTTTGGCATGGTCTTTGGGCGGAGATATGGTCTTGACCATTCCCGCTCTTTTGGTTGGTTGGGTGTTAGCCGTAATTGGCTTTATATACGCCCCGACCGCACGAATAATCAAAACACTAGGTATTATTATTTGGGCTGTTGCGCTATGTGGTGAAGGGGCATTTTTATACTGGCATTTTGAGAAGGAGCCGTCAGGACATCTCATTGTTGAGAGAGCAGAAGGCCCGTTTTTCGACAAAAATGGGCTGATATATGTGAATATTACAGCCAAAAATAACGGTACAGGCCCAATTTCCCACATGCTTAGGAGAAGCGGTTCATATTTCGATGAGAGACAAGTTAAGGCAGTTGACTTAGATGCGGAATTTGTACGACTGGCGTCAATTCCTTTTGGCACTGAAGAAAATTATTTGGATAGTGGGGAGGAATTCTGGTTTCGAATATTTTCTCTTAACGACTGTAGAAGTAAATATGATCTTGTTATGAAGGGGCAGGCTCAGATATTTTTCATCGGCGTTGAGAGATACAAAGACGATACCACTCCTTATGGTTATGTATATGAGAAACAATTGTGCTTTCAATTAACGAGAGAAAATATGTTGCAAAAGTGCAATGACCACAATCAAACTATAACTGTTAAGTTATAGTTACACTACGTATTTACGAGTTAATCATCATCCCTGAAACGGAAGGGTTTTACAGCCAACAGCCTCCAATTTGCTGCCAATTGGCGGTCAAACCGCTTGCCAAGGTGGCAACAAAGCATATATTAGCGCTATGCCGATTCGGCACGGTGACTCCTACTCGAGTTTGCGCGAAGAATGGGTTGTTAACGAAAAATGCCTCCCCGAAGGGAGGCCCCAAACGCCTGGGTAGACGTTTCCACCTCGCGGCTAACGGGATGGTCGGCGGAGGTGAGAGCGAACAGTCTCCCACCTCCCGTACCGGAACGACTCGCTTGAGTGGCGTGACCCCTAACCCCGCCACACCCACCAATGCGCCGCGCACCACGCCAGCGCGTACACGACCGCCAGCGCCGGCATGAGCAGGCGGGTCATCGCTCCGGCTCTTGACCTTCGTCCTTCGGCAATTGACGATCCGCCTGATATTGATATCGCCTCTCGGCCAACTCGAAATTTCGCCGAGCCTCCAGCGCCGTGATCCTGAGAAGGGCCGCCGTCAGCCGCTCGTCCAGCCGCGCGTTGCTAACAACAACTTTGCTTAGCTCTTTGATTTCGTTCTCGACGCCGCCTATGCGCTCGACAATCGCCTCATTGGTTTTGGCGTTCGTCTTATTTGCCTCGATCGTTCGCGATAGTACAAATATAACGCTACCCACAATGGCTGCTATTTGCATGATTTGTAGAATATTCGTTATGGCCTGCGTATCGCTTAGCATCTCAGTCAATCCCTTGACTTAGGACATGCTGACTGGAACTATTCCATTATGTCAGGTATTCAACCTTTATGTAGAAATAGCGCCAGCACAGCGACGATGGCGACGATCACAGATACCGCCAACGCGCCCATAGACAACTGCCGCCCTACCGTATCCTCGCCGCCCTTGTCGCGGGAAAGCTTGTCGGATAGCCGCTCTCTCAGGTCCGCCACTTGTTTCTCGACGGCCCGGATCGCCTCCGTAAGGCTCTTCTCCGTCTTGTCGCTGCTCTCGTTGGCTGATTTCAGCGCGGCGTCGAGCGAGCGGGTATGATTCGTGGATTCGATCGCAAATCTGGCGTCACGCTCGACGAACCGGAGATCGACGCCCTTGAACATCTCGTCCCGAAGCGAGAATTTGGCTTCCATCAGCGTATTTTGCGACGATATCGCACGGTCGATCGCGGTGGGCACTCGGACAAGGTCGTCGTGAAAGAGGCGAGTCGCTTCGTCGATCGCATCGAGGCGCGAACGGATCGCCGCCAGTTCGCCGGCGGCCTCGGATGCGAGCACAACCGTCATGGCGCTTGGAACGCATTCGGCCTGTCAAGCGAGAACATCTGTAGCCGCGTCACCTTGGCTTCGAGCATGTGGACGCGCACCTGAAGGTCTGAAATGATCACCGTGGCCGCGCCGATGTCGGCTGCGATCTGCGGCGGGGCCTTCGCCTCCAGCGCGTGCATGCGGGCGTCCAGGTCGGCCAAGCCGCGCTTGAACTGGTCTAGCTCAAGGTCGATTCTATCGTCGCCCATTTCAAGCCCCGAAGTTTGGCCCGATACGTGCCAGCGCAGCCCTGAGATTCGCCATCGCCGTCGCAGAAAGTCCAGCCAATTCAACCAAGGAGGCCAGCTGCCACGGATCGCCCGCGATCGAGGCGAGGATCGCGCCGATGTCGTCGGCGCCGGCGGCGGTCAGCTTGATGAGGGCCGCCGGTGGTAATTCGAACGAGGCCGGATCGCAGACGACCCGCATGGCGGCAAAGGGAAGCCCGCGGGCGGCTGCGATCGAGCCGGCGATGAACGATTCTTCATCGACGCAGTCCGCTGCCGTCATCGCCCTGAGCAATGCCTTGTCGGCCAGGCGAGCGACCGCCGTGGCGGACAAAGCGAACACGGCGGGCGTGACAAACGGCAGCGACGCTGTTGTCAGGGCTTCCAGCAGTCGACCGCCCCAGTCAGGATCGCAAGCGAGCGTCGCGAGTCCGTAGGTCACGCGGACGCCCACCACGATATCGCCAGCCTTGAGGGCTGGGTTGAGCCCGCCGCAAATCCCAACCGAGATCACGCGATCGGTACCCGCAGCAATCGCCGCCTCGAGCTTCGCCGACAACGCGGCTGCATCCCCCGCGCCTATGATCACGACCGATCCGGGCGGTTGACCGATGATGGCGGCTTCGGAGGCCATGCCGCAGACGATCGCAAGTGTCATGGACGCTTCCATAGGCGCTCCCACCAAGTTCGCTTCCACCATGGCGCATGGTCGTACCACCAGCACCACGCGAAAAACGCGATGGCGAGCAGCGCCGCGCCAAGCACGATGCCGCAGGCCAATCCGAGGAGGAAGTTGCTCAAGACGACAGGTCTGGCAACCCGCACTTTTTGACGAACGCCACCAGCGCGGCACCTTGGCCTGGATTGACATCGCCGGTGTAGTCTATACCAGCGCCGGATACATCCATCGTCACCGTATCGGATGCCGGATCGACCTCTACTGAGACGACATCATGGAACCAGAAGATCGCGGCAGTTCCCTTGAGAGCGGTGCCGTCGCTGTTGGCGGAACATTCGGTGATGGCATGAGGCTTGCCATCAAGCGACGAATTGATCGTGCGCTTGTTATCCGCGTCCTGCTGCATAAAGACAGTGTGAGAGCCGGCGGGCGAGTTGATGTTGATAGTTATGGTGTTTGACATGTTCGGTTTCCTTTCAGGTTGGTCGGATTATTCGTGGCTTCCCTCGCTCAGTTCACGCGAACCAGGACCGACGCTGCCACGGTGCCCCGCGATCGAAACGGCGATACCAGGAATCAATCCGAGAGAAGCGCCACATCTCGAGCACGACGAGCAGCGCGAGAATGAGCAACGCGAAGACGATGACGGCGAAATAGAGGCCTAGAAACATGAGACTATCCTTTCTTTTGGTTGGTCAGTTGGCAGATAGGCACGGGCGCTAAGATTAGCGCCATGACTTTGGTTGGTTAGGAGAATAGTATGTCGTCGGGTCCGCTCTAGACACAACGGCCCTCGGCGCTTCCGATTCGAGCTTGTGGACACGCTTCTCTAGCGTGTCGATCCGATCCAGTAGCGCCTGCCACCAAGCCGCACGGGCATCGTCGGGATCGGTATACTCGAGGACTTCTCGGATTTTATTCGAGTCGTCGTCGAGAATGGTGGTCTTGACGATCGCCATCAGGCCCACTCAGTTTGAGGTAGGCGTCGGCGTCGGGATCGAATTGACCACCAGCGGCGGGACGCTCGGCGCCGGATTGGCTGTCGTCGGGACAGTTGTGCCGGCCTGGATCACGTTCCACGCGCTGAGCAGATCGTTGAACGCGATCGTCAGATTCGTCGGCGGGTTCTTGCAAAGCGCCGCGACGACGGCCTCGGCGCTCGAAACCGCCAGAGCCTCGGCAGGCGTCACCTTGGAAGAGACGTTCGCGAAATAGCCCTCGGCTACGTCGACGATCGAGCATCCTGCCTGGAAGGCGACGCCGGTTGTTCCGCCCGCGAGATTGGCGAGGACGTTGTTTGTCGACGTCACGGCGGAATTGTTGCATCCTCCTCCGAGCAGCGGTAGGATGAAGCATGCGGCGAGAGCGTATTTTTTCATTAGGATGGTCCTTTCGTTTCTTCACGCCGCGCGATCTCGGCGTTGATGTGACTGATCGCGACGTCAAACATGGCTGCGGCGGCGTAGTCGTGATGCTCTCGCGACCAGACGCGGAGCTTGATGCAATCGTCGCGGACGAGCGCGAGCAGCGGGCAACTCATCGACGCGGCGGTCTGGTCGAGCAGATGGGCGAAGTCTCTCACATCAACGCCATCGTTCCGACCAGACTTGCCCCTCTTAGCAATCCGGCGCATGTCGCCAATTTCCAGAGGAAGAGCAAAATAAGGATTGCGACGACGCCGCCGATCACGATCTGGATGATGTTCCAATAAGGCGTCCCGACAACGCCCGTGAAAATTCCCGGAAACGCCGCGCGCAGCAACGCGAAGACGACGAGGACCACGATGACGAAAATCGCGACTTCGAAGATCGTGCTTATGCCAAAACCGCACATGGTATCTTTCCTCTCAATGACCCCTACTGAATTGGGTCGGGTCGGCAGGATGGATCGGGTCGGGCGCGAACACGATCCGCGCGGAAACTGCGGGAGAAATGCCCATCTTTGTGGCTACGGCTATCGTCGCCATTTGCGGGGATTGCGCGGAGAAGAACGCCTTCGCAATATCGGAGGCGAGCGCCGCTCCGGCCGTTATGTCGAGCGGGACGTTGGTTCCTTCGGCCAGCGCCGCGGCGGCGACTTGGGCGTAGGGGAAGCCCGCCATGAACTGAAAAAACTCATCCAGCGTCTTTGTCGGCGCGCCCTGCTTGAAGGTCTTCGTCCAACTGGTGATCCAGTCGCCGATGTTTGAAAGGATGGTCATTGTTAAATCTCCCAGGCGCCTTCCAGCGAGATTATTTCCTCGACTTTTGTGCGACCAATGCGCCCATGCGAATGATCGAAGTAAAACCAATACCATCGGCCATCAGATTGATGGGTTACGAATATCATGGGACCCTCTAGGATTTATGGTTTATGATCGACCACGGCCTGCGTCGCCACGGCCTTTGCGTTCTTCACCTGTTGCGACCATTCCGGCGCGTTCGGCGGGAGGTTGGCCACGACGGTCGCGGCCACGACGACGGGCGGGTCGGCGGGCGCGAGAGGCCCCGGTTTACTCGAGCTGTACGCCTGCATGACGACGGCCAGCGGGATCGCCACGATGCCGGCCCAAGCGACGATTTGAGTATCGTGGCCGGGGAAGCCTAGAGCATCGACGACGGGTACGGTGAGCCCCGTCAATACGGCATATGCGGCCGTGAGGCCGATTTGCTCCAATGGGTTGATTTGCATAGCTATCCTCTCCCCAGCATGGTCTCGAAGTCGTTGGCATTGCGAAGGCGATCCGCGTGCGCCTCGGCTAGAGCGGCGCGGAGACGTTCGTTCTCAGCCTTGAGGGCTTCGACTTCGCGCTGCAGTTCGCGGTAGGCGATATAGAGTTGGTCGAGGGTCATGTCGGACTCAACTCCAATCCTTGATAGCGGTCGCGATGCCGTCCACGAGCGCACCATCGAGCGCGTGCGCGTAGGCCGCCTCGGTCAGGCGCCCGGGAATGCCGTCCGGCTCTAGCCCCGACGCGGCTTGGAACGCCTTGACCGCCGTCTGCATAGCCCGCGCCGCGACTTGCGGGGGCGTCAGCGGCAAGGGAGGCGGCGGGGGCGATACGGGGACCGGCGCAGCGACGATCGGCCCCAGCGCGCCCCGCAGGGCCGCCGCGCGAGCAAGCATGTCCGGCTTGGTGACCTGTGACCCCGGGCACGAGTGATGATCCGCCGTGCACTCCCGATGGAAATGCAGCCCGCGAGCGCCGAGCGCGAAATTGGCCAGGTCGCCCCATTCGAATTTCTCGGCGAGCGCCGCTAGCACGGTCGCGGCGTTGTCGCGCACCTTGGCTCCGTCGCCCGTCGAGAACTGATCCTTGGCGCCGATGTCGTAATCGCCGACCATCTCGATTCCGAACGTCTCGGAATTCCAGCACGAGACAGACACGCCCGGGAGCGTCAGATTGCAAAGCACCCAGACATAGTCCGGACAGACCACCAGGTGCGGCCCGGCGTGCCATCCCAGGCCCTGATAGTAACGATTGAGGCTCGCGCCCCAGCGCTCTTGCGGCGTCGGCCCGTAGGCAAGCCATTGCGCGAGCGACGGCGCGCCGGTGTTGTGCAATGTCGGGAATTTCGGCCGCCAAGCGCCTAGTTTCAGCGCTCCCAGCATCGCACGGAATTCCGTGACCGCGTAGTGGACCGGAGGATCGAGAAAGGTCGGGGTCATGGCGTCCATCCATTATTTGCCGCATAGGCCGCCCAGCGCTCAGCCATCGCCCCGCGCCGCTGCGCCGCATCCTTCGCGCCTGCGCGCTCTAAAAATTGGCAACCCGCAATCCCGGCCTGCATCGCCGTCGTCGAGGCGCGTAATTGCGTAAGCCCGAGAGAGGGGAACGTCTGCAACTCCCACCATGCCGCGGCGCACTGATCGGCAATCGGCGGGGCCGTCGTGATGTCGATCCCCGTCCCCGCCTTGATTTGCGCGATGCGCTGGGTGTGCCACTGGAATATCCCGTGCGCGCTACCGTCGTCGCCCGGAATGCTGATCTTGAACGCGGACTCGGCCTCGCCTTGCGCGACCATCCCGAGAGAACCCGCGATCGGCAGGCCATAGCCACGGAACTCGTCAAACACGGCCTTGGCGGCAGCGAAGAAAGCCACGTCCGAAGCTGGAGGCCAGACGGGTAGGGTGAGGGTTGTCATGCGCGCGAAGTCCCTTGCGGCTTTGTTTGGATTTGCCTATTGTCGGATTGGATGCGCGGCGCGTTTGAGGGAACGCAATAGCGGAGGACCAGTGCGGATATGTTGCGCATCAGTGATACTCATATGCCATCATGTAGCCATCGCCGCCGCGGCCACCGAAACCAGCCGTTCCCGTGTTCACGGCGTCGCCGCCGCCGCCGCCGCCCGAGCCGAGGCCGCCCGCGCCGCCATTGCCACCGGCTGTCCCCGCTGCTCCAGAACCGCCGCCGCCGCCACCCGAGCCCGCCATGGCTTGGCAAGTCGGCGTCGATGGGTTAGCTCCTGGATTTCCTGCCGTATTTGCCGCGCCGCCCGTTCCTCCGGCAAGGTTGCTCCCCGTAGCAAAATTGCCTCCGCCAGTAGCGCCAGCGTTGGTGCCTGAGGCCGAAGTAAGACCACCGCCTGCGCTACCCCCAGCGCCGCCCCCGGCTGAATTCCCCCCTAAACCGGCGGCGCCCGCCGTATTCCCCCCCGAGCCGCCGCCGCCGCCGAATAAGTTGATGGTGTTGGTTCCTCCCCCAGCCGACCCGCCAGCGCCGCCACCAGTACCCGCAGCGCCACCGGTAGCTGCTGCTCCATTGCCGCCGCCCGCGTAACCGGCTCCGCCGCCGCCGCCGCTTCCTGTAGCAGCCAATTGACCGCCGGCGCCGGCCCCACCGGCGTTGGCAGTAAGAAGCGTCGTGCCAAATACCGTAGCAACGGTCGGAGTAGCGCCGGTCGCGCCAGCAGTCGTATTCGTAGTTGGGGGAGTCCCTCCATTGCTACCGATCCCGATCTGAACGGCCTTGGAGACGCCGATTTGAGCCGCAGTGAATAGTCCAGACAACAAAGCGCCGCCCCCTCCAGCTGCCCCGCCGCTGGATGCTGTGGACGCTGCCTCTAGCGAACCGCTCCCCCCTCCTGCTCCTGGTCCTAGCGCGCAGATCAGTGCGGCTTTCGTCCCGGCGGTCGGGGTGTAAGTCTGGGCAATTGCGCTCCATGTTATGACGAACGTTGCGCCTGTTCCTGAGCCAGACGTGCTCGCCTGAGTGGCCGGGTTGTTGGTTGGTATGACCGTGCAACTGCCCGGCGTAGTGACGGCCAGCGATGTGACTGCGCCGGTGCCCGTCGTGGTCAGGACTGGCGCTTGTGAGCACGTCCCACCGGTTGTCGCCACAGTTATCGTGTTGCCTGTTGCATACCCGGACCCGCCAGCGATTACGGTGGCCGTCGATGCCTGCGCGATAACGCTGAACGTCTGGATGGTGGTCGGGCCGGGGATCGTGCTTGCCAGGACGCCGCTGTCTTGAAACAGATTTCCAGACGTTCCATTGAAACTCGGCAAGTCGCCCGAGACTGATGATGCCGGCCCGGAGGCCGTGCCGAGCGTGGCCGAGGCCGAGGGAAATGTGTATGTAAATCCGGCCGCTCCGAAAGCGAGCGTGGTTGTGCCAGCGCCGGTAGTCGTCAATGGTCCGCCAAGTGTGACGGCCTTGCCGTTGATCGACGTGCAGGTGATGACGCCAGTGGAAGTGACGAGCGTACAATCCCCGGAAACGGAGAAGCCGCCGAAGGAGCCGGCGGAGTTGAATTGCACCTGCCCGACCGAGCCGCCCGGCGTCCCGCCCCCGCCGCCGCCCCCGCCGCCACCCCCGCCGCCGCTCGGCCCGAGCGGAACCGGCGGCGTCTGAGCCAGTGCCGACACGGCTAGCCATACGAACGCGAGCGCCGCGAGAAGCGGTTTGCGAAACATAATCATCCTCATGGAAGATTGGTGGAGTTGAAGACGGGGAAGACGCTATATCCGGAGGTGTCGAGTTGGACCGGGACGACCGCGCGGCATATGCCGGTATCGAAGAATAGTTCTATGATGAACTCAGGCGGGGCAGTGGCGTTGACGCCGGACATTTGGATGACCAGCTCGGAGCCACTGTAACCGCCGACTACTCGACCAACGGGGAGTTGCGCCGAAGCGCCGGTGACGGTGCCGCCATTGTAGGTCACGGCATCGGCGGATTGTGCGCCCACGAGGTTTGCAGTTTGGGTAAAGATGCGCTGCCCGGCGATGCCGATGACGGTTTTGATCGTCATGTTACCAGAGTCGGCGGCGAAGCTGCTTCCAGAGTTGTAGGTGGCGAGAACTATGGAGACAAAAGCCCCAGCGGCTGAGCCTATACGGCGAGGAGTGACTGTGACTTGAGTGAGGTTGCCATAAACTGAGTTGATGAATTGCATCTGTGTGGCGGAGCCACCGCCGATGATAAACTTCTTGTATTGCCCATATTCAAGGTTATTTCCTTGTGCATCCTTTCTTTCATACGCGGCTGAGGCTTGGCGAACGCCGTCGCAGCCACTGCATCGATTGAAGGAAGCGCTTTGATTGCGGAAGATATAGATGTTGTTGGTGGTCGGGCACCATGACGGCAAGGTCGCCAGATCGGTGCGATCGGTGACGATATAGGCGTAGGTATTCGTTGGGTCTTGATACATTCGCAGCACGACGCCGTCGCCAGAGGTTGCGTTGAGCGTGCTGCCTGTGTAGAGCAGATTGGTCCCTAGCAGGCAGAATGTCGAGCCGGGGAACATGTTCCACTGGCCGATACCCGCCGTGAAGTTGGCCAGCACCAGCGTGATGACGCCGGCCGTGCTGCCGGCTCCTGGTCCTGCCGTGCCCCAAAAAACCTTGGTTGCATTGTCGATGGTCTGTGGCGATCCACCATCAATCGCTGTGCCTTGGCCGCCCATGGAGCCGATGAGGCAATTGTCGAATAGATGGCGCTTGCTGAAGCCCAGCGCGCCGAACATCGAGAGGTTGCCGATCTTGACGTTTCTGCCGGTGAACTGCTGGACTGTGCCGGTGGTCAGGTTGCTGACAGAGCCGCCGTCCATGATGACGGATTTGATCGGGGATTGAAACGCCAGCGCAGAAGCTGTTCCGGCAATGGTGCGCCAAGTCAGGTTATTGTAGGTGATTTCATCATTGAGCTTGTCTTCTTCGCCCGCCACGAAGACAGTGGCGTTTTCATGTATGACCTTGTTGGTGGCGGACGCACTCCAGCCCACGCCTTTGTAGTTGATGGTCTTAAACTTATAACCAGAAAAGCTCCAATACACAGAGACGCCAGTAAACCACGATGGCGGCCCTACAAATAATTCTTCGTATACGTGATCGATGTCCCAAGGAATTTGAGTATACACATGCGGGTTATTGTTGCCATCGAAGATGGTGCCCGGCCCAATCGAGAGCCCCCATACCCGTGCGATGCCACAAGAAAATATGCCGTTCTCAATGAAGTCGTCAGGAAAGTCAGTGCGGTGTTGGTACTCTAGCGGTTCCTGAGTCTGGACGATCACAACCGGGCCGAGAACGCCGCCGGAGAGAGCCGAGGCCGTGAGACCGATCGGGACTTGCAGGGTTATGGTCGTTCCGGACGATGCTGTGCTGTAGATGGGGTAGGTAGCGTTCAAGGTTGCGACGCCGCCGCCGGTCCCGGTGACGCCACTGACGGGCACGGCAATGCCGTTGAGGGTTGTCCCGACCGAGGCTCCGAACGGGGCTGTGGCGAACCCGAGTTGGAGTAGGCCAACGCTACTGTTATAGACTGTGGACGTAGCCGCGCCAGAGGTGAAGTTGGTGATAGCCCAAGGCGTTAGGTATTCGTATTGCTGGGCGCTGGGCGGGAAGCCGAAGAAGAGATTATCCCAAGAGAGAAGGGCAAGTTTTAGGCCGACGCCTAGCCAGACAGGTGTGGCGATGCCAGTGCCCGATCCTGCGCCTGTCGCGATGAACTGAGTTCCGGCCACTGCGCCTGCGGGCGCTCCGATCGCCTGCCAATTGGTCGTTCCCAGCGAGAAGATCGTGTAGGCTGTTGACGACGATGTGACGAAACTCCCGGCCGGGACGAGCGCATCAGTAACATTGACGAACGAAAAACCGAAAGCCCCGATCGAAGTCTGATTGATGAAACAAGAGTAATTAACTCGTGGCGAGGCAAATGACCAAAGAGGGAGGGCTTGCCAACTCCACGGATTGTCGTAGCCCGTGTTGCTGCCGGCATACATATTTTGCCAGTAGTAGCCGTGATTGATTACATGCTGCTCTTTAATCCCGGTTTCCCAATAGAGACAGTTCTGATGATTGAAAGCAAAGCCATTTCCTGTCGTCGGCGGTGGAGTCTCCACCGTGACTGATAACCCGAGTGCGGTCTGATTGCGCCCCCATACGCCATAATTGGCGAGAGCCGGGCCGTTGTCGGTGTAGGCCCCGGCGATAGTGGCTGGGGCAGTGCCCTTTCCAGTGGCGGGAAAGACGAAGTTCGCATCGCCGACGATTCCCCACCAGCCGTAGTTGACAGGTCCGGTGTAATTCCGAACCCATGCGCCGGACGCGCCGGTCGCGTCGGACGATGGCGCTACAGTGATCGCCTGCGAAATATCGTTGGTTACTGCAGACGAAAGATTGGCAGTGGACCCTACGAAATATCCAGTACGGCCGGCGGCGCTCAAATAAACAACGGCTCCTGACGTGAGAGTGAGTGCCTGAAGCGCGCTAATGCTGGTGACGACGGTCGCGCCACTGCCTGTAGGCGTGCCCCAGGATGGCGTCGGGCCGCCGAATAGCACCTGCGCCGACGTGCCCGCAGGAAGCCGCGTTGCCGCGCCCGACGCGCCGCCGTAAATGATGTCCCCCGCCGTCGTCATCGGCGAGAGGTTGTTGAATGAGGCTGTCTTCGAAGCTACGTCGGTGAGGTTGTTGGCCGCTAACAGAGCGCCGCTTCCCGCGCCCCCAAACGACGTTCCCGCAGGCCATACGCCCGCCGCCTTCGGGCCATAAATGAACTTGTTTGTTTGATCTATCGCGTAATCGCCGTTGTTCCCTAGTCCGGATGCCGGAACGCCCACCGTCGGCCATACCTCGCCGCCATCGCTCTCGAATATGGCGATGCACTCGTTCCACAACGCCTCCATCTCGGCGCCATCGAGCAGCTCTATGCCGTTCGTCCATGGAAGCGCGTTGACGAGGGCCTGGAGGTCGGCCGGGGAGGCCATGGCTCAGAGCCTCACTGCCAATGCGCCACGACGCGGATGTAGCCGCCAGCGCCATTGCCAGCCGTTGACCCATTGGTCCCGGCAACGCCGCCTGCGCCCGCGGCTCCCACGCTATAAGCATATGACGCGGCAGGGGACGTTATGGTCGCCTTGAGATAGGCCCCTGCGTTTCCGCCCCAACCAGAGTTGTACGTCGCCCCAGTCGAGCCGATACCGCCGGCGCCGCCGCCAGAACAAAAACCACTAGCTGATGTGGCCGAAGTAAGCCCACCTGTATTGAAAACTGTAGGATTGCCTCCATTCCCCAATGGGGATGAGGCGCCATAAGCAACCTGCCCGTAACCATTTGCTGAAAGATTATTCAGTGAAGCAGGACCAGCGCCAAGACCTCCGGAGATATTGGTGTCGCCGCCGGTCGCCGTCGCCGGAGTAGGATATGTCGTCGAAGTATTGGCCGGCGTTGCCGGGGCGCCGTTCGCGGTGAGCAGAGAGGTTCCGAATGTCGTAGCGCCGCCTGCCGTCCCAAGGCCAGCCGTAGGGCCCGATCCGCCGCCGCCCGACCCGGCGCCGCACATATCGGTGACTTCGAGGTAGAGAGGGCGCGCGCCATTCACAGTCGGCGTCGTGTAGGTTCCCGCGCCGGCCGTGAGAACCGTAGTCTGCGGAGCCGCGAACGAAGCCCCCGTGACGCTGACGACTTGCCATATCCCGTTGCCGAGATAGGCGAGAAACGCGCTCTGGCCGGGCGCCGCCTGGATGTTGGTTCCGCCTGGCGTCAGGATCGAGGCGCTCGCCGTGATCTGCGGCGACGCGGCAAACGTGACGAAATAGAATTGCGATGTGATCGACGCGCTCGATCCGAAGCTCGTGATCGTGGTCGAGCCGGTGATGTTGGCGTTGTGCGAGGCGAGCGTCCCGAGGTCGGTCGTGGCAGCGGCGACGATCGGCGACGACGGCAGAATCGCCTGCGCCGGCAGCGTGTCGATCTGAAAATTGCCGTTGGTCGCGGAGTAGCTGATGAAATACTGGTTTCCCGCGATGACGCTGCCGAGCGCCTGCGGCCCGGTCGCGCTCGCCTGAATGACGCTGATCGGCGAGCCGCCGTTGACGACGACCGTTAGTGGCCCGGAATTCGAAAAGCCGGCGATGAAGCCGATCTGCTGGCCGTCACCCGACGTGAAATTCGGCGCGGAAAGGGTTTGCGCTGACGCGGTCCCAGCCGACGTGCCGGCCCACGAGAAGGTCGCGCCGCCCGACGTGTCGGCGGTGAGTTGATCCCAAATCAGGTTGCCGTTGACGTCGAAGACCTGCTGGCGGTACTGCCCGGCCCCGTAGATTATCGCGCGGCCCGAGCCGTCGAGCGTGACCGGATTCGTGTTTGAGACCGATCCGGCGCTATTCTGATAGGTAGCTTTCGGGGTAAGGGTGTTCGGGACGAAAAAATACACTTGCCCGCCCGCGAGCGGCGCGCCGTTCTGGTCGAGGAACGTCGTCTCGGCGAGCGGCAGGATCGTCGCGGCCCACGCGGGGGCGGCGAGCGCGAGCGCCGTCAAGAGGAGGAATGCGCGAATGGCTTTCATATTCGGCGTGATACTCGCTTTAGGGGCGTTGTTTCTTTGGCTAACCGGCCATTGGTTCGGCTGGGTCTTGGCGTTCTTTCCAGCGTGGTGGCTGTTGCAGATATCGACCGGCGACCCGCATGACGCGCTATATCTCGTCGTCGGGCGCGTTGCCGTGAGCGCCGTCGTGACGGGAATTCCGTTCCTGATCGTCAGGGGAAATCGCGGCTATTGAGCCGGCGGGTACAGTCGATTCGCCCCGACTTGGGCCAGCGGCCGAGAGAGCAGATTCGTCGCGTACGGGGAACCACTCACCAAGCCATGCGTGATCGGATGCGCACGAAACGCGCGCGTGACCTGCCCCATGAACTGCTGTTGCTCTGGACCCGTAGAGGCGAGGCCGCGCGCGGTTTCTTCCATCAGCCGTTGGCGACCCGCCTCGGTGAAGGCATTGCGCAGGTTGCCGAGGATCATTTTCCCCGCAGTAAGGCCTGCCGCCCCAACCCCGCCACCCAACGCTTCGCCGACCAGCGGGGCGGCGGGTCCGATATCCGTCCCACCCGATTTGGCCCCATATTTCTGCCCTATGGCCTGTCTACTAGCCGTTTGCGATCCGGCCGCAACATTTCCCTCTGTTCCGCGCATTCGGATTTCATCCCCGAGGACATCGAGGAATTTTCCTGCACCGCCGGGAAACAATGCGTCCAGCTTAGTGCGGTTGTCGGTCCCCTTCGCGAACAGGTTGCGCGCCTTGGCGTAATCGCCCGCGACGCCATTAAGCCCATCGTGAAGCGTGGCCAGTGCGCCTTGCTGCATCGCTTGGATTCGCGCAGGATCGGCCGAAGCCGCCGCGACACTCCGTTGAAAATCCGCGATCGGCGTCTTGAAAATGTTGGTTCCGTTGTCGAGGTCATCCTTCGCCACGATACGTGACGCGTATGCGGCATCGCCAGCCGCGATGTTAGGGTCGGATTTGAGAACGGCATCGAGTTGGCCCCGGAGATTGTTGGCCACGCGCCAAGTGTCTCTGCCAGCCGACGTTCCATCGATCGATCCGTTTTTCTCTAGCCCTTGGATGACGCCATCTAGTTCATGACGAGCCTGCAAGAGCGTATCTGGGTCATCACGAGGCACAGTCAGAGTAGTAGGCTTGCTGCCGGGTGTCCCCGGTGTTGTCACTTTCTGGTCTGTCAAATATCCCCTAACCTTAGTCAGTAGTTTCTCTGTACCACCTTCATGCGGTACGCTTTGCAAACGACTGTTTATATCATTCAAGATGGGCGTTACATCCATGGGCGTCTTGTTGGCCCTCATAGCGCTATAGAACGGGCTGCTGGCGTTCTGCGCACTCTTTAGGATCGCCTCTTTCGCCATCGTCGGGTCCGGCCTCGGCCCTAGGTTTGCAACGGCAAGTTGTTGTATCTGATCGTCGGCGCTTGCGCCTCGCGCCTTCATGGCGGCCTTCAAGACTTCGGTGGGAGTTCCGCCTTGGGCAGCTAGCGCCCCGGCCTCGTCGCTCATGCCGGGGGTCAGGTCAGCAAGGACCAATCTCGGATTGGTGGCGAGTTCCGCTTCGGCCTGCATCGGCGTCATGCCAGCGGTCCTGAGCATGTTCGCGACGTTGGCGGCCCCGGGCGTAGTGCGATTCCACAGATTAGAGGCAGTGCCGAGCACCTTGCCAAGGCCAGCGCCGACGACGGGGCCGGCGGCGCCGCCAAGGAAGCCGCCAACCGCGCCTGGCCCAACCGTCGAGGCCACGGAGGCCCAGTCCGGCCCCCCTGGCCTCTGTAAAGCATTTGCGACGGTGGGAAGATTGCGGGCGACCCTATCCGCCGCGCCGATCCCCGCGCCGGTGGCCGCGCCGGTGAGTGCGTTGGCGACCAGGGGCGCGCCCTCTGCGGCGCCGAATGCGGCCGGAGCCGCCATCATAGCCGGGGTCAACGCGGCCATATCGCCGATGGTGTTCGCGACAAAGGCTGTCTTGGGATAAGCCGCCTGCGATGTGGCGTTGGCCCCTTGCTCAGCAGACACGATCTGGTCCGCCGGCTGGCCTGTAAGAAGGTTCCGCAACCACGCTCCGGCTTGCGTAGCCCCGCTGATGAGAGCCGGCCCGACAATCGGCACGTCGGGGAAACTGGAAAGAGCCGCTCGCGTTTGCGAGGGCGCGATCTCTTGCGGCGGCTTGCCGGCGATGACGAGCTCGCCCGTCTTCGGATCGAAGCCGCCTGTCTTGTTCCATAGAAGCCCATTCGGACCGGGAACCGCGGCAGCCATGCGCGCGGTCGGCTTGGCAGCGCCGCCGATCGGCGCGACCGCGAAAGCAGACAGTGGATCGACGTTATCTGTGAACGATACGCTGCCCTTGATGCCCGTGTCGTCTGGAGCCGATGGCGGCGGATACATCGTCTGCAGCGGCGCGGCGGGCGCGGCAGGCTTTATAGGGGCCACCTCGAATGCGGAAAGCGGGTCGGCGGCGGCCATTATTGCGCCGCTGAGAGTTGATTAATAGGTCCCGGCGACTGCGCCATTTGCGGCGGCATTTGCGTTCGCCCCAACCGCCGCATCATTTGCCCGTGCGCCTCTAGCATCGAACTCACGGTCTGGTAATCCTTCCGCACATTGGCATAGTGCGTCCCGACCCACTGGCGCAGCGTGAGCGGTTCGGTGTCGTTCGGAAAGTCAGCGAGATATTTGGCGGCGTCGAAGGGGCTCAACACGCCGTCGGCGACTATCTCGCCCACAGCATTCAGCACGTCCTTTTTGGCTAGGTCTGGCTTGCTCAGAAGCGCCTTCAGCGTCGCCATGACGAAATGCTCCTTTTGCAGCACGTCCATGAGCTTTTCTTTCGACGGAGGCAGCGCGGGAGCCTGCGAGCCCTGCGGTGGGGGCATCCCGCCAGGCGGGGCTTGGCCGCCTTGCGCGAGCATGTTCTGGGCGGGCAGGGCCCCTTGCTGCGGCGCGGCCTGCGGAGCGACGCCCAGCGTGCCGGAGAGGCCCGGCGCGGGGCCATCGCCGCCGCCGCCCATCATGGTCGGGCCGGAGCCCGCGGGGCGGTTAGTGGCCATTACTGGTTAGCCCCGGCAGGCGCGGGCAACGCTCCGGCCTTCTGCGCCACCGACATCGTGTGAATAAATTTCTGATAATCTCCGAATTGAGGCGATGACGGCTTGGGCGGAGCGGGTCCGCTTTTGCCCTGCGTGTAACCCTTCGAGGCCAATATTTCTGCCCGCTCTTCTGGGGTTGCTGTTTTATAATGAAACGCGTCAGGGTCATATTTGTTGTAGTATCCTGAGTTGTAATCGCTAAAAGACTGCCCCGGCTTTGCATCTATCTGATACATCTGCGTCTTGGCGGCATCCATATTGCCCCATCCGAGCAATTGCTTGACTATGTGAACGTCGGCGCTCTTTGTGACATCCATATTAGGCTTGGATACCTGATCTAGGCTCATGCCAGCGTCGGAGGCGTGGGGACTGCCTGAGACAATTGCGTTCATCAATTTGTTGGCGATCTGGCGCCCAGTCAGAGTCGTGTCCTGATCGCCGACGATGCCCATAGTGGTGGCAACGCTCTTGAGCTTTGCATATTCCGCCGACCCTGTCCCGAAGTCCGAATTTTTCAGATGGTCCATGATTGGAAGGAGGGCCTCTAGGTTGCGGTTTTGTGTTTGTATCCCTGCCGCATCGTTCTGGGCTTTTTGGAAGATTGCCTTGTCGGCCGCGGACGTGGAGACAACGCCGGGAGGCGGTTCGATCTCCGTCCCGCCGGGTTGCGCCGCCTTAGCGTTAACGGCCGCAGTGGGTTTCACGATGGGCGCGAGCGAGACCGGATTATAGCCAGCCACTATCGGCGTAGCCTGCTGCGGCGCCCCGACCGTGCCCTGCGCCTTCATGCTCACATACCGCGTCGCGGCTTGGTCGCCCTTTGGCATCTGGTCGACGACGCTGTGAAATGCCGCCCCCCCAATCGTACCGCTCCACAAATCCGTCTGGGCTTGTTTCAGCATCCTTGCGTATGGATTTGGTTGCCCATCGTTTGCGATAGCGTTCAGCCTAGCGATCTCGGCCGCCGACTGCGCATCGCTTCCGGCCGCGATGATGTTCGTATTGCCGGCCTGCGCCCCTTGGAGGGCCGCCGCGTTTGAATACGCCGTCCCCGCATAGAGCGGATTGAGGTTTCCGCCCGGTCCGGCAAGCCGGTTCATCGCGGCGACGGGGTTGCCATTGGCGTCGATCAGCGCTTGCCCGAACTGCCCCTGCCCTTGTAGGTTGCCCTGCGTAAGCTGGTTTTCCGCATTCAAAATCTGGTTCTGCGTCAGCGCGTTCGCGAGGCCGACGGTTCCGCCGAGGTCGGCGATCGGGTCCGGCGGCGTGCGGTTGGCGTACAGGCTCGTGTCGACGGGCATTAGGCCAATAACCCTTGATCTTGTAGAGAGTCTTGCTGGGCGTTCGAAAGTCCTTGATAGTTGCTCGTGCTGTTATTGTACCCCGCTCCCCCGTTCGCGAGCAAATTGTTCAACAGATACCCCTGCGCCGCCGTGTTCGCGCCCGCGCCGATCGCGCTTCCGCTGTTCAGCGCCGCGCCCGCCGCCGCGTTGCCGGCTCCGATCGTGTTCTGTCCGACCGCCGCGCCGACGCCGACGCCCGTGTTGCCGACGCCGACCGCCGCGTTCTCGCCGAGCGATTGCTGGCCCGAGAGCATGTTGTAGGCGGTCTGGCGGTTCGTATTCGCTATGCCGAATTGGGTCGTATAGGTATTGTCAGCTAGCCCTGTCGCGTAGCCAGCCGCCCCCTTGAGCGCAGCGCCGGATATGCCGAGCCCGCGCGCCGCTGCGCTGTTCTGGGTTGCCTTTAAACCCTGCGTCAGGTCAAACTGATAGCCCGGCGTCTGCTGCAACGCCGTTTCGTTCATGTTGATCGGCGCTATGAGGCCGGGTAGCTCTGATTCCAGCGTCGTGTTCGCGGCATCGCCAGCGCCGATATAGGGCGCAGCGTTCTGCTGCAACTGATTGAACATGGTGAGTTGCGTATTGCTCGCGATCTGTGCCGCTTTCTCCTGCGCATTAGCGGCAGTATTAGCACCAAAAATCGACGCGCCCGCGCCAAGTACGCCAGCGCCGAGAGTCGCAAGAGCGACCATCACGACCTCTCTCTGTTCATGACCCTATCCATTTCGATGATCCTATTTCATCGTCTTTCCAGCCGCAGCGGCGGAATACCGGGCCTGTGTCAAGCCACAACTTCCTAGCGTTGGTCATTTTCTGCACGCCACGGGCTCTCATAGCCATTTCAACCTCGCGAAAGAGCCGCACGCCGAGCCATAGTTGGCCACGGACGGCAGGCGACACCCAATATAGCGCGTAATGGCCGAACAAGACGGTGCGGTGATTGAGATCGCGTTCGACCACAACGAAGGCATATCCAACCAGAGCGCCTTCCGAGCGAACCGTCGTAATGTGCAGCATCCCGAAATCAGCTAGGGTCTGGTATTTGTCCCAATCGGGGTCAAGCGGCATGCGCTCGCGGTCGTCTGGGTCTGATACCTCGAGCCAGTGCGCTTGCCAGAGCGGGAGGATTTCGCGCTTGACGGCGTCCCACGGCTCGGTAGCGAAGGAGATCACCTATTTCAGGGATCACTTCCAACCCTTGCTTTTGTAGAGCGCATCGCTCTTGGCCATGATGTTGGCGTTCGCGGATTTAAGATAGGACTTCGCGCCGCGTTCAGCTTTCGCCGCTTCGCGCGCCTCGTCGGACCAGCCCTTTTTCTTCGGAGTCATGCCAGTCATTTCGTCTGCGACTTTGTCGACGCGCTTGCTCCATGCCATTTTTGCACCTCACATGTGGATGAAAGAAAGCCCAAAAACCAGCAATCCGAGCCCAGCGGTTTGCGCCAGGACTATTGTGACGCACGCGCACTTCCACGACATGGTTACTACCTCACAGCGGAATAAAGTTGATCGTCGGCGCGACCGAATACGTGATCGTCACTACGTCATTCGCGGCGACAGCGACCGAGCCGGACGTGAAGCCGACGTTGACGCCGGAGACGCGCGCGCGGGCGAGCGTGATGCTGGAAACCGTGCCCCCGGTGATGGCTAGCGTGCCGTTGCTCGGGGCTTGGTAGGCGAAGGGGCTAGGGCCGGGCGTGATGTTCGGGACGATCGGGCCGGGCGCGCCAGCGAGTTGGGCGAGGTAGCCGAACCATCCTTGGGTCAGTAGCCCCGTCGCGGGGTCGACCGCAGGGACGCCCCACGAGGGCGCGTTCGGGTTGAGGGCCACGGCCTACTTCAGCGATCAGCGCGCGGGACGGGATCATTCGGATTCTGGCGAACGATCTTTACGAACGGAGGAACGTCTCGCCACTCGGCGAGTTCAAACTTCGCGGGTATGAAAAATTGAATTCCTTCCGGATCGATACCGCTATCAAAATCAGGCGGGACGCCGAGCAGCACCTTTGTGGAATCGTTTTTATCTGACAAGAATAGCTTCAATTCTCCCACAGTCATATCGTCGTAACCTTTTCAATTCGCGTAATAGTAGGCAATATCCATCGTCGGCGAACCGCTGATCAGGATGACCTTGAAGGCGCTGAGCGGCCCGGCGTATTGGAAGCAAGTCGGCGTCGTGCTCGACGGAACGACTGGGATTCCGATGCTCGCCGTGGGGGTCGTCAAGCC
>Ga0210390_10001138_pt1 | contig 26329 bp, 28 predicted proteins | sample IncBWH11OmetaG_FD_161050 | JGI IMG/M metagenome (GOLD analysis project Ga0210390, IMG submission 161050) | Forest soil microbial communities from Barre Woods Harvard Forest LTER site, Petersham, Massachusetts, United States - Inc-BW-H-11-O ... | reverse complement strand
GAGCGGTCCATCGCCACCAGTCGGCAGCCGCGGCCGGCGAGCAGGTCGCGATACTGCGCGACGAGGCGCGTCTCGATGAACACGAGCTTCGGTCTGACTTGGTCGATCTGCCGCGCCTGCTCCTCGGGACTGTCACGGAGGTTGCTGAACACGACGGTCGCGGCCTGTTTGTAGATCGCCGGGAAGTGCAGCAGGCTGAGATTGTCGTTCTCCAGGATCAGCAGCACCTTGTCGCCTGCGCCGAGACCGAGCGCATGACGCAGCATGTGGGCGATCCGGTTGGTGAGGCGGTGATACTCGGCATAGGTGTAGCGTCGGTCGCGCTCCACGTTCACAATGGCAAGGTTGTCCCGGAAGCGTAGCGCCATGGTCGACATGACGCGGCTGAAATTCATCTTCATGCGAGCCCTCCCTGGCGTTTCCCGCCGATGCGGGTATTGCCAGCAGGGTCGGATGAAACGGTTGGGGTTGCAACGACAATCGCCGCTGGTCTATCGGCACGGTCCCTGCCAGCTTGACGGGAAGGGGGCGGAAAGTATGGTCCCGTCACAATCCAGGCAACTCAGGAACTCAGGTGATGCTCATCTCCCCCGCCTACGCGCAGGACGTGACCGGCATGTTCGGCAGCGCCACGCAGTTCCTGCCGCTGGTGCTGATCTTCGTGGTATTCTACTTCCTGCTCATTCGGCCGCAGCAGCAGAAGGCGAAGGAGAACCGCCAGATGATCTCGGCACTGAAGCGCGGCGACCGGGTGGTGACCGGCGGCGGCATCATCGGCACCGTGCAGCGTGTGCCGATGGTCTCGGACAAGGATGGCAAGCAGGTCGCGTCCAGCGAGATCGAGGTGGAGATCGCACCCAACATCCGCGTTACGGTGCTGCGCGATACGATCTCCAGCGTGGTGCGGCCGACCGCTGCGAATGATCCCCGGCCGGTGAAGGAGAAGGCGGGCTAGGGGAGCGCACTCACGCTCCCCTGCCAGACGCTGACTACGCCGCCTTTAGCTGCGCTTCGGCGTATTCATAGTTCGCGAGGTTATCGATCCAGTTCTGGAGATAGTCCGGGCGGACGTTGCGGAAGTCGAGGTAGTAGCTGTGCTCCCACACGTCGCAGCCGAGCAGCGCTTTGCCTTCGCCGGTGGCGAGCGGGTTGGAGCCGTTCGGCGAACGCGTCACCTTCAGCTTGCCGTCGGAGGCGAGCACCAACCAAACCCAGCCCGAGCCGAACTGACCGACCCCGCCGGCCTTGAATGCGTCCTTGAACTTCGCCACACCGCCGAAGTCCTCGGTGATCTTCTTCTCCAGCGCGCCCGGGATCTTGCCACCGGTTGGGCTCATGTTCTGCCAGAACAGGATGTGGTTCCAATGCTGGCCGGCATTGTTGAACACCGGTGCCATGTCCGGCTTGTTGTGTGACAGCTTGACGATATCTTCGAGCGACTTGCCCTGTAGGTTGGGGTCCTTCTCGACGAAGCCGTTCAGCGCCGTCACATAGGCTTGGTGGTGCTTGCCGTGATGGAGCTCCAGGGTTTCCTGGCACATCCGTTTTGCCGCAAGGGCGGACGTGGAATAGGGAAGCGAGGGAAGTTCGAAAGCCATGGAGTGTCCTCCGCTGGTTGCAGTGATGCGATGCCGTTCGCCGGGAGTGGCCTTTAGCTATGACCGGGGCTGGAACGCGTCAAGCTGGCACGGGTTGAGGACAGACGCCACCTTGGGCGGATGAACGAGGCGATCGCCGCGCTGGTTCGCCGGCATGATCCGGATCGGTTCCTGACCGCTCTGTTTGCGCCGCCCGATAAGCGCGAAGCGCTGCTGACGCTCTATGCGTTCAATCACGAGCTGGCACGGGCGCGTGAGGTGGTGTCGGAGCCGCCGCTCGCGCTGATCCGCCTGCAATGGTGGCGCGAGGTGGTCGAGGGCGCGTACCGCCGCCATGAGGTGGCCGAACCGCTGCGCGCCGCGGTCGATGCCGGCGAACTCGATCGCGGCGATCTGCTGCGGCTGATCGATACGCGCGAGGCCGAGGCGGAGCCGGCGTTCCAGACTGTGACCGACTGGCGCGGCTATCTGTTAGGGTCTGCCGGCGGCGTTGCGGTTGCGGCGGGGCGCCTGCTCGGCGCGCCCGATCCGGAAACGCTGCGACCATTGGGGGCCGCCTATGGCATTGCGGGTCTGCTACGCAGCATTCCCGCGCACAGCCGCCAAGGTCGTTGCTTGCTGCCGGCGGATATTCTGGCAGAGCATGGTCTGACGCCCGAGAGCCTCATCGCCGCACCGTCGGCGATGGCAGCGCAGGCCGTTGCGCGGCGGCTTGCCCACGAAGGATTGATGCTGCTAGGGCGAGCGCGTCTGCCGCGGCGGGCTATTGCGGCAGGTCTGCCGGCCGTGCTGGCGAGGCGTGACCTCCGGCGAGGCTCGGCCTTGCCACGACAGCGTGGCATCGCCGATCGGCTGGCCGTCACGTTCGCCGGTATTGTTGCCCGCGTATGACGGATATCAGGTCAGGACACATCAGGCAGCTTACAGTCCTTGCTTGACCTTGTCGGCGCTATTGGTCACGGCTTTGCCCGTCGCGCTGACGTCCTGACCCAGACCCGCGGTGGTGTTGCAGCCACCGAGCGTGATCATCGAACCCGCAACTACGAACATTGCCAGCAGCGCACTGAGTATGCTCCAGCGCCTGCAAGTGAAGTCCTTCATGTCGGTTTCCCCTGTTGGGTCATGGCAACATCCTACCAAAGGATCGTTGCGGCCTCAATGGCAGTTGATCAGGCGCGGCGCCGGGCTTTCTGCCGCGTTGTTGCGCGCATCAGCAGCGGCGACAGGAAGCGGCCGGTATAGCTGTTGGGGTGTGCGGCAATATCCTCTGGCGTCCCCTCCGCCACGATGCGGCCGCCGCCGTCGCCGCCCTCGGGACCGAGATCGAGAATCCAGTCGGCGGTCTTGATCACTTCCAGATTGTGCTCGATCACCACGACCGTGTTCCCCTGATCGACGAGTGCGTGCAGCACCTCCAACAGCTTGCGCACATCCTCGAAGTGCAGGCCGGTGGTGGGCTCGTCCAGTATGTACAACGTGCGCCCCGTGGCACGGCGTGCCAGTTCCTTCGACAGCTTGATCCGCTGCGCTTCGCCGCCCGACAGCGTCGTGGCCTGCTGCCCGAGCGCGATGTAGCCAAGCCCTACCTGCTGGAGGATACGCAGCCTGTCGTGGATGCGCATCTGAGCACTGAAATACGGCACCGCTTCGTCCACTGTCATCGCCAACACTTCGGCGATCGACTTGTCGCGGAACTTGATTTCCAGCGTCTCGCGATTGTAGCGCTGGCCCTTGCACACGTCGCAGCGGACGTAGACGTCGGGCAGGAAGTGCATCTCGATCTTTAGCACGCCGTCGCCCTGGCACGCCTCGCACCGTCCACCCTTCACGTTGAAGCTGAAGCGTCCCGGTTTGTAGCCGCGCGCACGTGACTCCGGCAGTTCCGCGAACCAGTCGCGGATCGGCGCGAACAGGTCGGTGTAGGTGGCGGGATTGGAGCGCGGCGTGCGACCGATCGGCGACTGGTCAATGTCGATGATCTTGTCGAGCAGTTCCAGGCCTTCGATATGATCATGCGGCGCCGGCACTTCGCCCGCGCCCATCAGCCGCCGTGCCGTGGCCTTGTACAGGGTGTCCACGACGAGCGTGGACTTGCCGCCGCCTGACACGCCGGTGACGCAGGTGAAGGTGCCGAGTGGAAAGCCCGCACTGATCGATTTCAGGTTGTTGCCGCGCGCATTCACCACCCGGAGAATGCGATCCTTCTGCATCGGACGGCGCATCACCGGTACGTCGATGCGCCTGCGCCCTGCGAGATAATCGCCAGTGAGCGACTTCGGATTTGCCGATACCTCCGCCGGGGTACCTTCCGCGACCACGCGCCCACCGTCGATACCGGCGGCCGGCCCCATGTCGATCAGATGATCCGCCGCACGGATCGCCTCCTCGTCATGTTCCACAACAAGAACGGTATTGCCGAGGTCGCGCAGCCGGCGCAGTGTGACGAGCAGGCGTTCGTTGTCGCGCTGATGTAGGCCGATCGATGGTTCGTCGAGCACGTACAGAACGCCGGTGAGACCCGATCCGATCTGGCTGGCCAGGCGAATGCGCTGGCTCTCACCGCCCGACAGAGTGGCGGAGCTGCGTGACAATGTGAGATAGTCGAGCCCGACATCGACGAGGAATTGCAGGCGTTCGCAGATTTCGCGGAGGATGCGTTGCGCAATCTCCTGCCGTTGCGGCGTCATCGTGTCGATCACCGTTTCGAACCACGCCGCCGCCGTGCGGATCGACAGCTCCGATGCCTCGGCAATGTTCTTGCCGCCGACGCGGACTGCCAGCGCCTCCGGCTTGAGACGCGCGCCATTGCATACCGCGCAGGGCTTCTCTGCCTGGTAGCGCGACAGCTCCTCGCGCACCCAAACGCTGTCGCTCTCCTGATAGCGTCGTTGCAGGTTGCGCACCACGCCTTCGAACGGCTTGGTCACCGTGTAGGCGCGCACGCCGTCCTTGTAGGTGAAGGCAACAGGCTCCTCGCCGGTGCCGTTCAGGATCGCGTCGCGTACCTTCGCCGGCAGGTCTTGCCATGCATCGCTCGTCCTCACCTTGAAGTGGCGCGCGAGGCTTTGCAGCGTCTGGTCATAATAGGGACTCTGCGCGCCGGTCCATGGCATGACCGCACCGCCGGCCAGTGACAGCCGCTCGTCTGGTACCACCAGTTCAGGGTCGAAGAAGCTCTCCACGCCCAGTCCGTCGCACGCAGGGCACGCACCGTGCGGCGAGTTGAAGCTGAACAGGCGTGGCTCGATCTCCTCGATCGAGAAGCCCGATACCGGACAGGCGAAGCGCGACGAGAAAACCGTGCGTTCTGGGTTGTCCCCTTTGGGATCGGCATTCTCGGCATAGACGATGCCGTCGGATAGCGCAAGTGCGGTCTCGAAGCTGTCGGCCAGCCGCGGGGCGATGCCATCGCGCACCACGATGCGGTCCACCACCGCCTCGATCTCGTGCTTGATCTTGCGGTTCAGCGACGGAACTTCGCCGATCTCGTACAGCTTGCCGTCCACCTTCGCGCGGGTGAAGCCGCGGCGCTGCAGCTCTGCCAGTTCCTTGCGGTATTCGCCCTTGCGATCGCGCACCACGGGCGCGAGCAGCAGTAGGCGCGTGCCCTCCGGCATCGCCATGACGCGGTCCACCATCTGCGACACGGTCTGCGCCTCGATCGGCATGCCGGTGGCAGGCGAGTAGGGCACGCCGGTGCGCGCCCAAAGCAGGCGCATGTAATCGTGGATCTCGGTCACCGTGCCGACGGTGGAGCGCGGGTTGCGGCTGGTGGTTTTCTGCTCGATCGAGATCGCCGGCGACAGGCCCTCGATCGAATCGACGTCCGGCTTGCCCATCAGTTCGAGGAACTGTCGCGCATAGGCCGACAGCGACTCCACGTAGCGGCGCTGGCCCTCGGCATAGATCGTGTCGAACGCCAGTGACGACTTGCCGGAACCGGACAGACCGGTGATCACGGTCAGCCTGTCGCGCGGGATCACCACATCCACGTTCTTCAGATTGTGCTCGCGCGCGCCGCGAACGTGGATGGAGCCGGCCATGCCGCGTGATCCTATACTTGTTCTCGGGATGTTCTCGTCTTATATGGCAATTTTCAGGGGTCTTGGAAAGGTCTGTTAAGCGACTCCGCCCAGGATGGCCCATAGGATGGCAGCGTGTGGGAGCGGGGGCTAGAGTGCCTCCTTTGATGAGGGGATTGAAGCGATGGCGGGTAGCGTCAACAAGGTGATTCTGGTCGGCAACATGGGCAAGGACCCGGAGGTGCGCACCACGCAGGATGGCTCCAAGATCGTCAACCTTACGCTGGCCACCAGCGAGACCTGGAACGATCGCGCCTCAGGCGAGCGCAAGGAGCGAACCGAGTGGCATCGGGTGGTGATATTCAATGACCGGGTCGCCGACGTGGCCGAGCGGTTTCTAAAGAAGGGCGCCAAGATCTACGTCGAGGGATCGCTGCAGACGCGCAAGTGGACGGACCAGTCGGGCCAGGAACGGTATACCACGGAAGTGGTGATCGGCCGGTTCAACGGTCAATTGACCATGCTGGATACGCGCGGCAGCGCCGAAGCCGGAGCGGGCGAAGGCGGCGGCTATCGCAGCGAGCGCGCGCCGGCGCAGCGGGTCGCCCCTGCTGCTTCGCGTGGCGGCGGCGGGCCATCCTGGGAAGCGCCCAAGGGCGGCGATCTGGACGACGAAATCCCGTTCTGACTCGCAGCTTCAGGTCTGATGTAAACTGAGCGAGCTGCCCGCTGCTTGCTTCCACCAGGTGGCGGCCGATCACCGACTGCGGCCACAAATTCGGCACTGTGTGTGGATTGCTTCGTCGTTGCGCTTCTAACAAGAAACCATGCAGACTGTGCCGCGCGCATCAAGGGAAGACGTGGATGGCCAACCTTCGCAGGCCGTGACGAGTGCCGGTTTCGTCCAGCGCGGGTCCGCCGCCAGTGGGTGTGGAACCCGCAATGACGGGGGTGAGATCCGGACACCGCGACTCGCCGACACGACGCATTCCTTCGTCGGGAACCGACAGGTCGGCGCCCTCCGGATAGTTCGCGGCGCGCGCGGTTCGGGACTTCTCTGACAGGGACACGATGAGGATTGCGGGCGGCATGGTTGACAGCGCCGCCGACGCCGCTTGTCCTTCAGAGACTTACTCAGGAAACCGAGGGGCATATGAGCAGATCGGGCAGCCCGCTGCGGAAATGCATTGCGACCGTGGCGCTCAGCGGCACCTTGCGTGACAAGCTGGAGGCTTGTGCCGCGGTCGGCTTTGACGGCGTCGAGATCATGGAATCCGATCTGCTGACGTTCGATGGTTCGCCCGCGGACGTGCGCCAGATTTGTGCCGACCTTGGCCTGACGATCGAGGTCTATCAGCCCTTCCGCGATTTCGAGGCAATGCCCGATCCGCAGCGTGCTCGAAATTTGGATCGTGCGGAACGCAAATTCGATGTCATGCAGGCTTTGGGCACCGATCTTGTGCTGGTGTGCAGCAACACGCAGTCGGCCGCGATCGATGATGACTCCCGCGCGGCGGCTGATCTGGCGGAGATGGCCGAGCGTGCGGGGCGGCGCGGGCTGCGGGTGGGATTTGAGGCGCTGAGTTGGGGTCGGCACGTCAATCTCTGGGGTCATGCATGGCGCATCGTGCAGCGGGCCGCTCATCCGGCGCTGGGCCTCATCGTGGATTCCTTCCATACGCTGGCATTGGGCGACGACCCATCCGGTATCGCTCAGGTGCCGGCAGAGAAACTGTTCCTCGTCCAGATGGCGGATGCACCGAAGCTGTCCATGGACGTGTTGAGCTGGAGCCGCCATTTCCGCAATTTCCCTGGGCAGGGCGATCTGGACGTGGCCGGATTCATGCGGGCGGTGCTGGCCTCCGGTTACACCGGGCCGCTATCGCTCGAGGTCTTCAATGACGATTTCCGTGCCGCGCCCGGTCGGTTCGTCGCGCGAGACGGGCTTCGTTCACTCATCCTGACCGAGGCCGAAGCTTCGGGTGGTGCGGGCCTGCCCGCTGTCCCGGCTTTGAACGGTGTTGAGTTCCTGGAATTCGCCGTGGATGAGAATACTGGGCCGGAGCTGGTGAGCTTCCTGCAGACGCTGGGCTTCCACCATGCGGGAAGGCATCGGTCGAAAGCTGTCGATCTGTATCGCAACGGTGGTGTCAATCTGGTGCTGAACGCAGAGCAGGACAGTGCTGCGTCCGAGCACTTCCACCTGCACGGCCCATCAGTCTGCGCCATGGCAATACGGGTCGACGATGCCGCTCGCACGCTGGCCCGCGCAAACGTGCTGCTGTGTCCCGACTGGCAGGAGCCGCTTGGGATCGGAGAGCGGCGTATCCCCGCCGTACGCGCGCCAGACGGCACGTTGATCTATCTGGTGCAGACGGAATCCAGCGGGCGCAGCTTCTGGGACGATGATTTCGATTTGATTCCGGTCTCAGGCGAAGTGACACCTCTGCTTGGCATCGATCATGTGGTGCTGGCTTTGCCGGTCGGACGTATGGCGTCCCACGTGTTGTTCTGGCGCGCCCTGTTCGGCCTGATGCCGCAACCGCAGTTGGATACCGCCGATCCATACGGGCTAGTGCACAGCCGCGCTTTGGTCAGTCCTGACGGCAAGCTACGCATGGTGCTGAATGCGTCGGAAGGCCGCGGGACGCTGACCGGTCGCTTTGTTTCGGCTTTCGCTGGGGCCGGCGTGCACCATGTCGCGCTCGCCACACCCGATATTTTGCGCACCGCGCACGAACTGGAGGTTCTGCATGCGCCGCTGCTGCCTATGCCGACCAACTACTATGATGACCTTTCGGCGCGATGGGCGTTGGACGACGCAACGCTGAGCGAACTGCGAAAGCACGGCTTGCTCTACGACCGCGATGAAGCAGGGGAGTTCCGCCACCTCTATACCGACACCTTCCATGATCGGTTCTTCTTTGAGGCTGTGCAGCGACAGGCCGGTTATTCCGGGTTCGGCGCTGCCAATGCGTCCGTCCGGACTGCTGCACAAGCGCGACAGAGTCCTGGCGCAACGTACATGCTATGATCGGGAGGCCCAGCGATGATGCGGGCTGCCGGGTGAAGGCATCAGTGGGATTACCTATCAGTACACGCGATCCAAAACACCCGGAATGCGGCTGCCCGTCCAAATACAATGATGTCCAGGAGCGAGTTGGAACCAAGCCGATTGGCGCCATGAACCGACATGCACGCCGCCTCGCCGATTGCCGTCAGGCCGGCGACGACAGCTTCAGGATCGCCGTTGCGCAGCGTAGGATCCAGTCCTTCATTGAACATGCCTGTCCTTCATGCGCAGGAAATGGGATTATGACGCACCGAGTGTCGATGTGCGGCGCGAGTTGCTTCGGGTACCGAAGCCGGGTGAGCCAAGGTGCAACACTCTGATCGACTATTTCTCCACGGCTGCCCTCGGCCATGAGAAAAACAGACCGACATCCCCTGGCATTCCGCCTGGGTAGTTGATCATACGCGCCGAGAACCCAAAGCCCCCTGACTGTAGGTTGTCCTTCCAATACGCATAAATCGTCAGAACGCCTTTTGGCAGAGTTGCCAGCCATACGGGCTCATGCACCTTGGCGTCTGTAGGTTCATTGATCGGTGGTTCGCCAGAGATGTTGATGGCGCGACCGCTATCGGTGCAGAAGCTGCTCGGGAAGGACGTGAACATCAGCGCGTTTTCGCCGCGATCGCCTCCTTCGGCCTGGGGATGAGCGTGGCAGCCAGAGCGAGTATTCGCAGCGTGATGACGGCGGCGGAGCGAATACCTAGCAAACGGAGTTTCTCGCAGCGCCATGATTTTCCCGCTTGGCAAAGAATATGTGCGACCGTGGAACTGCCAGTCGATCGGAGGATGGTCGCTGCTTTCAGACTATAATCACGCTCCTGTGATCTCTCCTGAATGAGTATCCGGCTTGCCATTCGGTTGATCCAGATCAACGCGCTCCATGCTGCCTTACGATAGGCATATCGGCACTTGCGTGATGTTCGGTTCAGCAAGTGTCTGCGCCGTCGAGATGGGAGAGACCGCTTGTCCAGATGGAGTTACCTGCTCGCCATACCGCTGGCGCTGGGACCTGTTGCGCCGGGTGTGTTCGCTCAGCAGGCCTCGCCCGCGCAGACCGCACCCGCACAGACGCAGCCCGCGGCACCGGCCTTTACGCAGGCTGAGCTCGAGCAGATCCTGGCGCCGATCGCGCTATATCCCGATGATCTGCTGACCCAGATCCTGGTTGCCTCGACCTATCCGTTGGAAGTGGTGATGGCGAACCGCTGGCTTGCGCAGCCAGGCAACATGGACCTGAAGGGCGATGCACTGCTCAAGGCGCTCGATGGGCAGGACTGGGACGCAAGCGTGAAGTCGCTGGTACCCTTCCCGACCGTGCTGAAGATGATGAGCGATCAGCTCGACTGGACACAGAAGCTGGGTGACGCATTCCTGGCGCAGCAGAGCAACGTGTTTGCCGCGGTGCAGGCGCTGCGAGGCAGAGCGCAGGCGACGGGAACCTTGCAGAGCAACACGCAGCAGATCGTCACGCAGGACGTCTCGGCGATCGTTATCCAGCCGGCGCAGGCCGACACGGTGTACGTGCCCGCCTACAATCCGACCGTCGTCTACGGCACATGGCCCTACCCGTCCTATCCGCCCGCCTACTATCCGCCGCCGGCTGGCTATTACCTCGGATCGGCGTTGGCGACGGGGCTTGCCTTCGGGACTGGTGTCGCGATCACCGGCGCGCTCTGGGGCTGGGGAAGACCGAACTGGGGAGCGGGCAACGTCAATGTCAACGTGAACCGGTTCAACAGTATCAATGCCAACAGCGTCAACGCCAACCGGTTGAGCAATCGTGCAGTCAGTTCCAACACATGGCAGCATAACGCGGACCACCGGCGAGGCGTCGGCTATACCAATCCTCAGGTCAGGCAGCAGTATCGGCCGAATTCGGCTGGCAATGCGGCGACGCGTGACGCGTTCCGCGGGCGTACTCCGTCGGGGACGACGGGCTTGGGGCAGGCAGGGCAGCGCACCGTCGCCGGCGGGAATCTGTCAAACGCCTCAAGGCCGAACGCGGCAGGCTCGCGCAACCTGCAAGGAAATCTGGCAAACCCATCGCGATCGAACGCAGCAGGCTCGCGCAACCCGCCAGGCAATCTGGCCAACGCATCGAGGCCGAACGCCGGCGGTGGCGGCTCGAATTTCCAGGGCAGACCGGCGAACACGTCACGGCCCAATCCGGCTGGGGCGGGCAATGCACAAGCCGTCCAGCGGCCGAGCGGTGGACGAGGCGCCCCTGCGTTCAACGGCGTGGGCCACGGAGCGGCGACACGCGCTCAGTCAGCGCAGGGTCATGCCAGCCGTGCAGGGGCAGCTCACGGCGGTGGCGTGGCTCGCGGTGGCGCTCGTGCGGGTGGTGGAGCAGCCAGAGGAGGACGTCGCTGATGCAACCACGCTTTTTCAAGTCCTGGTTCGGCGCCATCCTGCTCGCGTTGCCGCTGCTTGCCGCAGCTCCGCGGGGCGCCATGCCGGAGCAGTTCGCCTCGCCGGATGCGGCGGTAGACTCATTGGTCGCAACCGTGCGTGCCCACGATGTGGCGCAACTGCGCAATCTGTTCGGGGAAGCCGGCCTGCGGGATGTTAGCGCGGGTGATCCGGTTGCCAACGAGACGCAGAGGGAAAAATTCATTGCGGCATATGACGCCAAGCACGCGATCGATGTGAAGGGCGACACGGCGACGCTGTCGATTGGCGCGGACGACTGGCCGTTTCCGATCCCGCTGAAGCACGAGGCGCAAGGCTGGTCCTTCGACGTGGCGGCCGGCCGCGAGGAAATCCTCGATCGCCGCATCGGCGCCGACGAGCTGTATACACAGCAGGTCATGCTCGCCTATGTCGATGCGCAGAACGAATATTTTGAAAGCCTGCACGATGGCGGCAAGGTGCACGTCTACGCGCAGCATCTGCTGAGCAGCCCTGGCAAGCAGGATGGGCTCTATTGGCCGACCGAGGAGGGGCAGCCGCAAAGTCCACTCGGAGCGCTGATCGCCGAGGCGCGCGCCGCTGGCTACCACCCCGGCGAGAACGTCGAGCCGCAGCCTTTCCACGGCTATTACTTCCACATTCTGGCGGCCCAGGGTCCGCACGCACCGGGTGGTGCCTACAATTACGTGGCGAACGGACTGATGCTCGGCGGTTTCGGGCTCGTTGCGTGGCCGGCGCACTGGGGCAACACCGGGGTGATGACGTTCGTCGTCAACCAGGACGGTGAAATCTATGAAAAGGATCTCGGGCCGACGACAGCGGCGGTCGCCAAGGCAATGACCCGGTTTGATGTTGACACAACGTGGCAAAAGGTCGGCGCGCCGGCGCCGATTGCCGGGGAGACAGACGAAGACTGAACGAACCCGGATGAGCAGCGTCACTGAAAGGCCGCGGTACGGTTCTGACAGAGGGTTACAGCATCACTCGTCGAGCACCCATGGGGTCGGATCAGAATGGCGGCATTGATTCATCTCATGTTGAAGGCGAGCATCGTGCTTACCGTGTTCGCTATCGGACTGAGCACGAGGCCACAGGACGTGGCGTACGTCATCCGCAGGCCCGGACTGCTGCTGAAGTCGCTGCTGTCGATCAACGTCGTGATGCCAGTGTTCGCGGCGTCCGTTATCGCCGTCACCCACCTGGATTCTGTCGTTCAGATCGCGTTGATCTCGCTGTCGGTTTCGCCCATTCCGCCCATGCTCCCGAAGAAGGCGCTGAATGCGGCCGGCGATGCATCATACGCCATTGGCCTGCTCGTGGTGGCGGCGCTGCTTGCGATCGCAATCGTGCCACTGTCAGTCCGCTTGATGGGCTGGGCTTTTGGCCGGCAGGCGGAAATCTCGCGCACGGAAGTCGCATTAATTCTGGCGGCCAACGTGCTCGCGCCGTTGGGCGCCGGCCTCCTTGTCCATCATGCCGCGCGCCAATTCTCCGAGCGGATTGCGAGGCCGCTTTCGCTGCTTGCGTCGATCCTCCTGGTGGCCTGCATCCCTCCCATATTGTTCACTGCGACGCCGGCTATCCTGTCCTTGATAGGCAACGGTACCCTGATCGCGATCGTCGCATTCATCCTCGTTGGACTCGCAGCCGGCCATCTGTTTGGCGGTCCTGATCCGGCGAACCGAGCCGTTCTGGCGCTGACGACTTCATCGCGCCATCCTGGCGTTGCTGCCGCCATTGCCAGCGCCAATTTTCCGCAACAGAAGCTCGTGCTGCCCGCGATACTGCTTTATTTGCTGGTGAACGTGCTCATATCAATTTGGTACAAGAAGCTGCTTGGACGCCAGCACGCGACGATCCGTTGAGAAGCGCTGCTGCCCATCGGCGTCGCCTCCCAACCTATCGCAGTGCGTCTATCCCGCGCAGGTCTTGTTGTCCGCCGGACGAAAGCCACCCGTCTTGGCGGCCTGCTCCGACATGTATTCGCCTTGTTTGGTCTTTCCGTACCAACGGCTGCCGGAGCAGTGATACACCTTGCTGTCGGTATTCACCCAGACCTGTCCAACACCGCCGCCAGGCTTCGCGGTCGCGACCGACTGGTTCTTCGTCGGTGAGAGGGCGGTGTTCGCGCCGGCCGCCGGCGTGGCTGCTGCTGCATTTGTATTCCAGGCCTTTACCCCGCCATGACCTGAGCAGGCGCCCCTCTTTGAATTGCCAGAGAATGAAGTTCCATCCTTGCAGGTTGCGGCGAGGGTTGCGGGTGTGCCGGGCGAGGACGTCTGACTGTGCGCCTGGAAGCCCAGCGCAAAGACGACGCCAACGGCGACAAGAACCGATCTTGCATAATTGTTCATGTGTATTCCTTTCGGTAGTGTCATAGCCATCGCCCAGACGCTCGCTTTTGGCGTGCGCATTGCAGGCCTGTGGCTTCTGCTACGAATTTGGCGCGCAGGTTCTTCGTCCGCCGCGCCCTGTTGCGATCCCGGATGCGATCGGCTAACGCGCGCCGCTGTTGAAGAACCGGGAGACGAGGGAGGAGAGGTCAGGAATGGCGTCCGGCGCCGGGACCTGCCCACCAGGTGTCACATGGTCCACTGCGTGCGGAAGCGCCTCAGCCAAGACTGCACACATCTTTTCCGGCGTCGTCCCTGCCTGGGTTGACCACGCGTTGATCTGTTCGGGGGAGAATACCTTGCCAATCTGGTCGGCGGAGACGGGCTGGTTTTCGCCGGTGGAGACCCACGACTGCGCATTGCTGCCCAGGCCGGCGGCCTCGAAGCGGGAGACGACAGAGGCGACGCCGCCTCCGTTGGCCGCCAGCAACTGTTGCAAAATGCCGGCGATCGCCGCCGGTTGGCCTGCCTGCTGACCACCCATCATGTTGCCAAGTATCTGGCCGATAAAACCACTCATCGTGACGTTCTCCTTCTCGTCCAGCCGGGGCTTGGACAATTGTCGGGCTCGTCGTGTGCGGACACGGCCGGCGAGTTTTCGGTCGGAGGACGGTGCGCGCGGCGAACTAGTCGTTAACAATTGACTTAAAATCAAGCACTAAGCCGTCCGCTGGCGATCAGGTCGCGAGGAAGTGTTGGATGACAGGCCGCAAATGACGCTTTTGGGGTCACTGTCGTCGTGAATGGGCCTCAGGCGACGAAGCCCTCCCATGCGGTCGCGAGAGATAGGGTCGTTCGTCCGCCGGTGCGGGCCCTGGATGACAATCCCGCCGGCGAGAAATTTCTTGTCGAGGCGGCCGATCGTCAGCAGAGAAATGCGTGCCTGGCCCATTCGGGCGGGCCGGGCACAAGTTGGGTTTCGGAAACAACCGGCAGTGCTGCCGGCCGGGGCTTTATGTCTGCATTTCGCGTCCCGATTCTACAGCGAGGACGTTGAAACTTCGTGCGCCAGCACTCTTTCAGATTGAGTCTTGAGTTGGCCAACTGTCGAGATGATGCGGCGATGCTCGTAGGGACGCGTTTAGGTGCCTGAGCAGCGGTCGAGTTACAATCGTATACACGATGATCGCAAATGTCCTGTCGGTAAGGAATGGTAGGGCTGGTTGCAGCATGGGCCCCTCTGCCCACCCGCGGTGCACTTTGCGGCTCAGTTGAGCTCGGTGTTCAACGGGATCGCCGGAATGAGAGCCACCACAATTCGTCTGTCCGGTTGAGGCACGCTGCATCGGGGAGATCTTGACATGACCGAGGCGGATATGCGCCGTGATCCTGACATTGGCCTGTGCAGTCGGCATCGCCGCTTGCTCAATTACGACCGCGGGCAACAGCTCTGCATCGAACACCAGGCCGAACCAAAGGGGCAAGTTTTCGAACTGCGGCGGCGGAGGCGGGGATACTGACACGTGACTTACGCCATAATGCTCGCCGCTTTGCTTACACTGGCCGGATGCACCACACCAAACCAGCCGAGTGTGCATGCCGGACGGACGTTCGTTCCGGCGGTTGGATCGGATGGCGGTGGCGGGGGTGGCAGCGGAGGCGGCATGTAGGGTTCGCCCCGACAGCGTGCGCCCCGACCGGTTGCGCGTCAGCGACGAATATGAGCGAAATCAGCTGTTGCCGCCAGCGTTCGCGCTAGGCGGAAACAACCATGTGCCACGATGCGACTGGGTAACATAGGCTCCGACCGGGCCACGCCGACCGCGATGCAAGCCGCGCTTGCCTGGTCGCTCGGGATTGGCTGGGGGCGTAACGGCTGGCATGGCTGTAAGCGTCCACGCGGGCGGGCTCTGTGGGTTCGCCACGGCCGACTGGCGCGTAGGATCCTGGCGGCTGGTTTCTGCCTCGTCGTGATCAACTGCCAGCGCCACTTCGACGGGCGCGGGAGTCGCTGCCGGCTGGGATACCGGGGCGTGAGTATCAGCGAGGGCTGAATACAAATCTCCCATTGTCGTGATCGGATCGCTGAACGAACCGATGATCAGCAGGATCACTGCGCCAGCGCCGGCGAGTCCAGACAGCAAAAACCGCCCCATCCGACCACGATTCAATATTGCCGGCTTGCTATCGAGAAAGGGTGCTGAAGCCCCAGGCGCCTGCATATCATCCGACGACCTGATTAAGGCACTGCGACCGGCCATGCTCAACAGCCACAGGACCGGGATCAGGAGTCCGCTCGCAACCCAAGCGCCAATCAGCCACCAGAGCATCGCGTTGTCACCACATGCTTGCTCCGCTTTGTCATCGATTGACGCGTAAAGCACCAGCAACCTGCGGGTAGGAGCACATGGTTTTTACAGGACCCGCTGATCGTCGGGGTGTTGTGGTTGCAAGCCAGCCACAGCAAGATGGCGTCCCGGTAGAATTTGATGTCGTTTCGGCCAATAAGGGGAGGATCGGGATTGGAAGCTCACGCACCGCCACGGCCCGTACTCGGCATTGCGAACGCCATCGCGATGTCAGCGCCATTTTGGGCTATTGTCGCGGGGGTGGTTTGGAGGCTTGCCTGATTGGGTCCTTGCGATAGCGCTTCGAGCGATCAACGACGATCACGCCCAGGCGTCGCTCCGGATTTGATCTAGGGTCATGGTCATGCCTTATGTCAGCAGGAGCACAAGGCTGATCGGCCACAGCATGGCCAGAACGACTGTGCCAGCGACATCCGCCGCGTCCCATCGTCCGGGCCGGCCATCGCTTGAACGCATCAAGGCGATGTTCAGCCGAACCACAACGGCTTCGTTGCCGAGCGCGATCAGCAGGTAGATTGCGAGGGCGTGGTGCCACATAGCATGTACATCCGCCCGGGTGGCATTTCGTCCGCAATCAGGGCGCTGTCTCTCATGTCGCAACCATTTCCGGCGACGCCGCGGTTGCCGCCAGTGTATCGGAGAAGCCAGCGTCGGCGCCGCAATCCCGCGGCGGGGCCTGTTCAGCCGGTCGATCCGCGGCAGCCGGTAGCTTGCCTCTTGCTGATACAGCGGCGCTCTTGCATTTGGCAATGATCCTGTCAGGTTCGCGTGGTTCCGAAACGAGCCCGTAGGCCGTTAGCAGGTAAGCCAACGACATGACCTGATCGTCGATCGCCGGGTGGCAGACGGTCTGAGGCAAGACAAAACCGCGACGCAATGCTTCCCTCGCCATCTGCACTGCCTGACGGGTCGGCAGGTCGGCTGAACATCTCCGTCGGAGCGTTACCATCGCCGCCTCCTCCGAGGCCACGGCGCCATGCAGTAAACCATGGCTCCGGGTGACAACCTTTATCCTACCGAGTGACCGGCTCCGTCCTTGATATAGATCATGTCTCGAAGCCGACGTCCGGACGAATTTCCGTGATCCAACCGAATACGGATCGGAAGGCGGCTTGGGCTTGGCCGTTCGCTCCACCGCCCGCGCAATGGGAAAACGGAGGGGACAACCTCCTTTGGAAACGGCAGCCAATCGGGGGACACCGTCGGCGGCTTTTTTTCCGCGCTTACGAAATCCCCTCCCCGAGGGGGAGGGGATTTGCTTTTCAGCCTTACATCAGAGCTTTGCCACCAGCGCCGTGAGCTGGTCGGCACATTGGGCCCAGCCGGCGTGGAAGCCCATCTTCTCGTGCGTCTCACGGTCAGCGACCGTCCAATGGCGCACGCGGGCGGTGTAGCGTGTCTTACCGCCCTCATCCTCGAAGGTCAGGATCACCGTCATGAACGGCTTCTGCGACGGCTGCCATGCGCTGGTATAGGCATCCGTGAATACCAGCCGCTGGTTCGGCACGACCTCGAGATAGACGCCCGGGCATGGCATGTCATTGCCGTCGGGGCTGCGCATCGTAACGGTGGCGGCCCCGCCTGGACGTACATCGAGTTCCGCGTGCGAAGTCGTCCAGGGCATCGGCGCGAACCACTGCTTCAGCAGCGCAGGCTCCGTCCATGCGCGGTACAGGCTTTCGCGTGGCGCATCGATCAGGCGGGTCAGCACGAGTTCGCGGTCCGAGGTTGTGCCCGAGGTTTCGTGTGTCATTTGGACTCTCCGGAGTACGCGTCGAACCATAAGAATGGTGTGATCTTCTGGTGCATGAGTCCTCCTATGAACCGATCCGCTGGTTCAACGCCCAGATGACGCCAAATGGATCGCGAACCTGGCCATAGCGTGCGCCCCAGAACATCTCCGCGACCGGCATGACAACTTCAGCGCCGGCATCGACTGCGCGTTGCCACCAGGCGTCAATGTTGTCCACGTCAAGCAGCAGGTTGAACCCCTGCGGCTGCTGCGGCGGGTGGCCGGACTCCGGGCATCCGTCGCACAACATGACCGAACTGCCGTTGATGTGCAGGTGCACATGCATGGTACGACCCTTGTCGTCCACCGGAAGCGCGAACAGCAGCTTTGCGCCGAGCGCGCGCTGATAGAACTCGGCGGCCTTCATGGCACCGTTCACTTGCAGGTAGGCGATCATCCCTTCCTTCACTTCGGCCGTTTCAACGGCGGCAGGACGGGTCTCGGTCATGGCGTTCATCGTTGGGTCTCCTGTTGCTCAACGTCCAAAGGACGCGGCAGGAGACCGCGCGCAGACATGGCACGGGAAAATGTGTCAGCTTGTGCTCTTGCGCATCAGGCGATCGAGATGCTGACGGATGTGCGCCGCCTGTGCCGGCGTGTTCGCCAGCGCGATCGCCTGATCGAACGCGACGCGCGCCTCGTCGGCGCGGCCGAGTTGCAGCAGGAATGCACCCTTGGCGCCAAAGAAATGAAAATAGCAGGACAGCGGGTCAGCCAGCGGTTCGATCATCGCCAGTGCATCCGCGGGTCCGCTGACCTTGCTCACCGCGACCGCGCGGTTCAGCGTCACCACCGGCGACGGCTGCAATCGCTCGAGTGCCGTATAGAGCGCTGCGATCTGCGCCCAATCGGTCTGCTCCGGCTCCCTGGCACGGGCATGCGTCGCGGCGATGGCTGCTTGAATTTGATACGGACCCGGCTGCCCGTGCCGCACTGCCTTGTCGATCAGCGCGAGGCCCTCGGCGATGAGCTTGGTGTCCCATCGCCCGCGATCCTGATCATCCAGCAGCACGATCTCACCGGCCGCATCGAAGCGAGCCGCCGTGCGTGCGTGCTGCAGCAGCATCAGCGCAGTCAGGCCCATGATTTCGGGCTCGGTCTGGAACAGCCGTAGCAGCAGGCGCGCCAAGCGGATCGCCTCGTCGCAGAGCGGCGCGCGCGCTGATCCATCGGCCGCAGAGTAGCCTTCGTTGAACAGCAGGTAGATCATCGCGGCCACCACTGCCAGCCGCTCGGCGCGTTCAACTGCACCTGGCGTCTCGAATGGCACGTCGGCTTTGGCGATCCGCGCCTTGGCGCGCGTGATGCGCTGTTCCATCGCCGCATCGCTTACAAGGAAAGCGCGAGCGATCTGCGAGACAGTCAACCCTGAGATGATGCGCAACGCCAAGGCGATCTGCTGTGTCGCCGGCAGTTCGGGATGGCAGCAGATGAATAGCAGCCGCAGCACGTCGTCGCGGTATTGCGAGCCATCGAGCCGCTCGGCCAGCGGCGTCTCCACGTCATCGAGATCAGAGATCGCCTCGTCCGGCGGCAGCGGATTCAGCCGACTGCGCCGCCGCGTCCCGTCCAAGCCGGCGTTGCGACCGACCAGGATAAGCCACGAGGTCGGGTCACGCGGTGGCCCGTTGCGCGGCCAGTTTTGCAGCGCCCGTAGGCATGCTTCCTGATACGCCTCCTCGGCGGTGTCGAGGTCACGGAAATAGCGGAGCAGCGCGCCGATCGCCTGGGGCCGCGCGGCGGTGAGTGCCGCGTTGATCCAGGTGACTTCGGTCATCCACTTCGCCGGTCGGGATGGTACAACGCCACCGGCCGGATCTCGTAAGTGCCGCCGGGATTGGCCGCGGCCAGATCACGCGCCGCATCCAAAGCCTCATCCAGATTGGCGACGTCGATCACGTAGAAGCCGAGAAGCTGCTCCTTGGTCTCGGCGAACGGGCCGTCGATCACCAGGGGCGGGTCCTGCGTCTTGCGCAGCGTGGTAGCCGAGGTGGTGGGCAGGAGGCGCAGGGACGGCCCGAGCCTGCCCGACTTGATCAGCCGGTCCTGCACGACGCCGATCCGCGCCATCACGGCGGCGTCCTCCTCCTTGCTCCAGGACCAGACGACGTCCTCATCGTGGTAGCAAAGGATGGTATAGAGCATGCGCTACGTCCTCTCGTGTTCCATAGGACGCGCCAGTGTGCCGGCTGCCGACACTGGAGCGCAAAAATTTTCGCCGGCTTCGCAGCGCCTCTGGGGTCATCTACAGTCCAGGGACTGACCCCAGGGAGGAACCATGATCATCGACTGTCATGGCCATTACACCACGTCGCCACGCCAGCACGAGGCTTGGCGCACCGAGCAGATCGCGGCGCACGGCGAGGGCAGGGCGGCGCCACCGCGCCCAGCGATCAGCGACGACGAGATCCGCGCCAGCATCGTGAACGGCCAGTTGAAGCTTCAGCAGGAGCGTGGCACGGACCTCACGATCTTCTCACCCCGGGCGGCCGGCATGGGGCATCACCTGGGCGACGCCACGACGTCCGAGGCCTGGGCAACCGCATGCAACGAGCTGATCCATCGCGTCTGCACGTTGTTCCCGCGCAACTTCGTTGGCGTCTGCATGTTGCCGCAGACCGCCGGCGTCTCGCCTCGCAACTGCGTCGCCGAGCTGGAACGCTGCGTGCTGCAATACGGCTTCGTCGGGTGCAACCTCAATCCGGATCCGTCGGGCGGATACTGGAAGGACCCGCCGCTGGGCGATCGCTACTGGTATCCGCTGTACGAGAAGATGGTCGAGCTCGATGTGCCGGCGATGATCCATGTGAGCGCGGCCTGCAACCCGGCGTTTCACACCACCGGATCGCACTATCTGAACGGTGACACCGCGGCGTTCATGCAGTGCCTGACGTCGGACCTGTTCAAGAATTTTCCGACGCTGAAGTTCATCATCCCGCATGGCGGAGGCGCGGTGCCGTATCACTGGGGTCGGTTCCGTGGCATCGCGCAGGACATGAAGCTGCCGCCGCTGACCGAGCATCTGCTGAAGAATGTGTTCTTCGATACCTGCGTCTATCACCTGCCGGGTCAGGAACTACTGGCCAAGGTCATCCCGCTGGACAATATCCTGTTTGCCTCGGAGATGATCGGCGCTGTGCGCGGGATCGATCCGGAGACCGGGCATCACTATGACGACACCAAGCGCTACGTCGAACAACTGTTTTTGTCGGCGGGTGACAAGGCCAAGCTGTATGACGGCAATGCCAGGCGCGTATACGGCCGGCTGTCGGCGCAGCTTGGCAGGCAAGGTGTCCACTAAGGGCCTGCTGCGGAACCAACCATCCACGTTTCTGCTTTGATGCGGCCAAGAAAGACATGGATGGGTGGGGCCAAGCCCCACCAATGACGAATGAGCGAGACGCGCCCAATTAGCTTCGCTTGCTACCCAGCAAGTCCTAAGCGATCGGATCGTTCACGCTGCGCGGCGCGTGCGGGTGATGTCATGCTGGTTCGGGTCTGGTCAGCCGTGCCGCGAACTGGTTGACCCAGCGCAGCCAAACATCATCCACACGTGCGAACAGGTAGCCGACGCCGACTACCAGTGGCGTATAGACGGCTGCGACCAGGAACAGCGTGACCTGCAGCGACACGACTGGTCGAAGCAGCACGAACAGTCCGCATGCCAGCGAGCAGAGCAAGGGGAAATGGAAAAGATACACGGGGAAGGACAGGCGGCCGAGTAGACGAAATGGTGGCGTTGCCAGCGATCGGCCCAGTCGGTCGTTGCCGATCAGGCCGATAATGATCATGACGCCGCTTGCCGTGTGGATGGCGATGCGGTCGAAACGCGCCGGGTTCGCGTCCTGGAGAGCCGCGAACATGGCGTAGCTGCCGCGAGGCTCAAGATACCCGAACAGGAAGATGCCGATGGCGATGCAGGCCACGGCCATGCTCGGGGACAGATGCAGATCGCAGCGTGACATGAGCCAGGCGAGGCCTGTGCCGGCGACGAAGGCAAACAAATACGGGTCGGTGAAGTGCACCGCGATCGCGGCGGTTGCCAGAAGCCATGCCGCCGCGGCAGGACGCGCGCGCCAGAGGATCATCGCCAGGAAGAATGTAACGAAGCTGCCGATGAATTCGTGATGCATCGTCCAGAGCACGGGGTCGTACATGTCTGGCTCCCGCAAAAAGGCGAACAGGGAGCCTTCCAGCAAGGCGCCGGGCAATGATGGCGTGAAGCTGGCTTGTGGGTGCGAGCCGCCGAATGTGCCGAGCCAGGTGGATTGGCTGAGCTGCGCGGCCTCGCGATGCCGGTAGAGACCGCAGCGGAACAGCGCCCATGACAACAGCACGGCGAGCATCACAAGGCACACCAGGCGCAGCCAGCGCTTGGCGGTGGCGCGCACGACGAGTTCGGTGCGGCCGGAGCGAAAGAAGCCCAGCGGCAGGACGAATCCCGAGAGGACGAAGAAGAGCGTCACTGCCGCGGGGCCATCGATGGATGCGAAACTGACGCTGCCCAGCAGTGCGGAGGACGGATCGAAACCGTCAACGATGCCGATGCGTGCGGGGTCGAATGCCCAGAGAAAGTGCCAGGCCACGACGATGAAGGCTGCCAGCCCTCGCAGTGCCTCGAGCTGCACGAGCTTGCTCTCGGTGCGTGCCGTGACGGCGGAAGCATCCGTGCGTACCAGCACGCCAGGGTTTGCCACGTACGACAGGATGCGCCTCCGCTTCGCTCGGGTTGCTGCGAACAAGGCGACGAATTTGGCTTGAATGTGACGTGCCGACGCACGTCGGTGTGAGTCAGCTCAGCAGCGCCGGCAGTGCAAGCTGGGCGATCAGGCGCAGGCGTGGCAAGTGACTCTCGTCATAAAAGCCGGCTCGATGGCAAAGGTTTAATGTACCCATGGTCTGACCGCGCCAGCGCACGGGCATGTTCAGGATGCTCTCGCAACCGAGCGAGGCAATTAGCGCGTGATCGAAGAAATTCTGCTCGATGTCGTGACGCGTGCGACCGATATAGGGCATTCCGACATGGATCACGCGCTGCATCCAGAGCGAGTCCGTGACCGGCTTACGTCCGCCGATCGGATAGGCCTCGGGCTTGTTGGTGTAGCAGCGCTCCGACTGCTTCAGTTCTGGGTGATGCGCCAGGACGGTGAACAGGATGTGACTGGGATCACGCGCGAGTGCGGCGTCGATCGCGCGGAACGTGGCGCTCGGCTGGTCGGGATCGGCGTGCGCGGCGAGTATGGTTTCGATCATGGCGTGGCGGAGAGCGCCTTCGCATAAGCACTGACCGCCCCGGCGAAGCCCATGACGAGGGCGTCGGTAGTCAGTTCGTGGCCGATCGATGCCTCGGCGAGTTGCGGCATGCGCGCGATCAGCGGCGGCAGGTTGTGCAGATTGAGATCGTGGCCGGCATTGACGACCAGCCCCCGATCCGCCGCGGCGCGTGCGGTCCGCGCACAGGCGTCGAGCAAAGTGTCATATGTGCCGGCGCGGAATGCGGCGGCGTACGCGCCGGTGTAGATCTCGACGCCATCGGCACCGCTCTCCGGGATGCGTTCCAGCACGGCGGGATCAGGATCGATGAACAAAATGACCCGCGCGCCGCCCGACTTCAGCGCCGCGATAACAGGGCGCACCAGCGCCATCTGCTCTGCGCCGAGTTTGAAGCCTTCCTCGGAAGTGAACGCATCCGGCGCATCGGGAACCAAAGTGCACTGCTCGGGGCGCACTTCGGCCGCTATCTCCAGTAGGCGCGCGTCGGGATAGCCCTCGATGTTCAGTTCCACGTTCGGGCGCGATGCGGCAATCGTCTCGGCGAGCATCGGCACGTCGGAGCGGCGAATATGCCGTTCGTCGGGGCGCGGATGCACTGTGATGCCGCGAGCGCCGGCCTCGAGTGCTACGCGGGCAAACGCGCGCAGGTCGGGCACGCCGGTACGGCGCGAATTGCGCAGCAACGCGATCTTGTTGAGATTGACGCTGAGCCGGGCCATCGCTCAAGTGTTGCACAAAACGGATGACGGCGGCGAGGGGTCCCGATGGTCGTCAGGATACTCTGTACAGGCGCGGTTCTCGCATTATCAATCGCAGGCTTCTTGGGTGCAGGACCAGCGCCAGCCGGATTGAATGCCCCCGGGATTATATTGCTGGGTGGTGCTGTTCTTGTTTGGTTTGCGTGGCCAGCGGGTTACTCCTATCGCAGCGATACCTTGCAGTCGTCTCGGAGAAAGCCGGACATTATGACCGTCGGTGCAGCTCTTCTGCTCAAAGACAGATCGGCGGACCAGGACAAAAGCGAGCGATCATAGTCACTGCTGGCCTGGTGCCGCAGGAATGGAAACCCAGCGGGACCGTGCTGCCGCAATCGCCGCGTTCAGCGCGCGCACACCGGCGGCGGGGCCGTCGGGATGCTTCCAGATGCAACCAACCACAGCGAGGAAATCGGCGCCGGCCTGCACCAGTGGTGCACAGTTCTCGGCGGTGATGCCGCCGATCGCGCAACACGGCAACTCCATCAGCTCCGACCACCATTGCAGAATCTCGGGGTCGATGAAGCGAGTCACATCCTTGGTGCCGGACGGAAAGAATGCGCCGAACGCGACATAGTCGGCGCCATCCTCGCCGGCCTGCATCGCCAGGTCACGACTGCCCTTGCACGTGACGCCGAGTATCGCATCGGGACCCATCACACGGCGCGCTTCTCTCGCGGGCATGTCCTCCGGGCCGACATGCGCGCCGTCGCTGCCGGTCTCGCGCACCAGGTCGGCGCGATCGTTCAGCAGGAAGGCGACATTGCGTGATTGGGTCACCGGACGCAGCGCATCGATCGCGCGGCGCCAAGCGTCGTCATCAACGTCCTTGAGACGAAGCTGCACTGCCGCGACATCGCCCGCGTCCAGCGCAGCGGCGAGGTGGGCAGTAAACGGCAGCGGATCGAGTTTGGGCGGCGTGATCAGGTAGACGCGGCAGCCGTCGCGGCTGCCGCCGATGCCTGCCATGCCTCAACCCTTGCCGAGGTAGATGTCGACGATCTTGTTCAGCATTTCCATCGCGGCTTCCTTCGGTCGCTGGAAGGTGTTGCGGCCGATGATGCTGCCGTTGGCGCCGCCATCGCGCAGGCCGCGGACTTCCTCAAACACGCCGTCGAGGTCCTTCGCCTCGCCGCCGGAGAACACAACGACGCGCTTGCCACTGAACGCGCACTGCATGACGTGCTCGACGCGCTTGGCGAGAGTGGAGCCGTCGATCTTCTCGTAGCTCTTCTTCGCCGCCTCCAGACTGATGACCGCCGTCGGTGGCTTCACCTTGATGATGTTGGCGCCCATCAGCGCAGCCATGTGCGTGGCGTAGGCGCAGATATCGAGCGCCGTCTCCGCTGCGCGATCGAGGTTGCCGCCGCGCGGATAGCTCCACACCACGACGGCGAGGCCATTCGCCTTCGCTTCGGCGGTGAGTTCGCGCAGCTCCTCCATCTGCGGATAGGCATATTCGCTGCCGGGATAGATGGTGAAGCCGATCGCGGCGCAGCCGAGACGCAGCGCATCCTTGACGCCGGCGGTGACGGCCTGGTCCTTGTTGGTTGAGAGCGAGTTCGCGCTGTTCACCTTCAGGATCGTGGGGATCTGCCCGGCGAAGGTGTCGGCACCTGCCGCGATCATGCCTAGCGGTGCTGCGAAGGCGTTCAGCCCTGCCTCGATGGCGAGTTGGTAGTGGTAGTGCGGATCATAGGCCGGCGGGTTCGGCGCGAAGCTGCGCGCCGGGCCGTGCTCGAAGCCCTGATCGACCGGCAGGATCACCACCTTGCCGGTGCCGCCAAGCTTGCCGGTCGAAAGTATGCGGGCGAGATTGGCTTTCACGCCGGGCGGATCGCCCTCGTACCAGTCCAGGATCTTTTTGACTTTCTGAGTGACGCGCATATGGACGGTCCTTCTTGCTGAGCTCCGCGGACACTTGCATGGGTACTAGCCCAGGGCGTGGCTGCTGTCACCCGGGGTGGATCGTACCTGCAACCAATCGGCCAGCCGGCGGGCGGCTGCCCGGTCGGCCATATCGAGCGAGTGTGGACGCGAGGTTAACACTTCGGCGCCGAGTGAGGTGGCGATCGCGTCGACCGATGACCAGCCGGGTGCCGCAGCGTCGAGTACGATGCGGCGCTGGCCAATGCGCAGCGCGCCAAGCGCGAGGCCCGAGGCGTCAGCGCAATCAAGAATGTCGTCGATCGAGGCGCCCCTGCATTCGGTGCGGACCCTCTCGATCAGCGCACGCCACCAGCCGCAGCCGGCGAACAGCGCCGCGCCGGTAGCGGAGAGCAGAGTAACCGGTCGGCCAACAGCCAGCACCGTGCGCGCATCAGCTAGACTATGGATGACGACGGCGGGATATTGCTTGACGTTCAATGTCGAGCCCGCTTTCTGTTCACGCAGCACCTGAGGTGGGGCGGGGAAAATGGCCAGCGATACCGACGACCCGGAAACGGCGGCCGAGCGGCTTGAGGCAGCGCTGGAGCGCATTGCGCAGGCTGCGGCGCGCGAGGAGGCACGACCGGCCGATCAAATCCCAGCGCTCGACACGGAAGAAATAGCTGCGCGACTCGACGGTTTGATCGATCGTCTGCGCGCGGCACTTGGCGACATGGCCGGTTGAATTCGGAAGCAAGGATCATTCGATGGCGCAGGTTACCGTTCGCATCAACGGCTATGCATACACCGTCGGCTGCCAGGACGGCGAGGA